>Ga0164241_10000723_pt1 | contig 51208 bp, 47 predicted proteins | sample OricomyardsoilBY_FD_108780 | JGI IMG/M metagenome (GOLD analysis project Ga0164241, IMG submission 108780) | Backyard soil microbial communities from Emeryville, California, USA - Original compost - Back yard soil (BY) | ecosystem: Environmental > Terrestrial > Soil > Unclassified | place: USA... | reverse complement strand
TCCGGTCCTCACCTCCGTCCCCTTCGGGTCCGTCGGCACGTCCCGTCGTCGGTGCCCCGTTCGCCTGCTGAAGCAGGCTCGCTTTTTGGCAGCGAATCCGGTCCTCACCTCCGTCCCCTTCGGTCGGTTGGCGCCGCGCCGTTTGTGGCGGCGCGCTGGTTCGGATACTTTGGGGGTATGCGCGGGAAGCGGGTGCGTTTTAGGGGCGCTGCGGTCGCTGGCGGGGTGCTCATTGGGCTGGTCGCCAGCGCGGAGCCTGCGGTGGCGCAGGATTTCAGCTTGGTGACGACGTTGGTTCACCCCAACCAACGGCCGAACAACGAGGACCGATTCGGAAGTGGCATCGCCGTCGATGGCGACAACCTGTTCGTGGGGGCGAAGGACGAGGGCGGAGCCAACGACTACAGCGGCGTCGTTCACGTCTTCTCCCAAGCGGATTGGTCCGAGGTCGCGCAGCTGCAAAGCTCCGTCGACAAGGACATCGAATTTGGCTCGGGCATCGAGGTCGATGGCGAGCGTGCGCTCATCTCCAATATGGCTATCGATGGTGGCGTGGTTTGGTTCTTCGAGAGGGTCGAGGGAGTCTGGACGGAGAAACTGCGCGTCCAAGGGCTCGTCGACGAGGCCTTCGGCTACCGGACGGCCCTGCGTGGGGACTACGCGTTCATCGCTGCACCTCGTGTCGGTACCGGCAATGTGCACGTGTACCGGCGTGCTGCGGCCGGAGAGTGGGCCGAGGTTCAGGTGCTCACCGCTGACGACGCGCTCGCGCAAGATTTCTTCGGATATGCCCTCTCTTTCGACGGCCAGCGCCTGGCGGTGGCGGCCCCCGGCAGTGGCTTGGGGGCGGTGCGCTCGGGCGTCTATACCTTTTCGAAGCAGGGCGACGCGTTCGTCCAAGACGCAAAGCTCAGCGGAGAAGATCCGGCCGCCCACTGGTTCGGAGCCGACGTCGAGGTGAGCGGCGACACGCTCATCGTGAACGCTCCGCCGGCGTACCAGGCGATGTCCGTCGGTAAGGCGCTCGTCTACCAGCGTCGCGCCGAGCAGTGGGAGCTTGCCAGCGAGCTCACCGTCGAAGGCGAAGACTCCTTTCCCACCGAGGTCACCCTGACTGGTGAGACGGCTTGGCTTGGTGCCCGCACCGACGAGCCCGGCTCGCGGAATATCTACGCCTTCCAGCGGGGGGACGACGGCTGGCAACGAGCTCAGAAGCTCGCTTTTCCAACCCCCGGCGAGTACGAGCTCACGAGTTGGCACGTGCGAGATGCGACGTTGGCGGTCGGTTTCTGGAACGGTCTCCGCACCGAATCGGTTCAAGTGTATCGCGGGGCCGATTACCAGGGCTCGCCCGGCGGCACGTCTGCGGGCGGGATGGCAGGGATGGAAGCGCTGGGCGGTGGGCTGGGGGCGTCGCCGGGGGACAGCAACGCGGCTCGCGGCGGCGCTATCTCGAATGAGGGCGGCGCGGGCCCCGCCGCGCAACCCCCAATGCGTGCAGGCGGCTCGGAGCCCGGCAGTTGCGCGCTCGCGCGGAGCAGCGCGACCGTTTGGCCCGTGACCGCGCTCGCCTTGGCTCTGGCGCTGACGCGGAGGCGCGCTAGGGCTGCGCGTTGCCGTAACGGTTTGGCATCGCCAGCACGGCCATGGTCACGCGCGAGATGCAGACGAGGCGCGCTGCTTCGTCGGTGATGCGCACTTCCCAGATGTGAGTCGAGCGGCCTAGGTGAACGGCGCGCGCGGTGCCGAAGACCCAGCCTGAAGGCACCGCCCGCACGTGGTTGGCGTTGATCTCGAGGCCCACGCAATGGTGCTTCTGGCGATCGACCACGAACGTGGAACCCCAGGAAGCGAGCGTCTCGGCGAGCACGACCGAAGCGCCGCCGTGCAGCATGCGCGCCGGTTGTTGCGTGCGCGCATCGACCGGCATTTTGGCGGTGACGTAGTCATCGCCGGCCTCGACGAACTCGATGCCCAAATGCGACACCAGGGTGTCGCGGCTGTGCTGCTGGACGAGCTCGAGCGGAAACGAATCGTGCCAGATGGCCATGCCCGCCACCTTAATCGCGAGGTCGGCGCTCCGGTCCCACGTTGCAGGCCACGGTGGGCAGATGTGCGCCACTCGGCAAACCGCAAGACAGGCTCGGCCCTTCTTTCGAAGTACGGTGTAAAAATCCAGGATTGGACGCGGGAAACGTGTCGAGCCGTTGTTCGTCGACCTATTGGGAAGGACAATTTTCACAAGCTCTCGCACTAACCAAATTGGTGCGTCACGCGTCGCTGACCGGCGGGGCGCCTTTCACCGGAAATCACGATGAGTAAGGCTTTTCCGAGATCCAAGCGACTCCAGACAGGTGCGGTTTTGAGCGTGGCTTTCGCGCTGGGCTGTACGAGTGAGATCGCCGGGCCGGGCGGAGCGCCCAACCCCACCACCCCTACTGGAGCAGCCGGTAGCTCGAGCGGCGGAGGCGCCAACTCGGGCGGAAGCGCCGGCAGCAGCACGACACCCGGGCCCGTGCAGGTCGACAACGACGGCCGTATCGCCAACCCTCCGGCCTTTCAGGCGCCGCCCGGCATGCTCCGTCGCCTGACCAGGTCGCAGTTCAGAAATTCCATCCGCGACATTTTCGGGGTCGAGGTCGACGTCACCAAGCTCGACTCGGATATCGGCCAGTTCGCCGCCATCGGCGCGGCAGCGGTCGAGACCTCGCCTCTCGGCGTCGAGCAGTACCAGACCGCCGTCGAAGAAGCGGTGAACGCGGTTTGGAGCGACGCGACCAAGCGCGGCCAGTTCATCGGCTGCAGCCCCGGTAACGCCGCGGGCGACGCTTGCACTCGCACCTTCATCGAGAAGATGGGGGAGCGCGCCTGGCGGCGGCCGCTCGTCGCCGAGGAGCTCGAGCAGCTCGCCAGCGTTGCCTCCACCGCTACCACGGAGCTTGGCAGCGGCGTCGAGGGCGTGCGCTGGGCGACCGTCGCCATCTTCATTTCGCCCAGCTTTTTGTATCGGCCGGAGCTGGGCGCGGCCGACGCCGCCGGCAAGCTGCGCTTCACCGGCTACGAGACCGCCGGGCGGTTGGCCTTCTTGCTGTGGAACAGCTTGCCCGACAAGCAGCTGCTCGACGACGCCGCGGCCGGGACACTCTCGACGGTGGACGGCATCCGAACGGCGGCCAATCGTTTGCTCGACGCCTCGAGCGGCATGGGTCGCGAATCGATAGGCGAGTTCGCTCAGCAGTACATGGAGCTGGATCGAGTGCTCTCTCAGCCCAAGGACGCGGGGCTGTTCGCCGACTACAACGCCGATTTGCAGGCGGGTATGGTGCGCGACATGCGCGCCACCTGGGAGGGCGTTGCCTTCGACGACAAGGCCAGCGCGCTCACGCTGTTTTCCACGACCAAGGCCACCGTCAACAGCGATTTGGCCAAGCTCTACGGTCTCGACGCGACGGGCCTGACCTCTACGAGCTTCAAGACCGTCTCGCTGCCCGCGGATGGTCCACGCGCCGGCATTCTGAGCAAAGCCGGCTTCCTTTCGCAGTTTGCCAACCAGAAGGAGGGCTCGCCCACCCTGCGCGGCAAGTTCATCAGCGAGTGGCTGATGTGCAAGTCGGTGCCGCCTCCTCTAGAGGGCGTCGCGCTCGTCTTGCCCGATCTGGATCCCAGCAACCCCACCACCAAGCGCCAGCGGCTGGACGCTCACCGCCAGAACCCGGTGTGCGCCGGTTGCCACGCGCTCATGGATCCGATGGGCCTCCCGCTCGAGAACTTCGACGCCATCGGACGTTATCGCACCATGGAGAGCGGCCTCACCATCGACTCCAGCGGCGACGTGAACGGCGTGCCGGTGGCCAACGCTCGCGCCATGGGCGAAGCCATGGCCCAGAGCAAGGCCATTGCCTCGTGCATGGTCCGGCGCTTTCACGCCTACGCCATGGGCCACGACGAGCGCGACGTCGACGGCGCGGTGGTCAACGATCTGATCACGGCGTTCGAAACTTCGGGCTACCAGCTGCGTGACTTGGTCCTCGCGACCGTCACCCACGACGCTTTTTCTGCCGTCAATCCTCAACCCTGATTACCTCACATGACGATCAAGCATTTGGACCGCCGAACTCTGCTCCGAGGTGCCCTGGCTACCGGCGCGGCCGTGACGATTCCGTTGCCCTTGCTGGACATCATGCTGAACGACAACGGCACGAAGCTCGCGCACGCCGCGACGCCGCTCGCGCCGTTGTACATGACCTGGTTCTTCGGCAACGGCGTGCTGCCCGGCCTGTGGAAGCCGGCCAAGACCGGCACGGGCTCGAATTGGGAGCTGAGCGCTCAATTGAAGGCCTTGGCCGAGCACAAGTCGTACCTCACCGTGGTGAGCGGCCTGGAAGGCAAGTTGGTCGTCGGCGGCGTGGAGCATCCATCGGGCTCTGCCGGCTGCACCACCGGCGCGCCTTTGAACGGCAACGCCGTCCGCTCGGAGTCGATCGATCAAACCGTTGCCAAGGTGCTGGGCACGCCGCAAGGCGGCTTCAAGTCGCTCGAGCTGGGCGTCACGCCCGCCACCCCGAACGGCCCGCAAGATTCGCTCCACACCGTGTCGCACAGCGGCCCCAACGCCCGCAACATGCCCGAGTACGACCCGAAGGCGGTCTTCAACCGGCTCTTCACCGGCGGCGGCACGACCACGCCGGAGCCTGACCAAGCCGCTAAGCTGGCCAAGGTGCGGCGCAGCGTGCTCGACGCGGTCGTCGCGGATGGCGCGCGCTTGCAGAAGCGCTTGGGCGCAACCGACAAGGCTCGCATCGAGAATCACCTGGCCACCATTCGCGACATCGAAGCTCGCCTGGACGGCGCGCCCCCGACCACCGGCGCTCCCGCCGTGTGCAGCTCCCAGACCGCGCCCACGCAGGGCAAGGACACGAAGAGTGAGGCTCCGCCCGCGGTCAACACCATCATGAGCAAGCTCGCGACGCTTGCGCTCGCTTGCGACAGAACGCGAGTGGTCAACTACATGTTCTCGCTGCCGGCGGCTCACGTGTACTACCGGCACCTCGACACGGACATGAACGCCGACTTCCACGACACCATCTGCCACACCGATCCGGGAACGACCTCGAGCCAACCGCGCGTGGACAAGGGCGTGCAGTACACCATGCGCTGCTTCGCCGAGCTTTTGACGAACATGAAGGCCACGGCCTACGGCGACGGCACCTTGCTCGACTCCGCGCTCATCTACGTGACCTCCGACACCGCCTGGGGCCAGGTCCACGACCGCAAAGAGTGGCCGGTGCTGCTGGTTGGCAAGGGTGGAGGCCGTCTCGCCGGCGACACCCACCTGAACTTCCAAGGCGAGCACCTGAGCCGCGCGCTCTTGACGGTGGCGCAGCTGATGGGCTCGACCGCTACCAGTTTTGGGCTCGACAGCGGCAAGGCCACGGCGGCCCTGCCCGGCATTCACGTCTGAGCATTCACAGAACATTCACGCGGGAGCCTCGCCGGTCAGCTGCGGCCGGCGCCGTCGGCGGTGAGCTGCGGCCGGCGCCGTCGGCGTGACGGTGCACCAGCTTGTAGTCTCCGTCTTCGAAACGGAAGATCTCGGTCACGCGCAAGGTCATGGTCGTTGGCTCGCCATTGCCGACCTGGACGGAGGCGTGTTGCAGGCCGGTCCAGAACGCCAAGTCGCCGCTGTCGTCGCAGTGGAGCACCTCGAGCTCGGTGGTGCCTCCCTGGAAACGCTGCGCGTCCTTGGCGTAGCGGGCGGTCACGTTGTCTGCCCCCGCGACCGGCTCCCCACCGGGCGGCAAGAACGTGGCGGGGTCGCGCCGGCTGACGATCGCCGAGAGCGGCGCTGCGTCGCCGTGCACGTAGGCGGCCGCTACCGCTCGGCGCTCCTGCATGAAGGCGGCAAAATCGTGAGGTTTGGTGGTTTTGACGGCGCGTATCCAAACCTCGAAGGCGCGCATGAATTTTTCGAGCAGTCGCGACACCTCTGCGTCCTGGACTGAATCGTCGGGGCCGAACGCGTCGGCGGCCTGGCCCAAGTACGCCTCCGGCTGCTGCATGACCGGCATGTTCAGGAACACGAACGTTTGACGGAGCGCGTGGTTGGCGCCGAACGCGCCCAACCGGTAAGGCGTGACGCTGACGACCCCGGCCGGAACCCCATCGAAGACGCTCGCCTTGGCAGGCCGGGAGCCGACGTCGAGCGCGTTCTTCAGACCGCCGGGGATCGAGCGGTTGTACTCCGGCGTGACAAACAGCACCGCGTCAGCCTTGCGCATGCGCGCGCGAAACTCGGTCCACGCCGCGGGCGTCGCAGATTGCTCCAGATCTTCGTTGTAAAGCGGCAGATTGCCAATCTCGACGATCTCGCAGGCCAGGGAGGCGGGGGCGCGCTGCATCAAGGCGCGCGCCACTTTACGGCTCAGGGAGGCCGCGCGAAGGCTCCCGACCAAAACGACGACATTCAACGATTGCTTCATGGGATGGCTCCGGCGCGCCACTGCTGCACGGAACGCGCCAGCCCAATCGGTCAAGATTTCGCGAGGTACGTGGCTGCTTGGCGAAGCGCCTCGGGGGCGTCAGCGCCGCTGACCACCTTCTCGTGGGCGACGATGAGACGTCGCAGATCGGGGGTGGCGGCCAAGCGCTCCAGGTGGCGCCGCAAGGCTGGTTGATCTTTGACGAACAACAAGCGAACCAGCCTGCTCACGCGCGGCCCGGGCGCGGAGCCCATCACGGTGGTGAACAAGTAGCCCACGACGTCTCGCTTGGTGTCCATGTTCATCACCACGTCGTTCAGCACGACGGTGGTGCCATCGCTCGAGCGGACGAGCATGGCGCCTTCGGCCTCGCCCACGCCGTCCAAGGTTTCGAAGCGGATGGTGCCGTCATCCGCGTAGTCTTCGTAGGTGCCGTCCACGGCGACGACCTCTTCGATCTTCTTGCGGCCGCCGCGCGGGCAAAACGTGACAAGGTGGGGATAGCGCGCCTTGTAGGCGGGGGCGTCCAAGCGATGCCCGGCGTTCGGCACCACCACGACCGCGATTGAGCCCAGCGCCTCCAGCTCGCCCCGGCGCGCGTCATCGAGCGCGATGGGGCTGTGTAGCAGCAGCGTCCCGTCCGCGCGCCGCACGATGGTCATGGTGCGCCGCAGAGACATACCGGGCAACGCGCCTTGGACGCGCCACAGATTGTCCGCGAGCTGCTCGACGGGACCGTGATCCAACACCTTCCACTCTCGATGCGTCTTCACCATGGCGGGAGACATCTTGCAAGAAAAGCTGCTCCGCGGGCGAGAGACAAAAAGGAACGGCGCGATTCGTCAGTAAACGTAGCGTCGCGCCAGCAATGTGGCGTGCATCTGATGCTGGGTGACGTCGACGCGTAGCCCGGGCTCGAAGGCGGCATTCTGCACGCCGCCCAGCGCGCGCGGGTCTTGCGAAGAAGCGGCCGCCGTGAAGCGGTTGGAGCGCGGGCCGCCCACCTGCCAGCTCGTGATGTGCTCGAGGCCCAGGTCGATGACGCAGGCGTACTTCGCTTGCCGAACGCTGTCGCCGCGCCGCTTGGCCAGCGCGTAGGCGTGAATGATGCCCTCGTAGGCGTAGCCGGTGTTCCGCGTACGGGTGAGGATGTCATGCTCGTCGATGATCCAGTCGGCGAGCCTGAGCACGGTGTCGCCGTATACGGCAACGTCCGGCAAGTCGCTGGTCGAAAGCTCGTAGAAGGCCATCGTGCTCCACTGGTAGTAGCCCTTGGTCACGTCCGAATCGGAGTCCAGAGCCAGCGCTTCGTCGATGTTGATGCGCTTGCCGGCGGCGGCCGCGGCCATGATGTCGGGCAGCAGGTCCTTCCGGTCCAGGTATTTGGCTGCTTTGACCAGCGCCAACAGCGCCTCGCCGTCCGAATACGACGACGGCTCGCCTCGTGGTTTGCAATTCTTGACGTCGTACTCGCCGTACCAGAGGCCGCTCGGGTGCACGCTGCGGACGAGCATCTTCAAGTATTCGTCGAGCCGGCGCTGCAGCTGCGCGCGCCTTTCCGTTTCCAGCTCTGGCGCTGCTCGCAGGTATTCGATCAGCGAAAGCGCCATCAAGGCCGTGGTGCCCGCGCGGCCGAAGCGGCTGCCGGGGTAGGTGAGGCAACGCGCTCCCTTGGCTCGCCGCGAGTTTTCGTCGAAAAATCCGAGCGCGCGCTCGATAGCCGCCGCAAGCTCCGGGCGCTTGTCTTCTTGGTACAAGAGCGTGAGCCCCCAGAGCGCGCCCACTTGCCGCGTCTCCTGGTCTTCGTCCGACAACTCTTGCGATCGCCAGTCGAACTCGTAGTCGAAGTTACCGGCCGGCCGCTGGTGGACGAGTAAAAATTGCGTGCCCAGCCGCAGCGAGGCGTCGAGGGTGGCCCGGTTCAGGTGTTTCTGGCAGCTGCCTCGGGAGGGCGATTCGAGCAGCCAGCGCAGGTAGAAGCGCTCGCCCCGCCACCACCAGAGGCTAGCAAGGAGCGCCACGACGCCCAGAGAAGCCAAAAGAACTTGCCGACTTCGGGGCCAGGCTCGGAACGGGACGAGGGCCATGCGGGCGCAAGCTATGTCCATTTTTCGGCGCGTAACAAGCGCGCAACCGGCCGGAAGCTCGCCCTTGGCTAAACTCGGGTCCTCGTTCATAGAAAGCCTCGATGATCCGCAACAAGTCCTTGGTCCAAGCCGTCGAGCTCTGGTTCCCCCAAGGCGAAGTCATGGCGTTCGGCGCCGGAGCCTACCGGGGCTACGACGACCTACGCCACGAGCGCGAGCGCTTGTCCTTCCACCAGGGTGAAGGCCTCCCGGGTACGGTTTGGGAGAAGGGCAAGGCCCTCTTGTTCCAGACGGCGGGAGGGCAGTTTTTGTCGGCGGAGCGGGCGGCCGAGGTCGGCATCGACGTGGCCGTGGGCTGCCCGTTGTTCGACGGCGGGCGGCTGTTCGCGGTGCTCACGCTGCTGCTCAGCCACCGCTCCGAAGCGGCCAGCTGCCTGGAGATTTGGGACGTCGCCGACGAGCTCGACGTTCTGAAGCACGCCGAGGGCTACTACGTGCATTGCGCCGACCTCGAGCGCTTCAGTCCATGGATTCAGTTCCCGCGCGGCACCGGCCTGCCGGGGCTATCTTGGTTGAGCGGGGACGCGCAGGTCATGGCCGACGTGCGCAAGTCCAACGCCTTCATTCGCGCGGGGCTGGCGGCGCGCGCGGGCCTCAAGCCGGGCGTCGCGCTGCCGATCTACCGCGAGCGTCGGGTGGCTCAGGTTCTGGCGTTGATCGGCGCCGAGCATCATTCGTTCATCGCGGGCGTCGAGACTTACCACCCGCAAGGCCGAGAGCTGGGCGCGGCCACCTTGTTCGACTGGAGCGGGCGTGGCTCCACCACGGGCGAATCGTTCGCCGACGCGGCGGGGCGTCAGCTCGCGCAGCGCGCTTTGACGACGCGCTTGCCCGCGCTTTCGCAGGCTCGCGTCGGACCCGCGTTCGAGATTTCGCTAGCTTTACCCCTGCACGATCGCAAAGGCTTGAAACAAATTTTGGTGTTGCGGCTTGCCTGATCCGGCGCCTGGCAATTCGTGGGCGCGCTCGAAGAAGTGCCCACGAGGCGATCCGCGATCAACGAAAGATCGCGAAATGGCCCAGCAAGTACCACAGGACGACGAACACCAGAACCGTGCTCAGGCAGCCGCCCCCGAGCTTTTTGGCTCCCCAACCCGCGGCAACACCTCGCAGAAGCTTGCTCATGCCGCGAGCCAAAGCACCGAGCGTGCCAGAGGCGCGAAAGCGGTCGCTTCGTCGCCAAGAGCCAGCGCGAGGCGTGCGGGGTGGGCGGCCCCGCGGAGCGTTCCGCCCCGATGCGGGGCGCAATAGCACCTGACATTTCGTGCGCCTCTCTATCTAATCGGGCCCATGAGCGAAGAGCGTAGGGCGGGGGCTAAAGCTTGCTGGTGTGGACTCCTTGCCTTGCTGGTACTGCTCTCGGGCTGCCACGCCGTGGGCCCCATCGCGCGGCCGAAGAAAGCGCAGCCAGGCATCACCGATGGCCTCATCGACGTGGGCGGGCTCTCGCTGCACGTTCATTGCCTCGGTCAGGGTAGCCCTATCGTCATCCTGGAAGCAGGCCTCGGCAACGATGGCTCGGTGTGGAAAGGAGTGCAGCGTGAAGTGGCGCGCTCCACCCGAGCCTGCGTCTACGATCGCGCGGGCACAGGCTACAGTGACCCCGCACCAACGCCGCACCCCAACCGCCAAATGGCGCGCGAGCTCTACCAGCTCGTCACTCACGCCGGCCTCACCGGCCCCTACGTGCTGGTTGGCCATTCGATGGGTGGCGTCAACGTTCGGCTCTTCGAAGCCGAGCACCCGGAGCTGGTGGTGGGCGTGGTGCTGGTGGACGCCACCGTCGACCCGCTCCGTTCGCGGTCCGTCCTTCCCGAGGACGAGCTGAAGAAGTTCAAGGAAATGCTGCCCGCCGTGGGCGAAGGCGTGGATCTGGAAAGCTTTGCTTCGGGGGCGGCAGAGGCGCGCGCGGCCAAAGGCTTGGGCTCCAAGCCGCTCGTCGTCCTCACGCGCAGCGTCGAGGACGAGCAACCGTGGGCGTCGCCCGAGCAACGCGCCGAGCTCCTGCGGATTTGGCAAGAGCAGCAGGTGGAGCTGCCGAAGCTCTCGAGCAACGCCGTTCAAGTCGTGGTCCGCAATAGCCACCACTACATTCAACTCGACGCGCCCCGGCTGGTGGTGGCCTCCATTGCAGAGGTCGTCAACGCCGTGCGGAGCGGTGCACGTTTGAACGAGGCGGCGCTCACTTCGTTGAACCGTTAGCGGGCGAGCGCCTGGAGCTACGGCTTGGGCGGCTCGAGCTTCAACGGGTAGTTGAGGAAGACGCGGCCGCCTTTCGGCTCTGGAAAGGCCAGCTTGCGGATCTCGTCCAAGATGCAGTCGACGGTGGCTGCGTCGTCGAGCATGTCTTCGCTATGGCTCACGTCGGCGTGGGCCACTTTGCCGTCCGGCCCGACCACGAAGTTGATGTCGACCGTACCGCGGAGCCCGGGCTTTGCCTTCAACGCGCGCTCGTAACAGGCCGCAATGGCCGGCCCGGCCCCCTGCAGTTTTTCGTCGATGGTGGCCTTGGGTAGGGTGCCGCGCGTGGGCGCCCCCGTGCTGGTGATGCCGGGCTCGATTGGCCGGGCCGAGGCCGGGGCGGGGTCCGGCGCCTCCGGCGAAGGTGTCTCTTCGGGCGGCAGGGGCGCCGGCTCGTCGCTCGGTGGTGTCACCACCTTGCTCGGCGGCGCTTCGGGCGGCGCTTCGTTGAATAGCTGACAGGCGCCCAGAGACGCGGCCATGCAACACGAAAACCAGACCTTTCGAGTGAGCACGACCCCTTGCATAGCACGCCTACACCGCGCGCAGCTTGATGGCTTTTTCCGGACAAGCGGTCACGCACAGCCCGCAGCCATGGCAATCGTCGGGGCGCGTGACGAACGCTTGTTTGCCGCCGTGCACGAACACCTTGAAGCGAGCCCGCAAGCCCAGCGAGCCTCGCTCGGCTTGCGTGAGCCTGCGGACGCTGAAGACCGCGTAGGGGCAGACCCTCACGCAGTCTTCTTTGGCTTCACAACGACTCGAATCAATCACGGGTACGAGGCGACCCTGACCTTTGCACTCCGGGGTTTCGGCCATGAGCCCAGAGCTTGCGACATTTCGGGCCCCACGTTTGCGAAGTTTTGTCGAGCGCACCGAACCTGTTGCTCCTTTGCGTCACTCGCCGGAAGCGCCGTTCACGACGGTGATCAAACCTCGATATTACGGCCAGAAAACACGCGGCATACCGGTTGCACTGCCCGCGGCGCATGTGCCTCTCGCGTGGCTCCGTACGCCTTGCTTTCGCGGCTTTGACGCTCTTCGCGATGAGCTTCGCCGAACGCGCGCGCGCGCAGCTGCTCGTGATGGCGACTCCCGGCGAGCCGCCGTCCGTCGCTCACGCGGAGCTGGCTTACGCGGCCGGCTCCGGTCCGCCCGTGACCTGGCTCTCGCTGCGCGTGGCGCGCGGGCCGGTGGCCGTGGTGGCTGCGTTGCCGCCGGCCGCCACGGCAGAGGCCGGGCTCGACTCCTGGTTTAGCGCGCTGGAAGCGACCGCGAGCCCGAACGTCCTCTTGCCGCTCCGTGGCACCAATTGTGGACGGACCAGCAGCTTCGTCCACGTCGCGTGGCCGCGCGCGGCTGGGGTCCCGGCGGCAGAGCTGTCGCTCACGTCTGCCGACGACGTGGCGTCGGCCCTCGACGAGCAGGGCTTGACCTTGCGCGCCGAGCTGCCGCCGGCCGAGCGTTACCTGCTCTGGTCCTGGCCAGCCGCGGACGAGCCCCAAACCACGCGCACGCTGCGAATTCAGGGTGGGGCCGCGCCGCTCGGCCTCCTGCCTAGCTCGGGCTTTCCGCTCCTGGTCAGCAGCGTGACGCGGGGAGCGCTTGCGCTGCCCACGGAGCTGCTGAACGGCGAGCTTGCCGTGACGTTCGTCGCCAATCAACGCCCTGGCACCGATTACATCGAGCGCTTGCAAGATTGGTTGTCGGCTCGCCCGGAGCCGCTGCTGGAAACGCGCGCGCGTGGTCCGCTGTTCGACTGGGGCATCTACGAGGACAACGTGGCGCTCGCTTCGCTGGTGTCGAGCTATGCGACCCGCGCCGGCAAGGAATTACCGGGGCTCGACGCCGAGGGGTGCGCCGAGCAGCTGAGAGCGCTGCGAGACGCCGAAGCGCCCAGCGCTGCCGCCTGCGGTGACGCCTCGGACCTCAGCCTGGCGTTAGGGGCGGCCGGGCCCGCGCGGCCGACGTTGCAACGTTTCGTGGTCTCGGGGGCAACGGGCTTTGCCCCGGCGGATGCGACAGAGGGCGGCGTGCCGAGCCCGCCTACGTTGCGCGCGCAGCTGCTCGATGAGTCGGGCTGCGGCGTGCAAGACGGGCCGCCAGTCGTGCTGCCTGGCCCGCCCGCGCACGATTCACGGGGTTCTACCGGCTCTACGACGGTGGTGGTGGTCGAAGAGACGGTGGTGGTCGACGAGCGCGGAGCCGGCGAGGTGAGCTGCGGCGGCTCGCCGCACCCGGAGCCGGAAGACGAGTACACGAGGGGTGATGGCTGCGCGTCGGACAGCTCTAGCAGCAGCGAGGCGGATTCGAGCGACGGCTGCTCGGGCGACAGCTCGACCACCAGCGATAGCAACGACAGCTGCTCGGGTGACAGCTCGACCACCAGCGATAGCAACGACAGCTGCTCGGGCGACAGCTCGACCACCAGCGATAGCAACGACAGCTGCTCGGGCGACAGCTCGACCACCAGCGATAGCAGCGACAGCGGTTGCGCGTCGGACAGCTCGAGCAGCAGCGACGATGACGGGAGCAGCTGCAGCGGTAGCAGCGACACCAGCTACGACGGCGACACTTGCACGGGCGCCGCGGCGCCCGGCGCCGAGCGCGTCGAGAAAGCTCGAGCCGGCCTCTCGACCCGCCAAGAGGTGCGACGTCCACGCCGGTTCAAGGTCAGCCTGTGGTCGATGGCGTTGGCGACGGTCATCCTGCCGATCCGGCGGCGAAAACGCGCTCCCTTCGGCCGTGGTTGAAAGCTGCCGCGCGGCCTTGCAATGTCGGGGGTCTCCGATGCAAGAACGCCAGAGCTTTCGACGGCAGTGGCTGGTCCCGATCGTCTTTCTGACCGGAGCGGCCTTCACGATCTTCTGGCTGTTCTACAGCGTCGACTATTTCTTGACCGGCGGCACGGGCGCCTCGTCGTCCGCCAACCCGCCTTCGCACTACTGGGCGTTCGATCCCGCCAGTATCACCGACGCGGTCAGCTCGCTGGGCGGCATGATCGCCGCCGTCTTCGGTATCGTGATCACCGTCGTCTCGCTGATCGTACAGTTGTCGGCCGACCGCTACACGGGCGTGGCGCGCTTGTTCCTGCGCGATCGCTTGAACCTGGCCGTAATGGGCTACTACGTGATCGCGTGCGTGTGCGGCGTGTGGGTGAGCGTATCCATCCACCACGATTTCGTGCCGCGCTCGGCCCTGATCGGCATGTTGAGCGCCAATACGCTGGGTTTGGTCTTGATGGGGCCGTACTTCCGCTACGTGTTCTGGTTCGTCGAGCCCATGAACATCGTCGCCAAGATTCGCAGTGACGCGCTCAAGAGCACGCTCCACGCCTTCGACGCGGCCGCGCCCGAAAAAATCGTGCGCGGGCAGGCCGTAACGCTGGGGGCGATGGAAGAGCTGACCGACATCACCAGCAACTCAATCTCGGGCAAAGACAAGATCATCGCCAGCGGCGCGGTCGACGCGCTCAAAGATTTTGCCATCGCCTACATCCAGAACAAGGCCAAAGCCTCGCCGGCTTGGTTCGACATCGGGCCCGAGATCCGCGCCAACCCCGACTTCGTGGCCATGGATCCCGAGTCGCTTCAGGATCTCGAGCAGCGGCGCACCTGGGTGGAGTGGAAGGTGATGCGCCAGTATTTGGGCATCTACAACGAAGCTTTGGTGACGATGCGCGACATCAATTACCTCGTCGCCATCGACACTCGCTACATCGGCGAAGCGGCCGCCGTCGCCAAAGACGCCGAGCTCATCCAGCTGGTGTACCGCTTCATGAACTCGTACCTGCGGGCGGCGCTGAACGCGCGCGACGTGCGGACCGCCTACAATATTTTGAACCAGTACCGTTTGCTGGTCGAGGCCATGCTGCGTCACGGCAGCGCCAAGGCCGCCGTCGAGGGCGTGCGCCACATGTTCTACTATGGGCACGTCAGCTTCGACATGAAGCTCACCTTCGTGACCGAGACGGTCGCCTACGACGTCTCGGCGCTGTGCCAGGTGGCGAGCGAGCTCGGCCTGCCTCAAGAAGACGACATCTTGCGCATGTTCCTGGAGCTGGATCGGCCGCTGCGCGCGTCGAGCCAAGAGACGGCCCTGCTCGGCGTGCGCAAGGCGCAGGTCAAGCTGGCCGCCTACTACCTTTCGCAAGAGCAAGAAGCGAAAGCGCGCATGATCGCCAAGGACATGGAGAGTGAGCCCGCAGATCGCCTGACGTCCATTCGCCGCGCGCTCGAGGGCGTCACCAGCAAAGATTTTTGGGAGATCATCGACCGCGGTCGCAACTTCGAGTTCATGCCCGAGAAGCAGCGGGCCCGGCTGGCCGAGTTCTTCGGCTGGCTCAACGTCACCGCTTAGGGTCCGCGAGGGCGACTGACTTGGCCATTCGCGGGCCCTGAGGGTCCGCGCGCAGGAGCGGGCGTTAGCGCGAGGCGGTCTTGGCGCTGCCTAGCTCGATGAAATCGCGTCCGACCGGGTCACCGAAATCGTCGCTCACTTCCACCCGAACGACCCACGGGCCCGCGCCGGCAGCGGGGGCTATCTTGGCCGTGTAGGTGTTGCCCGAATGCGACCACGTAGGCTGAACGTGCGCCACGTTCACGAACACTTGCGGCTTCGTCTTGAGCTCCTCTTTCAGGGGACGCCCCCGATGGTCGAACAGCTTGACCGTGACCTGCAGCGGCTCGCCGGGCCAGCGCGCCGACTTGGGGCCGATGTCGACGTCGGCTTTTACCGTTCGGGGCTCCAGCTGGATGCCGAGCTCTTCTTTGGAGCCGGGCTCGCGCAAGCGGAGCAAGGTGCTCTCGCCCCGGGCAAGGCCCACGTCCTTCGGCACGGGAATGAACAGGCTGGCCCGCCCGTAGCTGGCCTCTAGACCCTCGGCCCCGATCAGCTTCACGCGCCCCTTGCGGCCGAGCAAGATCGTCTCACTCGAGAGCTTGGCGCCCTCGGGCAGGTCCGCGCCGATGACGCGGAGCGTGAGCGGCTCCGAGGCGGTGCTCTCCACACCGAAGCGATCGATTGCGCGCGCCTGCACTTCGTAACGTCCCGGCGAGAGGCCTTTCAACGTCTGATCGTCCGAACGCCACTCCGACTCCGAAACCTTGGAGCGCTTGCTGCCCTCCACCCGGAACAACGACAGCTGGCGATGCTCCACGTTTTTCGTGGGCGTGGCGTGAACCTGGGCCGACGCGTCGCCGGTCAACGCCAGCAGCAGGCTGCTCTGGAAGCGCACCTTGGGCGCCGCCGGTACCGGTTGTTCGGTGGTCGCCCCTCCGCTGAACGAGCGCACCAGACCGCTCGGCAATGGCTTCCAATCGTTGCCGAGCGCCGCGAGCATCTCGCCGTGCACGGCCGCGACGGTGACCCGCTCGGCCGAGGCGATCACGACGCTTTGACCGCCCTTGGCGACTGCGCTCACCTTGCGCGGCCCCTGGATCAAGACCGCGGTCTTCGGCTTCTTGCTCTCGGGAATGGTCACGCTGACGCGACCCGCCGTCAGCCGGATGACTTGCACCGGCGTCTTGTCGCTGCCCGTCGCCGCCAATTGCAGCTTGATCGGACGACCCAGCTCGTACTTGGCGTCCTTCGAGAACGTCAGCACGGCTCCACCGGGCAGCGTTCGGGACTCGCCCGGCGCCGCTTTGATGCTCGACGGCGGTTCGGCTGCCAACGCGGACGACGACACGACCAAGCACGACAACGCGGCGAGCAGAAACCCTCTCGTAGACATCTCCCCCCTATACGGCGCGACGTTCAGGTGGCTTTAGCGCTTCATGATCCGCACACTGGCCCACACTCGCGCAGGCCTGGCGCTGTGGAAAACCCCTGCAAAACTCGGCGCGCCCGCGCCCGGCTCCGCGGCGCCCTGGTGACGAATCTGCGCGGACGCTCAGCCGCCGAGCGCCGACTTGTTCAGTTCCGCCAGCACGCCATCGAGCAGCGCTTCGTCGCGGCGCATGATGGCGATGTACAGCAACCGCACGCGCGAGTCCGTGGCAGGTAGGTCGCGCATGAGCTCTCCGGCGCGGCGCATCTTCTTCTCGAGGCGATCATCGAGCGACCCCAGGGCGGGGCGGGTGCTGGAGTGGCTGCGCTTGGTCGACGGCGCTGGTTCCGCCTTCAGCTCTGGGGATGATTGCCGACGCGGACGCTCGCCACCGTTGTCCGCCTCTGCACGCGGACGAATGACCGAGCCTTCGTCGTCCAACGGAGCGATGAGGTCGGGGAAGGATGGATTCTTGCGTGCCATGTGAGACATCGATTTCTGGCTTCTCACCCTGACGGATATGTCAGTCGTTCGAACTGAGCAGATGCAGTTTCCATTCCGTGCTTTGAACCCGTGAGGCCGGCCCGGGCTTGGCTGGTCGCGTCAACGGCCTAAGACGCGGCACCCGTTCATGAATTCGCCTCCGGGGGCCGAGCGCCCTTCGAGGGCGGAGAGGGCCAGCTGTAAACCTCGGGGCCGCCACCGCGACAGCGAGATCGCAGAGGATTTGAAGTAGGCGACCATTCCACTAGCGGCGGAAGACGGGCTCGAGGGGGGCACGTACTGCGCCAAACGTCGGCATTTGTCGCACCCAACTTGCGAAAGCCGCAGTCGGTTTCTATGGTCTGGGCCCCTGACCCCGAAAGCCGACGCATGTTGATGAGGGCCACACCAGAATCGCCGCGGATGTTCGAGAGCGATTTCATCGATCTCTTCTCGCGCACCCCTTGGACGATCGTGCCCGTTCTGTTCGTACCGGGCGCCGCGTTCCTGTTTTGGGGCGGGCTGCACTACACGGACCTGGGTGTCTGGGCGATGCTCGGATTGACCCTAGGCGGCTTCGTCTTCTGGACCTTCTCCGAGTACTGGCTGCATCGGCTGTTCTTCCACTGGGAGCCGGGCGGCAAGTGGGGCGAGCGCATGCACTTCCTGGTGCACGGCGTTCACCACAAGTGGCCCAAGGACAAGTACCGGCTGGTGATGCCGCCAGCCGTGAGCATCGCGCTCTACTTCCTCTTCGGCGCCCTCTTCTACTTCACGCTCGGCCCGCGCCTGGCCTGGGGCGTGCACTGCGGTTACGTGATTGGGTACATGTTCTACGACATCACCCACTACTACATTCACCACTTCAACCCGAAGTCGGCCTACGGCTTGCGCTTGAAGAAGAACCACATGCTGCACCACTTCAAGAGCCACGACGAACGCTTCGGCGTCTCGACCATGGTGTGGGACAAAGTCTTCGGCACCACGGGAACGCTCGCGAAGTGACTGAACAGCTCGGAGGCGCGACGATGCTGCGCGGCCTCGAGCTCACCGTCGAGAAGGTGGTCCCGGGTGGCGACGGCTTCTTGCGGCTGCCCGACGGCCAAGCGCTGTTCGTGCGCGGGGCGGCGCCGGGCGACCGCATTCGCTTGGGCCACGTCGAAAAGCAGCGCGGCACTCTGCGCACGAACGACTACGAGCTCGTGTCGCCCGGGCCGGCTCGTGTCGCGCCGGAGTGTCCGGTCGCCGCGGTCTGTGGCGGCTGTGACATGATGCATTTGTCGCGCGCCAGCGAGCTGGCCCAAAAGGCCTCCATGTTGCAAGAGGCGCTCGAGCGCGTGGGTGGGGTGGCGCTCACCCCGGCGGCGCTCACTGAGGGCGAGGCCATTTCTGGCTACCGCTCGCGCGTGCGTTTCCACGTTGGCCAGCACGGAAAGCTCGGCTTCTTCGGGCGCGGCAGCCACCAGCTGGTGGAAGTGCCCAGTTGCCTGGTAGCGGAGCCGCGCATCAACCAGGCGCTGGCCAGCATTCGGCGCTTGGCCCGGCGTTTTCCCGATGCGCTGCTCGGCTTCAGCGACGTGGAGCTGCGCGCTACGGAAACCGACGTCATCGCCCGCTTCGTACCGCGCGACGGCATCAAGCCCATCGCGGCCGAGCCTTTCTTGCGCGCTTTGAGCAAAGAGCTGCGCGTGGCCGCGACGGAGCGCGAGGCCCAGGCTCTGAGTGAGCGCCGCGCGCTGACGAGTGACGTCTTCGTCGAGATCCCCGCCGACGCTTTTTCGCAAATCAACGCGTCGGTCAACCGCGAGTTGGTGGCGGCGGTCGTGGCTGGCGCCAAGGCTCGCGGCCTCGGCAGCTTCTGCGATCTGTTCGCCGGCGTCGGCAATTTCGCGTTGCCGCTGGCGCGCTCGGGCCTTTCCGGCGTGATGGTGGAGCGCACCCCGAGCGCGGTGGTGGCGGCAAGCCGCGCGGCCGCCGCGCAGGGTATCGCCCGGCTAAAGACCCGCACCGCCGACGCCAGCCGCGCGCTCACGGACCTGCTGCGCGAAGGCCAGCGCTTCGATCTCGTGGTCCTCGACCCCCCGCGCGAAGGCGCGCCCGAGGTCGTGGCCGGAATCCCGGGGCTCTCACCTCGGGCGGTGGCCTACGTCGCCTGCGACCCAGTGACCCTCTCTAGAGATTTGAAGCCGCTGCTGGCCGCCGGGCTCGTGATTCGCAGCGTGCAGGCCTTCGATATGTTCCCGCGCACGCACCACTTCGAATCGCTGGTTTGGCTGGAAAAGCCTGGTTGAGCCCAAGCTGGGGGCGGGGAGGGCCGAGCGCGTTTGGTCAAAAGGTTGGCCCGCGCGGGCCCGGCTGCCGAAAATTCGCGTTGGGGCCGCACCTATCGCTGCGCCGCCTCGCAAGGACTCTCGCTGATGCTCGCTTCGTCCCTCGGTTCAGGCTTGCTCCCTGGCGCTTCTTCGTCGCCCCGTTGGCTCGTGACCAACGGCGATACGACGGTCGGCCCGGTCCACACCGAGCTCTTGTTGCGCGGGTACATGGGTGGTCGCATTCCTTCGCACTGCCAGGTGCGCGAGGTGAGCTGGGGCTCGTGGCGCCCGCTCGAGCGGATTCGCGAAATCGGCGCGTTGAACCGGCGGCTTGCGCGCGACGCCGCGCCGTCGACGTTACGTGAAGCGCTCCGCCGCCTACCGGTAACCCAAGACATCGGCGAGCTGCTGACGTGGGCGCTGGCGCTGGCTGCGCTGGTGCTCGACGCCAACGCCGGCCTCGTGCACCGCTACCGTAGCCCCGTCACTACGCCCGTGACGTCCGTAGTGTTCGGGGTACCGGGCGAGCGCCTGGGCGAGGTGCTGCCCGCGACCGATCCGAGCTACGCCTTGGCGCTGCGCGGCAAGAGCCTGTGCGGCAACCCCACGCACGGCTTGGCCGAGCGGGTGGTCGCCGAGCGCCTCCAGCACGACGCTCCTCAGCGCAGCGTGGCCATGGCGCCCATCATTGCGCGCGGCCGCTTGGTGGCCGTGCTCGAGCTGGGGCGCACCGACCACGTATTTCGCGCTGACGACGGCGACGACCTGACCGAGTTTGCGGCGCTCGTCGCAGAGCGCATCGGTTCTGCGCCCCCTCCGCTTTCGTAACGGCGCCCCTCTCGCGTGCCCGGATGGCTCGGACCCGCAGCGCCCGGCGCCCGGCGCCCGTGTTGTCTGCTAGCTTTGGCTCGGGAGCTTAGGCCAATGAGCAAGCCGGATGGTAAAGTGGGGCAAGGTATGAAGCAGAGCTCGAGTTCGCGTACCCTGTGTTGCGTCGCTTGGTTCGGCGCCAGCGTGCTCAGCGCGGCTGCGTGCGAGCGTCCCGACTATACCTACTCCGAAGGCGTGGCCGTCGTCGGAACGGGCGCCTTCTCCAGTTTTGGCGGCTCCTTCGGGAGCGGCACGGCCGGCACGTTCTCGAGCGTCGGCGGCACGGCCCCGCTCGATCCTTGCGCGCTCGATCGCGCGGTGAACGGTGCGCCCATCTTCGCCAAGCAGGCCGTGAGCAACCAATTGCCGGTTCGTCCCGAGCTCTACGCTCAGCTCACCGACGACGAGGTGCTCACGATCAAGAACGGCGGCTCGCTGCTGCCCCCGGTCGCGCCACTACAAGCGGTTCCTCCGCTCACGGCGGCCCTCGTGGCCACCAAGAACGCGTCCGCCGAAGCGCGGAAAGCGCTGCTCGACGCGCTGCTGCAGCGCTTCAAGACCACGCGCGCCATCTGGCCCAATCCCTGGGCGCTTCGGCTCGTCGACCACCCTGGCACCCAGCACATGAATCCGGTGCAGGTGAAGCTCAAGAAGAACGCCTGGGTATTGCGTATCTTCGAAGGGGGCCAGCCTACCGTGGTGGACGTGAACAACGGCATCGTCTCGTTCGATGAAGCTACGGCTTCGCCCGAGCGCATCGCCGCCGTTTACTACGTTTACGACGACCGCCTGGCGGGCAACTCCACCGCCCAGTGCGAGTCGGGCCGGCGTGAGCTGGCGCTCGGTAACGAAGCCATGGTCGAGAGCATTTCGATTGGCACGCCCGAAATTTTGGAGCGTCTCAACTCCGACATCGACGCGCTGACGTCGTTTTTCAACGTGGTGCGCCCGTGCGCCAGCGTGGAGCGCGGGTCGGGGACCTTCCGTAGCTTCACCGTCTGCCAGACGTGGCACTTCTTCGATGCTTCGACGGAGTATTCTGCGTACCAATGGGCGCTCAGCAGCCCCATGGAGCTGTACAAGCCCAAGACGCAGAATCTGGCCAGCCTCATCGACGCGCTCAAAGACGATCGCTTTGACCCCGCTCCGTTCGTGACCGAACCGCACCCCATGCCCGATGGCGGCGACGGCGGCGCGGGCGGCGCGGGCGGCGCGAGCGACAGCGCGGGCGGTGCTGGCGGCGCGAGCGACAGCGCGGGCGCCGCGCAAGGCGGCTCGTCCGAGGGCGGAAGCTTTCCTTGAGCGGCGCCCGTTACGCCCTGTTGAGTTCGCAGAACTCGCGGACGCGCGCCAAGATGGCCGCCTCTACGGCCGCCTGCGTGGTCCCGCGTTGCTTCAGCCACGTCTTCGTCGCCTCGAGCGAATGATCGCCGCTCTCGACCACGTACAGCTCGCTCGGCGCGCTCATGCGCTTGCGCACCTGCTCCAGCTCATCCAGCGAGCACAGCGTGTCGCGCGTGCCTTGCACGAACAAGATGGGAGTCTGGAGCGCCAGCAGCACCTCGTCGCGCAACTTGCCGTTCTGGCCGCGTAGCGGATACCCGAAGCAGATCAGGCCGCGGACGCTAGCGCGCGCGCCGATGTCGACGGCCACGTGGCAACCGACGCGGCTACCCATGCTCTTGCCGGCCAAGAACAGTCCATCGGCGGCGGCGCTCTCCGCGCGCAACGCGTCGAGCTCGGCTCGGTGCGCTGCCACCAGCACCTCGAGCTTGTCGGGCGCCTTGCGTGCGCCACCCGCGCGCGCATACGGGTAGTCGAAGGGGCGCACGCTGCCGAGCCCGGCGAGCAGCTCGGCGTAGCGCCGCATCCAGGCCGAGGAAGATGGTGCCCCCGCCCCGTGGGCGAGCAGAAAACGAAGGGTCACGCCCCGAAGGCTAGCCGGGGCGGCAGCCGCCAGCAGCGAGCGGATGGCGGCCGGCGCACAAAAGGACAACGGCTCGGAGCGAGGGGAGCGCTCCAAGCCGCTGAGAAGATTAGGGAGACGGCGACCGAGGCGGAGGGGGGGGCACCAAGGGCGCCGTCTGCGAATGACCTATATTGCACGCGCTATGCCAAGCGAAGAGTGCATGCATATTCGATAGTTATCGCGCTAGCCAGTCAGCCAATGTTTCAAACCTGAAATGATTCGTGCGGGCTCGAAACGTCCCCGTCACAAGAAATCTGACGAAAAGTCACCGGCACAACCATTCGGGCTCTCGGCTCTTTCGAGGCCTATGCTTGGCGGGTGCGTTGGTCCCTTCGCCTCGGCAGCGTCTCTGGCATCGACATTCGAGTGCACTTCACCTTCGGGCTCATGGTCCTGCTGTTCGCGGCCGAGCTAGCGGAGCCGCACGGCTCGCGGGGTGCGCTGTTCGGAGCCTTGCTCGTCGTCTGCATCTTTGCGTGCGTGGTGCTCCACGAGCTGGGGCACGGCCTGGTCGCCCAGCGCTTCGGCGTGGCGGTGCGAGAGATCGTGCTGCTACCGATCGGAGGCGTGGCCCGTCTGCTATCGGAGCCGAAGAAGCCGCTGCACGAGCTCTTGATCGCGCTGGCGGGACCTTTCGTCAACGTGGTGATCGCCGGGGGTCTGTTCTTCGCCCTCCGGAGCGGCGGCATACCGCCCTTCGATTTGGAGGCGCTGCAGCGCGAGGGCATGACGACCCCCAGCACGCGCAGCCTGCTGGTGCTGTTGTTCTACGGCAACATCATGCTGGCCGCGTTCAACATGCTACCCGCCCTGCCGATGGACGGCGGCCGAGCCCTGCGCGCGCTGCTGAGCTTCTTCGTCGGCCAAGTGCGTGCCACCAACATCGCCGCTGGCCTGGCGCAGTTGTTGGCGGTCGGCTTGGCTATCTACGGGTTTCAGCACAATCCGCTGCTGGTGTTCGTGGCCGCGCTGGTGTTCATGGGCGCGGGCCAAGAACGGGCGACGGCGCGCACGAACGTGCTCTTGGCCGAGCTGAACGCGGGCGAGGTGTGCGATCCGCACGCCGTAACGTTTGCGCCTGGCGACAGCGTGGGCGCGGCGGTCGACCAGGCGTTGCGCTCGCCGCAAGCGCACTACTTGATTAGCCACGGCGCCATGCCGCTCGGCACATTGTCGCGCGACGACGTGATCGCGCTGGCAGGTCGGACGGGGCTGCACGCACCCCTCGCGGGCATCATGCGCCGGACGCCGGTGCGCGTACCGCCCGACATGCCATTGTCCGAGGTGCGCCGCCTGCTGCAAGAAAATGGTGGTGCACCCGTCGTGGTGCAGGGTGACGAGGCCGCGTTGGGCGTGCTCGGCCTCGACGACGTCGCGCGCATCGCGTCGCTTTCGGACATGCTCGCCCGCGGCGGTATCCGCCGGCCGGTCGCCGCCGATCCCGAAACCTCGGCGTGAAGCGAGCGATGTCGAGCGAGCCTCAGCGTCAGACCTTGGTGGGTTGATGTGGGCGTGCTCGGTCGCTGGCTCCGCGTCGCCGCGGAACGAAATACCGGCTTGAAGTCGGGCGAGAGACGTTCAGAATCCGGGGCCCGATGGCGGAATTATCTCCGAACCTGCCTCACACCGAGGCGGGTGACGCGGCTGAAGTGGCGCTGGCGCTCGAGACTGCTCGCGCGTTGTGGTCGAAGGGGCAGAGCCTCGAATCGGTGCGCTGGATCCAACGCGCAGCCGAAAACGCCGAATCGACGGGCAACGATCTGCGCGCCGTTTCGCTCGCGCGAGCGGCCGCGGACCTGCGCGCGGAGGTGAGCGTCGGCTCGGAGCCGCCGGGTCGCATGAACGAAGCGGCGGCGCTGACGCCCTACGACGATTTCAGCGAACAGACCATCGTCGACTCTCCCGCGACCTCGCTCGCCCGCGCTTCGTTGCAGAGCGGCGTTCAAATCGCCGAAGTGGGGGCGCCGGTCACGCAATCTTCGGTCGTGCTCGTGCCGAGCCCCAGCGCGCCGGCCGTCGCGCCCGGCAAGGTCGCGCAACACCAAGCGGTGCGGGTCGCCGTCTTGAACGGCGAGGCCGCGACGCGGCAGCTGTCGGTTCGCGTCTTGGCTGAAGGCGAGGCCGCGCCGCCCGGCTATGCCGAAGCCATGCTGGTGTCGCTCGACCCGCGGCGTAAGCTGCTGGTCTGAGTCAGTACGCTTCGCGCAGCCTGGCGACGGTCGCGGCGTCGAGAATGAGCGGCTCCCGCGGCACCTTGGCGAGCGCGAAATCGATCAACGCCACCCGCGCCGTGACGCGCTCGCCGCAGGGAATGCCGCACGATTGGGCGGCCCAAGCCACGATGGCGCGCGGGTCGGTGCCGCCTTCACGCAGCTCTTGCAGGCTCAGGTCGTCTTCGCGCTTGGCCAGCCTCCGCCCGCTCTCGTCGAGCACGAGCGGCACGTGGACGTAACGCACCGCGGGTAGCCCGAGCGCTTGCTGCAGCAGCCGCTGCCGGGCCGCGCTGGCGAACAGATCTTCGCCCCGCACCACCTCGGTGACGCCTTGGCGAGCGTCGTCGACCACCACCGCTAGTTGGTACGCGGGAGCGCGGTCGCGCTTCGCGATCAAGAAGTCTCCCACCTCTTGCTGCACGTCGAAGCGCCGCTCACCGAGCAGCTGGTCTTCGACGGTGAGCGCCCCCTCGGGCACGTGCAGCCGCAGCCCGGCGGGCTTGCCGGTCTCGGCTTCAGCCGCCGCGAGCGAAGCGAATTTGCCGCGACAAGTACCGGGGTAGCGCGGCTCGTTGTCGCCCAGCTGGGGCGCGCTCTGCGCGGAGCGCACGTCGCCGCGTGAGCACACGCAGGCGTAGGCCAGGCCTTCTTGCTCGAGCGCGCGAGCGGCTGCTGATATTTCGGCGAGGCCCGCAGACTGCACGTAGTCGGGGCCGTCCCAGTCCAAGCCTAGCCAGGCCAAGTCGCGCAGCGCCGCTTGGCTCAGCTCGGGCTTGGCGCGTGGCCCGTCCAGATCTTCGAGGCGCATGAGCACTTTCCCCCCGAGGTTGCGAGCGCGCCACCACGCGAGCAAGAACGTACGCGCGTGTCCGAGGTGGAGCAGCCCCGTCGGGCTCGGCGCCAAACGACCGACGTACATGGACCTCGATTTAACACGCCGGCTCGCGGGCTAGCGCGCGCAACCGCAGCCGGCGACGCGCTGAGAGGCGTCTTCACGGATCTGCCGGGCGCGCTCGCAGCGCTTGCCGCCGTCGGTGTCGAGCCGGCATACCGCGTCGCTGGCGCGGGCCAGCGACGAGAAGGCTTTGCACGCGGTCTCGCAGGTGCTCGCTTCCTTGGCGGGGGCGGCCGGAGCGGCGTCGGCGGAGGCGGATTTCTCCGCGCGACGCGCTTCATCGCGCGGGGCGAGCGGGCTGGGCGCGGGCGTCGTGGTGACCGAGGGGGGCGCGCTTCCGCCGGGGGCTCGGGCGGGCACGGGCTCGTTCAGCGCCATTCGAGCTAGCTCGAGGCGGGCCGTTTCCAGCTGGGCCTCGGCGTCGGCCAACGTGGTGGGCTCCCCAGCGCCTTCTTCGTCGGCGCGGAGCGCGGCGCCGGGGATGCCCGGCGGCGGGGCCGCTTCGCCGCTCGAGCTAGGCGCCGCGGCTTTGGGAGACATGCTGCAGGCCGCCGAGAGGCCGATGACCGAGAGGACGACCGCACAACGTGCCGCGCGATGAATCGACTTCATGAAGGGCCCTTCGAACAGACGCACGACGTGCGGAAACGGCTTCACCCGCCCGCGCCTTACAGTTGAAATTTCAGCCTTCGGCCACCAGGTAGGCGAGCCAGCCCGGTTGGTTCGGGGCGCGCGTCCGCTCGCGGTAGGCGTCCTTGGTCACGTCCTCACTGGTGTCCCAGTATACGTGGACCTTCGAAAAACCTGCCTCGAGCAGCAGTTCTTTCAGCTCCGGCATCGTCCAGAAGCGCCAGTCGTAGCGGAACGCCTTGGGCAACTTGGTGCCGTCGGCGAACTCGAAGTGGATGTAGTTGGTGACGTCGTGGGTGATGGCGTCGAACGTGTTCTGATCCCACACGTAGGTGAAGCCTTCTTTGATCTTGCGATGCTCTTGCATCGGTTGGTGCGACTCCCAGCCGCCGTAGGCATCGATGAAGAACAGCCCGCCTTTGGCCAGGCCGCTGCGGCAGTGGGCGAAGTACTTCTTCATCTCTTCGCGCGTCTTGAAGATCCAGTAGCTGAAGTTGAACGCGCACACGATGTCGTGCTTCTGCTTCACCTTCGCGCGCACGTCTTGCTGGAGGAGGGTGACGCGCTCTTGGGCGTCGCCCAGCGGCTCCAGGTTGTGCTTCCGACCCCAATCCAGAGTCGGCCGATCGATGTCCAGGCCGGTCGCGGTGCGCTGCTTGTGGCTCTTCACCCAGGCCGCGCACAAAATGGCCGTGCCGCAAAAATCTTCACGGAACGTGAGCGGCTTCTTGCCGCGAATCTTGGTGAACCAAGCGTTCAAGAAATCGACCTCGGTGTCGGGCGCTTGCACCGACAACTGGTAGAGCACGTGCTTGTCGGCCGTCTTGGCCGTGAAGCGGGACTTCTTCTTGGCGGCGCGCTTGCGTTTGGCTTTGGGCATCGGGCCGCTCGTTTACTCGCGAGCGGGCCCGTCGCAAAGAGGTTGTCGACCTATTTGCAGCGAATCAGCCGGGCCCAGGTGCGCCTGTCGGCGACGTAGGCCAGCATGGCGCCCTCGGCCAGCGGGAACAGAGACACATCGGCGAAACCGCGCGCGGTTGCCAGGGGCTCGGAGGCGGCCGTTTCGTCGAGGGTCAGCTCGGAGATGACCAGCTCTTGATTGGCGGTGGGGCGAGCGTCGGCGGGGCGAACGTACGCGACCGTGGGCACCCCGCACAGCAGCGTGGACGCCGTGGGCGCGCGGTCGAGGCCGTTTTCGTAGGTACGCCAGCGCAGCGGCGGATCCATCTTGGGGTCGGGCGCGAGCGCCAGCGTGGCCAACCCGAAGTGACTGGAGTCGCGCTCGACCGGCAGCATGAGCCAGCTTCCTCGCTCCGTACCGACGCTCACGAGCTCCGTCATGCCCTGAGTGGCGCCCGATACCCAGACGACCACGTCGGCGTCGAGGCTCGCGCTCTTCGTGCGCAGCCGTCGTGCGTGGACCGGGGTCATGCCGCTGCGTCCGTCGATGTAGCTGGCGACGATGTCTTCGCCCACGGTGGTGAGCGACACGCTGCTGGCGGCCGCGCCCTCCGGCGTGAGCTCGAGCTTTCTGCCGTCGGGCAAGCGCAGGCGAGCGAGCGAATCTTGCTTACCCACCGGCTCGGTGATGTACGCAACGACGTCGGGCGAGCCGGCCACGGCGACGCGCGTGCCGCTCCGCGCGTCGGTGGCGAGCACCTCGAGCTCGCCGCCGTCGAGCGCGCGGCGCACGAGCCGGCCCTTCGAGACCCAATAAGCGTGCGTCTTGCTGACGGCGGGGCCACGCGCTACGGGCCAGAAATCTTGCGCGCTGCGCGTGGTTGGCTCGAGCGCGCCCGCGGCGGGCTTCTTCGATTTGCTGGGGGGCTGCCGCAGCTTGACCTGTGCCAGCTCGTCGCTGCGCGTAACCATCACCACGCCCTGGGCGAAAGCGGCTGCGGGGGCGGCAGGGCCAACGTCGTTCAGGCCGTCCAACAGGTAGCGGCTGTGCTCGACCGGCTTGTCGTCTTTTTCGTTTTCGGCCAGCGGCTTGGGCGGATGAGGCTTGGCTTGGGCCGCGGCGGCTGCGGGCGGTCCTTCCGCCTCCAGCGCGCTCACCGCAGGCGGCGGCGCTGCGCTCGGCTTGGGCTTCGGCTTGGGGCTGGCGCTGCCTTCACGCAGGCCCCCGCGAGAACCGCTCGGGTCACACGCCCAAAGGGTGAGGACGAAGACGCCGCCCACGGCCGCGCGTGCCCGCAAGAGGCGCTTGCTCAGCGCTGAGTTTGCCATGGTTCGACGGCGCCTGACGCGAGCTCAGGTTAGCCGGCGCTCAGGTGCTCGACCAGCACTTTCACGGCCAACCCGAGCAACACGAAGCCCCCCAGCGCGTCGAGGCGGCTGCCCAGCGCCCGGCCGAAGCGGTGACCGGCGAACAGCCCGAGCGCGCTCAACGCCCCCGTGGTGACTCCGATGGTCACCAGCGAAAGGCCGAGCGGCGCGCCCATCAGCGGCAAGGCCAAGCCGGCCGCGAACGCGTCGATGCTGGTCGCGATGGCGAGCAAGACCAACACGCGGAGCCCGAACGCATCGGCTTCGCTGACGGCGGCTTGCTCTTCGGAGTGAAAGGCTTCCCACAGCATCTTTGCGCCAATGCCGCCCAAGAGCGCGAAAATGACCCAATGGTCCCACGCTTGGAGCGCGCTACCGACCCGGCTCCCCAAGAGCCAGCCAAAGAGCGGCATCAAGGCTTGAAAACCGCCGAAGAGACCTGCCACGAGCAGGACGTGTCGAAGGCCAATCCGCTTCACCAGGAGACCGCGAGCCGCCGCTACCGCCATAGCGTCCATCGACAGCCCGAAGGCCAACAGCAAAATTCCGCCGAGCTTCATAGTCCGATGCTCTCCGTCCGTGGGCGCGTGAACCAGCGCTCGCGCGTCAATCGAGCGCGAGCTCGACGCGGTGGGCGCTGCCATTCGAGAGATTGGCCACGTACAGCTTGGCGTCGGGCCCGATCGTGAGCCCGGCGAGCGAGCCTGCGGGCAGCGCGGTGTCGAATGCTTGCTGCAGCTTGCCGCTGGCGTCGAAGGAGTAGATGAGGCTGGTGGCGTTGTCGGTCACGTACAACACGTCGCCGGCCAGCGCGAGGCCGCTCGGCTTTTGCAGCCGGCCGGGCGGGACCAGCTCTTTTACCGTCGCGCCTTCCATGGCCCCGCTGTCGTGCAGCGGCTCGTAGAGGGTGATGTCGTCGCTCGCGCGGGCGGTGCTCGGGTCCACGCTGAGCACGCGGCCGTGGCCCGTGTCGGCTACGTACACCCGGCCGCGGGCGTTGTCGTACGCGAGGTGCGAAGGCACCTCGGCCAAGCGCGAGAGCTGTCCGGAAATGTAGCGGTGCACCTCGCCGTCGGAGTGATTCTCTCCGCCAATTTGGTGCGGCTCGTGGAAATCGACGCGGTCGAGCGAGCCGGCCAAGCCGTTGAAGGCCCAGAACGCGTTGCCCGCCTCGTGCGCGATGCCCATGCACAGCGGCGTTTCGTGCAGCATGTCGAGGTGGGTGCCGTTCTGCTCCGGCAGCGGCTCGACGCCGAAGATGCTCGGGTCCGACGACCACAGCGTAGGGCCGGCGTAGGGAATGGTGTCGTCTTCGTAGTTGTCGGTCCAGCCCTCGCCGCAAGTCGCGAACAAGCGCTCGTCACCCCAGGCGATGGCGGTAGGGCGGCGCATGAAGTGCCAAGAGTTGCCGTCTTCTTTGAGCGCCCCGCTCGGCGAGTCGCCCGTGGCGTCCGTCACGACGCCCACGATCCCGCGAAGAGCGGAGCAGCTGCTCTCGTCGGCTCTGGTGCAGAGCTCGGCGCTCGGAAATTGGCGCAGCGTGACCCAGAGCTCACCCTCGACCGTCGGGTTGAAGGACAGCGCCGTGGCGCTAAATGGGGTCTTGGTCTCGGGCCGGTAGACCTCGACGAGCGCGACCGGGGTGCTCTCCACCACGTCTGGCGGCTGCTCTGCGGGCTCGCCGATGGCTTGCGAGGAACAGCCCAAGAGGCCGACGCCGCACGACAGAAGAAGCGCCAGCCGGAGGTCGTGCACCGAGTTAGCGTAGCGCCCCGCCCCCGAGATGCCAACGGCGCGTGGTGGTTGCGCTGGCCGTCGATCCGCGAGAAAAGGGGCTCCTGATGGCCGCCGTTCACGCGCTGTTCGCTCTGCGCTCTCGCCTGCCAGCGTGCTTGCTCGTTTCGTGGCCCCTGTTCGCAGGCTGCGCGGCCTCGGGCGCGCCCGCCGCCGCGCCTTCGAGCAGCAACTCGGGCCCTGCCAGCAGCAGCGAAGAGCCGGTCGTGCCGCCCGGCGCGCCCGGTAGCGGCGCCGTGAGCGGAAAAACGCCGAGCGCTTCGTTCCCTCCCGTCGCGCTCCCGGGCGGAGAAGAGCCGACGCCCGACAAAGCCTTGCCAGAGCTGCGCGTCGAGCCGCTGGGCATGCACGTGGGCGGTGGCAAGAACGACGCCGAAGAAAAGGCGCCGTTTCACCGCGCGCTCGAGCAGCGCTTCCCCGCGTTCATGGACTGCTATCGGCTGGCGGAAGATCCGTGGGCGGGCGGTAGCTTCGGGATCGATCTGAAGATTCCGCGCGCGGGTGGCGCGCCCGTGGCCGAGCAACCGCGCACGCGCATCCGCGGCGCCGGCTTTCAGGAATGCATGGTCGCGGCCTTCGCCAAGGTGCAGTTCGAAAAGCCCAAAGCGGGCCCGACCGTGGTGAGCTATTCGATCCGCTTTGCCCTGGGCAAGGCCAAGCCGCCCCGTTAGCGACCGAAGCGCGCGAACGGCATCGCCACGGGCGCGCCGCGCAGCGCCACGTCGGTCAGGTGCCGTAGCAGCGGTAGCTCGTGCGCTTGCGTGCGGCCGGCGGCATCGAAGCCGAAAAGCGCCTGATCTAGCTCGCGCAGCACCTCCAAACACTCGAGCGTTGCGCCATCCATCTTCTCGATGGCTTTTTCGAGCGAGAGGCCCAGGCCCAGCCATTTCCCGAAGCGCCCGGTGCGCCCTCCGTTGCAGGTCACGGTCAAATCGCCCGTGCCGGGTAGGCCCACCGCGGTCTGCGCGCGGCCACCGCCCAGCTCTACCAGGCGTTGCATCTCCAAGATGGCCTGCGCGAACACGCCGCTTTCGTAGTTGTGATACGCCACGCTGCCGCTTTGGCCCCCCCGGGCTTCGTGCACGCCAGCGCCGAAGCCAACGCCCATGGCAAAGGCATTCTTCAGGGCCGCGCAGGTCTCGGCTCCGACTACGTCGGGCTCGACGTGAACGAAATAGAACGGCCCGCGCGCGAGCTTGGCCCACGCCTCGCAAGCCGTTACCGACCGCCCCGTGAACACCACGCTGGTGGGGACGCCGAGCAAGAGCTCTCCGGCGATGCACGGCCCCGCCACGCCCACGGGCGCCACGCGCGCGGCGGCGCTGGCCGGCAAGAAGGACTGGAACACGTCGGGCAACACGTCGAGCCGCTCGTTCTGCCAAACCAGGCCCTTGGAGACCATCAGCACCGGCTTGGGTGTACGGGTCAGGTGTGGCCCGAGCGCTTCGGCCGCCCAGCGTACGCCCGCTGAGCTCACCCCGAGCGCGATGGCGTGCGCGCCTTCGAGCGCCGCCGCCAGCTCTTCCACGAAGTAGGCGCTCACGCCGGAAACTTTGGCGCGTAGCTTGGGGTGCGGCGCCGAGGCCCGCAGCGCCTCCACGATCTCGCGATCGAGCGGCGTGCCCACCAGCCGCACCTCGTGTCCGTTGGCGACGAACGGCGCCGAGAGCGCGCTGCCCATCATGCCTGCTCCAACGATCGCGATCACGGCCATGGGCAGGTGTTTAGCCAGAGGGCGCGGGAGCCGCCAGCTTCTTCTGAGCTGAAGCTGCCGGCGCCGCCTTGGGCTCGACGAGCGGCAGGCTCAAGGGCGGCAGCGGTGGCAGCGAAAAGCTGCTCGGCACCGGCGGCAGCCCCAAATCTTTGCCGATGCCCTCGAGCTTCTTTCCCACTTCGTCGCCGATGGCTCGTAGGTCCTTGGCGTTCGGAGTGAGCGCCAAGAGCTCGTTCAGCGAGAGGGGGCGCAGGCCGCAGCCGACCCCGATTTTCTGGGTGATTTTGGCGTTCGAAAGATCCTGCGTGCTGGCTTCGACCCCGACCTCCACCGAGACGTCACCGCGCACCACGGCCAGCGCGGTGCGTTTGCCCTGCTTGCCCGAAGCGCGGCCCAGCAGCTGCCCCAGGCGTGACTCGGCGGCCGCGCCCGCCAGGGCGTCGCACGGCAGCGCGCCCTTGAAGTCCAGGCTCACGCTCGCGGTGGAACCCTGGCGCAGCACGCTGCCTCCGCCGCGCAGCGCGAACTTCCCGGCCTGGACCTGCGCGTCCGTCAGCGTGACGCGGTTGCGGGCCGCGTCGATGCGCAGCGCCGTGTCGAACGTCGTCACGTCGCCGAATACGAAGCCGTCGAGCTCGGGCGGGTGCGGCGGCACGAAACCTTTCAGGCTCGCGCTGAGCTTGCCCGTCACTTCGCCGCCGGTGAGACCGGGCGGAAACGCCAGCTCGACGTTACCCGAGGCCACGACGTCCGGCAGCGGCAGCGGCACGCCGATGCCCTTGCCGAGCAGGCCCAGCTTGCTGGGCGTGAGCACCACGCTCATCTTGCCAGCGCCCTTGGCGTCAACGCTGGCGTCGAGCCGCAGCGGCGCCGCTTGCGCGCTTTGATCGCCGAAGCCGATGCTGACGTCACCGCCCGACTTCGTGAAGCCAGCGCCCACCTTGCCGACCTGAAAGCCCGAGAGCTTGCAGCTTTGTGCCGAAAACGCCGCGCCGGCCAGCGTCCGCGTGAGCACGCCGTTGGAGAGCTCGAGCCAGGGCGCGGCCGCCGGCAGCTCTGCCACCTGCACGTCGACTCGGCTGGCCAAGAGCGGCGCGTCGAACGCCTCGGGGTGATTCTTCGCCCACTCTCCCAGCTCGAGCAGCACGCGAGGCAGGCTGCCGCTCACGCCGACTTGCACGCCCGAGAGTTGCACGCGAACGGGCTGAAAGCCCTGCAAGCTCACGTCGACCAGCGCGAGCTTGGCCGCGATGGACGGCGCGCCGAGCAATTTCGCGCTCGCTCCGGACAGCTGAACCCAGCCGTAGCCGAACGAAACCTCGCCGGGCACGAGCTCGATGCCGCGCGCCTCGGCTTCTGCTACGACGCGCTTCTCGATATACCCTGGCAAGTAGACGAGGATTGCCGCGACGATGCCGATGACACCTATCACGACGATTCCTAGCGCTAAAAGCAGCCCGTGCGTGCGTCTCACCCGGCGAGCCTACCATGCCTAATTATTTGACCCCCGAAGGCGCCAAGAAGCTGCAAAGCGAGCTGAATCAGCTGCTCAACGTCGAGCGCGCCAAGGTCGTGAACGAGGTGGCGGAGGCGGCCGCGCAAGGCGACCGCTCGGAGAACGCCGAGTACATCTACGGCAAAAAAAAGCTGCGAGAAATCGACCGGCGGATTCGCTTCATCACCAAGCGGCTCGACGCGGCCGTGGTCGTAAAGCAAGAGGGGTCGCACGACGAGGTGCGCTTCGGCGCCACCGTCGACGTGGAGGACGAGAACGGCAAGAAGAGTCGCTATCTCATCCTGGGCCCCGACGAGGCGTCGCCGTCCGCCGGCAGCATCAGCTTCCAGTCTCCGCTCGGCAAGGCGCTGATGAAGCGCAAAGTCGGCGACGTCGTGAGCGTCACCAGGCCCGCCGGTGAAATCGAGATCGAAATCAAAGCGATCAGCTACGAGTGACGCTCGTGGGCGTGGACGGACCCAGATTTCTTCACCAGAAGATCGAAGATTGGGAGGTTTGACCGCCTCGCGTTGGAAGGGTCGCGAGGCGGTTGGGCAGGGCGCGAGGAGAACAAAGACCTGCGCGTGGCCAGCTGGCCACGCTGAGACAGGGCCTACCCTAGAGAGGGACGAGCGGAGCTCAGCGAGCTACCGGCCAGCGAACGCGGTAGCCGCGACCGCGCAGGTACTGGATGGCGTCGGGCGCGCCGGCGGCGCCGAGCCGTTGACGCAGCTCGTACACCTGGTTGCGCGCGGCGTTGCCACCGACCGAGCCGTTGAGCACGACGCGGTTCAGCTCCTTGGACGGCACGAAGCGCTCGGAGTGATCGAGCAAGAACTCCAGCACCGCGCACTCGGCGCGACGCAGCGGCACTTCTTGCTCGTTCACGGTGAGCGAACGCGACAAGCGATCGAGGCAGAGCGGGCCCGCGCGCAGCACACTTCGGAAAACCTCCGAGGTGCGACGCGTGCGCGCCACCAACGCCAAGATGCGCAGACGAAGCTCGAGCCCGTCGACGGGCGAGCGCAGGAAGTCGGTGGGTGATTCCCGCTCGAACAAGCTAGGTGATGGTTGGCCCGTTCCGGGCACAATCCACAACACGGCTTGATTGGCGGGTACTTCGCTGGGCACTGTCACGTCGGATTTAGCGACGCATACCGTGGCCATCGAGGCGTCGTCGCTGACGGCGATTCCACCGTCAGCGAGGGAAGTACCGAGCTCGTTGAGCTCGGTTGAATCGAAACCGCGAAGGCACACGAGCTGCTCTCCGCTGACTGCTTGCGAGGCTTGCCCCATGATGTAGGTGACTCTGCGACTGCCATTTTCTGGGGTCAACCACCTCAGGTGGGCGAGCCCCAATTTTCACAGAATTTGACTATCAGGCGATCGGAGATGACGCAGCAATGGCGGAATCCTGTACTGTGGGCCGAAGCAAAAAACCGAGCGGTCTCCAGTAGATGCGCGTGCTGCGAGGCGCAGCGCAAACTCTCGCGCGGGTGGGGGAGTCGCCAAGGCGGGCGCGTTCGCGCTCCCTACGCTGCGCGGCGCGCGGCCCCCTGTTACGGCGCTCGGTTGGCTCTCGATAGTGGTGCTCCGGGGCGCATCGGCGAAGCCGATCGTGCTGACGGGCTCGAGAACGCGTTCTGACGGGCCAGAGCGCCGAGCAGGGCGGGGCGACGATTACCACTCTGGTGGGTGACAGTGGCGAAGGCCACTCGAAAGCTCGAGTTGCAATTGCCCTGCTCGCCGAGCAAGGCTCGATTTGCGGGCGGTGAGCCGTAGTGCCGGTCGACGACCGCCGCTTCAGCTCGTGCGCGCACCAAGCGGTGGCGCGCTTCACCCGGCGGCGTGGTAGCTTGCGCCGTGGCGTCGTTGGTTCCGCGATTGGCTCCAGGCAGTAGCTTCGCAGAGCGCTTTCGCATCGTGGCTTACGTGGGGCAGGGCAGCATGGGCACCGTGTACCGGGCCGAGCCCTTGGCGGGTGGCGAAGCCGTAGCCCTCAAGATCGTGAGCTTGACCGGCGCTGGCGATAGCCGCGCGGTGCGGCGCTTCGAGCGCGAAGCGGCGAGCGGCGCGCGCATCGGCAGCCCGTACGTGGCCCGCACGTTGGATTCGGGCCGCGTGGGGGAGCGCTGGGGCTGGCTGGCGATGGAGTATGCCGAGGGCGTGAGCTTGGACGAGCTGGGTCCCGCTGGCGCCACGCCGCGGATCGAGCCGCGCGCGGCAAGGCGGCTCTTGTCGCAGCTCTTCAGCGCGTTGTCGGCCGCGCACCGCGAGGGCATCGTTCACCGCGATTTGAAGCCAGAAAACCTGCGCGTGGCGCGCGGCGGCGATGCGCTGGAGCTGAAGGTGCTCGATTTCGGCATCGCCAAAGATTTGAGCGTGAGCACGCTGTCCGGCACCACGCCAGGCCTCGGCACGCCGCTGTGGGCCGCGCCCGAGCAGGGCCACCAGGGCTATCGGCCCAGCCCCCGCGCCGACGTTTGGTCGCTCGGCTTGCTCACGTTCTTCGTGCTGACGGGCCACGTCTATTGGCAGAACGCGCACGAGCGCGCATCGATGGCGGACTTGGCGATAGAGCTGGTCCAAGACGAGCTGGCGCCAGCCGGCGAGCGTTGCCATCAACTAGGCTTGGAAGTAACGCTACCGCCGGGCTTCGACGCGTGGTTCAACCGCACCGTGAACCGTGACGCAAAAGAGCGCTTTCCGGATGCCGCCGAGGCGTGGCGCGCCCTCGAGCCGCTGCTCGACGCGGCTGCCGCAGGCGTGGCGCCCGCCGCGGTGCCGGTTGCGGCGGCGGCCCGCGCGGCGGAGCAAGCGGCGCGAGGCGAACGAGAACGCGACCGAGCCGGCGCGGTGCGCCCGGGCGGCTTCCTGACCGCGGTCATCGCCGGCGTCATCACGATGGGGCTCGCGATCTACTGGCTGCTCCGCTCGATGCACATTTGAGGTAAGCTGCGCGGCGGGATGCTGCGTTTGTGCTTCGTGTGCTTGGGCAATATCTGTCGCTCCCCGATCGGCGAAGGAGTGATGCGCCACCTGCTGCAGGGCGCCGGCCTGGCCGACGTGGTCGAGGTCGAGAGCGCGGGTACGGCTGGCTACCACGCGGGGGAGCCGCCCGACGCGCGGGCGCGGGCGGCCGGGCGCCGTTTGGGCATCGAGGTGAGCGGTCGCGCGCGGCAGTTCGAGCCCGCGGACTTTCAACGCTTCGACTACGTGCTGGCGATGGATCGCAGTAACCTCGACGATCTGGCCCCGCTCGCTCGCGACGCCGAGGCGCGAAGGCGTCTGCACCTGCTGCGCAGCTTCGATCCGGCCTCGCCCAGCGGCGCTTCGGTGCCGGACCCGTACTACGGTGAAGACGAAGACTTCGACGATGTCGTTCGCATCTGCTTGGCCGCTTGTAAGCCGCTACTGGAGATGCTGCGGCGCGAGCACGGCTTGTAGGCAAGCATGCTCGACCCCGCGCTCGAAGAAGCTCTGCGCTACGCGCTCGGTTCGGGAGTGCGTCGCGCGCGTCGGCTTGCGGGCGGCGACATCAACGACGCCTTCGAGCTCGAGCTGATGAGCGGCGTGCTGGTCTTCCTCAAGACCAACGGAGCGGCGCCGGTCGGCATGTTTCCGGCCGAGGCGCGCGGGCTCGATTGGCTGCGCGCAGCTGGCGCGCTGCGGCTGCCCGAGGTGCTGGCGGTCTCGAAGGGCGAGCCAACGGAGCCTTGCTTCTTGGTGCTCGAGCTATTGACGCCCGGCCCGGCGCAGCGAGACTTCGATGAGCGCTTGGGCCGCGGTTTGGCCGAGCTGCATCGCTTCGGGGCTCCCGGTTACGGCTGGGATGGCGACAATTTCATCGGCACGCTGCCGCAAGCAAACGCGGCTCATGACAGCTGGGCCGAGTTCTTTTGGGAAGAGCGGCTGCAGCCGCAGTTGTCGCGCGCGGCGGCGGCGGGCCTCGTCAGCGCCCGCTTGCTCCGCGGCTTCGAGGGCTTGGCGCCTCGGCTGGCCCAGCTCGTAGGGCCCCAAGAGCCTCCCGCTCGCCTCCACGGCGACCTGTGGGGCGGCAACCTGCACACCGACGAGGCGGGCGCGCCTTGTCTCATCGACCCCGCGGCCTACGGCGGTCATCGCGAGATGGATCTGGCGATGATGCGCCTGTTCGGCGGCTTCGACGAGCGCGTATTTCGCGCCTACCACGAGGCCTATCCCCTGGCTCCGGGGGCGGCCGAGCGCATCGACCTCTACCAGCTGTACCCGCTCCTCGTGCACGTGAACCTGTTCGGCGGCAGCTACGTCGAATCGGTCGAACGGAGCCTTGCGCGCTACGTCTGAGTTGGCTACGGCTCGCCCATGCCCTCCGCTGCGCCGCGCCTCGTCACCATCGCCGACGGCGAAAACCTGCTCGATGCTCTGGCCGAAGCGTGTGGCCCGGGCGACGGCTGGGTCGCGGCCGTGGGTCATGTCGATTCGGTGGAGCTGCGCGTGGCCGGTGAAGGCGCCGACGTGCGCAAGCAGCTCCGCGGGCGGCTCACCTTGGCGCAGCTGTCAGGCCCCTACGGCGGGCCCTACTTTGCGACCCTTTCGCGCCACAGCAGCCTGGGCGCGGAGCTTTGGGCTGGGCAGCTGTTGGGCGCGCGCTCGGCGGCGGTGACGGCCACGCTGTGGATCGCGCAGGGCAGCGTGCGCGAGCTGGTCGACGCCGCGCCCTCGCGCGTCGAAGCGCCGCCGGCGGTCACCGAGAAGGCCGCCGCACCAGCGGCGCCTGCCGTACCGGCCGCAGCTGGTTGGGCCGCCGCCGCCCACGCGGCTGCCGCCGCAAATCTCGAAGAAGAGGAAGAAGAGCCCGCGCGCCCCGAGCGGGGCGATCTCGTGCGGCATTTTGCTTTCGGTTTGTGCGAGGTGCTGCAGTCGACGGGCGATAGGCTCAAGCTGCGCGACACGCACGGCCCCGGCCGCATCCGCGAAATCGCGATCGACATGCTCGAAATTTCGCCGCCCACGGAGCAGAACGGCAAGCGGGTCTTCAAGCTCAGCCGCAAGGGCTGAGCGCGCGTGAGGCAAGCGCGCTGCTGCTAGCGCACCTCGGTGGCGCGCTCTTTGCCGTTCACTTCGAAGGTGATTTTTTTGATGGTCACGGTGCCGGCGCTGCCGTCGTCCAGCTCGGTGCCGACCTCGAAGCGGGCGATCCAAAGGCTGTTCGGCCAACCCTGGCCCACCAGCTGATCGAGAATCTTTTTGACGTCTACGGTGCCGTTGAACTGTTTGCTGGGGTTTTTCAGCCGGTATTGCCGGTACTTCCACTGCTGGGATTGCCCGGCGGGCCAGTGATCGTCGGAGTGGTAGAGGTCGTAGCTCTGCCCGGCCTCCAAGCTACCGAGCACGCCGTTCCAGTTGTATTGGTCGCTACTCCAGCCGAACCAGTTCATGGTCTCGCCGTAGGCGGTGGTGTGCGTGCCGGTCGCCGGGTGCTGCTCGCTGAACCACATCTCGAAGTTCATGTTCCAGGCCGCGTCGGAGGTGGTGGCGATGCTCAAGCCTTCGATTTTGACGCTGGCGCTCGTGACGTCTTTCACCTGGATCGGCAAGACCGTCGTCGAAGAGTAATCGGGGCTGGTGATGAGCTGCTGGCTCACCCCGAACGGATGCATGCCGAACTCGACCTCGGGGTAGTCGGGCTTGGACTTGTCGCCGCCGCACTTGGTACCGGAGCGGTCCCACTTCCAGCCGAAGGTCTTGTCGGCGTTGACGAAGATTTCGTACGGGGCCTTGCAGCCCAACGCCTGGGCGCCCCAGTTGTTGTTCAGCAGCCGCGCTTCGCCCAGCACGAAGTAATCGCTGTCGACCTTGCTGCTCGCTGGCGCCGTCACCGTCGGCTTCGTTTCACCTGGAACCATGCCGGTGCCGGTGCCGCCGGTGCCGCCGGTGCCCGCGCTGGCTCCGCCGTTGCCGTTGCCGGCGGCGGAACCGCCGGCTCCACCGCTGCTGGGCGTGCCGCCGGCGTTGTTGACCGCGCCGCCGTTGGTCAGCGCGCCGCCGACGCCGGAGCTGCCACCGAGCAACGCGCCGCCGGCTCCGGCCGTGCCGCTCCCGCCGGAGCCGGCCGCGCTCGAAGAGCCGCCAACGACGCCGTTGGCGTTGCCGCCGGAGGGCGCGTTGGGCGCCGTTCCTGCCGCGGAGCTAGTGCCCGCGCTCGGAGTGTTGCTCGCGCCGCCCATCCCCGTGGCGCCGCTGGCCCCGGAGACCGAAGCGCTCGGTTGGGGACCGCAGCCCAACGCGCAGACGTAAGCCGCAGCCAACGCGTGATACTTCATGCTCGACTTCATGACGGGCTCCAGAGAAGTTCGCGAGGCCGCTCCTCAACGAGTGAAGGCGACAGTACGCGCATCGGAGTCGCAATGCATCGTCATATAACCGCGCTCGTTAACGCGAGTAGATGGACGCGCGCTGGCCTCGTGTAAGCCATGTTGACTATCTAACTCAGCAGGGTGCGGCGGCCGGCAGCGCCGCCGCGCGATCGTGCTAAACTCTGGAAACGGTTCCAGGTGATGTCGAAAGTTCCCCTCACAGAGTTGTTTTTTGCGCTTGGTTTCGGCTGCATCGCAGCCTTCTCGTCGGGCTGTGACGATTCGGGCATCGAGCCCGCTGGCAGCGCTGGCACGGCTCCCGGCTCCGCGGGTCAAGCCACGGCAGGCACGGCGCCGGCCGCGGCCGGAACCGGGCAAGGCACGGCCGGCAGCGGTGGCGCGCCAGGCGCTGCCGGCAGCGGCGTCGCGCAAGGCGGCAGCGCGCAAGGCGGCGGCGGCGCCGCTGCGGGCGGGGCAAGCACCGGAGGTGCTGCTACTGGCGGCGCGGCCACGGGCGGCACGGCGACGGGCGGCGCGGCCACGGGCGGCACGGCGACCGGCGGTATGGCGAACGGCGGCAGCGGCGGCGGCGGTAACCTGGGCAAAGGAGCCTCTGGCAAGGCCGTGTGCACGGGGCTGAGCGGCTTCGTCGATCCGACGACCGGCATGGGCTCGGTAAAAGAGGTGGCGGCGCCGCAAGGCTCGTTCTTCGCCTTCATCGAAGGCCCGGTCTGGGTAGCTACGACCAAACAGCTCCTCTTTTCGGACAACGCGGGTAGCCCAGAGCGCATGTGGAGCTTGGACCCTGCGACCATGATGGTCACCAAAGCTCTCGAAGATAGCGGCAGCAACGGCCTGGCCGTCGACGAGAACGACAAGGTCATCGTCACCGATCAGAAGAACCGCGCCATCTATCGCTGGGACAGCGCCACCAAGATGAAGGTGGGCGGCAACCTGGCGTCGGGCAACTTCAAGCCCAATGACGTGGTCGTGCGCAGCGACGGCGGCATCTACTTCACCGATCCGGACAGCGGCCTCTACTACATTGCGCCCGGCGGCAGCAGCGCCACGAAGGCGAGCACCAAGGTGGGTCGCCCCAACGGCCTCGTGCTCACCCTCGACGAAACGGCGCTGATCGTCAGTGACGTCAGCAACCAGTCGCTCTCGAAATTCGCCCTCGCCGCCGATGGCAGCGTGGTCGACGCGACCACTCCGTTCGGCATGACCACCGGCACGACCGCCGACGGCATGTGCGAAGATTGCGGAGGCAACGTGTTCGTGGGCACGCAAACCGGCGTCGAAATTTTCGATCCAACCGGCAAGCGCTTGGGCATGGTGCCGACGGGCGAAGCATCGAACTGCACCTTCGGGGGCGCCGATCGCAAGACCATGTTCGTCACGTCTCGCTCGGTGCTGAAGCACGTGACCATGGCCAACCCGGGCTTGCCCGACTGAAGCGGCGCTGGCTAGCCCGCGTTCACTCGAGCGCGGGCGCCAGCGCTTCTTCGGCGCAGCCGAAGCGCGGCCGCGCCGGGAGCTCGTCGAGCCCGGCTACCAGCGTGAGGCCGAACTGGCCGCTCAGCTCGCCTTCGATGGGCGCGATGAACGTGCCGGTCACGGTTCCGCAGTAAAAGTCGGACACGCCGCAGATGGTGCCGTGCAGCGTGAGCTCGGAGGTCACCGCCACGCCGGGCAGGCTGGCGTTGGCGTTACCGGGCAACGTGGACGCGGCCGTCGGCGCGTCGAAGCGACCATCTTCACCGATCGGATAGGGACCGACCACCAGCGGCTCGCCGACGAGCGAGCGTCGGTCGAGCGCGTCGAGGGCCTTGTACCTGAATTCGACGGCCGTCGCGCCGTCCTGCTCGGGCGTCTCGAGCTCGCCGAAAAATAGGATGGCTTTGCCCGGGGTGGTCGCCGTCTCGAGCGCCAAAACAGCGGGGCCATGCACCACGCCGGGCGAAGGAGGCACGCAGTCTGCCGCGCCGCTCGCGCCCGCCGCGCCCTCCATGGCTGCCGCACCGGCGTCGCCTGACAGCGCTCGGCGATCTTCGAACTGGTCGAAGCGGCTGCTCGCGTCCGAGCAGCTCCAGGCGCAGCAGCTGGCCGCCGCCGCGAGGAGCCGTACACGCTTCAGGTCCACGCGCATGGCTCCAAGATAGCGCTCCGTTTGCGGGGAGGGTAAAGGTTTCGGTTTGTTCCGCGTGCCCGCTTCCTCGAAGGCCTGGCTGCCGTCTTTCCTGCTCCTTTGCTTGGGGGCGCGCTCCGCAGCGGCCAGCGGATTTTCGGTCGCGCGGTTTTCGGGCGAGCACGGGCACCCCACCACCGACAACCCGACCGCGCTGTACTTCAACCCCGCGGCCTTGCGCTCGCAGCGCTTCGAGCTGTTCGTCGATGGCCTATTTGGCTCGCGCCGCGTGACCTACACGCGCGCGCCGCGTCCGAGCGACGCCGCGGACGCGCCCGGCGCCGAGGGGGCGAACGTGGGCCGGGCGACGCTCGCCAATGCGCTGGCGAGCCCATCTTTGTGGGTCGCGTTACCGCTGTCGCCGCGCCTATCGCTCGCGGCCGGCCTGTTCACTCCCTTCGGCGGGCCCATCAGCTGGGACGAGCGCAAGAGCTTCGTAGGCTCGCCCTACCCGGGGCCGGTCGACGGCGTGACGCGCTACCACGCCATCGAAGGCCTCTCGATCAGCACTTATGGCTCTCTGGGCGCGTCGTACGCGCTCGCCGGCAGCGGCCTGCGGCTCGGCGTTGCCCTAAACGGCGTCTACTCGCGCATCGAGGACGTGCGGGCGTGGAGCGGAGGCGGCAACGGCGTCGTCGGCGAGGGGCGCTCTTTGCTTCAAGTGGACGGCTTGGCCTGGAGCTTCGGCGCGGGCGCCTTCTACGAAGATGAAGCCAAGCGCTGGCGGCTCGGCCTCTCGTATCAGTCGCGGCCGAACGTGGCGGGCGGAATCGAGCTCGCAGGTCGCCTGGTCAACGACATTGGCGGACCGAGCAGCGCCGACGTCGACCTGCACGAAGACTTGCCCGACGTGCTGCGCTTGGGTGTGGCCTATCGGGCGCGCCCCAACTTGGAGCTGCGCGCTTTCGCTTCGTGGGAGCGCTGGAGCGCTTTCGAGCGCCAATGCATCACCGACGCGGGCCGCGCTTGCGACATCTTGCCCAGCGGAGGGCAGCCCAACGGCGGTCACGTGCTGCAAAATGTGCCCCGCAATTTTCACGACGGCTTCGAGGCGCGGCTGGGGGCCAGCGTTTGGACTTCGCCCGGCTTGGAGCTGTTTTCGGGCCTGGGCGTGATGAGCGCGGCCGTCCCGGAGCAAACGTTGGAGGCCAGCCTGCCCGATTTCGTCGGCGTGACGTTCTCGCTCGGGGCCCTGGGGCGCGTATCGGACGCGCTCAGCGTCGGTGGCTCGTTGTCGCACATCGTTTCGCCCCCGCGCGACGTGCGCAAGAGCGCGCTGCAGGACTACGCGCTCCCCAGTCGGCTGCCCGACGCCAGCGGTCACTACACTCAGAGCATCAGCTACGCGGACGTGAACGTGCGCGTGCGCTTCTGAGCTCAGGCGCGCAGCGAACGGCGAGCGCGCGGGTGCTCGCCGCTGCCGCGACCGTGGCCATGCACGGAGCGCCAGCCGGCCCGCCCTTCCAAGATGCCGCCGTCGGCGGTCATGGCCACCACCATGCCGGCATCGGCGATCATACTGACGAATGGCGCTTGCCAGCTCGGGTCGTGCCAGACCGGGCGCCACGAGAGGTCGCGCGCCGGGTCGCGCACCCACAAGCGCCCCAGGCTACACACCCATTCGCGATCGAGCACGTCCATGGCCGCGGTCGTCAAAGCGGGGGCGCCTTCGGCGATGGAGCTTGCGGCCTCTTGCCCTTCGATGCGCAGCGCCACGCCTTCGCTGCCCACGACGACGGCCAAGCCGCGCTCGGGCTCCGAGGCGCCGCTCACGAAGGCGCGCGTCCGCGGCGTGCGCAGCACCGTCGTCTCCCATTGCATGGGCGAATAGATGGCGGCAAAGCCCGTGCCCTGCTGCAGCCGCCCGCAGATGACCCAGCGCTCGTCGTCCAAGCGCAAAAGCGCGGCCACGTAGGCCACGCCCTCCAGCGGCAGCGGCTTGAGCCAGCGCCGCGCCGCCATGGCCCACAGCTTGGGTGGCTCGCCGGGCCGCTGCCCGACCGCCGCCAGCAAATCTTCGAAGCGGCCGCTAGCGTGCGAGAAAGTCACCTGGTGATCGGGAGCGCGCACGACCTCCCGCACGCCCTCGGTCGAGTAAACGGCCAGCGTGCCGCTCTCTCCACCAACCAGCCAACCGCCGGCCTCGAAGCGCCGCGCGAAGGACATGCCGGCCGGTAAATCGCGAGCCACGTCGTGGGCACCGATCCAATCTTGCCCGTTCCAGAACTCCGGGCCCTTCGAGGTGAAGGCGAAGCAGTGGCCGTCGACGTCCCACGCCGCGCTCAAGATCACGCGGTCCCCGCCGGGAGGATGGCGGATGGTCCAGCTCCAGCTCGATACGTCGCCGGGCGCAGCCAAGTTCAACAAGCTGTTGACGAGCCGGCGGCTGGGCTTGGGTGGCTCGCGGTTCTCGGTCAGCCACGGGCCGAGCGCGTTGGCCAGCTCTTGGGCGTCCTGATGCCGCTGATCGGGCTGCAGCGAGGTAGCGCGCGCCAAGATCGAGTCGATGGCGCGGCAGGCTTCGGGCCGCTTACGCAGCTCGGGCGAGAGCGCGCGGCCTTCCAAGATGCTGCGTCGCTTCTTCTCGCGCATGAGCAGCAGGGCTTGGATGGGCGTGTCGGCCGGGAAATATTCGTCGCCGGTCAAGACCAGGTACACGACGCAAGCAAAGCTGAACAAATCGGTCGTGATACCGCTGGGCGTCTGCGAATCGGGCATGCACTGCTCGGGGGCTGCGTAGCCCACCGTGCCGACCGGCACGCCGCCGAAGGTTGCGTTCAGCCCCGAGGGCCGGGCGATGCCGAAGTCCGAAATCTTGAAGATTTCCGCCTCGCCGAAGCCGCAACACAAGATATTGCCGGGCGTCAAATCGCGGTGCACCACGCCCACGCCGTGAATGGCGGTGAGACCGCTCGCCAAGCACCGCACCAAGTGCGCTGTGCGAGCCCCGTCGAACGCTTCTCCGGTTTGCTCGATGTGATACGTGACGCGCTCGAGCACGGTCGTGCCTTCCACGCCGCCGTGCACGTACTCCACGGCCAGCCAGGGCGTCGGCGGATGCTGTGGGCCGTGCAGCAGGGCCGCGCCGGTGTCGACGAGCCGCACCACGAACGGGCAGGGCGGTACGCGCTCGTTCAGCCGGCCGAGCGCGACGGACTCCTTCTGCGCCACCATCGTGGCCGCGCGCTCCGAGTTGGGGCCGAAGGCCGGGCGCACGAGCTTCACCACCACCGGAGAGAGCCCTTCGGGGGCTTGGCGCAGCGACAGGTAGGCGGTGCCCATGCCCCCTTCGCCAATCTGTCGTTCCAGCCGGTAGGTCACGCCGGGCTGCAGCTCTGACTGAATGACGCGTCCGCCGATGGATACGGGGGAGGAGCTCGATAGTCGGTCGGACATGAAGTCGGTCCCCCTGTTCGCGCTGGGCGGCCCGCCCCTAGCCAGCCCAGACGCTATCACGGTAACGAAGGCGCTGGCGAACGTCGCGAAACGCCCGATATTGCCGGGATTTGCCGCGCCGTAGGCGAACCCCAGCCAAGCCGCGGCGCGGGCCCTTGACGCTACCGACGTACGGGGGCTTATAGCGGCGCATGGGCGCCGTTCGCGACTTCATCACGCACCACTACCGTCACTTCAACGCCGCAACGCTGATCGACGCGGCCCAGGCTTGGGAAGACCACCTGGCCAAGGGCGGCAAGATGCTGCTCACCATGGCTGGCGCCATGAGCACGGCCGAGATGGGCTTGGTCATCGCCGAGCTGATCCGCCAGGACAAAATCCACGGCATCTCGCTGACGGGCGCGAACCTGGAAGAAGACGTGTTCAACTTGGTAGCGCACAACAGCTACCGCCGCGTGCCCAACTACCGCGAGCTCAGCGCGGCCGACGACAAGGCGCTGCTCGACCAGCACCTCAACCGCGTCACCGACACCTGCATCCCCGAGCACGAGGCGATGCGCAAGATCGAGAAGAAGATGCTGGCGCTCTGGGAGAAGGCCCAGAAGAGCGGCGAGCGCTACTTCCCGCACGAGTATTTCTATCAGCTGCTGCGCAGCAAAGAGCTCGAGCCCGAGTACGAGATCGACCCCAAGGGCTCGTGGCTGCTGGCCGCGGCCGAGAAGGGCCTGCCGCTGTTCGTGCCGGGCTGGGAAGACTCGACGCTCGGCAACATGTTCGTGGCCGGGGTGGTGCGCGGCGAGTACGGCTACCAGGTGATGAAAGCCGGGCCCGAGTACATGGGCTCGCTCATCAACTGGTACAAGGAGACCGACGCATCGAGCTCGATCGGCTTCTTCCAGATCGGCGGCGGCATTGCCGGCGATTTTCCGATCTGCGTGGTGCCCTTGATGCACCAAGACCTGGAGTGGAAGGTCAAGACCTGGGGCTATTTCGCGCAGATCTCCGACTCGACCACGTCTTACGGTTCTTACAGCGGGGCGCCGCCCAACGAGAAGATCACCTGGGGCAAGCTCGAGGTCGACACGCCGCGCTTCATCATCGAGTCGGACGCGACGATCGTATTTCCGCTCGTCGCGGCTTACCTGCTCGATCGGTGAGCGGCGGCGTTCGCGCGGCTCGCGCGTGACCAACGGCGCCTCTTTCGGGGCGCCGTCGTCTCGCCGGAGCTCCTGCTCAGTTTTTGGCTTGGCGCTCGGGGTTCGGCAGGTTGACGAGCGTGCAGTATTCGCTGCCCGAGTTCAGCTGCCACACGGGAGGCGTATCCCACTGGGTGACGCCGTAGCACATGGCGAACCCCAAGTCGTAGTCGCTGCCAGAGCCCAGCGCGCAGTTCGGAAACCCGAGCTCGGCTTGGTTGGCTTTGGTGAACAGCTCGCCGTGATGGAAAATGTCGTAGTTGCCGTTGGGGTGGTTGACGTCGACGTACTTCTTTTCCGGCGCTTTGAGGTCGTTCGCAGACTTGCCGAGCTGGCAGGAGGGGTCTTCGTCCGACGGCAGTGGCGGCGCGCTACCTCCGTCGGTGGTGGTGTCCCAGAAGTTGTAGGCACAGTTGGCGAAGGTGCCGACCTCACCCCCCACCACGCCTGAGCGGTTGGCCGTGGCCACGTTGGTCACCTCGCCGCGCGTCAACGTGTCGCGGAGCACCGACCTGCCGACGTTGCTGCCCGAGTTGATGGCGTAGCCGATGGCGCCGCCCACGTATTTGCGCCCCTTGACCGAGCCGGCAACGTTGATGTCCTCGATGTACGCGCCGAGCAGCTTTCCCACGAGCCCGCCAGCGTAGACGCTAGTGGTCCCTGAATCGAACGTCGGCGTGACTTCCACCTTGGTGTAGATCTCGGTCACGTTGGCGCGTACGTCGTTGTCGACGCCGGCCGGCCCCGGCGCGTTGATTTCGCCGACGAACCCGCCGATGGTGTAGCTCGAGCCTGTGACCTTGCCGATGGCGTAGCTCTGGTAGAGGTCCGCGTACGTCTGCACGAGGCCGATGGCCATGCCGGTAGGCGTGCCCCCTTGCACGACGGTCGGATCATTGGCGGCTTTGTCGTCGACGTAGCTTTGGGTGAGCAGCGCGCGCGTGGTTTGCGAGCCGACCATTTTGCCGACGAGGCCACCGGTGTTGCTGGTTCCCGTGATGTTCCCGCGCGCGGAGCTCGACTGGACCGAGCTGCGGGTGAGCACGCCCACGAGGCCACCCGTATTGGTGCCGCCCGTCAGGCTCAGGCTCGAGAGGTGAGAGGTGGAGAGGGTGCCGTCGGTCAACGCCCCCGCCACCCCGCCGCTGGCGTCGGAGCCTTTGACGGTGCCGCCGATGGTGTTGCCGTAGATCGAGCCGCTGCTGCTGCCGACGATGCCGCCGGTGTTGGTGATCCCGGTCACGTTGAGGCCGGTGGCGGAGCCGAAGCTCACGTGCGAAGCGCTGGCTTTGCCAATGAAACCTCCGCTATCGGTGGTGCCCTTGACGCTGCCGTTGGTGGACGAGCACAAGGTGACGAAGGTGGAGGCCGCGGCGTAGCCGATGAAGCCGCCGACGCTGGTGGTGCCGCTAACGTTGAGGCCGGAAATCGTATTTCCATCCAACGAGGACGCGGTCGCCGCGCCCACCATGCCGCCGGTGCTGTCGGTGCCTTTGACGGTGCCGCTGACGAAGCTGTCGGAGAGCGTGGAGTTCGTCATCAGACCGACGATGGCGCCGGTGTACGGAGCGTTGTTCGGCAGGTTGACGTTCGTCAGCCGAATGTTGGTCAGCGCCGCTCCGTCGACGAATTTGAACATGCCGGTGTACCAACCGGTCGCGGAGATGGTCAGGTTCTTGATTTTGTAGGTTTTGCCGTCGAAAGTGCCGCGAAAGGGCGAGGCCAGCGTGCCGATGCCCACGAAGGGCGCCGACGCCGTCGCCGACGCGTCGATGTCCGCGCCGAGGACGTAGTCGCCCGTCGACGACATGGCTCGCAGCTGGGCCAAAGTCGTGATCGTGATCACGATTGCCTGCGACGCCTCGCCGACGCTCTCGTTCCCGCCCTCGGCTCCGGGCTCGACTGCGCAGCCCGTCACGCAGACGAGGCTCAGGCAAATCAAGCTACGTGTTCGCAGACCACCACCAGTGCGTTGTCCCATCTTCCTCACCATCTCCCTGCTCGCCGCACGCCGCGGCTGAGCGAGCGCTCGTAGCGTCCTTCGCGCAAGGGGTCAACGTCACTTGCGCGTCATCCAACAGCGTGCTCGAGAGCCGGCGAGTCGGGATCGAGCAACGGCGGGACGGGGGTGGGCATCACGACCGCCAGCAGCTGTTGTACGAGCCCGACCCGTCAGCCCTTTTCAACCGCCGGCTAAGGCGTACCGGCTTTGCGCCACGCGCGCGCGTCGAGCAGTAGGCGGCCGACGAGCTCGGCCTTGGCGCGTGAGAGCTGCAGCAGGCTGCGGGCGCCCTGATTCCATGCGGCGCGCTTCGCGTCGCCGTACGACCGGGCGACCGTGGGGTGCGCGATCAGGTAGTCGCGCACGGCGAGGTTGTCGACGACCAGAGTGCTGCCGCAAGCCACCACGGCGAGATTGGTCGCGTGGGCGGTGCGCCGCCGCAGGTACTCACGGCCGGGAACGCCCGCCTCGCCGAAGTACTCGTAGCCGAGGTCTTCGAGCGCGAGCCGCTCCGCTCTGCCGAGCGGCCACGACACGAGCGCGACGAGAATATCGACGATGGGCTTCGCGCTCAGGTGGGGGACCGACGTACTGCCAAAGTGCTCCACGGAGTGCACGGCCGAGCCAAGAGCCTGCCGCACCTCTGCCGCATCTTGCTCGAACCACACGGGCCAACGCCGGTCGTATTCGGCAATCTCGACGGGTTCGTCGATCTCGCGCCTCATGGGTCTCGCCAAAATAGGGCCGTTCAGCGGCCGCCGGCTAGGCCTCCATCAGCGCTCGCTGCGGCCACGGCTCGCGGGCGTGATGGGTCGGGGACGACGTAGGCTCGCCCGTCCCCTCCAAAGCAGCCCGACGCCCCGACCGCTACGCCTGCGTGAGTGGTCGCCATGTTGTGCCACGTTGCGCCAAGCCGCAGCCTTGCGGGCGAAAAGAGCGTGTTGGAGGCCGCGCTCGAGAGGCATGGGTCTTGCTGCTGGGGTGGGCATGCGCTGGCGCCTCGTTCATACAGTGTTTCTGTTGGGAGGGCTCGTGGTGGCATGTGGTGGGTCGACGAGAGGGGACGACCCAACTCGCGCTCCGAACGGGGCGGCGATGGACTCTGAGGGCGGCGAGGGCCCTTCGACGACCACCGAAGACAATGGCAGCGCGGCCAGCGAGCAGAGCCTTTCCTCCTATTGTGCTCAAAGGGCGTGCCCCGGCGCTCCCGGCGACATCCCGACCTTCTGCAAGGAGTGTCTCGGAGGGAACGAGGCGCCTAGCGCCGGCTGCACGGCGAACATTTTCGGAAGCACGCGACGATACAACTCTAGCTGCGGTGGCGTCAGCGTCGACGTTCACGCCGGCTTCGACCACACCGTCTGGCACTTCAACGCAGAGGGCGTTTTGATCGGCGTGAGCTTCAGCTCGGACGTCGGCGGCGAAAAGCACGGGCAGCAGTGCGAGCAAACCGGCATGGCCACCGATCTGTGCGCGACGGGTGGAGGCGGTGACGCGCCGCCGTGAAGGCGCGGCGCGGGCAGGCTTGGTTCTCGGCGATGGCGCTCGCCCTGCGCGTCAGTGGAAGGTTTCGGATTCGCGCAGGGCGAAGGGCGCGATCTCGGCCAAGAAGGCCTCGCCGCCTTCGGTCACCATTTCGTAGCTGCCGTGCATGGAGCCGAAGGGGGTCTTGAGGGGGCAGCCGGAGGTGTACTCGAAGCTCTCGCCGGTTTTCAGCGTAGGCTGGTTGCCCACGACGCCGGGTCCGCGCACCTCTTCGACGTGGCCGTTGGCGTTCATGATCACCCAGTGGCGGTTGACGAGCTGAACGGTGGCCTCACCCTCATTGGTGATGGTGATGGTGTAGAGGAAAAACCACTCTCGCTTGGCGGGGTCCGAATGAGACGAGGAATAGCGGGCGTTGACGACGACGCGCACGCCGCGCGTTAGGGCTTCGGAGCTCGGCACGGCGCGCAATATACACGCGGCTGCGCCGCATATTGGACGACAGGCGAAGCGGCCCTCGACGGGGACGGCGGGCGGGCGACGCAGGCGGGCGAGGAGGCTCGCGGTGGTGTTGGTCGGCCGTTCGGTTAACCAATCATTTCGGTGGTTTGACCACTGGGGTTGACTCGGGGCGCGAGCCGTTGGACCCCACCACCCACCAAGCCGTGGCAGCCTGTTACTTCGACGTCGATGGGACCCTCGTCTCGTCCAATCTGGTTCATCCCACTCTCTACTATTTGATGAACCAGGGGACGCCGCTGCAGAGCGCGCTCAAGCTGGGTCGCGCGCTCCTCGACTCGCCGCGCTTGATGCTCGCCGAGATGGTCGACCGGCGTACTTTCAACGAGATGCTGTTCTCGTCCTACGCGGGCACCAGCGAAGACCGCATGGTGCTGCTGGCGCAAGAAGCTTTCGACAACGTCATGCGCCCGTCACTCTACCCGGGCGCGCGCAGCTTGGTCGAAAAGAGCCGCGCGGCCGGGCACGACGTGGTGCTGGTGTCGGGTGCGCTGGAATGCGTGCTCGAGCGGCTAGCCGAGCACTTCGGCGGCGCCGAGTCGATCGGCAACCGTCTGGAAATGAAGGACGGCATCGCCACCGGCAAGCTGCTCAAGCCGGTCGTCGCCGGCCCCGAGAAGGCGCGCCTGATCCGCGAGCACGCCAAGGCCAAAGGTTACGATTTGGCGGATTGCTTTGCCTTTAGCGACAGCTACTCCGACGTGCCGATGCTCAGCGTGGTGGGGCATCCGGCGGCCGTGAATCCCGACAAGCGTCTTTCCTGGCTCGCCAAAGCGTATGGCTGGCCGAGTTTCGATCTGAGTC
>Ga0164241_10000722_pt1 | contig 51277 bp, 60 predicted proteins | sample OricomyardsoilBY_FD_108780 | JGI IMG/M metagenome (GOLD analysis project Ga0164241, IMG submission 108780) | Backyard soil microbial communities from Emeryville, California, USA - Original compost - Back yard soil (BY) | ecosystem: Environmental > Terrestrial > Soil > Unclassified | place: USA... | reverse complement strand
GAACTTCGACCAGAGCTACGATCCGATCAACGGCCTGAACTATCCGGGCGCGCCCACCACCTACACGGTGCAGGCGGGCGACACGTTGCAGAGCCTCGCCTATGCGTTGTGGGGCGACGTCTCGTTCTGGTACCTGATCGCTGATGCCAATGGGCTGAACAGCGGCGACACGCTGGTTCAGGGCCAGACGCTGTCGATCCCCAACAGGGTCCACAACGTCCACAACACGAGCGACACCTATCGCGTCTACGACCCTAACGAAGCCACCGGCTCAACCTCGCCGACAACGCCCAAGCCGCAACAGAAGCATAGTAGCGGATGCGGCATCATCGGCCAGATCATCAGCATCGTAATCGCCGCCGTGGTGTCATACTACGCGGGCCCCATTGCCGGGAATATTGCCAGCCAAGCATTCAATTTGTTCGTCGGATTGCAGGACAGCTTTAGCTGGAACAGTTTGGGCCTGACGGCAATAACCGCTGGTCTCACTTATGGGCTCAATTATGCGGGCGCGGTCATAAGCACGGGCAGCGAGGTTGCGGACGCGGCAGTCAACGCGGTTGTTGTCAACGCAGCTACACAAGGCATCGGGATGGCGACCGGGCTGCAGCGCAAGTTCGACTGGGCAGGCGTGGCTGCTGCAGGCGTGACCGCAGGTGTGGGATACGAAGTCGGCCGCGCACTTGGAATCGAACCCGTCGCCGACGGCAATGGCGGCTACACCTACAACGGCCCGGCAGTCGGCAGCATGGATTACGCCTGGCGCGCCGGCCTCTCCGGCGCAGCGGGCGCCATCGCAGGCGCTGCCACCCGCTCGCTCACCAACGGCACAGACTTCGGCGACAACATCATGGCCATGCTGCCGGATGTTATCGGGCAAACCATCGGTAATGCGATTGCAGGGAGAAGTAACCCAGAAGCTGCTCCGGCGTCACAAGATCAGCCGCAAGCTGGCCAAGACGGCGGAAAGGTGGGGATTCTAAGTGACGGTACTCGTGCGGACGACCTCAGTGGCATGTCGCAAGTTGCCGATCTGTCTGGGCAATATGGCACCGCACCCAAAAGCAACGAAAGCTTCTTCGGATGGCTGGGAGATGAATTGTCATCTGCACTTCATTGGATCGGAAATGGGATCACCTCGACGTTTCATTCTATCGGACAAGCGCTAGGGGTTGTTCCAAGCGATGCTCCGAATATTTTTCCGTCTGATGGGATTGAAACAGTCATTGTATCTGCTAGCGCACAAATGCCACTAGTTCCGTTTGTCAGTCTTTCAGACATTAATCTGCAGAGTAATGCTACGGGAAAAACCGAATGGGTTTCTGGCAATCCACCAGCGCCGATACTGGAAAACATGGCACCGGTATATTCTCCTCACGGTCTCCATCCGACCGTCCAATCTATGGCGGATGATTTGATCAGCAAACTTGCTCAAAACGGCATTCAAGCGCGTTTGGGCACCACTCTGCGAACATATGATGAGCAAAATGAATTATACGCGCAAGGACGCACTGCCCCCGGTCGGATTGTAACCAACGCAAGAGGTGGGCAAACATACCATAATTTCGGCGTTGCTTTTGATCTGCTGCTCTTTGATGCGAAGGGGAATTATATCACAAACGGCTCTGATCCTGCTTATGCGTTGGCTGGCGAATTAGGACAAAGCATTGGGCTGGAGTGGGGTGGGAGCTTTAAGTCAATATACGATCCTGATCACTTCCAATTCACGGAAGGTCGATCTCTGGGCGAGATGAGAACGTTGTATGGGGAAAATCAAGATGTACTCGGCATTGTTCATTTGCCACCATTGCCATCTATTCGTGTTCCGAATATCGTCAAGTTTGGGGGCATGAATTAACCCATTGATGGGTGTCGCTAAATGAAGAGGCGGGCACGGGCTTATATGGCAAGCGTAGCTATCAGCGTCGTGGTTGCGTTTTTTTTAGTTGCAAGTGCATTACCTGCGATGGGCAAGTCCGCAAGTTTGCCCGCAACTGTTAAGATTCTTTCGGTGCAAGCTAAATCGTATAATGCTAGCTCTGGAGAAATTGAGAAGAATGGAAATTTATTCGATCCTAAACAGGCCGTACGCAACTATTTCTTGGACACCGGCCAGCAATCAGAACGGCGCCAACGTACAATCTATCCTATGTCGTTGGGGTCGCCGATAATTTACGTTGAGATAGAAGTTGTAGTTTCTTCAGACGTCAAATCTATCGAAGATACAACGGTACTTGAACTCCAAACCCTGTCTTCGAGCGAGAAGGCTCCTCGCGTGCAGCAGGTGAGTTTGGCTATGTTTGCGGTTGGACATCCGAGACAAATATTGCATATACCATTTTTTTTATATGATGAGAGCTGCAGTAAACTAAGTCTCAGCGTTCGCGTCCTTAGTGGAAAACAGACGTTAGATAAAAGATCATTGATGATACCTTTCGCGTGTGGAGATTGAAAATATACATTCAATTGCTAATCGCTAGCGTCACGATAAACTATTGACGATGCGTGAGCACCATTCTATGGCGGCCATCATGCCGTTTCAGGCTCCGCTTGAACGCCGCCATCGGCTAATATCCACATATTCGTGTTGCCCGCTCTCCGAACAACGCATACCAACCCCTGATCCTGAAACCGCCGCAAATGATGCCGCATTAGAGACTTTGGAAAGGCAAGGTATTCCTTATGTTCCGGGTTATGAGTCTCAATTGTATCATCCGTCAGTGATTATAAAGTACCCCGATCATTTTAATCCGGCAGCACATCCTTGAGCGGAGACAACATGACAGACTATCTTGCGCGCTGGACTGGCAAACGCCACGCAGGTCATGCCATTGGTGTGCAATCACCAATTGAGATTGTCGGCGAGCGAAATAAGCATCTTGGCCCTCGTTTTGATTTCGCTCGGGTAGCTATTCGTGTCGAGCCGAATGAACAATTTATTGTAGTCAACAAAATAGTCGAAGAAATTCCTGAGGCTTACGGATTTCCAGATAAATTCATTTTTGGGGTGCTTGATGAGGTTATGACGGGAGCTCCGGGCCCGATTGAAAATATTAAAATAACGCTCAAAATGGTGGAATACGATTCTACCGACTCATCGCCCAACGCGTTTACCCAAGCTGGACGCGATGCTGGCCGAAAGCTCAAAACAGCATTGGGTTTGTCCAGTTGAGTACGCTATAGATGATTGTCACCGCAAATGGTCTGCCCGAATGTGTTACCGAAGCTTCGCAGCTCGTAAGTGAAGCGCTGTTTCAACGAAAGGATTTCCCAGATGACTCTTTTGAGAAGCGTGACTTATACGTCGCGCGCGAAGCTCTTGAATTAATTCAATCCGAATTGGAAAGCGGAACGGGCAGGTTGATTGGTCAGAGATCTGCGAGCTTCACTAGGTATGTAGTGGATGAAGGTCCCAATATGAAGATGGATTCGCAATTGAAAAATTTAATTGTTCAAATTGAAACTATCTATAAGAAATATCGACCCGCGAACCATGGAGCGAATTAACCTGCCTATATGTGGCATACGCGATAGCCATCACGTCGCCCCATTAGTTTCCTCTTGAACGCCGCTATCCAGTACCCACAATCTCATATTGCCTTTCGTCTGCACAACGCATGCCGGCCCCTGATCCTGAAAACACCGTAAATCATGCCGCACATGATAAATGGCTTAGCTTAGGTTGGTCTCGGTTGGCGGTTCGCCTCTAACCGCAAGCATAGCCTCAGCGATCTGCACAAGCTGACGACGCTTCCTTGGAAGCAGGCGCCACCAATTGCCAACACCGTCTCTTGCCTTTAACCGTTACCGGACGAACTTCATTATGCCGCCAGTGTTCTCGCATGAAGGCCTCGACGCGGCGGGTGACGGTACGAAGCTTGAGGCCGCGTTGATCTTCCGGCAACGCCAATTCATTGTGTAGCCGGGCTGCGATCTGGTTGATGCTGAGATAATCGCTGCTGTCTTCCATCGCTGCTCTAATTTCAGCGTCGAAGGGACCAATTTTCCTCGGTTTAGTGACCTGTGGACCAAGCTCTGCCTCGCGCCCGGATAACAACCAACCGTAGGCGGTGCTACCTGGAATCCTGACGACAGAAAGCACCCCACGATCCCGATGGCGGCGTAAGCAAGGCTGCAAGCGGCCTCGCACCTTTTGAAGTCGTGCCGAAATTGGCTGTTCACCGTTCGCTCGCAACACGGCGCGGCAAAGATCGGTGAGGGTTAACGCGCGAGAAGCCCGGTTAAGCTCGGCGAAGATAACATCGTTGTCCTGATGAGGACTCTCCAAGGGCTGGGCGAGGGGGCTCAGTTCCGCCATCCGCTCGGCCAATACCCATCCTTGATGATTTCTGCCGCTTAGGTGGACGGTGGCGGCAATTCCATGCTTCTCAAGCACCCGTAGCCGCTGCCGTAAACGGTGGGTCCATTTCGCGGCGGTGGGCTTGTTCGCGACCAAGCCTTGCTCGGTGAGATAATCGCGAGCGATGGCTGCCACGACGAGTGGCGCAGCAGCCCGACTGAGCTTTTCGATCAGGTAGCTGTTCAAGGTCCCGACTGGTTCCTCCAGTCTCAGCCGGGGTGCGCGAACGACTGAGCTGAATGCTGAGACCGGCTGCATGATGGTCGTGATGCTCCAGTATTTCTCGGCGCGATACTGTCCTGCATGGGGAGACTGACAACACCGCGACCCTCGGCGATCCCAAGGAACTGCACTATATAATTCAACAGCGTTGCCGTCGGCGTGCTGACCAACAACAGCACTGAGAGCAGCACCGGCGCTGACGACTATCAAACCTCGATTGGCCAGCAGCGCCAAGTTCCGGGCAGCGGTCCGTTCTATCTGGGCGCCAATATGGGCACCTTCGCAGCCGACCCCGAGGTTCTATGGGTGGTGAAGTGGGTAGATGACCCGGTAGGGCTTTTCGACGACTTCTCTTCGTGCCACCTTATGTAGGAGTATCGTCGGGGGGCGTCTTTGGAGAGTGATCGGGCTTTATCGCTTATGAACGACCTGCTGTGGAACAGCATGGTCGTAGCAGGGCCCGTCCTGGCTGCTGCGCTTATCACGGGATTGCTGATCAGTGTCCTGCAGGTGGCAACCCAACTCCAGGAAATGACACTTAGCTATGTGCCTAAACTCTTCATTTCCGCCACGGTTCTGATCTTTCTTGGCCCTTGGATGGTGCACCGCATCACGCAGTTCGCGATTGAAATGATCTCAATAATACCGAGCCTAGGCTAAAGGCCATGCCGCCAGATGGATTGACTGCCTGGATTGTGTCTTCCCTTCTGGTGGGGCTGCGGATCACACCCGTTTTCGCCTTTGCGCCGCCGTTTTCACTCATTCCCGTGCCACGTTTGGTGCGCGTGCTCTTTGGCATTGGTCTGTCTATCTGTCTTGTTTCCGCCTATCCCCAAGCAACGAGCTTGGCAAATACGGCGCTGTCCGCGGTATTTCTCGCCGCCACCCGAGAACTGATGCTGGGCGTCGTTTTTGTTTTGGTATTTCAGGTCACGTTCGCGGCACTCTATCTGGCAGGGCGGACCATCGATGTGCAGGCTGGGTACGGGCTGTCCCTGATTATCAATCCCGCCTCCCAAACCCAGTCTCCTTTGATTGGGACTCTCTTCGTTTATGCGGCTGGTGCGGCTTTCTTTGCCCTAGACGGTCATGTTGAGTTCTTGCGACTGATTGCAGCATCACTCGACGTGGTTCCGCTCGGAACATGGTTGATGCCAGATTCGATCGACAGAATCACGGCGCTGATGTCTGTCGTTTTTCTCACGGCATTTGGCGTTGCGGGGGGCGCAGTTCTCTGTTTGTTTCTGACCGATGTCGCTATTGCAGTATTGTCCCGGACCGTCCCGCAGATGAACGTTCTCGTCTTGGGGTTTCAGGTCAAAACAATCGTTCTTTTGCTGGTGTTACCTACCTCTTTCGGGATTGGTGGCGCTCTCCTCACCCGCATGATGGCAACGATGCTGCAAGCCTTGCCTCGGATGCTTTAGCGAATGGAGGAGACCGAAGAGGACAAATCTGAAAGTGCCACGCCCTATAAGCTTATGCGCGCGCGCACCAAAGGCGTGGTTTCCAGAGGAACGGATTTGGGGTTTTTCACTGGGTTGGCGGCCTTCGTCGGCTATCTCTGGGTCGCGGGTGACCATTTGGGAGCGACAGTAGCGCACGCCGCACGCGATGCGTTGATTGCCAGCGGTGCTTTGTCGGATGGTTCAGGTGCTGTTTTCGCGGCATCCGGGTTGATATTGTCGTCCATTGTACAGCCGTTGGCGCTGATGGCCGCCGCAGTGTTTCTAGTGGTGCTGCTGTTTGAGATCATTCAAACGGGCGTGGTGTTTTCGACAGAGCCTTTAAAGCCAGATTTCGGCAAGCTCAATCCGGCCAAAGGCTTGAAACGCCTTTTCACCTGGCGGTTGCTAATCGAGACGGGAAAAAATGTTCTGAAGCTCTGTGTCTACACCGGCATCGCGTTCTTGGTAATTCGCGATGCAGTCCAACTGGATACCGGTGGTGTTTCGGACGGCTTGGGCTTATCCGCCCTAATAAGGAGCGTGGCGTTCCGGTTACTCGTGGCATTTGCCCTTGGGGCGCTTCTGTTTGCCGTGCTCGATCAACTCATTGTCCGACGGGATTTCGGCAAGAAGATGCGGATGAGTCGGCGCGAACTGCGTCGGGAAGCCCGCGAACGGGAGGGGGAGCCGCGTCTCAAGCAGAAGCGCAAGCAGTTACACGCAGAATTCGTGAAAATGAGCCAGAGTCTGCGCAATTTGCGCAAGGCCGACGTTCTTATCACCAACCCCGAACATATCGCTCTGGCGCTCCGCTACGATCGAAGGACCATGCAGGCCCCAATCGTGGTGTCGATGGGAGCAAACCTCTTTGCACAGCGGTTAAAGCGAATGGCGTTTATTTATGGAATACCCATTGTGGAAAACCGGATGCTGGCCCGCGAGCTCTATCGTAAGGCTGCCCTGAACAAATCTGTTCCAGAACATTGCTTTCGGCCGGTGGCGGATATTTATAATAGCTTTCGTGGAAAATCCGCGACCGAGGGGGCAGGACAGTAGGATGTTTTGGGGGGTATTCGGAAGGAATTACGATCTGGTGCTGGTGTTTGGGGTCATTGGGATCCTCCTCATCCTGTTTGCGCCGATCCCGCCCACGCTGATTGATCTGCTGATCGTCCTCAACTTCGCGTTTGGGCTGACGATTTTGCTGATGACGTTTTACGTCGCCCGGCCGGTAGATTTCTCGACTTTCCCTTCCTTGTTATTGGTCGCCACCTTATTTCGGTTATCGCTCAATGTTGCCGCCACTCGGTTGATCCTGACGACTGCCAATGCGGGAGACGTTATCGGATCGATTGGTTCATTTGCCGTACAAGGCAATTATGTCATTGGTTTGGTTGTTTTTTTCATCCTTGTTGTGGTGCAATATGTCGTCGTGACAGCCGGCGCCCAACGCGTTTCCGAAGTGGCTGCCCGCTTTGTGCTCGACTCAGTTCCTGGGCAGCAAATGAGCATCGATGCCGACCTCAACATGGGGCTCATTGACCAGAACGAAGCCAAACGCCGCCGCAAGGATCTTGAAAAAGAGGCTGCCTTCTATGGTGCCATGGACGGTGCTAGCAAATTCGTGAAGGGGGATGCAGTCGCCGGCATTATCATATTGCTGATCAACATTATCGCAGGGTTGATCGTGGGCGTCGCCCAGATGGACATGGCCTGGGGAGACGCCCTCTCTACCTTCACGCTGCTTACCATTGGCGATGGGATCGTGACCCAGGTGCCAGCGCTCATCATATCGGTCGCCACGGGTATCATCATCACGCGGTCAGCTGCCGATCGACAGCTTGGCACCGAAGTCTTTAACCAACTGTCGTCCGTGCCGAAAATTCCGCTGATCGTTCTGGGGACGTTGCTCGTTCTTCTTGCACTTCCGGGTATGCCCAAATGGCCGATGGTCATCCTCGTCATGATCGCGGTTTCGGCGTTTTTTGCGGCGCGGCGCAAAAAACGGGCGGAGGAGGTTCAAGGCCTTTTTGATCAGCCTCAAGAAGGTGCGGACCAGCAGGGTGTGGCGCGTGCCGCAGCGCCAGTAGAAGTTTTGCTCGGTAAGGAGCTGGGGCAACATTGGCTCGCGATCAAGCCATTGTTGGCGGAACGGATCGCCGCATTGCGCACGCAGCAAGAGAAGGCGTCGGGGTTCGTCATTCCCTCCATCTTGTTTCAGGACGGAGGAAATCTTGGGCCATGGGAATATGAGATCGCTTTATACGGGGCACGCCATGGCTCGGCCAAAATTTATCCTGACAAGGAACTGGCTGTCCGGGTGGCCGATACGGAAGATGATTTGCCAGGCGTAAAAGTACGTGATCCGGCCTTTGGGTTACCCGCCATTTGGATCGACGTGGAACTGTCTGATCGAGCGCGTGAGGCCGGCTACACGCTGGTCGATCCTGTGACGGTCCTGATGACCCATTTGGGCGAGATTTTGCGAGCGGAAGCAGCGCTTCTCCTAACGCGGGCCGACACCGTCGCAATGCTCGAAGGCGTGCGTTCGCGTCAGCCCGGGCTGATAGAGGAGCTCATCCCTGCGATTATGACGGTGTCAGATGTGCAACGCGTGTTGCAGAATCTACTCTCCGAGGATGTGTCGGTCCGGAATGCGGACCAAATCGCAGAAGCTTTGGTGGATCTTGGTCGCTCGATAAAGGATCCTGGTGAACTAACGGAAATGGTTCGGCAACGTTTAAGCCATGGTATCTGCCATCGCCTAAGGGGAAATCATGATCATCTCTCGGTTTTAAGTCTCGATCCGCGGGTGGAAGGACAGATAACCGAAAGCGTTCGGCGGGCGGATGCCGCCCGCGGATTTGTGTTGGAGCCTCGCCTGGCTGAACATTTGATCCGTAAGCTGGTGCCCATGTCGGACTCGATGACGCGGCAGAGTTTCGCGCCTGTTCTGCTTTGCAACGCCGAGATCCGCCGACACCTTAAAACTTTCACAAAGCGAAGTATTCCCAGGCTTTCTGTACTGTCCGTCAACGAAATTCCCCATACCGTCGACCTGAAGTCCTTTTCCGTCGTCAGCATAGATTAGCGGTTCGTTGTGCTTATTTGCACAGAGTCCAAATATTGCTGTTGCGTGTGTAATGGCTCCGATGTAACCATTTGTATATGGGGGCCATCGAAATAGCGGGAGCGATTTTATTACGCGCGTCTGAGCGCGTAGAAGTTTCCGCGCAAAACATGGCCAACATGACGACGCCTGGATACAAGGCCAAGCGTCCATTTCTGCAGATGATCGATCAAACCTCATTCGATCCTTCGAATTCCGGTTTTTCCGGCAAACGCCCTGACTTGTTGACCGATTTCACAGACGGAAAATTGCGAAATACCGGTGCGCCATTCGACTTGGCGATATCTGGCTCCGGTTTTTTCGCAGTGCGGTCGGGCGCCGCCACGCTTTACACGCGGAACGGACAATTTCACCGCGATTCTGACGGCCGGCTGGTGACGTCTGGTGGCATGGTTCTCCAGTCATCGGGTGGAGACCTCACCGTTGATGCGGGGAATGTGACTATCCTCTCGGACGGCACCGTCTTGAATGACGGTCAGCCCGTCGCGCAGGTCACTATCGCTGATTTTTCAGATCCGCAGGTTTTGAAGCCAGCCGAAGGTGGAGCTTTTTCAGCACCTCCCGGCGCGGCGCATGAACTTGCCGCAACTCATATTCATCAAGGCATGCTGGAAGAATCGAACGTATCAACGGCCAGCGAAATGCTTTCCCTGATGTCGGCACTGCGTAGCGCTGAGTCGGGCCAGCATGTAGTACAAGCTTTGGACGATTTACTAGGGCAGGCAGTCAACGCATTCGGACAGGTTTAACAGTCGTTTTGAACTAGTTGGGGCAGGGGATGAACGGGGCATTCTATATCGGCGCGATCGGTCTCGACGCGCAGCAGCGAGCATTGGAAGTCGTTGCGAACAATATTGCGAACATCAACACGACGGGATTCAAGCGGTCGGGCGTAAGCTTCTCCGAATTGATAGCACCAACGCAAAACGACGCCGATTTACCGGTGGCACTTGCCAATCGCGCGTCGATGATGTCCGGCGTGGCCATCACGTCCACTCCCCATGTCTGGACGCAAGGCGATCTTAAGCAAACTGGCCGCCAACTCGATCTCGCAATCGACGGGCAGGGCTTCATCGAGCTTCTCGGGTCGACCGGTCAGCCGCTCCTGTGGCGTGGCGGGTCTCTGAAGGTCAACGAGGATGGCTACCTCTCAGCCGCCGATGGAACCGCTATGCGGGCGATGATTTCGGTGCCGCAAGGGGTGACGGCGTTGGCAATCAGTCGCGATGGAACGGTTTCCGCCCAGATCAGTGGAGCAAGCGAAAGTCAAAAACTCGGCCAGCTTGATTTGGTAATGGTCAAGGATCCGGATTCCCTAGTCGATGCAGGAAGTGGGTATTACGAACCCTCTGACCCAGCAGGTGTCTACACCGTGCAGCCAGGCGAGGACGGAGGTGGCACGTTCGCGCAAGGAGCTCTCGAATCCGCGAATGTGCAATTGACCGATGAGATGACAACCTTGTTGCTCACCCAGCGGGCATTCGCGGCAAACGCGCAAGTTGTCCAGGCCGGCGATCAACTCATGTCCATTGTGAACAGCTTGAGGCGTTAAATCGTGCGTAAAGGGGGGGTAATTGCGGCAATGATCGGCGTGCTGATTTGCCTTGCCAATCCGGCTGCCGCCGCACCATCTAGTGCTTCAGGCGAACGTACTTATCCCGCCAAGAATCTGGGTGTGATTTCCGATCACCATGCGAAATGCCTTATGGCGTTGACATCGCTTCCTGCAGAGGCGGTTGCGATTTCGGACGATTTTACACCCGTAGATTGCCCAGGCAGTCGAATGACAAGAGTGTTCCGTACTGACCGGCTACATCATTGTACCCGGTTGGTTCGAACGGTGATGACATCGGAAATTGTGCCCGTTTTCCCGGAATTTGGGACGCGCATGATTGAGCCGGGCGATGCGTTACATCTGGTCACTGCGGAAGGCGCAGTTCGCGTGGTTCGCACCGTTGAAGCGATGCAGCCGGCAAAGCCCGGCCAACGCCTATTTGTCAAAACACCCGCCGGAGAGATTTTGTCGGTTAGATATGAAAGCGGCAGCCAATGAAGTTGGATTCGCCGTGTGGGGCCATATTTGCCTTTTTGCTGCTGTCTGTGCCAGCGCAGGCCACTGATCTTTATACGCCTGGAGAATGGTCAGCGCTTGCCACCGACCGTAATGCCCACAAAATCGGCGATGTCGTAACCGTTCTTGTTTATGAGAGCGCCACCGCCACGAACACGGCCAGAAACAGTTCCAATCGCGATAGCAAGTTTGGCGGCCAGATATCGGCGGGTACGACATTCAATCATGGGGCCGATCTCAGTCTCGATAGTGGGTCTGATAACAGCGGCACAACTGACCGAAGTGGCGGAATGGTGGCACAGATAAGCGCTGTCGTAGACGGTGTTCTGCCAAATGGCGACATCCATATTTCCGGTGCTCAAGTGCTCAACATCAATGGCGAGCGGACGAGTATTCGTGTCGCGGGGCGCGTGCGGCTGGCCGACATTTCAAATGCAAACACAGTGCTGTCCAGCCGCCTTGCTGATGCTGCAATTGATTACGATGGTTCCGGCTTTGTCTCCCGCAGCGCACAACCCGGTTTGGTCACGCGCGTATTCAACTGGCTGGGGATACTATGACCCGGTCAATATTCGCCTTCGTTGTTGGTTGCCTCACTATTTTTGGGGCATCTGTTGCGCAGGCCGACGCCGTACGGATCAAAGATTTGGGCCGATTCCTCGGCTGGCGGGACAATGCCTTGGTCGGATATGGCATCGTCACGGGCTTGTCGGGCTCGGGAGATTCGCCACGCAGCGTGGCTACACGACAGGCGCTCAGCAATGCTCTTAGCCGTCTTGGTTCCAATATTCCTGCCGACGATCTGCAAAGCCGGAACGTCGCGACTGTTATCGTCACCGGAACGCTTCCGCCCTCCGCAAATGTGGGAGACCGGATCGATGTCACGGTAACTTCTACGGGTGATGCTCGAAGCTTGGCTGGCGGCGTTTTGCTGATGACGCCATTGTTGGGGCCGGACCAACATAGTTACGCATTGGCACAAGGGGCACTCGTTGTCGGGGGCTACAGCTTTCACGACAATTTCAATCTGCGTCAGAAAAACTATCCGACAACGGGCACGATTGCCGGCGGGGCAACGGTGGAAGCACCAGTTGACGCAAAACTCGTCGATTCCGAGGGAAGACTAACCTTTGTCCTGAAGGATGCAGACTTTACAACCGCACAGCGGATTTCCGACAGCCTGAACAGGGAGCTTGGTTTTTCGACTGCACGCGTTCGAGGGGCCGATGCCGTTTTGGTGAATACGCAGGCAACCGGTGGTGACGTCAACTTACTGATTTCCAAAATCGAAAGCATCGAAGTAACCCCCGATCAGGTCGATCGAATCGTCGTCAACGAGCGGTCTGGAACCGTCGTGGCCGGAGGTGGTGTAAAAATCTCGAGCGTTGTCATCGCGCAGGGCGACATCAAGGTGTCCATTAGCGTCGACAACGAGGCATCGCAGCCCTACGTGTTCGGTAGTGTTGCGCCGGGCGCTCGCAGTCTCATCGTTACAAATAGCAAACTGGAGGTCTCCGATGCGACCGACGATGCCGTCGTGCGCCTTCCAGATACCACGGTGGCTGATCTTGTGGGAGCATTGTACCAGGCGAAGGTTAGCACGCGCAGCACCATCGCCATCTTGCAAGCGATCAAGGCGAGTGGCGCCCTTCATGCTGATATCGTTGTGCAATAGGAACTGATTATGGATAGTGCAAACGCGATCGTATTGTTAAAGGCACTGGATGGGTTGTCTGCGCGCTCCGTGGTGACGGCCGAGAATATCGCAAATGCGGGTACGCCAAATTATCGCCCTCTGCGGCTGACATTCGAAAAGGCGCTTCAGGAAGCCGCCGCCACTGGCAACGAAGCTGTCCGCCATGTCGTGCCCCAGATCGAGCGCGTGCCCGTAGGCGCGCCTGACAGTGAATTACGCCTTGATCTCGAACTGGCAACCGCATCTCAGACGGCGTTGCGCTATTCAGCACTTGTCGAACTCCTCAATCGTCAAACACAAATCGATTCGCTCGCCATCACGGGGAACATGTAACCATGCAAGCCATGGAAATCAGTCGAACAGCCTTGGATGTCGAATGGCGCCGTTTGGAGTTCATCGCTCAGAATTTGGCCAATGCCGACGTCGCAGGTGGAGGTTATCAGGCGCAAAAGCTCATCTCGGGTCCGCGATCGGATTTTGCGACGTACCTGGACGCGACCAATCCGGCTTCGGGCGCTGACCTCCACAGTTTCGCGGGCGTGGCCGCCTATGGCGTGGAAGCCAGTTCCGAACCACCGCGCCTGGTGCATGAGCCCGGCAACCCGAAGGCTGATGCCGACGGGTTCGTTGCTTATCCAGCAATCGACCACGTTGGACAGATGACATCCATGATGAAAACATCTCGTGCTTACGAAGCAAACATCGTCGCAATGAACATCGCGCGTCAAATGTACAGTAAGGCGCTTGAACTCGGGAGACGCGCATGAGTGCGGTACCGATACAGGCCATTGATCCCTCATCTTTGATGGGAGGGCTCACTCAACTCAGTACACCGACGTCGGGATCTGTTTCGTTCTCAAAGATGCTGATGACCGGTATTGAAAACGTCAATGAGAAGCAGGGCGCGGCGGACAAAATGGTGCAAGCCTTTGCGCTTGATGACTCCATTCCTGTTCATCAAGTGACATATGCATTGGAGCAGGCCCAGCTATCCCTTCAATTGATGCTTCAGGTACGTGGTCACCTGGTTGAAGGGTATCAGCAGCTCATGAATATGCAGTTGTGATGCGGAGGCGTGTCCGTGTTTGATCGTTTTCGTGCACTTTCTGCGATGCGGCAAATCTTGCTGATTGTCGTTGGCGTTTGCACTATCAGCTTGGTGCTCGGAATTGTTTGGTTCTTCTTTCTGCGCACGACGTATCGTCCGCTATTCACCGGCTTGCGAACGACCGATGCGGCGACAATTGTTGCCGACCTTGAGCGCAGAAAGATCCCCTTTCTTTTGGCCGAAGGTGGCAAGACGATTCTTGTGGCTGACGATCGTGTGGACGCCACGCGACTCAACGTCATGACCCAGGATTTACCCCTCAAAGGTACCGTAGGATTTGAGTTGTTCAACAAGTCGGATATGGGGCTTACCGACTTCGCGCAAAAAATCAATTATCAGCGCGCACTTCAAGGTGAACTCGAACGAACGATCATGACACTGGATGGCGTGGATGCCGCGCGTGTCCACTTGTCTCTAGGAGAAGATCGAATCTTCCGCGACGATCGTGTGCCGCCCAAGGCGTCGATTACAGTGCGAATGAGAGGTGGCGCGAGGCTACAGGACAACGCAGCGCAAGGTATTCAGCGACTGGTCGCAGCCGCAGTGCCCAATCTTGAAACATCCAATGTCGTGATTTTAGACGAAGAGGGCCGCGTAATAGGAAATTCGGTGTTGCCGCACGTGGCCGCTGAGTGGATTGCGCCCTCGTTGGAGGAAACGCGAGCAATTGAGCAGTATTATGAGGCGCATATTCGGCAGGCGCTGGAAGCAACAGAGTTTGGGCAACATATTATCGTGTCGGTAGTGGCCGGTACCAACCAATCAGGCGGGGAGGGCACAGATGCGCACAACTGGAGTCCAGCCGACCGTAAGTTTCCATTGCATATCAATTTTTCCTCACCTGTTTCATTAGAACCCGCCGCGGAAGAAAAAATCAGGAGTCTTGTTGGCGAGGCTATTGGCTCCAGCGCGACGAATGTCGACACGACCGTCTTCACAATTTTGAAGGGGGCTCAGGTCACTACTACCATAGACACACGACCGATTGAGCGCAGTCGGGAGCATCTTCCTGCAATGGACCAGAGCCCTGCAGGGGAGAGTTCTGGATGGTTTTCCGATGCAGGATTTTTACTTCTCCCGATTGTCCTCCTGCTCGGAGTTTTCCTGATCGTCCGGCAAGCGCGTGGTTCGCGTCGCTTGACGCAGCAACAGCGGACCGATTTCACAGCACGGTTGCGTACGGCGCTCGCACGACGGGAGGACCATGTCACCTCTCAACCATGATCGCGCGGTTCGCCAAGTCGTTGTGGATTTGGCAGGTCTGCATCCCGACGATGTCGGTGCAATTCTCGACGAACTCGATAGCGAGGAACGTCGTAAAATCGAAGGCTTGTTGCGCGAATATGAAGGCGCCAGCGATGTCCAGAAGACCTCACCTGAGCGTCGACCTACCCTTTTTGATGGTTCGCAACTTTCGCCCTGGCTTGTGGAGCGTCTGGGATCATCTCCCGCGGTGTCCTACGCAATGACGCAGCAGGCGCGTCATGTCCTCTCGGAGTGCGCTATACAACTCTGTCCGCCTGTCGATATCAAAACGGTTCCCGCTTCTGACGCACCTGACGGAATTCTGGGTCGGTTGGTCTCTCGCTTCTCACGAAACCGGCAAGTATCATGAATGGAATTATCAAATCTGGAATGCTTGGCGATCGTTCGAGTATTCGTCCGCTAAGCGCTGCCGCAGCTACGGTCGCGCTGTCGCCGTTTGATGAAGAATTCAATCGGCTTCGGCAACGCATAACCTTTCTCGAGGATGAGATCCGTCAGCGCGATAGCTCAATCGAGCGTCTGAATGCCGATGTGAAGCGCGCTTCCGAAGAGGGTGCGGAGCAGGGGCGCGTAGCTGGTCTTGCTGAGGCGAAAGACCTCCAGTTGGAAAGGCTGCAGCTTCTGGAGGAGAACCTTCGCAAGGCTGGGGCAGGATTGACCGAAAAACTTTTGTCCCTTGAGCGGCTGTCCTGCATATTGGCCCTCGAATGTCTGGATATTATGTTGGGGCGGTCAGAGGATCGTGCTTCTGTTCTCGAAGCCATCATCGGTACCCAAGTTGCCAATGTCGGCAAGGCAATGCTTTTGCGTATTGATGTGTCCCCGGAGGATTTCCCCGATCGGGCCGCGATCGCTGAAATCGGCAGGCGCATCGGCTTGTCGGACGCCATTCTGACAACCAATGACGACCTTAAGTCAGGCGCCTGCGTCATGGTTTTGCGGCTGGGTCAAATAGAAATTGGCGTTGACCGCCAGTGGGGCACGCTGCGCGAAATTCTGGATGATATGGCGATGCCCGGAGATGTGGGATGAACCCAGATTTTCTCCGGGAAAAATTGAGGTCGGTTGATCCGGTCTTACGCACCGGCCGGGTTCGCAGATTGTCTGCCACTCATATTGAAGCGGATGGCCCAAGCCTGCCGTTGGGTGCGATTTGCGATGTAGAGACAACTTCGAAGACTGGAAATCAGGCCTTTCAGGCCGAAGTCATACGCGTGGATGTAGACAGCATCGTCTTGTCGCCATTCGAGCAGGCGTCGCCCACGTTTTCTGGTGCGTTGGTTACTGCCAGCCGTCAGTCAAACAATTTGGTACCTGTGGGCTCTACCCTACTCGGGCGTGCAGTAGATGCGTTGGGACGGCCAATCGACGGGATGGGGCCGTTACAAGCAGTGCAGCATTTCCCCCTGCACGGCCAGGAGCTGGCGCCGCTTGAACGAACGTCGTCTTCGCAAAGGCTGGAAACGGGACTGCGTGCCATAGACGGTCTGCTCACCTTGGGCAGAGGTCAGCGTATTGGCGTCTTTGCAGCCAGCGGAGTTGGGAAAACCAGTTTGATGACCCAAATTGCTCGCCAGACGGAGGCTGAGATCCTGATCCTTTGCCTTGTTGGCGAGCGAGGTCGCGAGGTCGAAGCGCTTTGGACCGGCGGGCTCGATGCTGAAATGCGGTCAAAAATGACTTTGGTCGCCGCCACATCCGATCAGTCTGCTTCGATGCGTGTGCGCGCTGGTCACTATGCGTTGGCAATTTCCGAATATTGGAGAAGGCAGGGCAAGCACGTCTTGCTTGTGCTCGACTCCGTCACTCGCCTTGCGATGGCAATGCGCGAGATTGGATTGGCTGCTGGCGAGCCCCCCACCGTCCGCGCTTATACCCCTAGCGTATTCGCGGCGATTCCAAAAATGGTGGAACGTTGTGGAGCGCTAAAATCTGGCGGTGCGATCACCGCAGTCATGACGGTGCTCAGCGAGACTGATGAGGTCGACGATCCCATCTGTGAACTGATGAAATCATTGTTGGACGGCCATATTATTCTATCGCGCTCTCTGGCAGAGCAGGGGCATTTTCCGGCAATTGATGTCTTGCGTAGTGTCAGCCGCCAAGCGGAAGGCGTGGTGAAAGAAAATCAGCGTCGTCACGCCCTGCAGATTCTGGAATGGCTCAGTCTACACGAAACCTCCCGAACGCTCGTGGATACTGGGCTTTACGTCAAGGGCGGTAATCCAGCAATTGATCGCGCCCTGGAGCGACATCCGGCGATTGTTCGCTTCCTGAAGCAGGACCGCGATGAGCGCATGGAGACGGCACAGCTGACGGCGGCTTTGGCGCATTTGGCGGAAGGTCGGAACTAAAATGCCGCCAAATTCCACAAAAACCCTGAAGGAAATAGCTACGATCCGAAAGGTGCAACGTATCGGGGCAGAAGCCCGTGCGGCGCAAGCTTCGCTGGAGCTTCAAGAAAAGGACAGTGCACTCTCAGAAAAAGAACAATTGCGGCAGGCTACGAAAGAAGGCTGGAGTGCGGCCGTGACGTCCGGGCAATACCAGGCTGAAACTGTTCCTTCGTGGTCTGCAGCCTTGATTCAGGACGAAGACGCCGTCCGCCATGGCGGTGAAGAACGCGATGCCGCTGCAACCCGTCTCAGCCAGTTAAGAGTCGAATGGAATGTGGCAACGACGCGATACGAGGAAGCGGAAGAGCTTACAAGGGCTGCAATCCGCGGGGTTTTGCGTTGTCGCGATGAAAAGATGTTGCAGGAAGCATCGGACACGCATTCTTTAAGGTGGTACCGGCGATGACGACAATCCCGTCTCTGACTCCGGCCGTGTATATGCCGAAGCCGGCGAGAAACATTGCCGCGGAGGGCACGCCTTCGATCGGCTCCTTCGCCGGGTTGCTGGAAAACCCGGCGTTGGCATCGCCATCGGAGAACCGCACCTTTACATTTTCCGAACTCGGAATGTTTGGCCGCAGCCGCGGCATTCCTTCACCTGGAACGGATTCAACCTCAAATGATGTGGTAACAACTGGAGCCGCTGAAGATCTCTTGGCATCAGGTTCACTCTCTGATTCTCGCACCGCGTTCGCGTTGCCGAAGCATTTTGAGGCGCGGGGCGTTTCGCAAGTCCGCGCCCAGGCCGTTCCTGATTGTAGCGCCGTTGGCGAATATCTTGAGGAACAACGTCAGCCGTTGGTTAAAGAAGCTCCGCTTGTGATGATGGCCGCTGAGATGTCGGAAACCGAAGCAAGCTTGCCGGTGTCCGCCAAGGGCTTGGTTAGTGCGAAACTGCCAGCACAACCGCGGTCGTGCCAAGAGACCAATACCGTAAATCTTGTTGTCAATGGTCCGAATGGTGCACTAACGATTTTGGCGCGAGAAACGGGCAGTGACGATGAGGACCAAGCGAGGCTGCGCCGACTGATTGACGGCGTCACGTCCGAGTTCGGAATGCGCATCAGTGAATTCTATCTAAACGGCTCTGTAGTGGATCAATCGTTCTCTACGATAATAGGAGGCAACCATGGCGATAGCGCCCGTTAGTTCGGCTACGTCGCCCGCCGCGCAAAGCGCGTTCGGGCTCGATTTCCAATCCCTACTCAGCATCATTCTTACGGAACTTACTTATCAAGATCCGCTGAAACCTGTCGACAATTTCGAGTTTGTATCGCAGCTCGCGCAGTTCTCCCAATTGCAGCAGAGCCAAACCCTTAACGACCAAATTACCAGCCTCTTGGCCGCTCAAGGCGCCACGCAAGCGACGGGACTGCTGGGCAAGACTGTTGACGTTCTGGGAGGCACCTCGCCGGTTTCGGGGCAGGTTACAGCGGTATCCTTCACCACCGGCCAACCACTCATCACGATCACGACATCCGAAGACCAAACCATCACCAACATATCGATCGCCGATATTTCGCAAGTTCGGTAAGACCACGAGAGGAAACCCGTCATGCTTGGAGCAATCTACACTGGACTGAGCGGTATGAACGCCTATTCGAAGGGCCTTCAAACGATCAGCGATAACGTGGCTAATTTAAATACGAACGGATTCAAATCCACCACGGTGACCTTCAACGACATGTTCAGTACGGGCGGAGGTGGCCTGACGTTTCTGGACAATCATGCTCAAAAAAGCGGCAGTGGCGTCAAGATTGGAGATCCGCTCATTGATTTCAGCGAGGGGGATCTTCGCCAAACCGACAATGATCTCGACCTTGCCATTCAGGGAAGCGGATTCCTGATTCTACAAAATGACGACAAAACTTACTACACGCGGACTGGTCAATTCGTCGTCGATAAGGATGGATATATCTCCGAAAAGAACACTGGATACCATTTGGCCGTGCTTGATGCTGTCGGACATCCCACGGCAGTCAACGTCGATACAAAGCGAACAAGCGCGCCGGTCGTCACCACCAAAGTCACGTTTGCGGAGAATATTTCATCTTCCGAGACAACAGCCACTGTCGAGGATGTCGATGTCTACGATGACCGCGGCGGCAAACACGTCTGGACGGTCACATTGACCAAAGATACATCGCCTGGGGCAACCGACCAATGGAACGTTGCAGTGCAGGATGCAGATGGCACACCTGTGCAGATGTCGCCCACGGGTTCTGTACTCAAATTCATCGGCAGCACTGTTGATCCGAGCACTGGTCAACTGACTGTGACCGAAGATCCTGACGGAGCCGATCCGCTAACTGTCACTTTGGATTTCTCGGCTGGCGTGACGTCTTATTCGTCAGGAACGTCTAATACCTTGAGGGCTGCATCTGTCGACGGTAGTGGAGTGGGTGCACTCACGAGCGTCACGGTTGACGAAAATGGTCAGGTGAAGCTCACTTATTCCAATGAAAAGACCGAGCTGATGGGTGCTGTTGCTCTTGCGGATTTTCGCGATCCGCAGCAGTTGGAGCGAGTGGGCAATGGGCTCTATCGCAATTCCGGTGCAGGCGAAATGCGTCTGCTGTCGAGCGGCGTCAATGGCGTCGGCACGTTGGTTTCCAAGCAACTCGAGGCGTCCAACGTCGATCTATCGCAAGAGTTTGGTGATCTCATCCTCATTCAACGTGGATTCCAAGCGTGCTCGCAAGTGGTCAGCGTGACCAATGATATGATCCAGCAATTGTTTGGCATGCGGGGTCAAGGGTGACGGATACGGCTCGTGATTGGCTACCGGAAGGTGCGTTTGAGGAACGCCCTATCAAGTCCGCGTTGGCCGGACCGGTAGCGCAATGGTCGGAGCGTTGGTTTTCTCGTGAGCAGGCGCAGATTTCACTGGTTCGGGTTCGCGCTCTACCGACGGTAGAATACATACAAAAGTCGACATTTTCCGGCACTCGAACTGTTGTTGAATGGTCTGAACGGGGGAAGGGGTATTTGCTGGAAGGCGCGCTCGATGCTCAGCTTTCCGGTCAGACTTTAGTTGATGGTGATCGCCGTGTGATGGAAGCTTTTGCGGCGGTGGTCGTTGAAGATTTGGATAAAATACTCTCCGCAACCCTTGGCAGCAGCACAGCTTCCGAGCGAGATGCGCGAGTTTGCGTAACTTTGGCGATCGGGGAGCACGATGTCGCGATGGTCACATTATCGCAGAACGCGCTAGTTCCTCTTCTGAAAAGACAATTGGGCGGACCTCGGCGCTCTGAGACCACCTTGCGTGGACGCACGAAGGCCCTAGGCCCAACCACGGTAAGGGTGGAGGGTGTGCTGGGAGACGCCGAACTCGCTATGGCCGACCTGAAGGGGCTTGAGGTTGGCGATGTCCTGGTTTTGAACCGTCAACTGAGCCAGGCAGTTGAGCTTCAGCTCTTGGGGACCGGCGGAAAAATCGGGCGCGGTAGATTAAGCCATCACAACGGTCATGTTTCGATCCAATTCTAGAAGCGAGCAATGTCAGATAACACATCAATACCTGCGAAGAACAACGGGGCTTCAGGTCCGGTCGAGTCGCCACGCTTGGCTCCAATCAACGCCGATCTTTTTCGGGGTGTTCGCGTTGCGCTAAGGGCGCGCCTGGGCGATGCTGCAATGACTGTCGATGAGATCATGGCGCTCAAAAGCGGCTCCATCGTCACTTTGGGTACCGGACTTGCAGATCACGTAGACCTTTATCTCAATGACACGCTCGTCGCACGGGGCGAGATCGTTGCGGTAGGAGATAAGTACGGCGTGCGAATCGTTGAAATCGCACAGGGGCCATGAAGTTCATTTTCGAGCCAAATAATTCTGCGGGTAGTTTGAAACGTGCGAGCGCAACCGTCGCGAGTTCTGGTATTGCGTTAATAACGTTGCATGTGCCCGCCACAGCTCAAACGCTAGGGCAGGGCACGGCGGATGATATCTCGCCTTGGCGCGTGGTTGCAGCGTTGTTGCTTTGTCTGGCGCTCGCTGTCGGAGGCGCCTTTGCGTTGAAGGCACGCGGCGGACGATTCGCTCTTTTTTCATTGACAACAAAACGCAGGCGTCGATTGGAGGTGGTCGAAAGTTTGCGTCTCGGACAAGCAGAGCTGTGCTTGGTGGTGTGCGACGGCCGCGAGATGTTGGTCATGGCCTCGTCTCAGGGGGGGAGCCTCATTGCCGAGCTTCCATCGGGAAAGCCCGACAGGGCGGGGCCGTTCGACGAAAGCAGCCGATGATATCGTTTCTTAGATCTCTTTTTCTCTGCCTTGCCGTCGTCAGTGCGACGTTTGTTGCGTCTGCGGCTTCGGCACAGCCTGTCACTTCTTTACCCGCCAAATCGCAGGCCACGCGCTTGGCGTCGACAACAGCTTCCGTGCTGAAGGATCAAGCCAAGACTGTTGATGTTGTGCGTATTGCGCTCATTCTCACACTTATGGCATTTCTGCCGGCGCTTCTTATTTGCACCACGTCATTTGTGCGGATCATCGTTGTGCTTTCCATGATTCGCCACGCTTTCGGAATGCCGGAAACCCCACCCAATCAGGTCTTGGTCAGCCTCGCCATTTTTCTCACAGTCTTCTCGATGCTGCCGACATTCGATGCTATCAACAACCGGGCCCTCCAACCTTTTCTTGATGGGCATATGACCGTTCAAGAGGCAATCGACCAAGGCACAGATCCCGCACGCAGTTTCATGCTTAGGCAGGTGCGTGATCGTGATATAAAGGCGATATACGATATTTCACGCAAACCGCTTCCGGCGAAAGCGTCGGATGTCGGGCTCATGCAGCTGATTCCGGCCTTTATGCTCAACGAATTAAGGGTCTCCTTCAGAATAGGGTTCGTCGTATTTCTCCCCTTTCTACTCATTGATCTCGTGGTTTCAAGTATCCTACTGGCGCTGGGTATGATCATGGTACCTCCATCGACGCTTTCGTTGCCGATCAAAATCCTAATGTTTGTTTTGATTGACGGGTGGAGCCTTATTTTGCAAGGCGTACTTGGAAGCTTTAGATGATAGAGCTTTCGCCCGATGTCGAACTGGCCTCGGACGAAGGCGAAGATTTGCTCTGGGCTTCGTTCAAGAAAAATGGATCCGCACCAGCAAGAGAACGGCTTTTCTTGAGACATAGCCCGTTCGCCCAAAATATCGCACGCCGCCATTATAGGGAGCAGTCTCGCGGCGACATTGAACTCGCAGACCTCGTCCAGCTTGCCTATGCAGGATTGTTGGAGGCACTCGATAGATTTGAGCTTCAATATGGTACGCCCTTTCGCGCCTTTGCGGCGCATCGGATTTCCGGCAGCATCCGAGACGGCATCGTCCGTATGAATGAGGTGCGCGAACAGATGTCTTGGCGGAACCGGGTACGCCGCGAGAGGGTGGATTCTTTGGCGAACATTCCTGCCGATCAGATGGGAACATCCGACGCGATGGCTAAGATGGCGGAAATCGCGGTAGGGCTTGCTTTGGGGTTCATGCTCGAGGGAACTGGACTATTTGAACATGGCGAGAGCAACGACGGTGTGGCACATTCCAAAACAGGTTACGAAAGCCTCGCATGGAAAGAGATCGTGGATCAGCTTCATATCGAGCTTTCGGCATTGCCCGAACGGGAGCACGCTATCCTTCGTCAGCATTACATAGACGGCATGAGTTTTGATCATCTCGCCGCATTGTTGGCCGTCAGCAAGGGGCGGATTTCGCAACTGCATCGAGGTGCCCTCAATCGGCTACGAAAGCGAATGCGGGAACGAGGACATTTCAAGCTAGAAAGGTAGAGGGAGAGATATGGTTGCTCAAAAGCGTGAATTATGCCCCGAGAGTAAGATGTCTTCGCTGATTGCGCGGGCTCAAGCAGATACGGCAAATGGCTTGCGCGATCTTGAGGGTTTGATACGCGATTACCCAGAAGACGCGCGTTTGCACTTTCTTAAAGGGTCGTTGTTGGCAGGTCAGCAAGACTATACCGCAGCCCGCGAAGCCATGCGGCGTGCGGTTGACGTTGCACCAGACTATGCTGTAGCGCGTTTCCAGTTGGGATTTCTTCTATTGACCTCTGGCGAACCGCACGCTGCGCAAGAAGCTTGGGGGCCCTTGCACGGGTTGCCTTCCGATAACTACATGAAGATATTTGTGCAGGGCCTTTGCCATCTGATCCGCGATGAATTCGACGATACAATCGGTCTGCTACAGGATGGTATGGCGCGTAATCACGAGAACCCGCCAATGAATGCGGACATGCAATTGATCATTGATGAAGTGCGCCGTAGGCAGAGTAATCGGGGAGACCCTTCGGGTGCCACATCGTCAGTGGGCCAGTTGCTCCGACAATCTGCGTTGAAAGCGACGAAGCATTGAGACGACGAGCTGAGACGTAAATGGATCCAGTTTCCAACGCAGATCGTTTGGTCCTCCTGCTGAGGCAGAAGCTCCAGGAACGAGCGAAGTCCTTGACGACCAGCCGCGCGAGCGCGAGTGCAAAATCGGACGTCAGCGCGAGGCCTTCTCTGACGGGCGTTCAAGCTTTGGCTGCTATGGATGGCGCGGATGAACGACAGTTGCGCCGGGCCTTCGTTCAGCATTTGTTGGCCGATCAGCTTGGGCCGGCGCTCATCAATGATGCCCAGTTTCAACAAATTGTTTCGCGTGTGGCGGAGACGATTGAGGAAGACCCTAGTGTGTCACAACTCCTTTCGAAACTCGTTGCAGATATCCGCCCGTCTTGACAGCGCTACTTTCTGAGGCCGTTGTTAAAGCCCACAAGAGCTTGCGCGATCGTCTGTCCGTTCGGGCCAACGGGTATGGAGAGCGCGATATCGCGGACCTTTTGTGCCATCTGCGAATGCCCACTTCGTTCGAGCAATAGGCTCTTGGCAAGCGCGCCACCAAAACATTTCTTGTCTAGCCTCAGCGCAATCTCGCTGTTGCGACGGGCGTCATCAAGTTTGCCTTCCATGATATCCAGTACTGCAAGCCCACCGTGGCTTTCCGAGAAATTGGGATCCGTGGCCAAAGCGCGCTCGAAGCTTGCACGAGCTTTTTTATAATCGCCGTTCACAAAGTGCGCCCAGCCTGAAGCAATCCAGGAACCGAGATGTGTGTCGAAGATTTCTGCGCCTCGATCGATCGCCTCCGCTCCTGCGACACCGTTGCCCAAAATGAGAAGCGATAATCCTTTCCCTACCCAGGCGCGAGGATTGCCGGGCTGTTTGGCGATGGCTTGGTCAAAGAGAGCCAATGATCGGCCGACATCTTGTTCGCCGAGTGCCAATATACCCAATGCAGCGCTCCCCTCTGGGTTCTGCCCAGCACGTTCGGCATAGGCCTGTGCCAATTCGGGTTGCTCCGCGTCGAGTGACAGGGTCGCAAGGGAACCCATGAGCGCCTCGTTGTCTGGAAAGCGTTCCACAAGCTGCTGTCCGCACGCAAGTCCTTCGTCATATAGACCAAGGTGATGCATCATTTGGATTTTCAGGGCTGGTGCACTGGGCGAAGCGGACAGAGTTTCGTCGTCAAGCAAATCAAGCGCTTCTTGGTACGCATCGGTCATTGCTTTCGACCAAGCTAGGTTAAACCGGAGGGGCGGCGCACTATTGCCTTGGTCATGTAATTGTTGGAAAGCTGTGATTGCTTCGGAAAATCTGTTCCGACTGAGCGCTATGAGGCCCACCAAATTCGTTAGGCGGGGCGGCAGCGGGGCCTGCGCCGCGTGACGCTCGATCAAGCTCGCTGCCGTATCGAATGCGCGGTCTTCGTAGGCCGCAATGGCGGCTTCAGAAAGCAGATTGAGGTTGGCTGGATCTTGTTCTGCAAATCGCAACAATCGCCCAAGCCGGGCGCTGGTTTGGGGCGTTGTGTCCGTATCCATATGATCGCCTTTGGAATGCCGATAGCCTACTACTTCATCATAAGGTACCGATCGGCGGACGTCCTCGCAACATTTCGAGCTAAGCAGTAAGACGAGTCCCAAGGCGGAAATGTGGGGCCCTTTCCGAAAGTCAGTTAGACAGAGTTTAGGGCGTATCGACCGGAGGGCGTGACCAGCCGCAAGTTTTTGCTATGAGGGCCAGTTTCTATGTGCTTGTCGCGAGGTATTAGCGCGTCGGGGGAATGACGTGTCTATGAAGCCTCGCTGGGTGTGCGCATTAAGAGCTGGCTGCGAACGCCAAGATGGTGTCTGGAGGAAAAGTAATAAATTCAGATACTTGCAAAAAACCCTTATCAAACTAGAAAAACACCTAAACAAAATCTCAAATCTTTTGACTAGGCATAGAGGTAGACGTCCGTCTCGAGCGGATGGCTAGGGCTATTTCTGATCAGGGTGGGCAACCATGGTAGCTATCGTCACTGGGGCCGGGCTGGGTGTTGAAAACAGTTCAGGGTAGGTTTTGGGCTCCCGCGGGCAGCTGGGAAGCGCGGCTTTCGGCCGTTATGGCGAGAACGTCTTTGTAAATGCGGCGACCGGCAACCTTATGGTCAATCGCACTGATGAGATACTGATCGGACTGGGGCCGGATGACACTGTTGGAAGCAGTTACAACAGCTTGGGCGGCTCCACAGATGATAATGGTGACAACTGGCAGCTGAGTTTGCAGCGCAGCGTCGGAAGTCTGGTCGGCACCGCGGGCGCATCTGGCAGCACAGTTATTCGAACGGATTGGGATGGCTCCAAGACCGTTTATACCTGCGATGCAAATGGGGTGTATACCAGTACTGCAGGTGCCGGTGCTTATGACCATATCAAATGGAATGCCAGCGACAGTACCTGGCGTTGGACCGACGGCAACAGCGGCGTTACGGAAGTTTACGACTCGCTCAATAGCGGGCGAATCACATCGAGCTTCGATACCGACGGCAATACGCTCGCCTTTGCCTACGCCGGAAACTTACTAACAAAAGTTACAACGGCGGATGGTGAACATACCGACTTGACATGGTCGGGTAACAATATCGTCCACAGACACGTTCACCTACACGATCTCCGATGGTCATGGTCACACCACAACTGCGACGGTCACGGTTGCAGACACTTTTAGCCAGAATGACACTGCGCCCGTCGCGATGGGTGATACCACTACGATTGGAGGTGTTGGAAATTCTCTAACCTTTGCTCCGCGCGCCAATGATGGTGATCCAGACGGCGATCGATTGGTCATCACGGCAGCGGCTGGTGCCGCGCATGGTACCGTGACTATCGTCAATAATGGCACGGCGGTTACTTATACGCGTACAACCGCAGGTGATGACAGTTTTATTTACACAGTTTCCGACGGCCAAGGTCATACGAAGACTGGTGTTGCGAAGGTCACGGATACCCCACCTGGGCCCAATCAGGCGCCCACAGCGACAATTGATATCGCAGGATTTAACCTTGGTATCCCGCTAACATTTAACCCGCTCGCCAATGATACAGATCCCGACGGAGATACTCTCACCATAACGTCGATTACCGCGCCGCAATACGGGACAGCGACTATTGTGAACGGGGGTAAGGCTATCACTTTTACGGGTTCGCTAAGCAACACCAATGTTTTACTTACACTGTTTCGGATGGCCACGGTCATACCGCGACCAATACTATTGGTTTGGTAGTCGGTGGGGCCACAAGTCATGCGCCAATAGCGGCGAACGACAGCATCGCCGTCCACGGCGTGGGAACCTCCCTTACGTTTGATCCTCGTGTCAACGATGGAGATTTTGATCTCGATCCGTTGACGATTACAGCGGTTACGACGCCCTCGCACGGAACAGCTGCGGTCGCGGGTGGAGGTACTGGCCTCGCTTATACGCGCACGAGCGCGGGCGCCGATTGCTTCACCTATACGATCTCTGACGGAAAAGGGCATACTGCAACCGCCACTGTGACGGTCACCGATCCGGCCCCACCTGCTCCCACAAACGTTGCTCCCAATGCTGTGAATGACAACATCGTCGTCAACGGAATCGGCGATACCACGACGTTTGATCCGCGGGTCAACGATAGTGATTTTGATGCTGATACACTGACTGTTACGACTGTCTCCACACCTTTACATGGTACGGCGATCGTCGTGGGCGGAAAAATTACTTATACGCGCACAAGCGCGGGAGACGATAGTTTTACGTATACAATCTCGGATGGTCACAGTCATAGCGCAACTGCCACGATTCGCGTCACGGGTGGGATTGCCGCCAGCGGCGGTGCACCAAGTCAATATCTTACCACACGATATGTCTATGACGCTGAAAGCCATCTACGTTTCGTCGTTAGCGCGCAAGGTGAGGTTACTGAGTATGATTACGACACGCAGGATCGACAGATAACGGCAGTCACCTATCGCAACAATACCTATAATATCAACGGTCTTGGTCCGACGGCTACACTTTCCGAGAGTGGGTTGATCGCTTGGACGCAAAGCATTTCGGATCAGAGCACGGTGGAGCGTGTTGATACCAGTTATGATTTTCGCGGAAACGTGATGACGATTAAGGCTTATACGGCCGTATCGAGCGCCGGAATTGGTCTCACCACCCAGCCATATATTACTGTTAATTACATTTATGATCAGTTCGGCAATCTTCTCAATAGACAGACAAGCGGGATTACCAACTCTGAGGTGTTCACTTATGACGGGCTGGGGCGCGTCAAGACATCTACCGATCTCAATAACACCACCACAACTGTCGCTTTCAACGATGGAGCGAATGTTTCTACTGTGACGCTAGCCAGTGGCCTCGTCAAAACGGCAACTTATAATTACGCTGGCGAGCTTCTAACCTATGCTGAGTCCGGTTTGGCGTTGCCGACCGCAACGACCACCTATAGCTACGATGAGTTAGGTCGCCTGCGCATGACGACAGACGCCATGGGTAACAAGAGTTACTACCTTTATGATCACGTTGGACGTAAAATAGCTGATGTAGCCGCCGATCCCGCCGCTCCGACCAAGAAAACAATCAGTTACATCGAACATTGAAAAGAGACGTTCGACGTTTCTGTGTCCGCTTTAAGTGCGACTAAAACTTGAGTAAATATACGCCCGTAATCGCCAAAATAGAGGGGGAGGTTGTGCGTTTTACAAGGGGACGAATCATAGAGCGACATACTGGTTAGTTTTAAGCATTATCGCTCTGCTTTACGTGGCCATCAACCTTATGAGCTCTAAGCGGATTGCAGTCAGCGAGGTTGTTCTCATTTTTGTGTGTATTCCAAGACTTCATGACATTGGAAAATCTGGTTGATTCGTTTTGGTTGGCATTTTTCTTGAATTATTCGGCCTTGCGGTTGGAATCGGATTCTTTTCACTGGAAGGCGCGAAGGCGTTTGCAGGACTGAGCGTCGTTGCAATCGCTGGCCTGTTAGTGTGGCTCGGTTCTGTGCGGGGAAATTCAAACGCGAACCGGTGGGGTGAGCCGCCTACCCCCGGAATCTCGTACAAATATAGTGCTTGAGTGCGTGGGCGTCAGAGCGCGGCAAACCTCTCCCAACGCCTGCGGGACAGCGCGTTTGCCAGTTTGAAGCGCAATTCCTTGTGGCCGTAGTCGATGGTGAAGGATGCCATTTGCTGGAGGAAATCCATCCCGATGAAGAGGGCGGGCTTTTCGGTCAGGTTCCAGAGTTTAAACACATCGAGATCGGACACTGCGAGCCTTGAACGGCCGAACAGGAGTTTACCCAGGCGGATGCTGGAGACGCTGGTAAGTTGGCCCTGCACTTGACCGCCGGTTGCGCCCATCAGTGGGATGTTGGCGCCTTGTACCGCGGTGACTCCAACTCTTTTCAGCCTATCGAATAGCGGCGTGTTGCAGATGGAAATCTGTGCGCCGGAATCTATGAAGGCGATGGCGGGTACGTCCTGAACCGTGCAATCGACGGCGCGCAGTCTTCCCTTTGAGCCATCGACGCGCACGACGACTTCGTTGAAATGGGTCCAGTTCGTTGACGCTGCGGATGGGGCGACGGTTAGGCGATGGTTTTGAAAATCGAAGGTCACGCGGCGACCATCAATTACGTCCAGCCCCAGAAAGCCATCGGCACCCAGCCATTTGCGCGACAGAACGGGCGCGGCCATGCAATCGAGCGCGATGGTGCCGAAGGCGAGATTCTTCAGAGGCACTGTGGGGGCGGGCAGGGCGCGTGCGATGCCTTGCACAACCACGTTTTCGTTCGGCAGTAGGCCGAGCGTTGCTGCAACATCTGCGGCGATGACCGAGCGGTCTGCGCCGGTATCCACCACAAAGCGAAATGGGCCTTGGCCGTCTATGCGCGTTTCGAGCGTGAGGCGGGTGGTGCTGTCTGCTGCGCCTTGCACGGGCGGCGGCGGGGCGAGCGCGGCGTAGGCTGGGATTCGGCCAAGGGCAAAGGCGCAGCCTGCGCCGACGAGCAATTGCCTGCGCGACAAGGGGTGGAACGCTGCGCCAGGTAGCATCATTTGATGCGCCATTTCAGTAAGCGTGCGGTTGTGATTGTAACATGGTTCCGCCGTTTGCAGCAGCGCTTTGTCGGCGCAATACTGGGCGCATCATTATTGCGAGGTGCGGGATGGATCAGGCAAACGCGGGCTACAAGGCTGTTGGGCGGCTTTACAACGCGTTGATGACGGGGCTGGTGCTCACGCTCGTTTCGCAGCGCGGCAGTGAAAATGCGCGGGCTTTTATGTTTGCGCATTTTCGGCGACAGCATTTGGAAAAGTTTTTGCCGGGGTTGAAGAAACTTGGGCTGGATAGGCTGCCCGATGCTCTGGCTTGTGCGCAGTATCATTATTTCTCCAATGCGCTGGGTGGGGTGAAGACGGAATATTTTGCCGAAAGCGACCGCAAGGCGTGGGTGCGCTATCCGCCGCCACGCTGGATTTGGCAGGGGACAGCTATTTGCGGCGTGCCGCGCGTGGTGAATGAAGCGATGCTGCATGGCTGGCATGGGCATAATGGTGTTTCGCTTGGCAATCCGCGGCTAGGCTTCGTTTGCACCGGGCAGACGGTGGAGGGCGATGCGGGGCTTGAGGGTTATTATTTTGAGTATGACCACGAGATTGGGCCAGAAGAGCGCGTGCGTTTTGCGCCAGAGGAAACGCCGCCGAAATATGACGCCGAGATGATGCCTGTTCTTGATAGCGCAAATTGGCCGCAAGAGCGGCTGAGCAAGGTCGAACGGTCTTACGCCATGGAATATGTGCGCTCGCTGTTGCCGGTGATGCAGGAGTTATTTGGTGCGCGCGCGGCAGAGGCACTTGTGGGACGCACGGCCCGGTTGATCGGGCTTCAGTTTTATGAGGAGACGGCGGCGCTTTTGGGGGTAGACGATTTTACGCGTTACCTCGCGGCGCTGGCTTCGGCGCAAGGCGAGGTGGTGGAGGTTTCAGAGCGCCGGATTGTTCAGCGTGGTTGGAAGTTGATGCAAGGCGTATCGCTGGCCGATGACGCGTCGGCGTTTCGGAGCTGGAATGCGCTATGGGAAGGGGCGCTCGCCGCGCATAATCGCGATTTGCGGTTGAAGACTGAGCGCGATGGGGACGTGATTATCTGGGAAGTGTGCAATTGAGACGTTGATGTGTAAGGATAGCGGCATGTGTCACGCATGTCGGAGCGGGAATATTGACGTCCAACGCAGCTGTTGAAATTCGCAATATCAGTAAGGCCTATGATGACGGCGACACCTATGCGGTGCGCGATGTTTCTCTTGCCATAGATAAAGGCGAATTTCTGGCTGTCGTTGGCTCTTCCGGTTCTGGCAAGACGACCTTGTTGAAAACCATCAACCGGCTTGTGGAGCCGACTGGCGGCAGCGTTGAAGTGGCAGGGCAGGATGTCTTGAGCTTTGATCCGTTTCAGCTCAGGCGGCGCATTGGCTATGTGTTTCAGGGTGTCGGGCTTTTTCCACATTTGACGGTGGCGGAGAATATTGCGGTCACGCCGAAACTTGTGGGGTGGAAAAAAAGCGAGATTGCGGTGCGGGTGGATGAAATGCTTGCGCTGGTGCAGTTGCCGCATGAAGTGAAGGAGCGGCTGCCTTCAACGCTTTCGGGCGGGCAGCGGCAGCGTGTGGGGTTTGCGCGGGCATTGGCGGCGCGACCCAATATTGTTTTGATGGATGAGCCGTTTGGGGCGCTGGATCCGATCACGCGGGATTCGCTGGGGCAGGAATATCGTGCGTTGCATCGCGCATTGGGGCTCACCTCCATCATGATTACGCATGACATGCTGGAAGCTGTGTTGCTGGCGGATCGTATCGCGGTCATGGCCAAGGGTGAGATTGTTGGGGTTGGTACGCCGCATGAAATTCTGAACGCTCCCAAGAACGATTATGTGCGGGCGCTGATTGATGTGCCGCGCAGGCAGGCGATGGAAGTTGAGCGGCTTGCGGCGGGCCGGGCATGATGGACGCGCAAATTTCAAACGCATTGGCGTTGTTGCCCGATTATTTGGGGCAGCATGTGTTGCTCAGCGTTTCGGCGCTTGGCATTGGGCTTTGTGTGGGGTTGGGGCTTGCGGTCGTGAGTGTGTGGTCCCCCCGGCTGCGCTGGCTTTTGATGACGGTGGCAGGGCTTGTGCAAACCATTCCGGGGTTGGCACTTCTGGCACTGTTCTATCCGCTGTTGCTCGCGCTTTCTGCGTTGAGCGGGCAATGGTTTGGCTTCACATTTTCGGCACTGGGATTTTTGCCGTCGCTGCTGGCGCTGGCGCTCTATAGTATTCTGCCGATTTTGCGTAATACCGTGACGGGGTTGCTTGGTGTTGACCCCGCTGTTTCGGAAGCGGCGCGCGGCGTGGGAATGACGCCGCGACAACGGTTGTTTCAGGTGGAATTGCCGTTGGCTATGCCCGTTATTATGGCGGGAATTCGTACCGCTGCCGTGTGGGTGATCGGGACAGCGACGTTATCGACGCCTATCGGGCAGACCAGCCTTGGCAATTACATTTTTTCCGGTTTGCAGACGCAGAACTGGGTGTTTGTGGTGTTCGGCTGTGTAGCGGCGGTCCTGCTTGCGCTGGTAGTGGATCAATGCCTGGCTCTGGTGGAGCGCGGCTTTTCGCAGCGTAGCGCGTGGCTGAAAATATTCGGCGCTGCCGGCTTGGCGGTTGTGCTGATTGCCAGTTTGGTTGCCGGGCACACACGCGCGCAGACGCAATATGTGATCGGCGGGAAGCCGTTTGTTGAGCAATATATTTTGTCGGCCTTGATCGGGCAAAGGCTGGAAGATGAAGGTTTACATGCGACCACGCGCGGCGGCCTGGGTTCCACTGTGGTGTTTGATGGATTGAAGAGCGGGGAGATCGACGTCTATGTCGATTACACTGGCACGATCTGGACGAACTTCATGCATCGCAAAGAGAGCGCGTCCCATGAGGTGGTGTTGGCTGAGGTACGCCAGTGGCTGCTGAAGACCGATGGCATTGAGATGATGGGCGCTTTGGGTTTTGATAATGCCTATGCGCTGGTGATGCGGCGCGCGGAGGCGGAGCGGCTGCATATTCACAGCATCTCCGATCTGGCGAAGATGGGTGGCCAGCTTTCAATTGCCGGAGATTATGAGTTTTTTGCGCGGCCGGAATGGAAGGCGCTGCAAAAAACCTATGGGCTTACATTTCGCCAGAAGCGGGAAATGCAATCTACCTTCATGTATCGCGCGGTGGCGGATGGGGAGATCGACGTGATCGTGGGCTACACCAGTGACGGCCAGATCGCGCAATATGATCTTGTGGTGCTGGACGATCCGCGTCATGCGATGCCGCCCTATGATGCGGTTTTGCTACTGGCGCCGGGGCGGAAAAATGATGCGCAGCTTCACCGTGCGCTATTGCCGCTGATCGGGCATATTTCGATTGAGGCGATGCGTGAAGCGAATCTCAGCGTGTCGCGCATGGACGCGAAACGTGCTCCGGAACAGGCCGCGCAGCAATTGTGGCAGGATATTGATGACCGCTGAGCGGGGGATTTTGTTTGTCAATCCGGCGTTTAAATGACATCGCTGTCAAAAATATTGCAATCAGAGTGCGCAGGCGTTAGGACCATACCACTATTTTCCCGGAGATAATTGCCGCGCGCGAGCGGAAGAGAGAGGTATGGTGACTGCTGCCACAACTGCACAGGCCGATGTCCGGTTTGATGTACTCAACAAAGACAAGGCGAACTTTGATCGCATCTACGAGATGCCTGACCCCAGGGAATATCTGAAAGTCCTTGGCGGTTTAGACTATGTGATCCCCGATCTGGCGAAAGGCGTGTTGCGTTCACTCATTGCGCATTGCGCGATGCAGCATGGGCGACGGGTGAATGCTTTGGATATTGGCTGTTCTTACGGCATCAATGCGGCGCTGGTGCGTTTTCCGCTGGACATGCAGCGCATGGCCCATCGCTACAACAACACGTCGATGGATGGCCTTTCGACCGAACGGCTTTTGAAGCTGGACAGGCATTTTTTCGCATCGTGGCCGGAGCAGGTGAATGCACGGTTTTCAGGGCTCGATGTGTCGGGCGCGGCGATTGATTATGCCAAATATGTTGGGCTGATCGAGCGCGGTGTGGCCGCTAATCTGGAAGTGGATGATGCAACGCCCAATGAGCACGCCTTGCTGGAGGATATGGACATTCTCGTGTCCACGGGCTGTGTCGGTTATGTGACCGAGAAGACGTTTCGCCGTCTTTTTGCTTTGCAGAAGAACGGACGCAAACCATGGGTCGCAAGTTTTGTGCTGCGGATGTTCCCTTACGATGCCATCGAAGCTGAACTTGCCCGTCACGGACTGGTTACCGAGAAGCTCGGCGGCGTGACCTTTGTGCAAAGACGGTTTCATTCGCAATCGGAGCTTGATGCGAATGTGAAGGCAGTGATCGCGCGTGGGCTAGACCCGCAGGGCAAGGAAAGCGATGGGTTGCTGCATGCCGAGCTTTTCGTATCCCGCCCTGAAAGTGATGTGCGCGATATGCCGTTGAGCGACATTGTGTCTGTTACCAGCGGTGAGAGCAGGCGATATGGGCGGCGTTATCGCAAAGCGCGCTTCATTCAATGATGCTTATTATTTGCCATTTTTGAGCAGGAGACATGTGTGAGCGATAATGACGAAAAGAAAATATTTGGCCTGAAGCCCATCTGGATCGCGGTGATTGCGACGGTTGTGGTGTTGGGCGCGGTGGGCGGGTATTTCGCACTCAATGGCGGTGCGCACAAAACAGGTGATGCCGCGAAAACAGCGAGCGTGGATGCGCAACCCAACGGCGCCTGTGGCACCGCGCTTGTGCGGGCGCGCGATTATGGCGTTGTGCCATTTGATGCGACGCTCACCAGCAGCGCGGATGGAACGAAGGCGGAAAATGGGCGCATCGCCTGTGCCGCATCATCCGGCGAACAGACGTATTCGATGCTCGTCACTGTGTCGTGCAGCGATTTGACGGATGAGAAATGTCTGGACATTTATCGCGTGACGCAGGGTGATGGAAATGCGCTGTTCCAGAAGCGGGCTTATTCGTTCTGAGCTTGGCCCAAAACATCGCCTGCTTCGGGATGTTTCTGGAACCAGTCTTTCGCATACGTGCATGAGGGGGTGATCGTAAGAGATTGTGCACGCGCAATCTGGACGATCCCCTCCATCAATCGGGCTGCTGTGCCTTTGCCGCGCAAGGCAGGGTCAGCTTCGACATGGTGGATTATCAGAGCATTGGCGTGGCGGCGGTAGCTTGCCAGCGCCATGTGCCCATCTTCCACACGTTCGAACTGGCTGAGGGTGGGGTTGTCGGTCACGGTTTGAGCGGTCATGGAAACCTGTCGAGGCGCGTGTTTCGCTTTGCATTATAGCCTCGCGGCCTTAACTTGGCGCGGGAAGTTTTGGGCGCGACGCGTATGAAAGCGAAAATTCTGATTGGCCTGTTGGCGGGGGTGCTGGTTTGCGGCCCGGCATTTGCCCAGCCGGAATTCACCACAAGGCCAAAGCCGGAGCCACCGATTCCGGCCAATATGAGCTGCGACGACTATATCATCAATGCGGAGTTGAAGCTGCAAACGGTGATTGATGCGGACAAGAAGGCGCTTGCGCTACAGCACATGCAGGCTGCCGATGCCGCCATCGAGCGCAATGACAGCGTTTCGTGCAAGGTCGAGGTCCACAAGGCGCTGGATGCTGTCAGGTAGTGCCGTAGCGGCGCGCGGCTTCCTGCGTCAGGCCTTTTGCGACGGAGAGAAAATCCGATCCCTCGGTGGCGCGCGCCTGCGATGCGGCGCTGGCTATGGCGTGACGCACGGCGGGAACGCGGCTTGAACCGCCGGTGAAGAAAATCGTCTGAATATCTTCAGGCCGGACGCCTGCATCGGCGATGCAGGCGCGAGCGGTGTTGTGCAGGCGATCTGTTTTTTCCGTGATGGTGGATTCAAAATCGGTACGGCTGAGTGTGCCGCTGAGGCCAGGTTCGAGAAAGTCGAGCGGGAGATGGGCAGAGGGCTGGGCGGAGAGGGCGATTTTCGCGTCTTCCACACCAAAGGCGATGCGGTGGCCGAGCCGCTGCTGAATGGTTTTTTGCAAACGGGAGACTTTTTCGGGCGCCAGCGATTGGGCGAGAAGTTCGCGCACCTCGCGGTTCATTTTGGAGGTGTAGGTAAAATTGATTGTCGCCCAGGTGGCAAGTTCGAAATAGACGCCTGCTGGCATTGGCAGGTTTTTGCCCGCGAGCCTTGTGCCGAGGCCGAGCAGCGGCATCACGGTGGCAAGGCTGAGGCGCGTGTCGAAATCGGTGCCGCCGATGCGTGTGCCGTCATTGGCGAGAATGTCTGATGCGCGGTCCGATCTGCCCCGGCGCTCCGGCCCGATGCGGATCACCGAAAAGTCGGAGGTGCCGCCGCCAATATCGGCCACCAGAACCAGTTCTTCGCGGGTGGCGGTTTCTTCATAGTGATAGGCGGCGGCGATAGGCTCGTAGACGAAGGAAATATCGCGAAAGCCGATTTTATGGGCGATGCGTTCCAGTGTGGCTTGCGCTTTTGCGTCGGCTTCATCGTCGCCATCCACAAAGCGCACGGGGCGGCCATGCACCACGGCGGTGATGTCTGTGCCTGCGAACTGTTCGGCGCGGGCCTTCAGATGGCGGACGAAAATTTCCACCACCTCGGTCAATGCCACAGCCTTGCCGCCCAGAACGGTTTTCTCGTCGATCAGCGGTGAGCCGAGAATGGTTTTGAGGGCGCGCATCAACCGCCCCTCTGTTTGGCCGATATAGGCGCTGACCGCAGCGGTGCCGAACTCGATATGGCCGCGTTGTTCGTAATCGAAGAACACAGCGCTGGGGATGAGCGTCGCGTCCCCTTCCACCGGGGCGAGCGTCGCGGCTCCATTGCGGTGAATGCCGATAGCCGAGTTGGAGGTGCCGAAGTCTAGTCCACAGGCGGTCATGAAAACCTCTTGCCGCGTTTGAAGGGGCGGTCATTTAGTCGGTGTTTTGTGTTTCCGCCAGATGCAAAAAAAGGCCGCGCAGAAGGGGCTGCGCGGCCTTTCACTTAAGCGGACTTCGGATCAGAAGATCACATAGCCGCCGTCGATCACAAATGTGTCGCCGGTGTGGTAGGCGGCAGCATCGCTCGCCAGATAGACGGCGATGCCGCCAAAATCTTCCGGTTTGCCCCAGCGGCGCATTGGTACACGGGGGATCACCTTCTCGTTGAAGGCAGTGTTTTCCTGAGCCTTCTCGGTCATGTCAGTGGCGATCCAGCCGGGCGCGATGGAGTTGGCGCGGATACCATGGCGGGCAAGCTCTACCGCGAGCGCCCGCACCATCGAAAGGACCGCGCCTTTGGATGCGCCATAGGCCGAGTTGCGCCCCGCGCCTTCGATGCCCGCGGTGCTTGCCACGGCGACAAGCGAGCCGCCTGCGTCGCCATCCTTCGCGCGCTCGATCATGTGTTTGGCAGCCTCGCGGAAAGTGAAGAAGACACCTTCCTCGTTCACGCTGTGGACCTTGCGGAAAAGCTCAGCGGACATTTCGGTGATCGGTGAGGACCCGCCGATACCGGCATTGGCGACCACACAGTCCACCCGGCCCATCAGGGAGATGGCGGCTTCCATACCCTCCACGACCTCGGCCTCGTCCGCCACATTCACCTTGCGGGAGGCGACGCGCTTGCCGTAGCGGGCCAGCGTTTTGCCGGCGGCGGCGTTTTTAGCCTCATTGGTGCCCCAAATGATGACATCCGCCCCGGCCTGGGCCAGCGCCTCGGCCATTCCAAGGCCGATCCCGCCGTTACCACCGGTAACAAGGGCGACTTTGCCTGTAAGATCAAAAGGTCGATACATATTTTCTCCCGTTGCATATCCTGGCCGGACCGTAAGGCGTGATTTTGCGGTGGGCAATGAACCCGCTGATGTTTGCCCACAATTCGCCACGGAAATGAGATGTGGTATTGCGGGGCTGTGATTTGCCCGGCTGCGCTGGTAGCCGGAACTGTGGGGTTCGCTCCGGCCAGTTGTCCGGGCCGGGATTCAAGGAGTTGGACGCATGAAGCGCATTTCCGCCCTTCTGGCGGGGCTAGGATTTTTTCTGGCCGCACTACCGGTGATGGGAGGCGCAGCCCTTGCCCAGGCGCAAGACAGTTCGCTGAGCCGGGAGGCCAATCAGGCGTTTCTGGCCAATAATGCGCGCGAGCCGGGGGTGATTGTGCGCCCCAGCGGGCTGCAATACCGCATTCTGCGCAGTGGCTTCGGCAAGCGGCCGGGGCCGCGCGATTCTGTGAGCTGCTATTACAAGGGCGCGCTTATCAACGGTAAGGTGTTCGATGCGACAGAACCGGGCTTTCCGGCGACGTTTGGCGTGAACGGGGTTATTCGCGGTTGGTCCGAGGCGCTGGAACTTATGCGCGTGGGCGACCGCTGGCAGTTGGTCGTGCCCTCCGGTCTTGGCTATGGCGAGCGCGGGGCGCCGCCAAATATTCCGCCCGGCCAGACGCTGGTGTTCGAGATCGAGCTTTTGGGGGTGGCCGAGGCTGCGCCTGAAAAACCATCGGAAAAAGATCAGGGACCCGGCGGAAGCGGCGCGCAAGACTGATTGCCATGGCGCGGTTCTGGCCATCTCTGCTGACTGGCGGAAGACTTCGCATTGCGATTGCGCTCGTCTTCGTGGTCGCGGCGAGTGCTCTTTACTGGGCCAGCCGCGACTATGCGGTGATCGCGCCGGATTGGGATGGGCAGGTGCGCGGGCTTTCTTACAGCCCCAGCCATCTCTTTAACGAGAAGGACCATGAATGGGTCAGCCCGGAACATATCGACCGGGACATGGCACAGCTTTCCCAGCTTACCGGACGCATCCGCACCTATACGGTATCGGGTGGACTTGAGCGACTGCCGGAAATCGCGCGCCGCCATGGGCTGACCGTTTCCATCGGCCTTTGGATCAGCTCCGATCTCGAATTGAATGAGAAGGAAATCGAAACCGGCATTCGCGTGGCGCTGGCCAACCGGCGCACGGTGGACCGGGTGATTGTCGGCAACGAAGCGATCCTGCGCGGGGATGTGACCGCCGAGCAAATGGATAGCTATCTGCAACGGGTGCGCGCGGCGCTGCCCTATCGCATCAAGGTGACGACTGCCGAGCCATGGTCCACCTGGTTGCTCAATCCTGAACTCGGCGAGAATGTGGATGTGATTTTCATCCATCTGCTGCCTTATTGGGAAGGCATCTCCTCGCGTGACTCGCTGGCCTTTCTGGGCCGCGCCTATCAGCACATTGTCGATGAATTTCCCGACAAGCCGATCACCATTGGCGAAGCAGGCTGGCCTTCGGAAGGGCGCACACGCAAACAGGCCGAAGCCTCTCTCGCCAACGAGGCGTTTTTCATTCGCGCCTTCGTCAAGCTCGCGATGGAGAAGGGCTGGGATTATTACCTGATCGAAGCCTATGACCAGCCATGGAAGGGCGGCAGCGAAGGTGCGGTGGGCGCCTATTGGGGGCTGTTCGATGCCAATGGCACGCCGAAATTCCCCTTCATGGGCATGCTGCGCACCTTCCCCGAATGGCGCACCTTTGCGGGGCTTGCCTCTGTCATCACGCTGGTATTGGGGCTTTTGATCCTTGGGCGAATGCCGCGTGTGCGCCAGCCCGGTTACATCGTGATGGGCGGGCTGGTGGCGGTGGTGACCACCGGTCTTCTGGTGCTGATCGACGCGTCCACGCTGGAATATATCGAGCCCAGAGACATTGCGATGATTGCGGCGATGACGCCGCTGGTTCTTTTGGCGTCCACCGTGATCCTGACCGAAGGCGTGGAGCTTGCCTCCAGTCTGTGGCGGATGGAGCGACGACGCGTGCTTGCGGCCATTCCTGAAGTGGCGCCGCACGTTTCCATTCATGTGCCGTGTTACAACGAACCGCCCGATATGGTGATCGACACGCTCAATACGTTGGCGCGGCTCGACTATGAGAATTACGAAGTCATCGTGCTGGACAACAACACCACCGATCCGGCGGTGTGGGCGCCGGTGGAGGCGCATTGCGCGAGCCTGGGGGGCCGCTTCCGCTTTGCCCATGTGGACAAGGTGCAGGGCTTCAAGGCCGGGGCGCTGAACATCACGCTCCAGATGACCGATCCCACGGCGCAATATATTGCCGTGATCGACAGTGATTATCAGGTCGATCCGGCATGGATCCGGCGGGTGCTGCCGTACTTCGCTTCGCCCAAGGTGGCGCTGGTGCAGGGGCCGCAGGATTATCGCGATGGGCGGGAGAGTATCTTCAAGTCCATGGCGTTCGAGGAGTATCGCGGCTTCTTCCAGATTGGGATGGTGGAGCGTAACGAGCATGACGCCATCATCCAGCATGGCACCATGATGGTGGTGCGCAAGGCGGCGCTGGACGAGGTGAAGGGCTGGAGCACATGGTCCATCACCGAGGATACGGAGCTGGGGCTCAAGCTGTTCGAGGCGGGCTATAGCGCGGCCTATATCAGCGACAGTATGGGCAAAGGGCTAATCCCTGATACGCTGGCGGCGTTCATGACCCAGCGTTATCGCTGGGTCTATGGCGCGATGCAGATCATGAAGCGTCATGCCGGGCCGATCTTCATCGGGGGCAAGAAGCTGTCCTGGGCGCAGCGTTATCAGTTTCTCTCTGGCTGGCTGCCGTGGATTTCGGATGGGCTGGGCATGATTGTCACCTTTGCCGCCCTGTTCTGGACGATGTTGATGACGGTGGCGCCGCGTTACTTCGATGTGCCGATGTCGGCCTTGTCGGCGGCGGCGCTGGCGCTGTTCGCGGCCAAGACGCTGAAGACTCTGTTGCTCTATCCGCAGAAGGTTCGCTCCGGCGTGACGGGCGCGTTGATGGCGTCTGTCGCCGGGCTTTCGCTCACCCACACGGTCGCCAAGGCGGTGATTGCGGGTTTGTTCACGTCCAAGAAACCGTTCCTGCGAACGCCGAAGTGCGAGGATTCTGCGTCTATCGGACAGGCGTTGCGGTTGGTCTGGCAGGAGACGACGCTGCTGGCGCTGTGTTCTTTGGCGCTGCTGGCGATGCTATTCGTCAATAACGGACTCGAAGATCCGGCGGCGATGTTGTGGATGGTGATGCTCACCGTGCAATCGCTACCCTATGTGGCGACTGTTGTGACGGCGGCGTTGAGTGCGATTTCGAATGCGAAGCCCAGCGCGAGTGACCGGGTATCCATGCCTTCACCGCCGCCCCCGGCGTTGAAAGCTGCTTAATCCGGCAATAGTTTCCCCGGATTGAGAATATTCTTTGGATCGAGCGTGCGTTTGAGTGCGTGCATCACGTCGATTTCGGCGGTGGATTTGTAGCGCGCGATTTCGTTGTGTTTCATCACGCCCAGTCCGTGTTCGGCGCTGATCGAGCCGCCGAACTGATGCACGATGTCGTGCACTGTGCGCGACACATCTTCCCATTGTGCGAGGAAGGCTGTGTTGTCCGCGCCTTTGGGAACGGTGATGTTGAAATGGATATTACCGTCGCCGATATGGCCGAAGGGAACGGGGCGTGCACCGGGCACCAAAGCTTCCACGGCGGCGGATGCGGTTTGCAGAAATTCGGGGATGCGTGCGATGGGCACCGAGACATCGTGTTTGATGGAGCCGCCTTCGGGCTTTTGCGCTTCGGACATGCTTTCGCGCAAACGCCAGAGGGCTGCGGCTTGTGCCTCTGTTTGTGCGATAGCGGCGTTGCTGACGAGATCGGTGCTGGCGGCGAGCGCGGTTTCCACCACATCGGCAAGCGGCAGGCCCGCGCCGCTGGTGGCTTCCACCAGCACATACCAGGGAGAGGGTTCGGGCAGCGGATCGGTGGTGCCGGGAATATGCGCGAGCACGAAATCGAGCCCGATGCGCGGCATGATCTCGAACGCGCTGATAAGCCCGCCCGTCTGTTCCTGTAGCCGTGCAAGCAGGCTGACGGCAGCAGATGGACTGGGGATTGCCACGAAGGCGGTGAGGCGTTGGGCGGGCCTTACAAACAGTTTCAGCGCGGCGGCGGTGATGATGCCGAGCGTGCCTTCCGCGCCGATGAAAAGTTGTTTGAGATCGTAGCCGGTATTGTCCTTGCGCAAGGTGCGCAACAGATCGAGCACGGTGCCATCCGCCAGCACCACTTCGAGGCCGAGCACCAGTTCGCGCGCAGGGCCATAGCGCAGCACATCCACCCCGCCCGCATTGGTCGAGAGATTGCCGCCGATGGTGCAGGAGCCTTGCGAGGCGAGGCTCAAGGGGAAAAGGCGCTGCACATCATCCGCCGCGTGGTGGATGGTTTCGAGGATCGTACCGGCTTCGGCGATCAGGCTCATGCCTTCGGCATCGACATGGCGGATGCGGTTCATCCGCGTGAGGCTGAGCAGCACTTCGCCATGAAACGGGATTTGCCCGCCGACGAGGCCGGTATTGCCGCCCTGGGGCACGAGGGGGGTGGCGGTCTCGTGGCAGATGGCGAGGAGGGCGCTGACCTCTGCCGTTGTGGCGGGTTGCAGCAGCAGGGGGGAGGTGCCGCGATATTTGCCGCGCCATTCTTCGAGATGGGGGGCGATGGTGTGTGGATCTTCGCTGAAGCCGTTTGCGCCGACGACGGTTTTGAGGCGGTCAATGCTCATGGGGCGTAACCCATTGGCTGCGTTTGAGAAAGGCTCGGAGGTTGTTTTTGAGTGCGAGGGGGAGGGGCCCCTTGGCTGTCATCCCCGGCGAGCTGCGTAGCGGCGAGGGAAGGGGAGCCAGGTGGCTCAACTGGGGTGGTGTGGGGGATTTGTTTGAGCGATGCCGGATCGTGCGGTCGCTCCACCTGGGTTCCCTTCCCTCGCTGCGCTCGCCGGGAATGACAGTGGTGGTGGTGCGGCGGGGGTGGGTCATTTGGGTAATGTAAGGGGGAAATTGGGGTGTTCGATAGCGTGGGCGCATTTTTCTAGCGCGGGGCGGCGGCGCGGCGGAGGCGGTCGTTGATGGCCTCGCCCAACCCATCGTCCGGGATGGGCATGACGGCGATGGTTTTGGGGCCTTGCGCGTCCAGTCTGCGCAGCATCGCAAAGAGATTGGCGGCAGCTTCGCGCGTGTCGGCCCGTTCGCTCAGGTTCAGCGTGATCTCGGCATCTGGCGGGCGGGGGCCGAAGGCGAGGAGGGCTTCGTCCTTTTTCGGGTGCTTCACCTCCAGCCGCAGGGCGGCGTTGGGGGCGTAGTGGCTTTTGAGCATTCCGGGGGACGCAACGTGACCTGCGCGTGGGGCCTTGAGCGCGCCGGTGATGGGTTCGAGTTCACTGCGGGCAATGGCGCCGGGGCGCAGGAGCACGGCCCGTTCCCCATCGAAACCGATGACGGTGGATTCGATGCCCACAGCGCAGGGGCCGCCATCGAGGATGAGATCGACCGCGCCGAAAAGTCCGTCCGCCACGTCCTGCGCGGTGGTTGAGCTGATACGGCCCGAAGGGTTGGCGCTCGGCGCGGCAATGGCGAGTTTGGAGACCTGTAGCAGGCGCTGCGCGATGGGGTGGGAGGGCGCGCGCAAGGCCACGGTGTCTAGCCCTGCGCTCACCAGCAGCGAGAGTTTGCAATTGTCCACGCGGGGCACCACCAGCGTCAGCGGGCCGGGCCAGAAGGCGGCGGCGAGATCGCGCGCCAGCGCGGGAAAGACGCCGTGTTCGATGGCGTGTTCATAATCGCGCACATGCACGATCAGCGGGTTGAAGCTGGGGCGGCCTTTGGCGGCGAAGATGGCGGCGACGGCGGCATCATCCCCCGCATTGGCGCCGAGGCCATAGACCGTTTCGGTCGGCAGCGCGACGAGGCCGCCGCGTTTGAGGATGGCGGCGGCCGCTGAAATCGCCTCCGCATCGGCGGGGCGCAGTTTGGTCTGTTTGGCGGTCATCGCCGCAGTCTAGCGCTTTGTGCTGCTGCGCGTCAGCCCGGCAATATGCGGCGAAGCACCTGATCGCGCCGGCCATAGTGATGGTAGAGCGCGGCCCCGATATGCAGCACGATCAGCGCGATGGCGAAGTAGGCCAGTGTTTCGTGCATCGCATGAGCGTTGCCCCCGACCTGGCGTTTGGCACTGTCGCTGAGCGCGGTGATGAAGCCGAGTTTGGGCCAATTGAACAGGCCGAACCAGACAATCGGCGCGCCGCGCAAGGAGGCCGAGGTCATGGCCCAGCCGGAGAACGGAATGGCGATGATGAGAAAATAGAACAGCAGATGGGTGGTGCGGGCCACCGCGCGCAAGGCGGGCGAAAGATCGAGCGGCAGGGGCTGCCATGGATTCATCAGCCGCCAGATGATGCGGGCGATGCTGAGCACCAGAATGGTGAGGCCGGTCGATTTGTGCAGCATGAAGATGAACGCTTTTGTTTCATCGCCGCGCGGAAATGTGCCGGCATAGAGCGCGCCGACGATATTGAGGATGACGAGGGCTGCGATAAGCCAGTGAAAGCCGATGGACACACTGCCATAGCGAAGCTGGGAATCCCGTGCCGACATGCAAATCCTCCAAAAAATTATTTAGCTTTTTTCGCCACCAGATAGATGAGCACATTAACCTGGTGGGCGACCGGATATTCGCCTGCAAACTGGCCCATGCCAACCCTGAAATCTGTGCGCAAAAGGCTGGCCGTGCCGCGCATGGTCGCGGTGTTGCCGTTGATCTCCAGTTTGAAGGGCAGGGTGATGGCGCGGGTGAGGCCGTGCAGCGTGAGATTGCCGCGCGCTTCATACGCATTTTTGCCCGTGGCACGGAACCATGTGGTTTCGAAAATGGCGGTGGAATAGGCCGACGCGTCGAAACCTTCGGTGCCTTTCACCCCTTGATCCATTTCATCGCTGCCGGTGGTGACGCTGGTGACGTCTACCTGCACCACGGCTTTGGCGTGATCGAGATCCTGGGAATCGAAACTGATTTGCGCATCCCACTTTTGGAACAGGCCGCGAAAGGGATGATCCTGCCATTGCACCGAAAAGCCGAGCTGGCTTTTGGCGGCATCAACAACCCAGTTCGCGGCGGATGCAGGATAAGTGAGACACATCACCAGCAAAAGGGCTGCGATGTGTCTCATAATCCGTCTCTCCCCCCACGCTGTTGCGGTATTATTTCTGGAATTCAGCCTCGATCAGCAATGTCACTTCATCGCCGACAAAGGCGGACCATGCAAAATCTGTGAGTGCGAAATCGGAGCGTTTGATGGTGGTGCTTGCGTCAAAGCCCAGACGGTGCATGGGCTGGGGCGCTGTGACCGCGCGGCCGCCATTGAAGGTGACGTTGAGCGTTACCGGCTTTGTGATGCCGCGCAAGGTAAGGTCACCCGTGACTGTGCCGGTCTTGTTGTCGGTGGTGGAGATGTTGGTGATCTTGAAATTGGCTGTGGGGAATTTTGCTGTTTTGAAAACATCGTCGCGCAATTCGCCGGTCAGCTTGTCCACATGGGTGTAGACCTTGGTAAGATCGACGGTGACATCAAGGGTGCTTTTTGCGGGTGTTGCCGGATCGGCGATGAGCGTGCCCGTGACCTCGCCCGCGGTTCCGTAGAATGTGCTGAGGCCCATATGTTTGATGCCGAAGACGATTTGCGTGTGTTGCGGGTCGATTTTATATTCGCCTTTGGGAATTTCCTGTGCCGAGGCTGTGCTGAGGCTGGCGATGAGCATGAGGGCGGCGGCGGCAATGCGGGGGTGCATGGCGTTTCCTTTGGTGTTTGAGGGAACAGCATAGCGTGCCTTGACGTGCCGCATAGAGGCTACTCATAGTCCGGCGACATTATTCCTGAGGTTTCTCACATGAGCGAGGCGGAAGCGCCTGTCAGGCCGGGCCGCAATCTCGATTATCCGTTCGGGGATGCGCGGCCTGAAACCGGCGGGACGATTGAAATCGCGCCCGGTATTCACTGGATTCGGATGCGGCTGCCGTTTCAGCTCAACCACATCAATCTGTGGCTGCTGGAAGATGGCGATGGCTGGACGGTGGTGGACACCGGCATCAAGGACCAGTTGACCAAGGATGCCTGGGAGCAGCTTTTCCAGGGCACCATGGCGGGACGGCCGATTAGGCGGGTGATTGTTACGCATCTGCATCCCGATCATGTGGGGCTGGCGGGGTGGTTGGTGCGCAGGTTCGATGTGACGTTGTGGATGTCGCGTACCGATTATCTGCTGTGCCGCAATCTTGCCGCCGACACCGGGCATGAGGCGCCGACCGAAGGTGTGCGGTTTTATCAGGCAGCGGGTTATCCCGATGAGATGATCGAGCAATACAAAACCCGGTTCGGCATGTTCGGGCATGGCGTTTATCGGATGCCCAATGCCTATCGGCGCATTGTCGAGGGCGATGTGATCGAGATTGGCGCGCGCAAATGGCGGGTGATTGTGGGCACTGGTCATGCGCCCGAACATGTGTGCCTTTTGAGTGAGGCGGATAATATTTTCATTTCAGGCGATCAGCTTTTGCCGCGCATATCCTCCAACGTCTCGGTGCATCCGACTGAGCCGGAGGCCAATCCGCTGCTGGACTGGCTCAATTCGTGCAACAAGCTGAAGGCGGCGTTGCCGGAGGATGTTCTGGTTTTGCCGTCGCATAACGATCCGTTTCGTAAGGCGCAATTGCGCTTGCAGGAATTGATTGACGGGCATGAGAGCGGGATGGAAAAGCTGGTGGAATTGTGCCGCGAACCCAGGCGTGCGGTGGATGTTTTTCCGGCGTTGTTCCGCAGCCGCATCACGGGCGGCAATTATGGCGCGGCGACGGGGGAGAGTATTGCGCATCTCAATTGTTTGCGCGCACGCGGAAGCATTGTGCGTGAGGCGGATGGGGCTGGCGTGAACTGGTATAGAACGGTTTAACAGGGGAAGTATTTATGAGCTTGAAGGGCAAAACACTTTTCATCTCCGGCGCGAGCCGGGGGATTGGGCTGGCGATTGCGCTGCGGGCGGCGCGCGATGGGGCCAATGTGGCGGTGGCTGCCAAGACGGCGGAACCGCACCCTAAGCTGCCGGGCACGATTTATACGGCGGCGGAGGAGATTGAGAAGGCTGGCGGCAAGGCGTTGCCGATCATCTGCGACATTCGCAATGACGATCAGGTGGCGGCGGCGGTTGAGGCGACGGTGGAGAAATTCGGCGGCATTGATATTTGCGTCAACAATGCGAGCGCCATTCAACTCACCGGCACGTTGCAGACCGATATGAAGCGCTATGATCTGATGCAGCAGATCAATGCGCGCGGAACGTATCTGGTGTCCAAAACTTGTATTCCGCATTTGAAAAAGGCGGCCAATCCGCATGTGTTGATGCTGTCGCCGCCGCTGGACATGTCGCCGCGCTGGTTCCGCAATCACACGGGCTATTCCATGGCGAAGTTCGGCATGAGCATGTGTGTGCTCGGCATGGCGGCTGAGTTTGAGGATGACGGAATCGCCTTCAACGCGCTGTGGCCGCGCACCGGCATTGCGACAGCGGCGATTCAACACGCGCTCGCAGGCGCCGAAGGAATGCGCCACTGCCGGAAGGTGGAAATCATGTCCGATGCGGCGTGGCTGATTTTCAACAAGCCGTCACGCAGTTTCACCGGGAATTTTTTGATCGACGATACGTTTTTGGCCGAAAACGGCGTGACGGATTTTGATCAGTATCGGGTGGACCCGACGGCGCAATTGATGCCGGATTTCTTTGTGCCGGAAGCAGCTACGCCGCCGAAGGGTGTTTCGCTGGAGGCTGTTGCGAAGGGCTGATTCAGGTCTTGGCGTCTGCTGGCTGATCGCGCGTCACGTTGACCTGATGCGGATAGGGGATGGAGACGCCTTCCGCATCAAAACGCTGTTTGATGGATTTTTGCAGATCGAACAGCACGGTCCAATAATCCGCCGTGGGCACCCAGCAGCGCACATACAGATTGACCGATGATTGCTCAAGCGCCGCCACAGGTACAATGGGCTGTGGCGTTTTCAGGATTCGCGGATCGGCGGCGATAATATCGAGCGCGATTTTCTGGACGTGTTCGATGTTATCGTCATAGCCGATGCGAATGGTGAGGTTGATGCGGCGGTTAGGCTCGCGGGTGAAATTGGTGATCGTGTTGCTGAAGATCGCCGAATTGGGCATCGAGACATAAAGAAGATCGGCGGTCACCAGGACCGTGGTGAAAAGACCGACCTCGCGCACAGTGCCCGCCGTGCTGTTGACCTCGATATAATCGCCGACCTTGAAGGGGCGCAGGACCAGCAGCATCACACCCGCCGCGACATTCGACAGGGTGCCCTGCAAGGCAAGGCCAATGGCGAGGCCCGCCGCGCCCAGCACGGCGATGAGGCTGGTGGTTTCAACGCCGAAGCGTTGCAGCATCAAGATGACCGTGATGGCCATGATGCCATAGCGCACCATCTTGGTCAGCAGGGGCGTCAGCGTGCGGTCGAATTGCGGAATGCGGTCGAGCGCGAAACGCAGCCAGCGCCCGGCAAGGCGCGCCACTGTCCAGCCGATGATGAGGGTGAGCACCGCCGCGATCAGGCCGATACCATTGTTCACCACAAGGTGGCGTATTTCATCGGGGGGGAGGGAGAGAATCTGGTTCATGTTGTCTCAAATCACATTTGCGCAGGCAGGGTCCGTGATAAAGTTATGGCCGAATTTCTCCCAAGCCGAAATGAGCAAGATCGCAATGCATAAGAGCGGCCTCGTTTCTCTCCTCGCGGTGCTGGTGCTGGTTCCGCAGGGGGCCAGCGGGCAGGGCTTTGGGCTTTGCGTCGGCGCGAAGTCCCAAATCGTGCAGGCAGAGGTCGCACGGGTGGATGCGGGCATACTGGTTCTGGTGGACGGACGGCGCGCGGTGCTGGAAGGGATCAGGCTGCCACAAGGGCGGCAGGATCGTGCGCCGGAGGAAGGCGGGCAGGCCGCACTGGCGCTCTTGGGTGCGATGCTGATCGGCAAGACTGTAACGCTTGCGACAACGCCCCCCGTGAAGGACCGGCATGGACGGTTGCGGGCGCAGGTTCTGGTCGGCGGCGCGTGGGTGCAGGAGGCGCTGTTGCGCGAAGGGCAGGCGCGGGTCGCCTTGCTGCCTGCCCATGCGGAATGCGCGACGGAATTCTATGCGGCGGAAGGCGCGGCGCGGGCGGCGGCACGCGGGGTTTGGGCGCTGCCTGCCTATGGGATACGCAAGCCTGAGCAGGTGACGAAGGCGATGGTCGGCACGTTTCAGATTGTTGAGGGGCGTGTGGTTGTGGCAGCAGTGAAAGGCGGGCGGGGGTTTTTGAATTTCAGCAATGACTGGGCGCATGATTTTACGGCCACGATTTCGCCGGAGGATATGAAGGTGTTTCGCAAAGCGCGGGTGAAGCCGGAGCTTTATACGGGGAAGATGGTGCGGTTGCGCGGGATTGTGGGGTGGTATCGCGGGCCGCAGATTGAGTTGATGGGGCCGGAGAGTGTGGTGGTTTTGCCCTGAGGTGAGGATGCTGTTCGGTGTGGTGTTTGTCGGTGGTTTTGAAGCGGGTGTGTTGGGTGCGGTGCCAATTCGGTGGCCTGTGCTTGGCGGGCCATGGCGTTGGGGGTGAGGTTTGTTTTTGGCAGCGGGCCCCCACCCGAAGCGCGAAGGGCGCTTCGACCTCCCCGCTGGGGGGAGGTTAAGGGAATAAAAAGGGCCCGGAGTTTTCCGGGCCTTTTTGGATTTTCTGCAGCTTTTTTTTTAAGCGGCTTTTTTCAGCAGGACGCCTTCTACGCGTTTGACGGCGGCTTGCTCGTCGATGCGTTCGATGGCGGCGACTTCGCGGGCCATGCGGGCGAGGGCGGCTTCGTAAAGTTGGCGTTCGGAATAGCTTTGTTCCGGCTGGCCGCTGGCGCGATGTAGATCCCGCACAACTTCAGCGATGGAGACGAGATCGCCCGAATTGATCTTCGCTTCATATTCCTGCGCGCGGCGAGACCACATGGTGCGCTTGACGCGGGCGCGGCCCTTGAGCGTGTTCAGCGCGGTGGCCACCACATCCGGCGAGGAGAGTTTGCGCATGCCGACCGATTTGGCTTTCGCCACGGGCACGCGAAGGGTCATCTTGTCTTTTTCGAAGGTGATGACAAAAAGTTCCAGCTTGTGGCCGGCCACTTCCTGTTGTTCGACACCCATGATCCTGCCGACGCCATGGGTGGGGTACACGACGTGATCGTTGGCCTTGAACTCGAATTTTTTGTTGGAGTTGGCGGGAGCCTTCTTTTTTGCTGCTGCCGTCGCGGTCATATCAATTTCCATCAAGTCCTCACCTACGCCCGCACTAACCGGTACCGACCTTTGCGCTCACCAGCCCACCCACCGAGTGAACAAACAATCGGAAAAATGTTGCGGCGCAACGGTGCGCCAGACGCCGCCGCGGATCAGACAGCGCAATATCCTGTGTGGAAACAACGCCAACCTCCTACCACAGCTTGTGGTAAAAGGGAAGGAAAATCTATCAAATGATTGAAATTGTGTAATTTATCGGAACGGACTGAGAATCTGTCAGTTACCCGAACTGTTGAAATTTGATTTTTACGAACCAGAACCGGGGTTTGGCGTAAAGAATTTCTCGAATTTGTCCGGCGTACCGTCAAATTCTTTCGCATCTGCGGGAGCTTCCCCCTTCTGGCTGATGTTCGGCCAGACCTTGGCGTACTCGGCATTGACCTCCAGCCACTTCTCCATTCCTGACTCTGTGTCAGGTTTGATGGCTTCCGGCGGACATTCCGGCTCGCAGACGCCGCAGTCGATGCATTCGTCCGGGTGGATGACCAGCATGTTCTCGCCCTCGTAGAAACAATCTACCGGGCACACCTCTACGCAATCCATGAACTTGCACTTGATGCAGGCTTCCGTGACGACGTAGGTCATGCTGAGGCTCCAAAAGTTGCGCGCACCCTTAAGGTGCGTCGCGCGCCCGATCAAGCGGTGATTCCGCCACAATCTCGTATAATGCCTGTGCGTCTGTGGCAGGGCCCCGGCGCAGGGCTTGCCCGCAGATGCGGACGACCATCACATCGCGGCCACGCACCACCGTCAGTATATCCCCCGGACGGACCGGCTGGTGAGCTTTTTCAACCCGATTACCGTTGAGCCGGATGCGGCCCTTGGTGGCGGCGGACTGGGCGAGGGCGCGGGTTTTATAGAACCGCGCGTGCCACAGCCAT
>Ga0164241_10000721_pt1 | contig 51388 bp, 41 predicted proteins | sample OricomyardsoilBY_FD_108780 | JGI IMG/M metagenome (GOLD analysis project Ga0164241, IMG submission 108780) | Backyard soil microbial communities from Emeryville, California, USA - Original compost - Back yard soil (BY) | ecosystem: Environmental > Terrestrial > Soil > Unclassified | place: USA... | reverse complement strand
GATCCTGGCGACGAGGTCATCCTCTTCGAGCCCTACTACGGCTACCACCTGAACACGGTGCTCGGCCTCGGCCTCGTCCCGAAGCTCGTGCCGACGAAGCCGCCCGCGTGGACCTTCGATCCGGCGGACCTAGAGCGCGCGATCGGCCCGAAGACGCGAGGCATCGTCGTCTGTACTCCGTCGAATCCCTCCGGGAAGGTCTGGACGGAGGCCGAGCTCGACGGCATCGCGGCCGTCCTCGAGCGCCACGATCTCATCGCCATCACGGACGAGATTTACGAGCACATCCTCTTCGACGGCACGAAGCACGTCCCGCTCGCGACGCGCGGAAGGGCGCGCGAACGAACGGTTTCGCTCAGCGGGTTCTCGAAGACGTTCGCGATCACCGGCTGGAGGCTCGGCTATCTCACGGCGCCGGCCGAGATCGCGCGGCGCATCACCGTGACCCACGATCTGCTGTACGTGTGCGCGCCGACACCTCTTCAGCACGCGATGGTCGCCGGGCTCGCGATGCCCCGCGCCTACTACGACGAGATGATGACGAGCTACGCGCGCAAACGCGACATCCTCTGCGACGCCCTCGCGAAGGCGGGCCTCGAGCCGTTCGTCCCCCGTGGCGCGTACTACGTCCTCGCAGACATCACGAAGCTCGGCGAGAAGACCTCGAAAGAGGCGAGCATGAAGCTCCTTCGCGAGACGTCGATCGCGAGCATTCCGGGGACGAGCTTCTACGCCGATCCCGTCGGCGAGACGCTCGCGCGGTTTTGCTTTGCGAAGGAAGAGAGCGTGCTCCACGAAGCGGCTCGCCGGCTCGTCGCGCTCTGATCTCTCGCTCGCCGTGAGCCGCCGAGGTGGCGCTTCACGCACCGACGAAGCCGAGTCGACCCGTCGCGGTCGAACGCACCGCGTCTCCGAAGCGCTTGATCTCCTCGAGGCGAGGCGCGTCGAGCGCGCCACGCTCGAGCTCGCGCGCGCTGTCGGAGATCTCGTCCCAGTTACGTGCTCCAGAGAGCACCGTGTCGACCTTCGGGTGCGCGAGCGCGAACCGATAGCACTCTCCAGCGCTCATCGGACCGTGCCCCTCGGCGGCCTTGAGGAGCCGACCCCACCGCGTCGCGGTGTACGAGATGATCCCGGGACGCGCCGTCGCGTCTAGAGAATCGAAGATCTCTCTCTCCGCGCCTCGATGTGCGGCGTTGTAGCGGATCATCAGCGCGTCGAGCGAGAGCTCGTCCACGAGCGCCCGCGCCATGGGTCGGTCGTGGCACGACACGCCGAGCGCGCGCGCTTTCCCGTCTTCCTTCAGCTTCGCCAGGGCCGGCCACGTGTTCCCAGTCACGTACCAGTGCGCCTGCACCCAGTAGAGGAGAAAGACGTCGATCTGCTCGACACCGAGCGTCTTCGCCATGCTCTTCCATTCGCGTTCGACGCTGAATCCGAACGGGATCGCGGCGCCACAGATCAGCGTGATGCGATCTCGATGTCCTGCCGCGATGAGGCGGCGCACGCCTTCGACGAGGCCTTTCACTCGACGCGTCACGAAGAACGTCGAGACGCCGAGCTCGTGGAACGCCCGCTCCGTCGCGTCCGCGTCGACGCCGAAAGAACCTGACAACGCCAAGGGCGAGACCGAGATCCCCGTGGCTCCGAACGTCCTCGACTCCATGGGCGCGAGCGTAGCGCACGGTTCGGTCCGCGCCCGGACGCCACAAACGCCGAGAGCCCGCGGGCGGACCCACGGGCTCTTCGTACGGCGGCGACGAAGCTCAGTTCGACTTGACGGGCGACTTGAACGGCGCCGAACAAGAGGTGTCCTGGCAGAGGACCATCTTGCACTCACCGGTCACGGCCTTGTCGGCGTCCGTCGTGAACGTGACGGCCTTCGCCTTGCCCGGCTTACCGGCGTCCGTGTACGCGCCGTCAGCCTTCGTGAGCTCGCTCTTTCCGAGCTTGCCGCCATCGGCGATGGTGAGCGTGCACTTCAGCGGATAGTCCGCGTTCACGTAGTAGTGCTCGGCTGGCGTGATCTTGATGGTCAGCTTCCCTGCGTCGCGCTTCGCCTCGATCGTGACGTGCGTCGACGGATCGTCATCTGCGGAAGCGACGGCCGCCAGCGATGCCACGACACCAAACGAGCCGACTGCGAACGCTGCGAAGAGAGAGGCGAGCTTCATGGTCACTCCTTGTTCCGGATCGGTTACGCGCCGCCGTGGCGCTCGTTTCGAATCTATCGCAACCGGCGTACCAGCGTCGCGAAGGCGAGAAGCCGCGAGATTATCGCGTGGGTGGGATGGCCGGGTGGGTGCTTTGCGATCCATTTCGGATCGTCCGCAGTCCTGTGAGCCAGTGTAGGCGCGACAAGTCCTGGGCCATGATGGTAGGACGGTGTGCGGGGCTCATGTTCCAGGTCACGAAGACGATGGACGTCGAGCGAAAGCCACTATTCTATCCAGCACCTGTGCTGCGAAGAGGAGCGAGCTAGTTTGTCATGAACGAGAAACGACGCGACCGACGGCTTCCCGTCGAGCTTCCCGTAACCCTGAAGGTCGGGAAGAAGTCGATGTCGGGCACCACCGTGAACGCGAGCTTCAAAGGGCTCCTCGTTCGCGCGGAAGAGGTGCCTGGGGTGCGTCAGCTCGTGCAGCTCGACCTCTTGCTGCCGAACGGCGACCCGTTCAACGCACACATGCAGGTCATCCACTCGGGCAACGGCCTCGCCGGTCTCGAGTTTTTTGGGCGAGCGACGCACGCGGCTTGGGACGAGTTCGTGCAGACGCTCTCCCGACGCGCCGGCGGGACCCCAGCCCAGGGCGTCTCCATCCCGCCTCCTGGCGCAGGGTCGTCCATTGCACCGAAGTACTCACAGGCGCCGCCGCCGATGCCGAGCAACGCGCCAGCTCCTACAGCGGGCGCTTCGCGCGAATGGGCTCGGTCGGGGCCTGCGCCTGCCTACACCGGACCCGAACGACGACGTGCGCCGCGCATCACGATGCGTCTCGAGCTTCGTCTTCGCACCACGCGCTCCATCCACACGGCGTTCACGACGGACGTCTCGATGCTCAGCTCCGGGCTCATGGTTCCAGAATGGACGGCTGCCATCGGCGAGCAGGTGATCCTCAACCTGATCCAACCCGGCACGAGCTTCTCGTTTCGACGCGATGGCGTCGTGAAGCGCATCACCGCTGTCGACGCAGCGTGGACGCATGTCGGCGTCGAGTTTGCGGCGCTCGAGCCCATGCGCGAGGTGCTGTTCGCCGATTTCATGAACTCGGCCTACGCGACGTTGCAGCCCCGCTAGACGCTCCGTCTCCAAGACGCGCTCTTCGCGGGGCAGGAGCGTCTCATGGGACACGGAAGCCGTAGCACAATCGCTTCCAGGTGTTGCAAAGTTGAAATCGATTGTTGTGCTACAACGAATCACTTCTCAGGTATATCGCTCGGATTAGTTCGGAAAATTGCACGTAAGCATTAGCGGCACGCATCCTGCTAAGTCTCTCGTCGAAGTGCCCGCGACGGTTTCCCCCCCCCGCCGTCGAACGGGCGCTTCCCTATTTTGTCACTCGAAGTGACCGGTCTTGTGCCGACCGAGCGTCGGACGGCGACTACTTCTTCTTCTCTCGGTCCCGAATTCGCTTTCGGACCTTGTAGGGAAGGACGGGCCGTGGAGCGCCATCCGTCGGCTTCACCCAGATCGGATCCTTGCTGACGGCGACGACGTCGGTGGGGAGCGCGTCGAGCCCGTCGACCTTCACCGTGGTCGTCGTCAGCACTTGGATCTGTTTCGTGGCGCCGATGTTCGCGACGTCAGAGATGCCCGCGATCCCGATCGGGATGCAGGGTCGTCCGTGCTCGTCCGTGAAGATCGGGACGGGGTTCTCTGGATCCTTCGTACCCGTGCGGCTGGCGCCGTCCGCCAGGTCGTTGATGAACTGGTTGGCGCAGACGGGCTTCACGTCCGCGGCCTTCGTCGTCCCCGCCGGAAAGACGTGTCGCATCGTCGTGCTGACGCGGATCGTCGCGCTCTTCGCAGAGCCGATCTCGAGATGCTTGCTCGCGAGCGAGGTCGCGACGGACTGCGTAGCTCGAGCAAGCGCCGCGGGATCTCCGCCGGATGCGCTGACGAGACGTGAGGAAACGACCTGCCCGCCCGGCCCGAGCTTCACCTCGAACGTCGCGCGAGTGTTGTGCGGAACGCCGCTGGCTCGCACGGCCTGACTGATCGCGCCGACGACGACCTGCGTCGCCGGCAGATCGATGCCCACGGATGCGTCACGCGAGCGCAGCGTGGCGGAGACGACCTTGCTCGCCGCATCCGAGTCGACGGCGTCCGTGCGTGGTGTGGTCGTAGGAGCGGCTTCGCCTTCGGCATGAATGAGACCCGGCAAGAGCGACCACACCGGGCCGGTCGCGGACGATGGCGACGCCGAGCGCGCGTCGCCGTACTCGTCGGCGGAGCCCGGCGCCGGCAGCGTGTGGCTCTGCGCGGCGCTAGTCGGCGCCTCGCCATCGTGGCTGCTCGTCTCGCCGTTCGGCGGATCGAGTTGCGCGGGAGCGGCGTTCACGGCTTCGCGATTCGACACGTCGGGCTCGCGTGGAGGCGAACCATCGGCCCTCGCGGAGGACGGCTTCGCAGGATCGTCGCGCGAAGCCTCTTCCTGCTTCGACGGCTCCGTGTTGGCCGACGTGATCGAGCGACTCGAGACCTCGTCGAGCTCGATCTCGATGGCTTCGACATCGGCGCGGCCCGCGAGCAGCGGATTCTCTGCGGGGAGTCGACTCGCGGCGCGCAGCAGCACGGCATGCGCGGCAACGGCCGCGACGATCGCCCATGCTTCGCGCCCCATCGAGGTTTGATAGCAGACACGACGTGAGGCGCCCGCTCCTCACATGAGCGCGCACGCGTGCCCCGATGTTGCATCGCGTGCGATCGTTCGCATGTTGGCGGGCGTGAACGCACCTCGTCCCCAGCCGAACCGTCGCGGTTTCTCGGCGGTCCCGTTCCTCGGTGACCTCGTCGTGTTGATGCGCGTGCTCCGGGACAAGGACGCTCACTGGGGTTTGAAGGTGACGTTGCTCGCGACGCTCGCGTACGTCATCTCGCCCATCGACGCGTTGCCAGAGGCGGTCGTCCCGATGATCGGCTGGATCGACGACGTGGGTCTCGTGCTCGCGATCCGCACGTTCCTCGACGCGAAGCTGACGAAGTATCGCTACCCGCTCTTCGAGAGCCCGCCGCCGCCCGTCCTGTCGGAACGTACGACGGCGGTGGGCGCGCGCGCCCGCGAGCGCGCCGGCAATCAGAGCGTCGGATAGTCCGCGTCAGAGCGGACGTAGATCTCTTCGTACTTGATGAGAGGCGTCGCCGGAGGCGCGAAGATCCCGAACACACCGACGACTTCGCCAAAATCGGTGTTCGTGCCGTCGGTCAACCCGTTGAACGCGGCGCCCGGAAGAAAGAACGGGCTCAAGCTCGTGACGGTCGTGATGTCGCCGTTCGGGACGGTGCCTGAATCCCAGAGCGCGAACGTCTCTGCGGGCGGATTCGGGTTCCCGGTGACGGTGTCGACACGGATGAAGAGCGGGCCACGGTCGACCTCGTAGGCCTGGACGCTCAGCTCGTCGAGCGTCGTGGTGAACGGAACGAGCGTGCCGCTGCCGACGACCTTGGCGCAGCCAGGGAGGTTGTTCGCGACGAGGAAGCCGAGCTCGTTCTTGCCGTTCTGGGTGTCGCGGAAAGCGTGCGCATAGAGGTCGACGCGATCGCCGACGGCCAGATCGGTGAAATAGTGCGCGACGGCCGGCGTCACGCCGACGCGGAGGCTCTGGTGAGTCGCCGCGGCGAGGTCGGCGTACGAAGCCTCTTGCTGGACGAAGAACTGGCAGGCGGTGTTCGCCGTACAGCCGTCACCCGAGACCGCGGTGACGTACACGCCAGGCACCCACGCTTCGGTCGGAGAGGTTGGGTCGTCCGTCCAGAGATCGGGGAGCGTCTTCGTGGGCGAGCCTGTCGGCTGCGTGTTGCAGTCCGGCCATACGTCGCCGCCACCTCCTGCGCCGCCAGCGCCCCCACTTCCGACTGCGCCGCCCTGACCGCCGGAGCCAACCGTCGACGTAAATCCGCCACCGCTTCCGCCCTCGCCTGCGCCCCCAGTCGACGTCGTCGCGGTGGTGCCGCCGCCGTCGCTCGTGGTCGTCGAGGTCGTGTCGACGGGGATTTCGCCGCCGCAGGCGACGAGAAGGAAAGTGAGCGAGAAGCTAGGGGCAAGATAGCGATGCATGCTCTCGCGATTAGAGAAGCCCGCTCTGCGCTGCAAGGGTCGTGTTCGGCGATATTCTGCCCCAGTGAGCGACGTTCCCCGGCTCGAGTATCACTACGACTTCGTCTGTCCGTTCGCGTTTCTCGCCTCGCTGGAGGTCGAGCGCGTCGCGAAGGAACGCGGCGCGACGCTCGAGTACTGCCCGATGCTGCTCGGCGGCGTCTTCAAGGCGATCGGTGCGCCGAACGTGCCGATGGAGAAGATGGGCGAAGAGAAGCGCGAGTGGGTCGCAAAGGATCTCTCACGTGCGGCTCGACGTTCTGGCGTCACGCTGAACCCGCCACCGAATCACCCGCGACGGACGGTGCTCGCGTTACGCGCGGCGATCGCGACCGGAGCGCTCGCACGTGCGACGAGAGCGCTCTTCGATGCGTACTGGCTGCGCGGTGAAGATCTCGAAGACGCGTCGAGGGTGGAGGCCGTCCTGGACGCCGCTGGGCTCGAGGGGCGCAAGTCGGTCGCCGCCGCGTCGACCGATGCGATCAAAGACGAGCTGCGGACGCGTACCGAGCGTGCCGTCGCGCTCGGGATCTTCGGTGCGCCGTCGTTCCGGGTGACCGGGCCGCGTGGCAGCGAGCTCTTCTACGGTCGAGACAGGCTCGCGTTCGTCGCGCGCGCGCTGACGCCGCCGCAGACCGTCGAGGTGTGGTTCGATTTCAGCTCTCCGTTCGCCTATCTCGCGAGCACGCAGCTGCGCGCGTTCGCCGGACGGACCGGAGCGACGCTCGAGCTGAAGCCGCTTCTCTTGGGCGCGCTCTTCAAGTCGATCGGCACCGCGAACGTCCCGATGCTCGAGATGAGCGCCCCGAAGCGCGATTACATGGCGCTCGAGCTGCGGCGTTGGGCCGCGCGGTGGGGCGTTCCGTTCAAGTTCGCGTCGCGCTTCCCGATGAACACAGTGAAGGCGCTGCGGCTGACGATGCTCGCTCCAGAAGAGAAGAAGCTCGACCTCGTCCTCGCGATCTATCGCGCGTATTGGGCCGAGGACCGCGACATCTCCGACGAGGCAGAGCTCGCGACGATCGCGCGCTCGGTCGACATCGAACCGGCGCCGCTCCTCGCTCGACTCGGCGACGATTCGACGAAGGCGCTGCTTCGCGCGGCCACGGAGAGCGCGCAGGCGCGAGGTGTCTTCGGTGTGCCGACCTTCTTCGTCGGGGACGAGCGGTACTGGGGTCAGGATCGACTCGAAGACGTGGAGCGCCTGCTGCGGACGCCGACCTGAGAGAGTGGTTGACGGGCAATGTGGGACAATTGGCCCCATCATTTGGAGCCCCAACGAATTCCTTCGTGACAGTCTCGAGCGGGACCGGCATTCTTCGGACCGCATGCGTTTGCCGAAGGTCTTCGTCGCCGCCGCGCTCGTTCTCGGCTTCGGCGCTACGGGAAGCGCGGCGCTCGGAGTGGATCGCACCGCGGAAGCGCGCGTCGCGAGCCGTGGCGACATCGCGATCGGCGACACGCTGCAGGCGCTCCACGACGTCGAGCTCGACGAGGCGATCATCGCGAAGGGCTCGAAGGTCAACGTCAGCGCGGTGAAGGAATCGGGGGGCCACGTCCTGCTCGACGTCGCGCTCGCCGACGGTCACGTCGTCCGGTCCGTCCCGCTCGTTCGGATCCGCACGAACTTCCAGCGCGTCGACGGCTGAAGCTCGCTCAGCCAGTCGAGCGAACGAGGGCGCGATGAGCAAGAAGCTCAAGGTCGCAGTGGTCTTCGGCGGCCGGTCGGCCGAGCACGAGATCTCGATCTTGTCGGCGCGCTTCGTCGTCGAGTCGCTCGATCGCGACTTGTTCGAGCCGGTGCTGATCGGCATCGGCAAAGATGGGCGCTGGCACCTTCAAGAAGAGGCGTTTCTGCTCGCGCAAGGGCGGGACCCTCGGCTCGTGAAGCTCAACGCGTCGGCGCCCGAGGCGCGGTTGCTTCCCCATCCAGGCGAGACCGAGGCGGGCGCAGCGTCGCTGTCGTCGCTCGAGATCGTGGGCGGTGATTCGAGCCCGATTGACGTCGTCTTTCCGGTCCTTCATGGGCCGATGGGCGAAGACGGCACGATTCAAGGACTCTTCACGATGGCGGACGTCGCCTTCGTCGGCTCCGGCGTGCTCGGGTCCGCGGTCGGGATGGACAAGGTCGTGATGAAGCGACTGCTTCGCGACGCGGGTCTGCCGCTGGTCCGCTACGTGTCCGTTCGAGAGCACGAGTGGAAGCGCTCGCGCGCCGAGATCACCTCGGACCTCGAGGAGCTCGGCGCGGGGCGTGCGGTCTTCGTGAAGCCCGCGAACCTGGGGTCGAGCGTCGGCGTCTCGAAGGCGTCGACGCGCGAGGAGATCGAACGCGGCGTGGACGCGGCGTTCGAGTACGACGACAAGATCGTCGTCGAGCGAGGCGTCCCGGGCGTGCGAGAGCTCGAGTGCGCGATCCTCGGCAACGAAGAGCCCGAGGCGTCGACGGTCGGTGAGATCGTCGTCGATCATCCTGATGGGTTCTATTCGTACGCCGCGAAGTACGTTGACGAGAGCGGCGCCACGACGATGATTCCGGCGCGTCTCGGCGCGAAAGAGATCGACAAGGTGCAAAGACTCGCGGTCGAGACCTTCCGCGCGCTCGAGTGTGAAGGTTTGGCGCGCGTCGATCTCTTCTGCTCGAACGCCGGTGAGATCTACGTGAACGAGGTGAACACGATGCCGGGGTTCACCGCGATCAGCATGTACCCGAAGCTTTGGGCGGCGAGCGGCGTCGACGGCAAAGAGCTCGTGCGGCGCCTCGTCGCGCTCGCGCTCGAGCGGCGCGCACGCAAGCGTCGACGCACGAACTACGGCTGATCCGAAACGCAGCTACTTCGGCGGACCGAGCGCGGCGAGCGCGGCCAAGAGGTTTTGCGCGCCGGCGCGCTGGACGACGGCGGCTTGCGGGTCTTCGCCGCCGTCTTCTCGCAATGTGTACAGATCGTGCGGGATCTCGACGACGTAGCGGCTCGGCATGCGGCTCATCGACTTTCCGCGGAACGCGCGACGCCCTGCGCGACAAAGGTAGAGCTTGTCTTTTGCGCGGGTGACCGAGACGTAGAAGAGACGACGCTCTTCGTCGACGCCGTGTTCTCCGACCGGGACGTCGGTCACGCGCTCGCTCTCGGTGCGCGAGTGGGGGAGGAGCCCTTCTTCCAGACCGACGATGAACACGTACGGAAACTCGAGGCCCTTTGCGCCGTGCATCGTCGAGAGCGTCACGGCATCGGCGGGCTTCGCGTCATCGGAGTCCTGGCGCAACGCGAGCAAGCGGAGAAAATCCTCGAACGCATCGCCCGTCCCGAGGCCGCGTGCGTCGCGTCGCGAGAAGACCCCGAGGATCCCCTCGAGGTTCGACCACCGTCGGGCAGCGGCAGTGTGCGAGGAGCTCGCGGCGGTGAGGTCTTCCTTCAGGCGAACGGCGTCGAGCAGCTCTCGGGCGACGTCGGTCGACACCTTGCCCTGGTTGAAGCTCGCCCGGGCGCTCTCGATGACGCGCACGACGTCGCGGGCGCCCTCCATCGCGGCGGGCGCGAGATCTTGGACGGCGTGTGCCCGCGTGAGGGCGGTCCAGAGCGTCGTCTTGTAGGCCGTCGCGTGCGACGCGATCTTCTCGAGCGCGACCTCGCCGATGCCGCGCGACGGATAGTTCACGATGCGGCGAAGCGCGATCTCGTCCATCGGATCGAAGACGACCTTCAAATACGAGAGGAGGTCTTTTACCTCTTTGCGCTCGAAGAGCTGCGTCCCGCCGATCATGTCGTAGTCGATCTGACGCTCTTTCAGCGCGGTCTCGAGCTCGGGTGCTTGCAGGTTCGAGCGGTAGAGAATGGCGCAGTCCTTCGGCCGCGCTTTGCCGGTTCGGACGAGATCGTCGATGGTGCGCGCGACGAACTTCGCCTCTGCCTCGGCGTCGACGCAGACGACCATCTCGACGGGCTCGCCGCCGGGACGCGTCGAGACGATGGTCTTTGCGTGGCGTCGCGCGACGCTCTTCTCGAGCACGACCGATGCGACCTTCAAGATGGCCTCGCTCGAGCGGTAGTTGTGCTCGAGCTTCACGATCTTCGCGCCCTCGAAGTAGCGCTCGAACTCGAGGATGTTGCGCACGTCCGCGCCGCGCCACGCGTAGATGGACTGGTCGTCGTCTCCGACGACGCAGACGTTCTTGTGGCCGCCGCCTAGGGCGAGGACGAGCTCGAGCTGCGCGCGGTTCGTGTCCTGGTACTCGTCGACGATCAGGTACCGAAAGCGCATGCGGTACTTTTCGCGGATCTCTTCGCGTCGCTTGAAGAGGCTGACGACCTCGCAGATGAGGTCGTCGAAGTCGAACGCGTAGAAGCCGCGCATCATGCTCACGTACTTCGGGTAGACCAGGCCGGTGATCTCGTCGTACTCCGACGGCTCGAGGCCGGACGCGGCGAGCTGGGCCATGTACGCGTCGGGCTCGATGAACGCGTTCTTGGCGGCCGAGATGCGCGCGACGATGGCGCCGACGTCGTAGCCCTTGCCGGCGCGGACCTCGCGCAGGACCTCGCGGACGACGCCCGAACAGTCGGCCTGGTCGAAGACCGTGAACTTTCCGCCTCGCAGGCCGAGGGCGCGCGCCTCGGCGCGCAGTACGTCGAGCCCGAAGCGGTGGAACGTGCCCGCGGTGAGGTCCTTCGAAGCCTTTGCGCCGACGAGCTTCGTCACGCGCTCCGCCATCTCTCCGGCGGCCTTGTTCGTGAACGTCATCGCGAGGATGTTGCGAGCCGCCACGCCGCGCTCGAGGAGGCGAGCGATGCGCATCGTCACGACGCGCGTCTTGCCCGAGCCGGCGCCGGCGAGGACGAGCATCGGCCCGAGATCGTGCTCGACGGCGGCTTGTTGGGAGGGGTTCAGCGTGCTCGCCACGGACGACCAACGCTCTCCGTACCGCCGCTCGGTCGAGCGCGACAAGCTTGATTTCGGGACGAGGGTCGGAAAAGCGACATCGCGCGTGCCGCGAATCGGTCGCGTCTCTCAGCGCTTTTCGAACTCGACGACGCCGTCGTGCTCGTGCTCGATGATCCCCGGCACCACAGGCTCTTCGGCGGCAGCGCGTGCGGCGCGCTCTTCGTCGGTGTCCCAGAGATCGAACGTTGCTGCCACGGCGAGCGAGAACGTGCCGGCGCTTTCGAACGTAGGCGCGTCCGTCAACGACGCCAGACGCCCGCTCGCGCTGCCCTCGAGCGACCACGTGTCGTCCATTCGCCAGCCGAGGCCGCCGCCCAAGTAGATCTCGGACCGAACGTTCGAGCCTTCGCCGCCGATCTGGCCATGCCAATACTCTTCGCCTTCGTGCGCGAAGGTCGCCTCGACGAACGGCGTGAGCACGCCGTCGAGGAACGAGACGGAGACGCGATGGTTCACGTACAGGCGCGGCGCCGCGCGGAAGCGCTTCGCGTTTTCATACGCATTGAAGAACGCCGTCCCGCCGAGCGCGATCGTCACCGGAGCGATGCGGTACGCGAACCCGGCGCCGAGGATCGGGACGAACGTGCCGGTGCCTTCTTGGAGGTGCTCGTGCCATTCCCCCTCGCGACCGAGCTCGTAGGGATCTTCGACCGTCCGGCCCACCGGGAACGAGAGACCGGCGCGTGCGACCGTCACGAAATCTCCGGCGACCGCACCGACGCGCGCGAGCAGCCACGGATCGCCCACGCCGCCCGTGAGCTCGTTGTGGTGATGGATGTCGTTCGGGACCGATTTCGGCGTGCCGTCGAGCTCGCTGTAGGTCGGATCGACCTTCACGAGGCGAATGGACGCGTGCAGATCCAGTCCGAGCCACGAGGTCAAATCGAGCGACGCATCGAAAGACGTCTGCGCGACGAGCTCGTCGACGTGATGCCTGTACGCGACGGGCGGGCGCGGCCCGGCGCACTCGGGGCCGAGGTCAGGACAACCTTCGACGTGGTCGACCGTGAGCGGCACGATGGACTGCTCCAGGTGGAGCGTCAGCGTGCCTGGGCTCAGCGCGTTTGCGTCGGACCCGCCGACCGGCAGGTTGGGATTCGTTCACGCAGCTCAGGCGTAGCTGATCGACGGCCACGCGATCGCGGCGGCCATCAGTCCGAGCGCGATGATCTTCACGCCGGGCCTCTTCGCAATCGAGCGTTGGCGACGACGAAGAACGGCTCGAGGGCGTGCGCGAGTGAGCGCATCGGTGCAGCGAGACGACGCATGAGGTATGGGTTTTGAGCGATTGCTCCTGAAATTGCAAACGAATCAGCGGCAATTGGGTCATCGTCGACGCGTCGGGTCACACCGTTCGTCGACGGCCGATGATGGCACCGAAGGCGGCCTCGCCGGGGCACACAAACTAGTCTACGTCACGCCTTCTCCATGACCGAGCCGACGGAACCTCCCGCCTCGAACCGCGCCAGCGAGCCTGCTGCTCGCGACGGCGAGGTCCGTGACGAGGATCGTCCGCCGAAGCTCCCTGGGCTCGGCGCGGTCGTGCTGCGCAAAGCCACGCGAGCGGGGCTCGTGGGCGCGATGGCTGGGCTCTTCGTGTCGGTCGTCGGCCAAGTCGCCGTGTACGTCGCAGAGCGCGGCATGGCCGGGGGGCCGCGCACCGCGGAGCGAGTGATGGGCGCCATCCTCTCGACGTCGATGCTCGGCGCGCTGACGTTCGTCACTGCCGCGCTCGCTCTGACGATGTCGGGCGTGCGTCGCGCGCGCCGAGGCGGTGGAGCCGTCACCGTCGCCGTGGTGACGGCCGTCGCGACCGTGCTCGTCCTGTTCTACGTCTTTGCGCTGGCGCTCCGGCTCTTGATTGGGTCGAACCTGACCATGACCGGCATCGAGTTCTTCATGAACAGCGCCGGACACATTCTGAACGCGGTGGCGGCGAAGTATCTCGGATACGTCGCGCTCGTCGTGCTCGTCGCGGGGGTCGTCAGCGCATCGTTCGCATTTGCGTTGCGCCGCGCCCTTCGAAGCCTCCACGACACGGTGCGTCGCGCCGAAACCGCGGCGGCGCTGACGATGTGCATGCTCACGGCGGGCGCGCTCTCCTTGCCGTTGCCGACGGCGCTCGGACGGGGCGTCGCGAGCTCTTCTCCGGAGCTCGCGCTCCTCACGTCGATGACGATCCCGAAGGCGTCGCCGCGAGGCATGGCCGGCATGCACGGCCTCGTCGAACAAGCGCTCACGAGCCCGCCGAGGTCTGCGCTCCTCGAGTGGCAGCTCGCGACCAAGAGCACCGGGCGCAGACCGAACGTCGTCGTGATCACCCTCGAGTCGGTCGCCGCGAGCCACTGCGGCTTCTTGGGTTACAACCGGCCGACGACGCCGAACCTCGATGCCCTCGCCGAGGACGGTCTGGTCATGACGCGGGCGTACACGACGGCGACGCACTCGAACTATGCGCAGATGGCCGTCATTTCGAGCCTGTTTCCGCGCAGAGGCACGCAGCTCGACATGTACCAACGCCTGGATTACCCGCGCGTGCTCCTGCACGATCTCGGACACGATCTCGGCTACTCGACCGCGACGATCTCGAGCCAAGACGAGACGTGGCAGGGGATGAAGCGCTTCGAAGACACGGGGACGCCGACGTTCTTCAGGCACGCGCTCGACTACAAAGGTGAGCACCTCGATCTCGGGACCGAGGACGTCGCTCCCGATCAGACGACGGCGGCGCAGGTCGCGAAGTTCATCGACGCGCACGCGAACGAGCGGTTCACCGTGTACGTCAACTTCCAATCGACGCACTTCCCCTATCCCATCCCGAAGGACGCGCCGCGGCCGTTTCAACCGTGGGAGCCGAAGGGAACGTTCAACTACGTCCGGTGGGAGCGCGAAGAGCTGCCCACGATCGTCAATCGCTACGACGATGCGCTCGCGTACGTGGACGCACAGATCGGCGTCATCATGGCATCGCTGAAGACGCACCACTTGAAGGACGACACCATCGTCGTCGTCACCAGCGACCACGGCGAGATGTTCTTCGATCACGATCTGGTCACCCATGGGCGAACCCTCTTCGAGGGCGAGACGCGCGTGCCTCTCGTCGTCTCGTACCCCGCGACGGTGACACCCGGCGAGGATGCGACGCCGGTGTCCACGCTGGACGTCTTGCCGACCATCGTCGATCTCATGGATCTCCCGCCGCATCCGGCGTTTCAGGGCGAGAGCTTTGCGCGCGTGCGCGACGGAGCGAAGCCGACGGGCGCGGTGTTCATGAACATCCAGGGCTGGAAGCACTACGACGCCATCGTCTGCATGCCCTACAAGCTCATCTACGATCCAGACTCGGCGGAGAGCGAGCTCTTCGATCTGGTGAAAGATCCGGGAGAGAGCGTGAACCTGGTGAACCTACGCCAAGACGTCGCCGACACGCTCTTCATGACCCTGCGCGCGCAGCTCGACGCGCAGGAGAGCTACCACGCCGACGACGATCGCGGTCACGCTCTCCGGAGCGAGCGCTTCGCGCCGCGTATGCTGCCCTGTCCCGCGCTCCCCTGACGCGCGACGCGAGGCATCCATCCAAATGAGCACGCCCCGGCGAGCATGCTCACCGGGGCGATCGTGCCGCGCCGAAGCGCGACCTCAGGGCGTCGGAGATGCCGCGGGCGCAGCGCCAGCCGTCGGCGCCTCGCTCGTGATTTGCAGGAACGTGTTCGTGAAGCCACCGAGCTCGAACGTCGCGGTCTTGTCGTCGGTCGACTTCGGGGCGATCACCGTCCACTCGACGATGTCCTTGCCCTTGTCGTCCTTCTTCTGCTCGCCCATCGCGAGGTTCGGCGCGGCGACGGTGCCCTTCGGGAGCACGAGCGTGAACATCGGGCCGCGCGTGGCGACGGTGCGCGCTTCTTCGGCGGGCGGGAGCTGCGCCGTGAGTCGGTAGATCGAGCCCGCGCCGCCCTTGGCCTTCTTGCCCTTCTTGTCGAGCGTGAAGGTAATCATCAAGCCCTCGTTCAGGGCGTACTCGGGGATGCGGAAGACCGCGCCCTCTTTCGTGAGCTCGAGCTTCGCGGCGGGCGTGGCGCCGAAGCTGCCAGTGATGGTCTCGGGCTTCGACTCGATGAGCGGCGTGCGGCCGCTCGGCGGCGGAAGCGTCGAGGCCGGCGCAGCGTCGGCAGTGGGCTCGGCCGTCGGCTCTACGGTCGGCTCGGGCATCGGCTCTGCGGTCTTGACCGGCGCGGGCGTGAGCACCGCGTCGTCTTGCGGCTTCGGGGTGCTGGAACAGCCGGCGGCGACAATAGCCCCCACGCTGACAACGTAGAGGCAGACGAGCTTGCGATGGTTCATGGGCGCTCTCCTCGGGTCGGTTGGGCGGGTTCCCGCGCGATGACGACTTCGTGACGGGCGACCTTCCCGCGGAGAGAGGCGTACCCACGGCCGTGTCGGGCGGCAACAGTGGGACGCCCCTCGAGGACGAATCGGCTCAACGGGTGGGAGCTCGCGCCGACTCGCCACGCGTGCGACGGATCGCTACAGGCATTCCGTCGGCACACTGAGCTTCTCTGGATCGGTCCCGCGAACCCACTCGATGGTCACAGAGGCTCCGGGCGAAAGTTGGATGACGCGCGCGGCTGCCCACTGACGCGTTTCACTGTCGATTGTGCGGATGATGAACGTATGGTCGACCACCGCGCCGACGTAGTCGTGATCGCCGAATCGGCCCGTCGGGTAGAGCGAAGGGTCGATCGTCTCTGGAACGTCCACGAGCGGGACGTCCCCGAGATCGACGATAAACGACGTGTCGTCCACGACCATGTTCACGGTGAACTCGTTCTCGCTGTAGAGGATGTCGCCGTCGTTGTGCACGATCGCGAGGTCCTTCGATCCGTACTCGAAGCTGAAGACCGAATCCGGATACGTGTCGGCGTCGCCGTTCCACGCAGGGAGCGTGACGGTGCCGTGCAAGTACCTGCAGGGCGTCCCGTAGGGATCGGTCGAGCCGCCGGTCGGTGATGTGGACGAGCCGTCGTCGCCGGACCCACCGTCATCGAAGGTCGAAGACGAATCGCCGTCGACGACGTCGATGGTCGAGTCGCAGCCGAGCGCGGCGCCCGAGAGGGCGAGGACCCCGACAAGTAGCGGGGTCCGCGGGACAGGGAAGCCGCGAAAGGTTCGCGTGCAACGCGAGGACGCTAGGGCAGAGGAAGCTGAGAGAAGAGAGAAGCTCATGCCCCGGACGGTAGACGCCGCCGCGAAGCGTGGCTTCGGCGGAGCAGGGATGCGCCTTCCGGGGCAGGACTACGACGTTTGCGTCAGCGGAAGAGCTTCACCCCGGCGGCGATCTCTTCGAACGTCGACTTCGGGACGACGATGCTCGCGCGAAGCTCGGTCGGCGTCGCCGACGATTCGTAGAAGATCGGCGATCGACCTTTCGACGGGAGCCCGTCCATCATCTGGTCGAGCTCCTTCGCTTCTTGCATGAGCTGCTCGCCCTCGGAGCCCTGCGCGCCCGCGCGCTTCGTTCGGAAGAGCAGCAAGCTCATCACGCTCGAGCGGAAGGTGCGTGCGCTGAAGAACCCACCGCCGTTGAGGTTTCCAACCTTGAGCGCCGCGAGATCGGCGCGACCATCGAGCGTCGCGCCACCGGCTTTGGCCTGAAGCAGCCGCTCGCCCAGCTCGTTCGCGTCGAAACCGCCCGCGATCCAGGTCGAGTCGCCGTCTGCGAAGACGATGATCGAATACGTGATCTCGACCTTGTCGGCGGGCTTGCCCGCCTTCGGTGCCTTGCCGTTGCCGACGACGCGCAGATCGTATTGCTTGGCGCCCGTGAGCTTGGCCGGCGCCCGTCCGGCCTTCATGGTCACCATGAGATCGCCGCCGGTCTGCTTCTTGATGGCGGCTTGGATGCCCGGCTGACTCACCGCGCGGCTGACGTCGTCGAGCCACTTGTTGATCCCGTCGGCCTTCTGGCTCGTCGCGAGCAGGGTCCAGCCGCTCGTCGCGGCGAGCCCGGCCTGCATCTGCTCCTTCGCCGTCTTCGCCGGACCGGGCTTCGTGAGTTGACCGTCGCCGCTGAAGAAGGCGAACACGGCGCCCTTCTGAAGCGGGAAATCGAGGAGCGCCGCCAGCTTCTTTCGCTCGGCGTCGCTGCCGACCTTCGCGGAAGCGAGGCCGCCTTCGAGGAGGCCCATCAGCGGGCGGACGACGTCTCCGTACGCTGCGGGATCGCCGAACGTCACGAACCCGCCCGTCGCGGCGTCCGCAGGACCTCTCCAGAACAGCGCGGGCGCGGGACCGGCAGGCATCGCGAGCGCCGTCCGCACGAACCACGACTTCTTGTCACGCAGCGTCGACGACGCGGAGAGCGAGAGCGTACCGCCCGGATCGACCTTCCCCTCTACGTGGACCTTGTCGAGATCGGAGAGCGCGGCGGCGCCCTCGGTCGTGGCGAAGCGGAGGAGATCTTCGAGCGCATGGTCGAACGTGGGCTCGCCGATGCCATACTGGCGTGCGACGAGGCTCGGCAAGCTAGGGGCGATCTTGCGAAGCTGCCCGCCGAACTTCGCGTCGATGGCCGCGATGTCGACCTCTGCGTAGAGGTCGCTCGGCGGCGACGGCTCGACTGGGAGCGTGCGCGTCATGTATGGCCGCAACGCGAGAAGATCTTCGTCCCGTGGCGCGCAGACGAGGCGCGCTTTCACGGGTCCTGCGGCGACGGACGCGACGCAGCTTCCCTTCGCGCGCTTGCCCGTGAGCGTGAAACCCTGCGGTCCTGCGTCGGTAATCGAGTCGCCCGCCGCTTCGCGCACGCCGTCGAGGGATCGGATGCCGATGGAGAAAGCGACCTGTGGGTCGGGACGGTCGGCGTCGCCGAGCACGACGACGAAGTCCATCGGCGCGTCGATGACGAGCTCGCTGGCGAGCCGCTCGGCGTCGACGTCGAGTCGCATCCCCTTTCTGCCGACGATGAGCTCGGCGAGGCCGCGCTGCGCGAGGCCGTCGACCTTGTCTTGCGGGGCGCCGATGATGCCCGACGCGAGGTGCGTCGCGACCGTGAGGTTCGCGAGGCGACCCTTCGCGACGAGCCCAGCCGGCGCTGGCACGGGGCTGAGATCGACCGGCGCGCCCGTCGCTGCGGCGAGCGAACCCCCTGTCGGGCTCGCCGTAGGGGTCGTCTCCGGGGGCGGCGCCGCGGAGCAAGCAGCCATGAGCGTCGCCGCGGCGAAGAGAGAAACGTGGAGGCCGAGAGTGCGCGTGCGCGGCGTCGTCTTCATGCGCGCGGATTGGACCAGAACTTTCGCAACGTGCAACCACTCATCGCGTCGCGGCCGAGATCCATCCGCGGGTGAGGCGGCCCTCCTCGCATGAAGTCACGATCCGAATTTCGCGACGAGCGCCTTCGCGCGCTCGACGAACGCGGCCTTGTGAAAACGATCGAACTCGGCCCACGTCGTGAGCGTCGCCGGATCGCGCACGCTGTCGAGGAAGAGCTTGCCGTCGAGGTGATCGCACTCGTGCTGGAACGTGCCTGCGGTCAGTCCCTTGATCGAGTGCTTCCACGGCGCGCCATGCCGATCGACCGCGCTCACTTCGATCTCGGTGAAGCGCGACACGAGGCCGCGAAGGTTCGGCACCGAGAGGCAGCCCTCGTAGTTGTCGAACGTCTCCGACGTCGCGGGTGTGATGACCGGATTCACGAGCACGGTCAGCGGGAAGTTCGGTTTGTAAGGGTAGCGCGGGTTGTCCTTCACCTCGATCGCGCAGACTCGCTTCGAGAGGTGCACCTGCGGAGCGGCGAGGCCCGCGCCGTTCGCGTCGCGCATCGTCTCGATCAGGTCGTCGATGAAGCGTTGAAGCTCCGGCGACGCGAGCTCGTCGGCCGAAACTGGTTCGGCGACCTTGCGGAGGATCGGGTGGCCGACGTGCGCGACTTTCAGGAGCATGTCCCCGAGCGTTCCATCATGCAGGGGCCGCGGCACGAGGAATCTGCCACCCGAAGTCGCGCGAGCGGGCGGGCGTAGCGACGAGTCCCTCGCCCCAGTGATTTCGATCGGTTCCTCTCACCCCCCGACGGAGCGAGGGGGACGAGAGGAACCTCCTGAGGGCGATCGGTTGGGCTCGGACGTTGATTTTGCCGAGCACCGCGACCCATCAGAATCCGTGGGTCGCGGTCCTAGCGGCTCTGCGAAGTGGCCATTGTTCCGCGACCGTCGGCGGCGTTGCCAATCGCCAGAGGAGCGTTGTCAAATGTGAGGGGTCCTCCCCTCACTTGCAATGAAGGGCTTTCCAGCTTGCCGTCCAATAGGCCAGGAGTGCTTGGCGGGCGCTATCGTGCGCCAATGAAGCACCGTCGAGCGGACGCTCCCCCGAAAGGACGGGCCACGGAGCCCGCCGCGGCCCGGCGGAGCGAGGCCCCGCGCTTGGAGCTCAACGTGGAAGTCGAGGCGGGACGCGCCGTCGCCCGCGAGGTCGCGCTCGATGGGGACGTACTTCGGATCGGGTCGCATCCCTCGAACGACCTCGTCATCGACGACCCCCAAGTCTCTCGATTTCACTGCCAGCTTCGCGCCGATGCGCTCGGATGGCGCCTCGTCGATTCGAGCTCGCTGAACGGCAGTCGCATCGGCGGACTCCGGGTTCGAGACGCCGACGTCCGACTTCCGAATTGCCGAATCGAAATTGGAGACAGCACGATCGTCGTCCGCACGGCACCTCCGGTCCAAGGGAGGCGCGGCCTCGCGCCGCAGAGCTTCGGTGGTCTGTATGGCGCGGCGCCCGTGATGCGCCGCATGTACGAGCGGATTCAGCGGATCGCCAAGACCGAGGGCGACGTGCTGATCGAAGGAGAGAGCGGCACCGGCAAGGAGCTCATCGCCGCCGAGATCGTGGAACGCTCCGATCGAGCGGGAAAGCCGCTCATCATCGTCGACTGCGGCGCGATCGCGCCGACTCTCTTCGAGAGCGAGCTATTCGGTCACGACCGCGGCGCGTTCACCGGTGCGGACAAGGTGCGCGTCGGAGCGTTCGAAGCCGCCCAGGGGGGAACGGTGTTCCTCGATGAGATTGGAGAGCTTCCGCTCGACATGCAGCCGCGGCTGCTTCGGGCGCTGGCCGCGCGTTCGGTCCGGCGCCTGGGCGAGAATGAGGCCCGCCCGATCGACGTCCGGGTCATCGCCGCGACGAATCGACGTCTCGAGGACGAGATCAACAAGGGGGCATTTCGCGAGGATCTCTATTTTCGCTTGAGCGTGCTTCGCATCGACGTGCCGCCGCTGCGAGAACGTCTCGAGGACCTGCCGCTCCTGGTCGGGCGCTTCCTCCAGCGTGCGGCTCGACCCGACAAGCTCGCGGATTTTACGAGTGCGACGTTCGAGGAGATGCGTGCGCACCACTGGCCGGGGAACGTGAGAGAGCTCCGGAACTTCGTCGAGCGGTTCGTCGTGTTCGACGAGCGCGAGCCTGCGACGCGACCGTCGGTCATTCCCCACGGGGAAGGCGACGATCTCGTGATCGCGACCCCATTCCGCCAACTGAAAGAGACGACCATTCAGAGCTTCGAGAGGACCTATCTCAGGGCGCTGATGAGCTGGTCTGGCGGCAACGTCAGCAAGGCCGCGCGGAAGGCGAACATCGATCGGATGCACCTCCATCGGTTGTTGCAGAAGTACGGCCTGGGGCGCTCCGAGCCGTTCGTCGATTGAGCGAGGGGTTCCACTTTGCCGGAGGTGCACGACGGAATCGAACAGCGGTGATCCGCTTCTCGTGGGGTGAGGGGTCGGCCCATCAAGTTTTTCGAATTCGAAAGCACGCGCGACCATGTCTCGCAGACATGGGGTCTCCATCGGCCCGGCACGACTCGTGATGTGTATTCGCTCGATGTGGGATGTTGCTCGTCACGGATCGAATCGGCTTCGCGTGGTGATCGTCGACGACAACGACAAGATTGTGAAAGTCGCTTCGCGCCTGTTGGGCCGGCTGCCCGTCGAGGTGCTCTCTTTCGCGAGCGCAGAGGCCGCGCTCCGACACCTCGAGGACTCTTCCACCACCGTCGACGTGTTGTGGACCGATCTCGACCTCGACGCCTCGACGAACGGCGCCGATTTGCTCTGGGCCGCGTCTCGCCGTGCGGCGCCACCGCGCTCCCTGCTCTTGACCGGAAGCTTGTGTTTGCCGGAGCTACCCCCGGACACCAGAGTTTTTGAAAAGCCGGAGGTGGTCGAAGCAGTCGGCTTCGTAAAGAGCCTCATTTGTCAGTGCAAGAACGCCTGACCGTCAGCGAGTGAGCTCCTCCTCGAACGCTCGCGCGAGCCGATCGCGAAATTCGGCGGCCGACTGCGGGCGACTCGACTCGGACTTGGCGAGCGCGTCGAGCCGCAATCGCTCGAGTCGAGCTGGCATGGCCTCGGCACCCGACGGGCGCGCGATCGGTGGAGCAGGCGCGAACATCTGACGCGACATGATCTCTGCCGGCGTCGCTCCGTCGAAGGGCGGCTCGAGCTGAAGGAGCTCGGTCAGCATGCAGCCAAGTGCGTAGACGTCTGCCGGCGGCCCGACGCGCAGCGAACGACATTGCTCGGGGCTCATGTAGTACGGCGTGCCTGCGATCGTCCCTGGCTGCGTGAGCGTCACGTCGACCCCGAGCCCTTCGATGAAGGCGAGTCCGAAGTCGACGACCTTTGCGACGCGGCGACCGTCGCCCTCGCGGACCAGGAAGACGTTCTCGGGCTTGAGGTCGCGATGAACGACACCGGCCGCGTGAGCAGCTGCGATCGCTTCGGTCACCTGAACGATGATGTCGCGAACGTCCGAGAGTGGGGGCGGCTCTGTCTGTCTCCAAAGCCAAGTTGCCAGGGGCTCGCCGTCGAGCAGCTCCATCGCGATGAACTGAAAGCTCTCGGTCGCGCCGTAGTCGAGGACGCGCACCACGTTCGGATGGGCGAGTCGGCTCGCCGCGTGTGCCTCGCGAGCGAAGCGTTCGCGAACCTCTTCTGTCGCTTCTCCATGGAGGATCTTGAGCGCGACCGGGATCCCGAGCGTGAGGTGTTCGGCCTCGTAGACGGACGCCATCCCGCCTTGCCCGATCAGATCGCCGATCCGATAAAGCTCAGCCACGACGGTCCCCTTCATGCGTCGAGAGCTCGGTGCACGACGGAGGACTGCTTCGCGCGCAGGCGCATGCGCACCCGACAGCAGCGTTCGTGCCAGCGAGGAATTCCGGCAATAGTGAGCTTACGCCTCTATGGAGCCTACCGAAAACCTGCAGAGTGATGCCGAGAGGTCTCAGCGGAGCGCCTACAGATGAGAAAAGACGAGCGAATCGGATGGCACCTCAGGTAGCGAGTGCGACGCAGGAGCTCGCACTCGTGGGGTCGGGCTCGGACGCGCTGTGGCTGAGTGAATGACTTCACCAACCGCATTGCAATGTCGTGACCTGAGCTGAGGGGACGGCCCATCAAGTTTGGCGAGGCGCAGACGGCGGTCGACGGCGATGCCCCCAAAGTGACTTCGGCACGCCGAGTGCACTGTCTTTGCGCGGAGCCGCACAACGACCATGGCACCTTCGATTCCCGCTTCAACGCCCGCAGAAACGTCGATCCGTAGTCCCGAGTCGAACGTAGGAACCGCTACAGGTTCGCGTCCGGTGACGCATGCGTCTCCGCGATTGAAGGCGGGCGATCGCGTCGGACCGAATCTCGAGCTGGAGCGCGAGCTCGCTCGCGGAGCGATGGGCGTCGTCTGGCGTGCGCGACATCTTCAACTCGGCATCCCCGTCGCCGTGAAGTTCCTCGACGCCGCCACCGAGACCGCCGACACCTCGGCGCGCTTCAGCGTCGAGGCGATGGTCATGGCGCGCGTCTCGACGCTGAGCCCCGACATCGTCGGCATCCTCGACGCCGGTCACCACGGTGCGCTTCGCTACCTGGTGATGGAGTACGTCGCCGGCAGCTCGCTCGAGGGGATCCTCGAAGACGGTCCGCTCGCCGTCGCAGACGTTCGCCACATCGCGACACGCGTAGCGGGGGCGATCGATGCCCTCCACGTCGCGGGCTACGTTCATCGCGACATCAAGCCGGCGAACATTCTCGTCGATGCACAGCTCGAGAACGTGAAGCTCGCAGACTTCGGCGTCGTGAAGGTCACGGGTCCCACGAGCTTCGACGTGCGCGCGACGAACACGGGCTCGGTGCTCGGCTCCCCGGCGTATCTCTCGCCGGAGCACATCGGTGGCGCGCCGACGTCGCCGGCGCAGGATCACTGGGGCCTCTCCGTCATGACCTACGAGCTGCTCACCGGTCAGCTTCCGTTCGATGGCGCGACGTTCGGTGCCCTCGTCGCGCAAATCTGCTCCGGACGATTCGCGCAGCCGTCGCGTCGCGGCCTTCCGGTCGGGCTCGATGCCGTGTTTCAACGCGCCTTCAAACGCGAGCCCTCCGCGCGATTCGACACCGCGGCTGCGTTCGCGCGGGCTCTCGACGAAGCACTCACTGCCGCTGCGCCGAGGGACGCCGCGCCGCCCGCGTCGCAGGTCGAGCTCGATCTGCGTGTTCGCGACACCGTCCTCGATACGTCGTCTCTGGCGAGGTCGGTCGCGTCGACGCCGAAGCGTCCCATCCCCGTTTTGGTGATCTTCGCCGCCGCCGCGCTCGTAGGCGCGTCGATCTTCGGTGTGTTCGTGGCGAAGCGGCCGACGACCCAGGTCGAAGCTCTGTCCGTCCAACCGCCTGCGCTCGTCGCAGACCAAGTCCTCGGAGAGACGGCACAGGTCGAGGCGACGCACGAGGCAGAGCGCTCCGTGGTGGCCGAAGCCGCGGCTAGCCCCGAGCATCGATCGCACGCCGGTTCGCCGAGCGCGCGCGCCGAGCGCTCGCCGTCAGCCGTGACGGCCGCGCCGGGAGTGGCTCCGACGGCAGAGACCGCGCGAGCCGCCGGCGCCCTCCGCGCGCGGATGCCGGTGTCGAAGAGCGAGGTTTACTGAGTCTCGCGCGGGCGAGAGGCCTCGTCCCGCACGCGCAGTCGCTTCTCCGGATGACGCAACTGCGCCGAGTCGACGCGCTCAGGCCGCGTGCGAGGCCTCCGCAAGAAGCCGAGCGACCTCTGCTCGAAGCTCGAGCCAGCCCAACGGATCTACCTCGGTGGACGAGAGCCCTCTCGCACGCGCCGCGAGGGCGCGCGCTTGCTTGGCTGCCCGGATGTCGAGCTTCGCCAACACCTTCTCGCGACGTAGCGCCCAGACGTCGAGCTTGTCGGCGAGATCTTCGGGCGTGAGCTGCGCGACGGAACGGCCATCGAGCTTGACCGGGACCTGCTTCGTCGGCCGCGTACGTGTTCCGCTCGGCATTCGCGATGAGAGAGCAGCGACCATGCCAGACACACAGGCGCGAATGGGCGCCCGCTCGACGTGCCGGCGACTACCTCTAGCGTCGAGTGCGGAGAGAAGGGCTCAGGGTTGAGGCCCCTTTGTCGCTGCAGATCTCTCGCGGTGTGGCGGCGCGGTCCGCGACATCGTCGGTGCGGGAAGTCGCCGTCAGGAGACCTGGGTCGGTCCCGGCGCGTCGAGTGAACGGAACAGATCGAGCGCCGCCGGCGCCGTCGGCGCGAGCACGAGCCGCGGCAGCAACGCGAGCACGAGGACCGCGAGCGCGAACACGATCAGCCAGCCGCGCTCCGAACGAAACACATCGGGCACGCGACCGCCGTGCGGCTCGAGCGATGGACGTGCGCGTAGCGAGGCTGGCGGTGCGCCGACGGCGAGGCGCGCGACGCGTGCGTACGCAACGAAAGTCGCGAGCATCGCCAACACGAGGAAGAGTGCGAGATGCGGGCTCTGCCCGACCCAACCGTCGATGGTCAGACAAGCGGCCCAAAAGCCGCCGCCGCCGGGGAGCAGACCTGCGCCGACGAGAGAGAGGGCCAGGAGCGCGGCGAGCCAAGGTGCGGTCTTCGTCAGACCGCCCAGGCGCGAGAAGCGCGCTTCACCCGCGCGACTGACGATCGCGCCGACGACCAAGAGCAGCATCGGGAGGGCGAGGCTTCGAACGAGCGCGAACGCGACGGCGCCTGTCAGCCCTTGAACGGTCAGCGAGAGCGGGGCCGCGAGGGCGATGCCCCCGCTCGCGACCGCGAGCTCTCCGAGCGCGCGCGTGGCGTCCCTTGCGAAGAAGGCAGACAGGGACGCGACGAGTGCCGTCGTCGCGCCGAGGACCAACACGCCGCTCGCCGCCCAGCGCGCTGCGCTCGGAACGATCGGAACGAGTACGCGAAGCATGATCGCGCATGAAACGACGGAGGTGACGGCGGTCACGAGAGCGCCGACCGACGCCTCGTGCTCGCGGACCAGATCGCTCAGCCAGGACGCGAGCGGCATGCCGGGCGCGAGCGCGAACGCCGCCGTGAGGATGAGCACGGCGATGCCATGCTCGAGCGGGAGCCCCAAGAGGGTCGAGCCCGTGTCGATGTGGAGCCCGTGGCCGTGCGCCGCGGCGCTCGTCAGCTCCGGAATCGACAGGGCGGTGGGCGTATCGGAGCCATCGGCTAGGAGGCCACCGCCCGAAGCGCGCGCAATCGTGAAGGTCGCGATCGCGAGCGCGATCGATCCGACGACACCTGCGAAGACCGTCCCGGGGGCGCTTCGACGCTCGGCCCCGAGGCGTCGAGTCACGTCGCGTCGACCGAGAATGGAGACCGCGACGGTCGCGATGACGTAGCCGAACAGGACGAGCGCGACCGATTGCGAGACGAGCACGAGCGCAGCGGCCGACGTCAGCACCCCGGCACAAGCCAGCGTGCCTCGCGTCCCAGGGTGGGTCGTCGGAAGCGCCAGGACTATCGCAAAGACGGCGACGCCGAGCGCTGCGAGGAGGACGGCAGAGATGCCGTCGACACCGAGGTAGTACTCGACCGGACCAAACAGGTGCGCGCGTTCGAGATGTTGCAGGCCGTCGTTCCCGTTCGCGCGACCGAAGCCGTGGACGAGCGTCGCGAGCGGGAGCACGGAGACGACTGCGGAGAGCGCAGCGACCACCGAGGCTGCGCCGTGGAGCATTCGAGCGCTTCCGGCGGCGCGTTTGAACCCGAAGAGCGCGAGCAGTGTGAGCAGCAGCGGCGCGAGCCAGGCGACGGTGAGTAGGCGATGCAGGATCGTCGGTCGTCCGTCCGCCGACAACGCGACGATCGACGACGGATCCCACGTGGTCGCGCCAGGACCGGCCGCGTCGGTGTCGACGCTGAGATAGCCGGAGAGCTCTCTCGGTGCGCTGGGATCGGGACGCCAGACCACCGTGTAGAGGCGCGTCTCACCGGGATCGAGGAGCGGCGTCGACCCTGGAACGATCTGCACCGAGATGCCGCCGGGGGCGTGCGCTTGTCCCGCGTCGTCGATGAGGACGCCTACCCGATAGATTCGCAACGGGCCGTCTCCGACGTTCGCGAGCTCGAAGCCACTCGAGAACGAGCCGTCCGACGCGCGCACGAGCCGCACGGCAGCCGTGCCGGCGTGGTCCCCGGAGATCCTCACGCGACCATGCGGTCCCTGGGGGACGGTCTTCGGCCGCGACGGTCCGCCAATTTGAGGATGTTCGTGGCCCATGTGGGCATCAGCCACATTGACGAAGAGGTCGGAGAGCGGAGTCCCAAGCAAGAGGATGACGACGGCGACGAGCGCCGTGAAGAGCACGGCGATGCGTGTCTTTCGCTTCGAGGTGCTCACGATGGCTCTCCCTTGGGCGCGGCCTTCGTCGGGCTCGTTCCCAGGCGGACGGCGATCTCGAGCGGGAAGCTCGCGATGCGCGAGAGTCGCATCGCGTAGGACGCGCCGAGCGAGGACGGCTCGTCGGCTGCGTCGGGCTGGTCCGCGAGCGGCGGCGGCGGCGCCGACGTGGACGGTTCGTCCTTCCATTTCGAAGTGCGTCGACGCTTCTTGCGCTGCGACGATTCTCCGTTCCGCGACGAAGGTTTTTCGACTGGCGCGACGACGGCGTCGGGGACCTGTACGTCGAGGAACGCCGCGACCAGCGTGGCGAGCAGGGGAACGATCGCCGCCGTGATCGAAGAAAGGAGCAAAAGGCCTGGGGCGAGGGCGAGAGAAATCGTGACGAGCACCCGCGGCGAGGAGGCCGCCTCTGTATTGCGTTTCCAGGTCGCGAACGCGACCTGCGCCGCGAACGCCAGCCCGATGACCGCCACGATCCCGAGCGCCACGCGGCTGCTCGTCAGCGCGGGCGCGGCCCCTCGGATGAGGGCGGCCGCGCACGGCGCCACGAGGGCGGCAATCGTCGCCGAGCCTGGATCCGCCAGCGCGGTGCCTCTCGTGCCGACGGACAGGGCGAGAAAGAGGATCCCGAAAGCGAGGAACGCGGCGATGAGCGGCGCTGAGGTGCCGGTGCCGAGTCGTCTCGACTCGAGATGCGCCGTCGCGGCCTGCTCGGCGATTTCGCGAAACGTGACCGTCCTGCCGACGACCGAGATCACCGTCTCGTGATTCGGCTGAATCGCCACGGCGTCGACGAGCGCGGCCTCGAGGCCGTCTCCTCCGATGATCGCGGCGTCTCCGGGGACGATGACGATCTTCTGCAAACCGGCGGGGACCTCTAGCTGGACGAACGGCGAGATCGCGATGGGCTCACTCCTCTCGAGCTGCGATTCGTCCGCGACACCGAGATACACCCGCGCGCCCGGGTGCGAGACGAGCGTGAGCAGTCCCTTCGCGTTCGGATCGCGCGCGAGTGACGGGACCTTCGGCGCGCCGGCGGCAGTGTCGCCTGCGGGGACGACGAAGCGCGGAGCGAAGTCCGAGAGATAGTGCGTGCCGTCGAGCCATTGTCCGCCGAGCGACCACGCGAGGTAGAAGAGCGCGACCGCGGGCAGCGCGACGCCCACCGCGAGCGAGCCGAGACGTCCGCGAACGAGCGGCCAGGCGAGCTCGGAGCCGAACACCGACGCGGTGACGACCAGCGTCGTGCCCACCGCCCAACTGGGGAGCCCGTCGCTCAGCACCGCGACCAGCGCTCCGGCCGTCGCGAACATCAAGCGGATGACTGCGGCGTCCTTCGCTTTCGCGCGGTGCGCGGTGAGGACGTGGGCCGCGAGGATGACGACGACAGCGCCAAGCGAGAAGCGGTCGAGCGAAAACCCGAGCGTCAGATCCATCGAGCCGACGCGCGCCACGCGCGACGCAGTCGAGAGGACCGCCTTTCCGGCGAGCACGGCCGGGACGTCGGGCGCGAGGAGTACGAGGGCGGCGACGGCACCGCCGAGGGCGAGCTGTCGCGCCATGCGTCGACCGGCGATCGCGGCGACCACCGCGAGCAAGACGAGGACGAGAGGGGCGAGCCACAGCGGCAGCGCTGCGACGGCAAAGCTTGGGGGATCGGCGTGGGGCATTGGGGATCAGCGAGGAGCTTGCGGCGTCCCGCCGAGCGCGTCGCGAAGTGCCGACAGCGCGCGTGCGGCGCGAGACTTGACCGTTCCGAGCGGTACGTTCTCTCGCTCGGCGATTTCGGGATAGGACAGGCCTTCGAAGAACGCGATCTCGAGCGTCTCGCGTTGCGCGTCGGGCAAGCTCGCCATCGCCTCGAGCACGCGTGATCGATCCTCGACTCCGACGAGTTGGTCTTCGGGACCGGGTGGCGATTCGCGGATCTCGTGACGCAGGTCTGCGTCGATGATCTTCGCGCGTCGCGTGCGACGCCGCGCGCGATCGAGCGCGAGGTTGCGAACCGTCGTGACGAGCCACGCCGCCACGGTGCCGCGCTCCGGATGAAATTGGTCCGCGCGCTGGACGATCGCGACGAACGCGTCGTGCACCACGTCCTCGGCTTCGGCGGAGTCGCGCAGGATCTTCAGCGCCAGCCCGAGGGCCGTCTTGCCGTAGCGATCGTAGAGCTCTGCGACGGCGTCGCATTCGCCTGCGGCGATGCGATGGATGGCGACGACATCGCTCCGATCGCGTTCACCGCGCGCGGCGAGCTCGTCGCTCATCGCTCCTCCGCGTCGCCTTCGTTTTCGGGCCGCGTCGCGGGCTCTGGAGCGGATTTCTCAGACGGATCGACCAATCCAGCGGCGCGTCGGAGCGCTTTCCATAGCGGGATTCGTCCCTCTCCGGTGACGGCCGAACAGCCGATGACCATGGCATCGGCCGACTTGGAGAGGCGATCGAGCGCGCTCTTTCTGCTCGAGCTCGGGAGCTTGTCGCACTTCGTTGCCGCGACGATGACCTTCATCTCGCCGACACCGCGCGCGCGGGCCGAGCGCACGAAGTCGAATAGCTCGCGATCGTCGTCTTCCACACCGCGTCTCGAGTCGACGAGGACGCAGGTCACGCGCAGGACGGCGCGCGTCGAGAGGTACCCCTCGATGAGCGTCGCCCACTCTTTGCGTTCGTGCTTCGAGCGCTGCGCGAAGCCGTAGCCAGGCAGGTCGGCGAGGACGCACCGCGTGCCGTCGCGCGCGGTCACTTGGAAGAGGTTCACCTGGCGCGTGCAGCCGGGCGTGTTGCTCGTGCGGACCAAGCCCTTTCGCTGGACGAGCGAGTTGATGAGGCTGGATTTTCCGACGTTCGAGCGACCCGCGAACGCGATCTCGACGAACATCGGCGGGGGCAGGGTGCCGCCGGGCGCCATCGCCGCGATGAAGTCGGCTTCGACGATGTCGAGGGGATCGGCGGTCTTCGTCTTCATGGCGTCGCCTCTTCGGGCATCACGAAGTCGCTCTCGGGTCGGCACGTCGCGCACTGGCAGAGCGCGCGCAGATGTCGCCACGTGTAGATGCCGGTCGAGTGGCCGTCACCCCACGTCAAGCTGAGTGCGTAGTTTCCGACGCGCTCGATTTCGCGAATCTCCTCGTTACCGCCCGAGACGAACGTCATCCCGCCACCGTGTCCCTGGCACTGTGCGCAGGGACAATACCCACGCAAGATCGCGTGCGGCAGCTCGGAGCGATGCCCATCCGCCCACGTGATCTCCATCACGCGCGCGCCGTGCGGCGCTTTCACGCCGGTGGGAGTGAGCCGTGGCTCTGACATCGATGGCTCGGGGGTTACCACGGAGACCCGCAAGGGTCACCGACCGTGACCCGGATACGGCCGTCCAGCGCTGCGGCCGGGTGCGGCGCACGGATGGCAGATTCTCGAGCGCACCAGGGCTCTACGCCGTAGGCTGCGACGGGTTTCGCGCTCGAAGGGTGCCATGCTCGCGCTGCCTCTCAGGTGAGTGCGGCATACGACCCCATTCGCGACCATCGAGGACCTCTGCGCCGCTGGTTCTTTCGCATCATTTTTTTTGCCACGGCCCTCGCGAATGGCGTGCTGGGGATCGCGGTGGCGTGCACCGTCCGACCGGTCTGGCTGGGTGTCGTGCTCGCCGCGATGCTCGTCGTCGTCCTCACGTACCTCCTTCGCGGACGTTTGCGGCTGGCGCTCGCCGACCGAACGATCGGCTCGACGCGGCGGTTCTTCGAGCGGGCCTACTACGCGCACTGGGCCGGGAGCATCGGCGCGCTCGTGGTGTTCCTGCCGCTATCGATCGCGAGCGCCTTCGACGCGATGCCGCTCGCCCACGCTGCTCTCGCGAGCTACCTGGTCGGTCTCGCGCTCGGGACGTACGGCGTGTTCGTGCGTCAGCGCTGGTTCAAGATCCGTACGGTCGAGATCCCGGTCGCGCTCTTGCCGGCCGCACTCGAGGGCTATCGCATCGCGCAGCTGTCCGATCTCCACGTCGGGAGCCTCTTGCCGGCAGAGATCGCGCGGCGATGGGTCCGCCGGACGAACGAGCTCGACGTCGACCTGGTAGCGCTCACCGGCGACTACGTCACGAGCGGGACGCACCATCACGAGATCGCCGCGAACCTGATGGGAGAGCTGCGCGCGAAGGACGGCGTCTTCGCGGTGCTCGGCAACCACGACAACTTCGGGGGGTGCGAGCCTCTCGTGTCGACCTTGCGCACGACATCCGTGAAGCTCTTGCAAAACGAGCGCGCGATCGTGTCGCGGGACGGCGTGCCGCTCCTGGAGATCGCGGGCGTCGACGACGTGTTTACGCGGCGGGCCGACGTCGAGAAGACGTTCGAGGGTCGAGACTCGGGGCTGCCGGTGCTCGCGCTCGCGCACGATCCGAAGCAGTTTACCGCGATCGCGAAGAAGGGCGCGTTCTTGGTCCTCTCGGGCCACACGCACTGGGGTCAGATCGGCGTCCCGCTCTTCGAGCGGACGCAGAACCTCGCGCGGCCGTTCTTTCGATACTCTGCCCACCTCTATCGCGAGGGCGAGTCGCTCCTCTACGTGAACCCAGGGCTCGGTACGACGGGGCCGCCGGTTCGCTTCGGCGTCCCGCCCGAGATCACGGTTTTCGTGCTCAAGAAGGCGTGACGGGGAGGGTGACCTCGCCCGCGAGCACGCGCTTCGCCTGCGGGAGATCGAGATCGCCTTCCCATCGGGCGACGACGATGGTCGCGACCGCATTGCCCATCATGTTCGTGAGGGCGCGCGCTTCGCTCATGAAGCGGTCGACCCCCAAGAGGAGCGCGAGGCCGGCGACCGGGACGGTTCCCGTCGTCGAGAGCGTCGCGGCGAGTGTGATGAAGCCGCTCCCGGTCACGCCTGCTGCGCCTTTCGACGTGAGCAGAAGGACGCCGAGCAACATGAGCTCTTCCTTCAGAGTCAGCGGGACGTCGAGCGCCTGCGCTACGAAGAGCGCACCCATCGTCAAATAGATGCACGTCCCGTCGAGGTTGAACGAGTAGCCCGTCGGGACCGCGAGGCGAACGACGTCGGATTTGCACCCGAGCCGCTCGAGCTTGTCCATCAAACGAGGAAGCACCGACTCGGAAGACGACGTCCCGAGGACGATCGCGAGCTCTTCGCGGAGATAGGCAATCAACCCGAAGATGCTGAGCCCCAGCACACGCAGCGCGATGCCGAGGACGACGACCACGAAGATGAGCGCGGTCGCATAGAACGCCAACATGAGGATCGCCAGGTTACCGAGCGCGCCGAGGCCGAACTTGCCGATGGTGAACGCCATGGCTCCGAACGCACCGAGCGGGGCGAGGCGCATGACGACACCGACGACGGCGAAGAACAACGTCGTGATGTGCTCGAGGCCGCGAATGACTGGCGCGGCGCGCTTGCCGAGCGCCGCGAGCGCGACGCCGGAGAGGACGGCGAGCACCAAGACCTGGAGGATGTCACCGCTCGTGAACGCCCCGACGAAGCTGTCGGGGATCATCGACATGAGGTGCCCTACGACGCCGTGAGGGTGGGGCTTGTCGAGCGTCGACGAGAGCGCGGTCGTGTCGAGCTCGGCGGCCTTCGCGTGGATGCCGCGGCCCGGATGCACGAGATGCGAGACGCCGAGGCCGAGAAAGAGGGCGAGCGTCGTCATCGCCTCGAACCAGAGGAGGGCTTTTCCGCCGACGCGTCCTGCCTTCTTGAGATCGCCCATGCCCGCGATCCCGACGACGACCGTCGCGTAGACGATCGGCGCGATGAGCATCTTGATGAGACCGACGAACGCGTCTCCGAGCGGCTTGAGCGAGACGCCCACGTGCGGGGCGAGCCTGCCGAGCAAGACGCCGAGCGCGATCCCGATCAGGACCTGGACGTAGAGGCTAGGAACCCACGAGCGCTTCGGTGCGCTGGTGATCTTCTCGGCGGACTCCGGCGGTTCGGGGTCTCTGCCGGTCATGCGTCAGTCGGGGATCAGCAGCCGCAGAACGCGGAGGCTTCGACCACGCAGAAGATGTCCCAACTGCTCGTGGGGTCGCAGCACGTAGAGTCCACCGCGCACGTCGCGAGGACGCACAGATCGCAGTTCTGATCGAGCGGGCCCCCCGGCGCGCACGGATCGTGCGCGCACCCGCCACCGCTGGTCGTTGCAGCGGTCGTCGCCGCTGTCGTCGCGCCGGTGGTCGCTGCCGTCGTGCTGCCGGTGGTCGCGCCCGTCGTGACTCCGGTCGTGGCTCCGGTGGTCGCGCCGGTCGTGCCTCCGGTCGTGTTCGTCGTGGACGAGGTCGAGAACCCGGTCGTGACGTTGCTCGTGTTCGGCGCGCCGCCCGACCCGGCGCCCGCGCCGCCCGCGCCGCCGCTGCCGTCATCGAACGGGACGGTGTCTCCTTGTGCACAGGCGCTGAGGAGGGAGAGGGTCAGCGCGGCGAAGAAGATGGGGCGAAGCACAGCCAAACGATCGTACACGGAGGAAGGTCGGTGATCCAACTCGCCGAGGCACTCTTCCCCAATTCGGTCGCATGCAATGCGGCGGCACCGCATCAGCGCGCCGCCCATGCGCCGCGTCATCTGCTCAGCGTTTCAGGCCGTCCAGGACCTCGAGCGCGAGCTCGTATTTCCCGAGGGGCGGCATGAGGTAAGCGCCTTGGACGCGCTCGCGAACCGCAAAGAGCATCTCGCGTGCGATCGCGATGCCCTCTTTTCGGGCTTCGGCGCCCGGAGGCGCGCCCTTCATGCGTTCTCGGATGGGCTCGGGGATCTGCATGCCCGGGACCTCGTTGTGTAGAAACTCGGCGTTCTTGAAGGAAACGAGCGGCAAGACGCCGACCATGACCGGGACCTTCAGGTGCGCGATGCGGACGAGCACCTTCTCGAGCAGCTCTTGCTGAAAGACGGGCTGCGTCATCACGAGCTCTGCGCCGGCCGCGACCTTCGCCTCGAGGCGGGCGATTTCCTTGTCGAGATCGGCCGCGCCCGGCTCGAACCCGGTTGCGGAGAGGAACGACGTTTTGCCGCCCCTCAACGGCTTTCCTGCCGGATCGAGGCCGCGATTCATCTGGCTGGCCATGTGAAGCAGTCCGACCGAGTCCAGATCGTAGACCGCCGTCGCTTCCGGGTAGTCGCCGACCTTGGGCGGATCGCCGGTGATGACGACGAGGTTTCGGATCCCGAGGGCGTGCGCGCCGAGGAAGTGCGCCATCTGCCCGAGCATGTTCCGATCACGTCCGCACACGTGGAGGATCGGATCGATGCCGAGCCGCTCGTGGAGGAGCGCGCAGAACGCGAGGTTCGACATGCGGGCAGTCGCGCGCGGCCCATCGGCCACGTTCACGATGTCGACGCCCGCGTCGATGAGCATGCGCGAGGCCTTGAGCGCGCTGTCGGCCGAGACGCCGGGCTCGGGGTTGACCTCGACGCTGACGACGAATTTTCCCTCTGCGATCTTCTGCGCGAACGCACTGCGCTCGCGAAGGGGTGTCGGCTCGGAGCCGCCCGGTGAAGAGCTACGAACCTCGATGACGGCGGAGTGCACAGGGGCGTCGCCCTGTCCGCCCCCGAGCATGCGCACGCTGCGCGCCATCCAGCGAACGTGGTCCGGGGTCGTGCCGCAGCAGCCACCGACGATGCGCGCGCCGGCTTGGATCATGCGGCGCGCAAACACGTCGAAGTATTCCGGCGTCGCCATGTAGAGCAGACGTCCGTCGACGGTGCGCGGCAAGCCGGCGTTCGGCTGCACGAGGAGCGGCAGGCCACCGCGCATGCGCTCGGTCATCGCGAGCGAGAGCTGCGGGCCGTCGCCGCAGTTGACGCCGGCGAGATCCGCGCCCGAATCGGCGAGGATCTTCGCGACCTCTTCGGGTGTCGAGCCATCGGCGACGGTGCCGTCGCTGTCGAAGGTCACGCTCGCGACGAGGGGCAGGCCCGGCGCGGCCTCTCGGGCGGCTTCGATCGCGACGCCAATTTCGTCGAGGTGGCGGAACGTCTCGAGGACGAGGAGATCGCAACCGCCCTCTGCGAGCGCGGCCGCCTGCTCGGCGAACGTCGATCGCGCTTCGCTCAATTCGCGGGCACGATCGGCGCCGGGGACGAGGCCAGTCGGACCGATCGACCCGGCGACGTACGCGCGCTTGCCGACGACCTCGCGGACGATCTTCGCGCCCTCGATGTTGAAGCGACGTACCTCGCCGACGAGGCCGTGCCGCTCGAGACGAAAGCGGTTCGCGCCGAACGTGTTCGTCTGAATGATCTGCGCGCCCGCCTCGAGGTAGTCGCCGTGAATTTTTTTCACGACGTCCGAGCGCGTGACGTTGAGCTGCTCGAAGTTCTGCGACACGAAGATGCCGCGTTCGTAGAGGAGCGAGCCCATCGCGCCGTCCGACACCAAGAGGTGCTTCTTTACGGCTTCGCTGAACGGCAGAAGAAGAGAAGGAGGCTGGGAATCCATGCTTCGGCGCGGACCTTAGCGCCGATCGCGCGTGGACGCCCTATCTCCGAGCCCGCGTGGGTTTCGCGGACTTCTAAAAGCGCCCGGACGCTGCGGCGCCGGCGCCGAGCGGGCTTGCCCACGGCGCGATCGTCCACGATTGAGTCTTCGCATCGGGCGCGGCGGTGAGGTCCATCACGAGGAGCGTCGCGCCGACGCCGAGGGCTGCAGCCGACACGACACCCAGCGCGCCGGCGACGCCGTACTTCACGCGGACGCCGCTGACTCCGTCTTCGTACGCGGGTGGACACACGCGATGCCCGTCCGCGTTCGGGCCATCGCAGTGCGTGTAGATCTCGTCGAGGTCGCTCTTGCCGACGATCGCGAGCGGGATCGCTACGCCGAGCGCGACCACGCCGCCGCCCATGATGACGAACGGCCAGGGTGAGAGAGACGACGACGGCTCCTCGGGCGGCGCGATCGGCGCCGGCGGGTCGAGCTGCACTTTGATCGATGTCTTCCCGCCCTCGACCAGGTCGACGTCGCGATCGAACGCTTCGCGACCCGGTGCGGCTCCGTGGACGTGGTGCTTGCCCGGATCGATTCGCAGGGCCCGGCCGTTCTCGACGCGGCTGCCATCGACGTCGATCGCAGCGTCGGGAATCGAGTGGTCCCAGGTGATCGTCAGTGCAGGGACCCGAGTGTCCAGTCCCTCGAGCTGTTGCTTGGCGACGTCGAGGATGGCCGTGTTGTCCGCGGCGAGATCGCTCGCCTTCTCGTAGGCCGCGACGGCGCTCGCGAGGTGACCGAGGCTCTCTTCGCAGCGCCCGATTCGTAGATGGATCTGCGGCGTTTCCTTGATCGCGAGCACCGCGCGCCACTTCTCGACGGCCGTGCGGCAGTCGCCGGCGGTCTCGGCCTGCTCACCCTCTGCGAAGAGGCGCTTCGCGTCCTCGAGCTCGGGCTGCGCGAGCGCCAACCCGGCGATCGAGCTTGCTACCGAGATCGCTACTGTGAGCGCTCCCGCACGAAACAAGCGCCGCGTCACCACCGGGCGCGAGGATGCTGGCTCGGCCGTCACGGTGTCAAGCTGCGGGGGCCGGCCCTCGATACCTTGACCCGATGGGGTGCGGCGGCGACCATGAAAGGCGGTGAAGCAAGGCGACTTGGTAGCCTCCAAGTACCGCCTCATCGCGCGCCTCGGCACGGGCGGGATGGGCGAGGTGTGGTCTGCCGCGCATTTGCAGACCGAGCGCGAGTTCGCGATCAAATTCATGCACCCCGCGATCGCTCAGACGAGCGAAGACGCGCGCTTTCGATTCATCCAAGAGGCGAAGGCATCCGGGAAGATCAACCACCCGAACATCATCGACATCTTCGACGTCGGTGAGACCGAGGAAGGCACGCTCTATCTGGTGATGGAGCTGCTCGACGGGATGAGCTTCGCCGAGGCGCTGCGCGCCGACCCGCTCTACTCGGCGAGAGATCTTCTCATCGTCGTCGCCGGGACGCTGTCCGCGCTCGTCGCGGCGCACGCCGTCGGCGTGATTCATCGCGACATCAAGCCACCGAACCTTTATCTGCATCGCGATCGTGCGACCGGCGCCATCCGCACGAAGGTCGTCGACTTCGGCGTCAGCAAGATCTTGATGGGCGACGAGGGCTTCGCGACGCATACGGGGTCGCTCTTGGGCTCGCCCAGGTACATGTCGCCCGAGCAGGCCATCAGCGCGACGAGCGCAGATGGTCGCGCCGACGTGTGGTCGATCGGCGTCGTGATGTACGAGGCGTTGACGGGCCGATTCCCTCATGACGGCGACAGCTCGAACAGCATCGTCATCGCGATCGCGACGCAGAAGCCCACGCCTCTCCGTGACCTCGGGCGGGCGCTTCCACCCGAGCTCGTTCGCGTCATCGACGACTGCATCCTCCCCGTCAAAGAACGCGTTCAAACGGCGAGCGAGCTGCTCGAGCGCGTCCTCGAGATCCTTCGCACCCACGATCTACGAGACCTGCCGCTGGCGCGACCGCAGAACTGGAAAGGTCGAACGCGTCCGCGTCCGTCGAGCTTCGTGCTCGACGACGACGTCGACGCGATCCCGGGCGTGACGACGACGCGGTCCGTGTCCGCGCGTAGTCGCCAGTCGCGCGCAGAGCTCGCCGACCCGTCGACACCGGTGACGTCGAGCAACAACGAGGACGCGACGCTCATCCACGTGCCTGCTCAGATCCGCGCGTCGGCGAGCCACCTCGCGCCGTTTGCCGCGCAGCCGCAGGTCGGCGCCGTCGGCGGACCTCTGCCGACGCCGGCGCCGTTCCCGGCAGTGAGTGCGCCGCCGCCGTTCCAAATGCCCGCGCCCTCGTCCGCGGGCGCGCCCGGCGGCGCGGTCGTCGGAGGCGTGCCTCTCGCGAACGATCCGACGGAGAGCATCTCGAGCATCAACGTCGTCCGCGGCGACCAGGCGTTCTACGCCGAGCAACGTCTGCGCAGCGATTTCGCTGCGCTGGCGCCGAACCCACCTCGTCTTGGGCTCATCGCCGCAGGCGTCGGCCTCGGCTTGGTCGCCGTTCTTTCCTTGGTCGTGATCATCATGAAGAGTGGAGCCCCGTCCGCTGCCGCGCGCCCGAGCGCGCAAACGACGAGCGCCCCGGCCACGCAAGCCGCCGACGCGACGCCTCCGAAGGAGATCGAGACCGCGCCAGCCGCCGACGCTGCGGGCTCGGCGAGCGCCAGCGCCAGCGCCAGCGCCAGCGCAGCGACGCCTCCTGCGAGCGCCTCGGCGAAGCCGGTCTCGGCCACTGCGACCCCGCAAGCCGCAGCCGCGTCAACTGCGTCCCAGCATCCCTCTGGACCGATGCCGAAGCGTCCTTCGGGGGACGCCTTGAAGGATCTCGGCTCGGGCCTCTGAGGCTCGAGCGCTCGTCTGCACGATGAAGCTTCGTAGAATCTTCGCCGCGATTTCGATCTGTTCGACGCTTGGGACGCTCGCGCTCGGTTGCGACGATCATCTGATCATCGTCAACGAGCCTCGCAAGAAGCCGAAGCCGGTCGCATCCGCGGACAAGCCGACGGAAGAGCTTCCCCACGCCGAGGTCGGCGCGCTCGTGCCGGCCGTCTCGCTCATCCGTTTCCGAAGCGAAGAAGACGTCGAGCTCTATCGGATGCGAGGCGGCGTGACCGTCGTCTACTTCTTCGCGTCGTGGTCGAAGCCGAGCGTCGCCGGGCTCGAGCCCTACCGAGATCTCGCGAACCACCTGTCGAACCGCAAGGTCTCGATGATCGCCGTCGCAGAGGACGCTGACGAGTCGATGGACCGCGTGCAGCTCGTGATCGACCAGAACGCGCCCGACGTGATGGTCGCGCTCGACCGGGATCACAAGCTCGGCCTTGCGTTCGGTGTCGAAGATCTGCCGGCCGTCGCCGTGATCGATCCCGACGGGATCGTCCGCTTTCTGCGCACCACTCCCAAGGGCAAAGACGACCTGAAGGACGTCGAGGCGAGCATCCTTTCCGTGCTGAAGACCGCGCGCCTTTGACGCCACCCGGGGCCGCGTCCAGGCTCTCGGCACATGCGTCCTTCTGATCTGTTCGAGCACACGCTGGCGCCCGAAGGCATCTCGGTCGACTTCCCGGAGGCGGTCACGGCCGAGGTCGCCGCATACGTGGCGAAGCCTGGGATCGACGATCCGATCTTGATCGATCTGCTCGACGTACCTTTCGTCACGATCGACGGACCCGGGACGCGCGATCTCGATCAGGCCGTCTACGTCGCCGAGACGAAGGAGGGCTTCCACCTGCTCTACGCGATCGCGGACGCGTCGTTCTACGTGACTCCTGGGACTGCCCTCTTCGACGAGGCCGTTCGTCGCGGGTCGAGCTTCTACGTCCCTGGCGCGTCGGTTCCGATGCTTCCGCGGAAGCTCTCCGAGGATCTGGTCTCGCTCGGGCCGAACGTCGCGCGTCGCGCGCTGGTCTTCGACGTCACGTTCGATGCGCACGGCACGATCACCGCGTCGTCTCTGGTCCGCGCGCGCGTGAAGAGCAGGGCGAAGCTCACGTTCGAGGACGTCGACGCGTTCGTCGAGACGGGGCGCGGGTCCTTCGCGAAAGAGCCTTGGGCCGACAGCCTGCGCGCGACCGTCCGAATCGGCGAGAAGCGCCTCGTTCACGAGGATCGGGCGACGATGGTCCGCTATCGACGCGCAGAGGCAGAGATCACGATCGACAGCGAGGGAAACCTGGTCACGCGCACCGCGCCGCGCGGGCGAACGGAGATCGCGAACGAGCAGATCAGCATTCTCTCGAACGCGCTCGGCGCTCGATTTCTCTTGGGCGGGTCGGAAGAGGTCGTGCAGCCGATCTATCGCGTGCACTCCGCGCCGGATCCGGAGCGCGTCGCGAACTTCGAGCGACTCGTCGCATCCGTGGCCAAATCGCGGGGCCTCCCGGACGATCCGTGGGTCTATCGAAGGGCCGCCGACATGGGCATCTCCGGCTATCTCGCGTCGCTCCCCACCCAGGGCGCGCCTGGTCGCCTCGCGCGCGCGCTGCATCGACAGGCGATGTTGCTGAACGGGCGCTCGATGTTCGCCGGTGATCCAAGTGGACACTTTGGCGTCGGCGAGGCTGTCTATTCGCGCTTCACCGCGCCAATGCGAGAGATCGTCGGTGTCTTCTGCCACGCACAGGCGCTCGAGCGCTTGGACGGAAAGCCTGCGCGACCCCGCGACGTCGACCTCGCGATCCGCGATCGCGTGATCGACGCAGGCAACCGCTCGAAGGATTTGCAGCGCCGCATCGATCGAGAGGTCGATCGGTGGATCATCACGAAGGTGCTCGGTCCCGACGCAGAGCTCCCCATCGAGAAGAGGCCGCGCCGCAGCGCTACGGTCATGGGCTTCTCGTCCGGCAAGACGCATCTGCTCCTCGACGACCCGCCGATCGACGTGCTGTCGACGTTCCACGAGCTAGGCAAGGGCTTGGGCGGCGCGTGGATCGAGGTGAAGGACGAGGGCTCGAGGCTTGCACTGAAAGCGACGGACGACACGATCCTCCGTCTCGGCGACGAGGTGAAGGTCTACGCAGCGACGACCGATCTCGTGACCTTCGATCCTGATCCCGCCGTCGTCGCGAAGGCGAAGACGAAGACGAAGAGCAAGCGCTGAGCGACCACTCGCCGCGCGCCCTCACGCCGACCCACGCTTGACAGCGTGGGGGGTGGCGGCACTATCGAAGATCGATGACGGACTTCTTGGGTCGCGGCACATGGCGAAGCGGGGCGCTCGTCTCGTTTTTCCTCACGCTGCTCGTCAGCGGGAGCGTCCTCGCGGTGCGGCTTTCGCGTGGTCATCTGTCGATGGCGTGGCTCGCGAGCGCCGTCGTCACCCTCGGGGCGATCCTCTGCGCGACCAGCCTCGATGTGTTCACGCGGCCCCCCACGCTGCGCGAGGAACGACGCGCCAGCCTGCTCTCGGCGCACGCATTCGGCGTCGTCGTGGGCCTGGGGCTCGTGCACGTCGCGCTCGTGCTGCGCGGCACGTCGATCGATCCGGCGCTCGTCGAGCGACCGAGTCAGCTCGTCAACGATCTGGTCCTGGTCGGCGCGATCCTCAGTGTGTGTTGGAGCCTGGACGCGGCGAGCCTGGTCACCCGAGTCGGCGTCCCCGTCCTGGCGCTCGTCGTCGTCGCGGCGTATCGCGCGACCGCGAACCGCTGGCACGCCGACGGCTTCCCGGGGTTCGCGGTGCAACGCTTCGTCGTGCACCAGTGCGTCGCGACGTTGGGTGCGCTCTTCTTGTTCGACGTCTTCAGGCCGCGCGGGCCGGCGCGCTGAACACTCTCGTCGCGGGCAATGCGGGTCGCAGCACGGTCCTTCGCCCCACGCGGAGGCGTGTCCCGCGCCACGAGACGTGTCGCTTCCAGGGCGTCGCTCCCCACACGGCCAACGCCAGGACATCGCGCGGCAGGCCCATGATCATCGGGATCCAGAGGCGACTCGGCCCGCGAAGCATCGCCCACGCGAGCACATCCCGCACGAAGTAGGTCGCGAAGAGCCACAGGAGCGCGCGACCTACGCCGAACGTCGCGATCGCCGCCGGCAGGACGAAGAGCGGGCAGGTCATCGGCTCGAGCACCCACGAGAGGAACCGCAGTCGAATACGCAGCATCGACCAGCGCAGGTGCCGATCGAACACGGTGCGGAGACCGATCGGCCCGACCACGTTGTCGACGACGGTCGGCGCGAGGACGACGCGACGCTTCGCGTGCTCGAACATCTTGCCGATGACGAAGTCCTCTGCGAGTACGTCTCGAACTCGCTTCAGGCCTCCGAGCGCGGCGAGCTCGCGCTTCGACATGAGCATCGATTTTCCGATGACCGCGCCGTCGCCGAGCACGGTCGGCAGCGCCGCCCCGGAGGCGACGAACCCAGTGAGCTGGACGCTCTCGAGCTTCGCACCGAACGACGCCTCGCCCGCACCGGCGAAGAGGTGGGTGACGAGACCGATCGACGGATCCGATGCGTAGAGCGCGGCCGCCTCTGACAGGTAGTGCTGCGGTGCGCGGACGTTGCTGTCGGAGATGAGCACGAGATCGTGACGCGCGCGCTTCAAGAGGCCGCGGACGTTCTTCACCTTCGGGTTGTGTCCCCGCGGGGGCGCGTGAACGACGAGGCGCGCTCGACGCGTCGGGTATCGGCGAAGCAGCCGCTCGACGACGGCCACCGCAGGATCGTCGGCGCGCTCGACGCCGAAGAGGATCTCGTAGTCCGGATGGTCTTGCTCGAAGAACGTCTCCAGGTTGTGTTCGAGGCTCGGGTCTGCTCCGCAGAGCGGCTTCAGCACGCTGACGCCGGGAAGGGTCGCGCCTCGAGCGACCTCGCTGCGGGTGACCTTCGCGAGCGCGGCCGTGCCGAGCACGACCCAGCTCGTCGTGAGCGCGACTGCGACGAGGGCGGCGCTCACGAGTGCAGCCCCTCGGGCTCGCTCGTCGCGCCCGCCTTGAAGATCAAGGACCAGCCGGGCAGACAGATCGCGAAGTAGACCGCGCTCTGGCAGAGCATCCGCGTCACGAGCATCGGCAGCGGAGACGCGCGCAACGCGAGATCGAACAGCGCGAGGTTCGCGACGAAGCCGAGCGCCTCGACCGACAGGAAGAGGGCGGCTTGGCGGCCCCAATCACGCCGGCGGTCCTGCCACGCGAAGACCTTGTTGCCGACGAACTGCAACGCGACGCCGAGCGCGAGCGCGATCGGGCTCGCGATCCGTGGTGACAACCCGGTGACGTACACGAGGAGGGACAGTGCCCCCAAGTCGACGAACGTCGCGAGGCCGCCGACGGCGGCGCTCTTCACGAGCGTGAGCAGTTTGCCGGGGAGCGAAGCCTTGTCGGGCATGGTCGTCACCATTGCCAGCGTCGTGCCCGCGGGGTGTCGGGACTTCGACGTCGCTCCGCCCTTCGACAGGGCCGATTTTTCGCCAGATCCTGGGACCGCGAACGTCGCTATGCGCTGCTCCGTCGAGGGCGACCGCGTACGGATCGCGTCAGAGCAGCGAACTGCGCCCGCGTTTCCATGAAGTGCGCGCGCGGATGCCGACGCACCGACGTCAGCGGTGTGCGATCAGAAGCGTCCCGAGATGCCCACGAAACCCGGGCTCACGATGGGCGTGATCGGACCGTTCAATGCCGACGCCACGCCGCCGTCGGTGGGGACGAGCCAGAGCACCGTCGCCAAGATCGCGACCGCGCCGCCGCCCGCGAGCAGCCCGATGCCGACGTATTGGAACGTCGTTCGCTCCGAGTCGATGCTCTCGAGCTCCGAGTAGTCTGTCGCAGGTAGGTCGGTCCCCGGCTCGCGCTGGGCTGCGGCGTCTTCGAGCTCGCTGCGACGCAGCTCGGAGTTGATGAGGAGCACGCCCCCCGTCGCGAGCAAGGCGAGCGACGTACCCGTCGTGACCCACGGCCAGACGCGCGACGGCTCGCCAAACTGAGGCGCGAGCGCGACGCGTGTGACCTGGCCTCTTCGAAGCTCGACGCTGGTCTCTGCGCTCGCACCGTTCGAGAGGCGAAGCGCCAGGTCGTGCTTGCCCGCCGTCGCGTTGACGCGACCTTGCTTATCGGGCGTCGCGGGCTCGTCGTCGACGGTGACCTTCGCGCCGTCGGGGATGGCGCCGAGAAGGACGGCAGCCTCTGCTGCGGGGACGTCCAGCTCTCTTTTCGAGACGGGGTCGCCGAGATCCCCGAACTTGTCTTGCGCGACGAGGGCGATGTGGAGCCGACTCTTCGGCTTGATCCACGCGGCGTCGAGCGTCCCGAGCAGCGGGCCCTCGTCGCTCGGCAGGAGCGGTACGTCGAACGAGCCTTCGATGCCCGAGCTCTCGATGCGAGCGACGACCTTGAGCCACGGGGGACGTTTGTCCACGGTGGTCGAGATTCGGATCGCTTGGTACGCGACCTCGGGAGCCTTTGCGCCGAGGTCACCGATCTTCGCCCCCTCTTCGCCGAGCCGTTCGCCGCGGACTTTCTTCGCGGCGGCGCGACACGCGTCGCGCACCTTGGGCGATTGCTCGCGTGCGACCTCGGGATCGTAGCCGGCTGCGACGATCGCCTTCCCGCAGGCGGTCTGTGCGGCGTCGGCGCCTTGCGTGACGATGAGCGCGTTCGTCTCGATGAGACCGGCTTCGATCGCCAGCTGGCTCGGCACGTTCTTGCCCCGGAGCGCAGAGAGCGTTCGCAGGACGTCCGCGTACGCGCCGGTGTCGAGCTGCTCGCGGGCGCGCGCGACGATCGCGGCGGCATCTTGCGCACGAGCGTGCGTCGTCGTCGCGAGGAGCGACGCGAGAACTGCGACACCAATGAGTGAGCCTGCGCGCATCGGATCAGTCGGTCTTCTTGAAGTCGAACCGAACGCCCTGCGCCTGACCAGACTTGATCTTCACGGTCGCGCTTCGGGTGGATCCGAGCTCCGGGTTCGAGACCACCACGGTGTGCGTGCCGGGTGAGAGAGAAATCCCGGGAAGCGGCGTCGAACCGTAGGATCTGCCGTCCACGGAGACGTTGCCCCAAGGGTTCGCGGTGACGGTGAGCGTTCCAGGTCCGGACTCTTCGGCTGTGCTCGCGGTCGCGGGAGGCGTGCTCGTTCGGACCGGCGGGACATGGGTCTTCGACGTCGGCGCTCCGGATGCGGGCGCGGACGCGACGGGCTCGGCAGACGCGGTGGGCTCGCCCGAGGTGGTGGGAGCCGCGCTCGACAGCGTGCGGTTCGGAGTCTCGGCAGAGGGCTCTGTCGCGCCGCTGCCGGTGTTGGCGAGGCCTCGCGTCGCGTCCGCGTGGGGGCCGAAGAAGACCCACGCCGCGCCGATGCCGCCCCCGAGTAGAGCCGCGGCGCCGATGGCGTAGAGCCAGGTCTTCGCGCCACCCGAGGCTTCGCTCGCGGTTCGCGCCGACATGTCCGTGATGCTGGCGACGCGCGTCACGCTCGCGTGACCGGGAGGCGGGACGCTCGCCGGCGACGGTGGCTGGGCGATCGTCGCGTCTCCGTTGAAGACGCCGCTCGCACTGAAGGTCGCGGAAGAACCTGGGGCAGGCGCACCCGAGGTCGCAGAATGAAAGGAGCCGCTCGTCGCCTGCGAGACGTAGGAGGATTGAGAGACGCTCAGGTTCGTCCCCGACCGCGCGAGGGGTGCCGGGCCGGTGAACGCAGAGCTCTCGCCGGAGAGCGCCATGCTCCACGGCTGCTTCACGCCCGCCTGCGTCGGTCCGCCCGCGACGAACGCGACGCGATCGCAGAGCTCGGCGGTGGCGACCTCTTCTGCGCCAGGCCCGAGCGAGTGCATGACTTGTTGCAGTACGAGCGCGAGCTGACCGGCCGAGCCGATCCGCTCTGCGGCGCGAAACGCCGTCGCCATGTCGATGGCTTGGGCGAGCCCAGGGTGCGCCTCTGCGAGGACCTCGTCGACGCGCGGCACGCGCTCGGTCGCGATCATCGCGATGAGCTGGCCTTGGGTCTCTGCGCGACGCAGGCGACCGCCGATCAGCGCCTCGAAGATCGTGATCCCGAGCGAGAACACGTCGGCGCGACCATCGAACGGCTCGCCGAGGGCCTGCTCTGGCGGCATATAGGGCAGCTTGCCCTTGAAGACGCCGGTCTCTGTCTTTTCGCCGCCCAGGCCGTGGATGCGGGCGACGCCGAAGTCGCTCAGACGTACGCGTCCGTCGCGTCCGATGAGGATGTTCGCGGGGCTGACGTCGCGGTGGACGACGTTGAGGTTTCCGCCATAGCCGTCCTGCATGGTGTGGACGGCGTCGAGCGCCCGGGCGACCTCGCGTCCGATGAGGGTGACGGCGCCGACGGAGAGCGCGCCGCCCTTCCGGATGACGCGGTCGAGCGCCGCCCCGTCGATGTAGTCGAGGACGAGGTAGAGCCCTCGATCGTCCGACTCGCCCAGCTCGATGAGGCGGACGATGTTCGGGTGGTCGAGGCGAGCGATGACCTGCGCCTCTGCGACGAAGGACTCGCGGGCGTAGTCGCTGATGCCCTCCGTCGCCAAGAGGCGCTTGAGCGCAACTTGGCGCTTGAAGTTGCGCGGCCCGACCTCGTCGGCGAGCCACACCTCTCCCATGGCTCCTCGACCGAGGAGCTTCACCAGACGGAATTTTCCGGCGAAGATCTCTTGGGCAGCTTCAGCAGGCATCGACGAGACGGGCCAAGCCCGGGCAGCCAATCTTACCCGCTATCGAAGGGCTAGGCCGCAAAACCAGGGCCTCTTGTTCAAGGTTCGTCGAGAACGGCTGCACGGATGGTCGCCTGATCGTCCCCGACATCGAGCCACGTGACGTAGAGCTTGCCGTCGACCACGACCGCGCTGACCGCGCCCAGCTCGAGCGTGGAGAAGCGCTCGATCGTGGCGACGCGCTTCGCTTGGCCCGTGGTCGTATTGACCGCGAAGACCGTGAGCGTCGGGGAATCGATCGCCACGCCCGGAGTGACGAGCAGGCTCGTCGTGCCGGCCCGCGGGATCCACACGGGGCGGGGTGTGTCGCGGATCCCGGGCAGATCGAACAGGTGCTCGGTCTTCGTGGGTGTGGCGAGCGCCACCCGGCCGAGTGACGCCGCCCCGACGACGGGATCGCTCGGGAGTTGGGCGCCGCCCCGCGCGGAGGGCTCGAGATAGGTGACTCCCTTCGCGTCGGCCATGAGTGGCACCGCGAGCGCGGGCAGCGCAAGCTCGATGGGATCATCCGCGGTGTCGAAGGCGAGCAGGCTCGGCCTGGAGTCATCGAGCGTCCAGAACGTCGAGCTGCCGACATCGAACGCGTCGAAGACGCCCACGGCGACCGGCAGATCTCCCGCGCGAACGACCGGGCACGTGTCCGGCGTCGTGCCAGAGACGCACGTCGGGAGCGCGCCGGTGACCTTGCCGGCGGCGTCGAGCGCGATCACCCCGAGCGCGGCCGACGTCTCTCCGGCTTGAGACCGGCTGACGACGTAGCCAAGCTCGATCGAGCTGTCGGCGCCGCGTTGCAGTCGAGGACGCGAGACCGCTCCGTAGCCGATCGTCGAGACGCGGATCTCCTGGCCGACGCGAGACGACGTCGCGCCTAGAGCTTCGTCTCCGAGCGCGGGAAGATCGACGGCGTAGACCGCGATGCGCGGGAGGGGATCGTCGTCGACGGACGGCGCCGTGATCGCGAGCAACGCGTGTTCGTCGTCGATCGCGAGCACGTCGAAGTAGGGTTCGAGGAGGCCGGAGTCGGCTTCGAAGGTTTGGTCGAGCGCGAACGGCTCCGATGCCTCGCCCTTCGGCGAGACCCGGCGCGCGAGGAAACCTTGGAGGTCCGGAGAGTACGCGTACGTCTCCCACGCGATCATCGCGCCGCTCGACTGCGGGACGATTCGAAGATCGACGCCGCGCAGGTTGCCGACGCGAGCGATCGTGATCGGGACCTGGGTCCCGGGGACGGCGCAGACGCCCTGGATGCAGTCGTAGCCCTCTGGACAAGCCCCGTCTGGACAGAGTGCCGGGAGATCGCCGAGCTCGACCTGGCAGCTCGACGCGGCGATCGCGGCGCCCAATGCGAGCAGCACGCTGGCGGCGATGCGGTGGCTGACCTGGATCACTCGAAGCCTTCGATCGGGAAGCTCGCCACCCACAGATCCATGAGCGCGTCGTGGAACGACGTCCACGCGATGTAGGCCCGTCCGTCGCGGACGAACGCGCGTGACGAGTAGAGCTCGTCGTTTCCGGTCCTCTCGTAGGAGCCGACCTTCTTGATGCCGGAGCCCGTCACGTAGGCGAAATCGAGCGAGCTGAACGAGCCGTCATCGGAGAGTGGCGCGACGAGCGCGCCTGCGTCGTGGACCCAGCCAGTGTGCGGCTCGAGGCCGCCCTGCGACGCGCCGTCGATGGCTTGGCCGATCGCGTTGCCGTCGTAATCGACCAGTCGATACTCCGCGGACTCGCCGTCGTCCGAGGTGACGAGCGTCAACACCGAGTCGGCGAAGCCGTACAGAGGCAGGCCGTCGACCGGGAGCGGCGCGCCGACGTCGGCGGCGCTCGTGGCGGTATCCGGCACATAATAGAGCACTGGGTTTTCGAGCCCGAGTCGGAGTAGGAGGCCGTCGCCGACGTCCCAGAGCAAGCAATCGGCCGAGAGCGGCAGCACGCCGCTCGGCAGATCGAGCGTGAACCGATCTTGCCACGTGCCGTCGACGATGCGCGCGAACACGACGCGTCCACCTTGGTTTGGATCGCCGTACGCGACGTCGACCTGTCCGCCGGTTCGACGGACAGCAGACACGTACGCAGGCTCGGAGCCGCCCAGGTATTGCATCGTGCGCTTCGCGACCGGCGGCTTGCCGGATTGATCGGACTTCGTGTCCCGATCGAGCGAATAGAACGACACGTCCTGATCGTTCGACGTCACCGGTGGGAACGTCATCGTGAGGACACCGTAGTGGCCCGCATCGAGTGCGACGACGGCCGATGACGTCGGGAACTCTTCCGCGAAGTCGAAGATCTGCGCGGGCGCGTCGACGTCCCCCAGCTCGGACACGTGGATCTCGTAGAGACCGCGATGGCCGGGGGTGAAGCCGTCGTTCACGACGAGGTCGGCGCCGCCGCTCGGCGCGTCGAACCAGTACATCTCCGCGGAGTTGATCCACGTGATCCGCATCGAACGCACCTGTGCTGGCGTGGCGCCGTCCTTGACGCACACCGTCGATTCGCACGTGTAGCCATCGGGGCACGTGCCGCTCTCTCCGCATGCATAGGGCTCGTCCGGGAGATCGGGGCTGCACGCACCACCGAGCGCCGCGAGCGCGGAGAGGCCGATGACGCCGAGCGCCGCGACGTATTTCAGGCGAGCTCTCACTTCTTGCCCCAGGTCTGCGTGCCGGCCTTTGCGCGACGCGGCTGCGTGGACTCGACCACCGACGATGGCGGCGGATCTTGGCGCGGGGACGGCTCGGGCGCCTCTTCGACCTTGGGCTCGAGCGAAGAGGGAGGTGCCTCTCGCACGGCGGCCCAGTTCGCCGCGCTGTTCACTCGACCCAGCGAGCCACGCAATGGCTGCGGCGCGCTCGGTCGCGCGGCAGTAGGCGCCGGCGAGAGCGGCGCCTCGTCTGCGAAGGGATCGTCGGTTTGCTTCGCGAACGAGTCGTGATCGTGTCCAGCCGAGCTCGAGCCGCCACCGAGCCGGAGGCCCGCGTGCGCGCCGCGACTGCCCGTCATGCCGCGACTTTCGGAGCCGAAGCCGACCGGCGTGCCGCCCGTCACGCCGCGACTGGACGAACCGAAGCCGGAGCTCGAGCTTCCCGTCATGCTGCGACTCGTCGAGCTGTACCCGGTCGAGCTTGCTCCGGTGATTCCACGGCTCGACGACCCGAAGCCCGAAGAGGACGAGCTGCCCGTGATGCCGCGATTCGACGAGTTGAACCCACCGGCAGGGCTGGCTCCTCCGGCAGAGCTGGCTCCGCCGGTGGGGCGACCGCCCGAGCTCGGGGCGGGCGCGGGGGTTCCGGTGATCCCGCGTGCGCTCGACCCGAAACCCGTCGTGCGTGCCGGTCCACCGAACGCGCTCGAGACTGGCGTCTGGCTTCGGTCGGAGGCGAACCCCGCAGACTTCCCTCCGTGGCTCGGCGAGTCCGTCGGGCCGCCTTGGTTCGAGAGCCGCTCGGACCAACGAATGCCGTGCCCTTTGCTTGCTGCGTCAGCCGAATGCGATGCGGCCGCGCTCTGTTCGCCCTCTTCCGCGAGGTACGCGGCGAGCAGCGCGTCCGTCGCGTCGCGAGGGCTCGCTGGCGCCGCTTCGCTCACCGGCGGTGACGCGAGCGGCGTCGCCTTCGAGCCCGTTCCTCGATCGATCGGAGCCCGTGCGGCCGACGCTTCCACATGCTTCGGCGCCGCGCCCGAGTCGCCGATGAGCTCGACGACCTCTTCGGAGCGCGGATCCCAGCGACGCGTCCCGGGTGACGCTTCGCGCGAGCTCGGCTTCGCGGAAGGCGGCGGGGGATCCATCACTTTCGGCTCGACGATGACAGCCGCAGCCGCCGCAGGCTTGCCGGGCGGCGGCACGGTCGCGACGGCGCGCATCTTGTCGACCGAGCGCTTGCGCGCGCGCCTCTGCGCCAGGCTCACCACGTATGCGCGCATCTGCTTCATCTGCTGGTCCGTCGCGTCGACGGTCTTCACGATGAAGCGGACGGGCTGACCCGGTTGACGCATTTCTGCGAGGTCGACGTCGAGCGGCTCTGCGATGAGCTGGGCATCGGCGTCGTACATCACGCGAACCGGCGGTCGCGCGAAGTCGACAGGCAGCTTCGGTGTCGCGAGCACGACGGCCATCTCGCCGGTCGAGAGCTCGACCATAGTGCCGGCCGGGAAGACGCCGAGCGCACCGGCGATGAGCTTGATGATCGCGCGCGCCGTGTTGTCGGTCGACTGGCTCTCGAGGATCTCGAGCGTGTCGTCGATCCCGATCGGGAGCGCGCCCGTCCGCGGAACGCGAAGCTCGACGAACGAGCGTGCCGCGTGGAGCACCTTGGAGAGGAGCGCGGGCTGACGTTTGCCCGCGTACGGAGCGCGCCCCTCGCGCATCGCGAGCGCTTCGTGCACGAGGACCGCGCGCGTGACGGCGGGTGGGTGGAGCTTGCCGAGCGCGGTGAGGGCGACGATGCCGCTCGTGGGGAGGAGATCTTCTTCGTCTTGGTTCAGTCGACGTGCTGCGCGCGACTCGTCCGCCGTGTACCCGATGAGTCGTTGGCGGCCGGTGTCGTAGAGCAACGCAGCGCTCGCGAGCGACGTCAGCAGGGTCCGATCGTCGGTGACCTGCGACGCCATCGCGACGGCGAGGATCGCCGTGTTGAGCAGCATCGCGGCGCGATCCGACTCGGTCGGCGGCGTCGCGGCGATCGTCACGAGCAGGCGAGCGCCCGCGTCGTTCTGAGACACCAGCTTTTGCGCCACTCGCTTGATGCCCTGCTTCAGCTCGTAGGTGCCGGCGCGGATGTCCGAGTAGAAGCTACGAACGAGCATGAGCGCAGCCGCGTAGGTGCGCGCCGCGCGGGTCGGCGGCGAAAGATCGCTGCCGTTCGAGAAGCCCACGACTTTGCGGAGCTTCAGGCCGTCCCAGCCACCTTCTGTCAAGCGCGGGTGCTTCTTCGCTTCTCGCTGAAGCTCGGAGACGTAGCGACCGAACTCCGACAGCTCGGCTGCGGTCGTCTCGCGGGACAGCGCGATCTCGGTGACGTCGAAGCTCTCGAGGATGGTGCCGAGCTCGAGGGCGAGCTGATAGGTCTCGCGCGACGCACGCAGCATCTGCCGATTCACGAAGACGGCGTGCTGCGTGAAAAGGATCGCGATCTGGTCGACCTTCGCGCGATCGCAGAAAGCGGTCACGGTGCCGAGGGCGAACTCGACGACCTGCGCGACGGCCTGGTTCGAGTCGGCGTGGAGCTGACACGCCTTGATGAGGCGATAGATCGCGTTCACGACGCG
>Ga0164241_10000720_pt1 | contig 51419 bp, 70 predicted proteins | sample OricomyardsoilBY_FD_108780 | JGI IMG/M metagenome (GOLD analysis project Ga0164241, IMG submission 108780) | Backyard soil microbial communities from Emeryville, California, USA - Original compost - Back yard soil (BY) | ecosystem: Environmental > Terrestrial > Soil > Unclassified | place: USA... | reverse complement strand
ACTCCGCTTACTATCGTCTACGCCGATCCGAACACAACCGTCGGCAACCCGGCCCAGAACGTCCCGAACGCGAAGGGTAAGAATATAGGGGAGAGAGCAGACCAAGCGGCAGCAAGAGCCTTTAGGAACGTCCACAACGACTCGACTATTATCCTCCCTGGTAAGAAGGGACAGATATTCGAGACGGACTTCGTTCCCCAGACCTCGAACGCAGGAGACTTCATGGCGGCAATCGACCTCTGTAACAAGTCGATGCTCCGGGCTCTCCTGATACCTTCCCTGATCTTTACGAACGGAGACGGGACAGGTTCGTTTGCTCTCGGACAGGAGCACGCTAAGACCTTCGATAAGATCCTGGACGGGATGCTCTCGGGCTTTATGGAGACCTTGAGAACCGAGCTTATTAAGCCTCTCCTAGCCTACAACTGGCCTAGGTCGGTCTGGAAAAAGGATGGGCTTGGGAAGTTTGGAAAGATGGAACTCTCTCCGGACGAGATCCAAAAAGAGATCGATATCCTCGAAAAAGCAGTGAATATGGGTGCGGTCGATATGTCCGACCTGAAAGACCTCAACGCTATCCGCGATAAGATCCGGATGCCGGCACGAGACACGATCATTAAGCCGCCAGCTCCCGAGGTCGAGTTCGACGAGTTCGGGAACCCGATACCAGCCGCCAGCGACTTCCCTGGAGCCCTCCAGCCAGGAGAGGAGGGGGAGAACGGTCTGGAAGGGGAGAAGGACGATCCTAAGCCCAATGTGAAGCCCGGAGAGGAGCAGGAGTTTAAGCCCTCCCCCCAGGAGCGCAGGAAGCTTTGGGCTCGACTGATGGCGGTTTTCAAAGGCTAATAGCGTTCAACGACAGCTTAGCAGTAGCGGGCCGGTTCCCTTCCCTGGGAGCCGGTCTTTTTATTTGCGTCCTTCCCTGAACATTTGGAGGAGCTTTTCGTAGAGGTGGACCTCCCAGAACCCCTTAGGGCTGGTATTCGAGGGAGCCATGATTGCGTCCTTATCCTCCTCGTTGTGATCGAAATTGTGGAGACAGTGGGCGAGCTCGTGAAAGACTGTCGCTTTGAACTGGGCGGATCCTACGTCGATGGGGGCGACAGTGATCTTTAGGTCGATACCGACTCGAACTTCCCCGTAACCCCAGGGAGTCTTAACGCACTTCCCCGCGAGGTGGGTTGGATCGGACTCGTCAGGGATGCCGATCTTAAGGGAGACCAGGGAGCTTAGGTTCCCAACGGTCGGAGCATGGTCGAGGTATTCCTGGAGGATAGGCTCCAGCTCCGGATCGATGTCGGGCTCTCCTCGACCGCAGGCGGCGATGCCGGAACTGAGGAGAGCTGAGAGGACCAGGAGCAATCTAAAGCTGAACATAAAACCCCCTTTTTCTTAAGCTTATCTTACCGAACCGTCCTCCGGAACGTCTTCACAGCCACCGAGCAGAGCGAGTATATCGGACGCAAGTTCCTTGCAGATGAAGTGCTTACCCGAGGTAAAAATAACCTCTGTCTCCTGATCCGAGACGACTCGAACCGACTCGATAGACGACTTACGGACAGCGATTTTCTCGTCGAAAGAGCGGGTAAGGAAGATAAAGCTTTTCATGGTGTAACTCCGTGTGATCCGTTGAACTTAAAATGCTTATCGGGCTTTTTCGTCAAAACTTTAGACATAAAAAAAGGCCGAATCCTTCCGGCCCATTACCACTTAGTCCTCGTAAGTGGCCATGTCGATCGTCTCGGACAGGCTCTCAAGGAGCCCTTCCAGACGCTCAGTTCCGACCTGGGAGCCGAGGTCGATACTGATATCGTCGGAAGGAGCCGAGAGGATACGGAGTTCGCGTTCGACTTCCAGCTTAACTCCTTCGAGGATGATCCGGTATCGGTCCATACTCTCAAGCTCGGCTTCCTCGTACAGAGCGTAAACGACCTGTCGAACAAACTCCGGAAGCTCCTTCGGATCGATAGTCTTAACGATCGCGGAGAGGCTTTTAAGGAAAAATTCTCGGTTCATCAGTGAGTCTCCCTGGTTTGTAAAAAGACGACGAGACTTCGAACGTACTCGGCTGTCAACGTGCAGTCGATTTCGTCTCCCTTCCGGTTAAAACCGAGGATAACTCCGTTCCCGACATAGACCGGGTGGGGAGAGCCTGTAACGTAAAAGCCGGTCGTGTGGGACTTCATCTGTCCTTCTTCGTCCACGTACAGTTGGTCCTGCTTGCCGATCTTAAGGACTCCCTGGATATAGCCGCCGACCAGGGCTTGCATCTCGGAAAGAGAGTCGGTCTCGCTAATTTCGACGACCTCGACTTTCTTCTCCTTTGAGTTGATAACTAGGGCTCTCATACCGAGCCCTCCACAGCTTTAAGGGCGTCTTCGAGAGTTCGGCAACGGCTTCCGATCTTAATCGGTGCGTAGGACTGGAAGCGTCCCTCGAAGAACTTGAGTTCATCAAACATGCCAGTCGAGTCTCGGTAAATTATCCGATCGAACTGCTTCGGATAAACCTTGAAACAGTAGTCCACGACAGCCATTGCATCGTTGGTCACTGACATTTTCCCTGGCTCATCGCGGTCGATTAAGACCAGAATGCGGCCGTGGAGAGAGGCGTTAAATGCGGAACGGATTTGCACGGGTATTCCCTTTCGGAAGGAGGTTAAAGCCGAGCCCTCGACGTGGGCTCGGCTTGGAGAACTTAAAGCTTTTTCTGAATTTCGGCGAGGAGGATCGAGTCCACCGAAGCCAGATCTTTCAGGAGGATCTTGCGAAGGAGTTCTGCGGCCTCTCCCTCGACTCCGAAGAACCCTTCGACAGTGATCGGAGCAGGAGGAGTAAGGGGGAGTTCTTCGACCTCGACTTCTCCCTGGGCGACGATTTCGACAGGCTGCTTAGCCTTGCTCTCAGCAATTTGATCCTGGAGCTTAGCTTCGCGGGCTGGTATGGAACCCGAGAATAGAGGTCTCTTTCCAGCGGCTTCGATTTCGGCTTTATCAGTAGTAGCGCGAGCAGTTGCTCTTAGGGTTCCAGCTTCCGGTTTAGGAGCTGTCTTACCTTTCGACTTACTGATCTTGGAAGCTGCGACGTAAAGCTTCTGCCAAGCCAGATACTCGTTGTATTTCGAAGCCTTATAGAGAGCTTCGACAGCGACCCAGGTCATGTTGTGGTCGATGCGCATCTTAACCATCTCAGCAACGATAAGGTCGAAATTTGCAGAGTAATCAGTAGCGTTGACTTCGAAAGCAGAAACGGTTGGGAACTTTTTCATGGGTAAATCCTTTGTGCCGGGGGAGTGGTCTGGGGAGCCTATCTCCTGCGACCTACAAAACCCTTATCGGGTATTTTGGATTTTTCTTTAGAACTAAAATTTCGGTTTCGTTAATTATTTACGATGGTTACGAGTATTTTCGATGGTATCTGGCGGCATTCACTACCACTATTCGGCATAGATAGCGATGCAAAATAATTTGCACTTCGCTTATACTCGGAATGACGCGGCCCGGTAAGTATCCGACAACCCCCGATAAGGTATCCAGTAAGGAGGATGCGAAAATGGAGAGTAAAAAATTGCTTAGGTGTCCGTTCGCGGAGGTGGTCGATCCGCCGCTCCCGACTAAGGGCCGGTATCCGAAGGGTTATCCGGAAGGAGCCGTGGTCCACTATACGGCTGGAGCCTATGGGCTGTCGGAGCTAGAGCTTGCCCGACAGGTCGGCTTTACCTACTTCCTCATAGATAAGGACGGGGGTATCCACCAGGGCTTCCCCTTAGACCGTTGGGGTTCCCATGCCGGCGTCAGCTCGTGGCCGTCCCTCGGGCCAGGGAACGTCAGTAAGCGGCTGGTCGGTATCGAGGTCGATTGCGCAGGGGTTGTGACTCCGGACGGCGCCGGGAACTTTACCTCCTGGTGGAAGTCGAGGATACCTCGGGAGGAGGTTCGGATCGTGTACGACGAGGAGAACCGAAAGGCTGGCGCTTATCACATTTACACGAAGGAGCAGGAGGAGAGTTTAACGAGGCTTATTCTGTGGCTTAAGGAGAACAACCCGGAGGTCTTTAGTCTCGATCTAGTTCTCGGTCACGATGAAGTTTCACCGGGACGAAAGACTGATCCGGGCGGCTCTCTTTCAATGACTATGCCTTCGTATCGGCAAGTGCTTCGGCACCAGTGGGCTCTGTCGGAGCCTCGTCGCTCGGCTGCGGATCAGGTAGCGTAAACCATTCAGGCTTAAAATAGGTCTGCCATAGCTCGAACCAGTTCCAGTTCGTCTCTAAGAAGGTCGAACCGAGAGCGGAAATCTTTGGTCTCTCCTCGTCGAAAAACTCGTCATGACTGAATGCGCTCGGCTCGCGAATACCCTTTAAAACAAAGGTCGCCCAGTCCCACACGGATACGTTGCCGAGTGGAGAGCAGTGATGAATAACCGTCTCCTCTGCATTGAACATCCTCTCCAAATTAGAGACCAGGACAGACGCAAGCCACAGCGTAGGCGTTGGTGTGACTAGGTTCCGAGGGAGCCTGATCCGAGTATCCGACTCCTGTCCGAAGGAAGCCAGTATCCGACCTGGAAAGGTTTTATCGGGCTTGTGTGTTCCGTAGAGAGAGCCGACTCGAACGATAGCTGTGTTCGGTCGGTTCGCGTGGAGGATATACTGCTCCGCTTTCGCTCTAATCGAAGCGTATTCCGAAAGGAACTCCTGAGTGACAGCGTTCGGGTTCCCTGGATCGTTCTCGTCTGCAACGTAGTCGGTCGAGAAGATGATAACCTTCGCGTCCACTCGCGCCGACGCAGCCACCAGCTTCGGAGCATTGCCGTAGATCAGTCTCGCGCTCTCCGGATCGTCCTTAGCTTGCTGCACCGAGCCCTGTCCGACGCAATACCAAATCACATCGTAATCGTCTCGGGCTAGCGTTGCTCGAAGCGCGTTGAGGTCTCTCACGTCGAGCCCTTCGGAGAGGGACACAAGGTCAACATTCCTTCTCTCTCCGCTCTGTCGGATCACCTCATTCTTAATGTCGATACCTAAGTTCCCTGCTCCCAAAATCAGATGCTTCATTTCGTACACTCCATGATGATATCGCGTTGATAAGGTCGAGCTTCGATTTCGCGCAAAGCATCGTGTTCGCTATTGTGATACTCCTCCATAAGGAGGTGAGAGAACCCAAGCTCACCGAGTATCATACCGAGTTCTTCGGTATCGTAAAGGAACTGATGCCCCCACAGTCGCATGGCTTCGTTGAAGAACTGAGCGTTCGACTTCGGCTCCCAGGTTCCCGGCCATTGATTTATTTTTCCTTGCTGATACCAGATGCAGAGCATGTGCAGGTCGGGAGTCGAGAACCGCATGACTCCCCCTTTTTTCAAGACTCGAAAGCACTCCTTAAAGAGAGCTATTCCTTCGTCTCGTGTAAGGTGTTCGATGAAGTGCTCGTGATAAATGTAGTCAACCGTGTCGCTTTCCTCTGGTATAGGTGAGCGAAGGTCGAATACGATTCTCATCGGCCCTGGTTCGATGTCCATGTTCTTCCACGTCGGTAAGATAATCTTTCCGCAACCCAGATGGAGCTTAAGCATAATGACCCCTCAACTCGTATTACAAAGAAGAATACAATGGCGATAAACCAACAAACTATCTCTAATCTGATAAAGATGCTAGGGAGTCGCGAGTCGGCTGGCGTTATCCGCATGGCTAAGAAGGTCGATGCTTTAGAGCGCAAGTGGCAGAACGAAATGGCCGAACACATTCGAGAGTTCACGAAGGAGTGGATGGAGAATGCAGCCGAGACAGGTCGGCTCCGACTCGACTTCGTTGACTTCGTTCCGATCCTTATGGAGCACTCCAGGGCCATCACAATCGCTGGTATCGAGTCCACGAAGGAAGTAAGGCCAGTCCGAGCGCACCGTCTTGCACAGGCTCCTAAGGCGGCTGTGCCGAAGTCCTTCCGAGAGCTTCGCGTCTGGTGGGACGCTTATCGGAAGCGGAATAAGATACCTCCCCGACAGCTCGCTATCGCTGAGAGACTTCGGACAGCTTACGTGCAGAAATGTCAGGAGGTCTGGCGCGCAAATGCCCAGGACTTCCTATCCGGTATTACGGCTAGTAAGACAGAGGCCGTCCAGGCAATTATGAAGGGTGCCGATGTTGTCGTAAGTCGTGGTAAGATGATCGTCGAGACCGAGACCACGCATTACTTCAACGAGGCTCGGAGAACGGTTTACGACCAATCACCCGATGTGACTCACTATCTTTTTGTAGCTGTCCGCGACCATGCGACTACAAAATGGTGTAAATCCCGACAGGGTTTGGTGTACGCTAAGGGCGATCCACTTTTAGACAAAGAGACGCCTCCGATTCACTGGAACTGCCGTTCGGAACTCCTGCCGCTAACGCCTGCGAACCCCAACCATCTCAGGCTTATCGAGGATAAAAAACGATCGCGGCGTAACAATAGTCCGGAAAAGCTTCCCCCGGAATGGACGGCGAAAGTCAGATAGGAGACTCGAATGCTCGTAAGACTGAGAGAGACCGGCGCTATATTCGATCACACCGCTCGCGAAGGAGACTCCGAGGGCTCGGTCGAACGTCGGGCAATGCTCGTATACGCGGGGAAGTTCGAGTCGATGGACGGGGAAGTAACGGTCACTCCTGCGCAGCTTAGCGCCCTGGTCGAGACTCACAACGGCCTGATGGGGAAGGTTAAGAGACTGGCTTCCGGAGAGGTTCCACTTAAGAACTACCCTCCTGTCCAAGCAGACCACTCCACGAGCGCGTGGGACACTGTGGGCCGAGTTATCGGAGACCTCGAACTCGACTTCTACGAGAACGAAGACGGAGACCAAGTTCCGGCCATCTTCGGGAATGTGCGGTTCCTCGGTAAGGACAACGTGGAACGTGTTAAAGACGGTCGCTGGACGCATCTCTCCGTGGGTGCCGACTTCGATAAATCTAAGCTCTCAGAACTCACCGTCACCCCATTCCCAGCGGCCAAAGGCGCGAGTCTTTTAAAGCAGGGCGAAACCAAAGTTGATCCTGAAAAGGACGACGACGACGATAAGGAACAAGTCGATATGAATCGAGCGAAGCTGAAAAAGTATCTGATGGACACGAAGAAGATGTCCGAGAAGGACGCCGACGAAGAACTCGATAAACTCTCGGCGGACGACAAAAAAGAAGACCTCGACAAGCTCTCGGCGGAGGAGGATGAGCACGGGAAAAAGCTCTCCGCTGAGAACACTGAGAAGGAGGAAAAGGAGAAGAAAGAGAAGGAGGAAAAGCTTACCGCTGCTCGTACCGAACTCACTCGACTCTCGACCGACTTCCGGGCAACGCACGATGGTGCACGTCTGGCCGCTGCGAAAGGTCGTATCCTTACCCGTCTTTCGAAGCTCCGCTCCGAGGCTAAGGTCACTCCAGCCGAAATCAAAAAGCTCGACATCACGAAGCTCGCGGCGTCCTCTCCGGATGCTATCGAAGCAGTCCTGGCAACCTACGAAGCTCGCGAGCCAGTGATCCAGGTCGGACAGATAGGCTCGACGAAATCGGAACACCTCTCGGCTGTCCAAGCTAAGACTCGGATGAGCCGACTCGAAGCCGAGACTCGTGCGAATATGCCCCTCCTCGCGAAGATGGATAAGGGCCGCAGACTGTCGGAAGGAGGAGCACCGACCGACGCTCCTGTCCCGGCTGTCCACGAGGAGCCGAACCAAACCCTTACCTTCGACGCAGAGTATACCCACATCTGTCAGATGATCGACCAGGGGAACGGCGTTGGCGCGAAGGATGCTCTTAAGGCCCTTATTCAACGGATGGCCAGCGGAGCCGCTGCCGCTGATGGAGCCGACACCAACACACTCGAAACTGAGAACCAACTCTCTGCGCTCTCTGCGGCTGTCGAGAAGATGCAGACTCAGTTCGATGGTATCGTGAAGCTAAGCAGTTCTCTCGTCGGCGCTTAATCGCTCCGAGGCTTAGAACTTTCGAACTTAACCTTTGATCTTGGAGGAGCCCGACCGATGGGTGCAATTGGAGCAGCTTTTAACGGCAACATTTTTTCGAAAGACAACCCGATCATCATCGCGACGAACCGTGCGTCAGCGATCCTTAATCCGGTCCGTCTGCGCTACAACGCTTCTGGTTATCCAGCCGGAACGGTGCTTGCGCGCAACACGACTGACGGCCTTTTCGAACGCTATAACGATGGCGCTTCGAGTGGTCTCAACACTGCGTCTTGCATCCTATTCGAGCAGCATCCTATCGAGGACTTCGATGGATCAGGCGCGACAGGCTCCTGCATGGCGGTGGGTATCTTCGGCGGTTGTACTGTGTTCGAGGCGAAGCTCCTAGGGCTCGACGCGAACGGAAAAACAGACCTCGGCGGAAAGTCCATCATCGACGCGACGGGCGTTACAACACTGAAGTTTTAAGCGGGACGCTTAGGCGCGTCACCCGACGGAACTATCACAATTTATGGAGGCTTGGCGTCCCAAATGATGAACTTGTTTTTCACCAACGAATACACCGAAGTTATTCAAAAATTGATCAAGGAAGTGGTCAACGATCCGACGACTTATATCGGCTCGAAATACCTTCCCTCGGTCGCTCTCCCTGTCTCGCGAGTACGCACTGAGGTCATCGAAGCCACTGGCGGTATGACCAACGAGCACTTGCCCGGTACGAACCCGAAGTACATCCAGTCCTTCGGAACCCGAGCGCAGGAATACTCTCCTCCGTTCTATAAGGAGGTCATTCACTACGACGAAACGCGGATTCTTTATCTGCGTGAACTCGGCTCGAATGGCCGCAACGTGCGCGGTGTGCAGCAGTACATCGACCTCGATATCGACCGTCTTAACCGACGTATCGAGACTCGTATCGAGTATCAGCGTTGGCAGTCGATCTTTAACGGTGGGTTCTCCTGGATGGGTAAAGCCATCTCTTTCGGAACTCCGTTGAAAAATCGGACTGTCCCTGTCGGAGCTGTCTGGTCGTCTGACGGTATCAACGCAAACAACTCCGCGAACCCCATTATCGACCTTCGATACTGGATCATGGGCGGACTCGATGCGTTCCGTAAGTACAAGATCACTGGCATCGTGATGAACCCGAACACAGCCCGTTGGCTCCTGGATAACGCGAACACTCGCGCTTATCTCACCAGCTACGGCGCGAACCCTTCAATCGGTGGATACGACGTAAATAAGGTGCTCCAGTTCCTTATTCCCGGTCTCCCGAATGTCGAGGTTTACAACGGAACTTGGATGGACGAGAGCATCGACGCTAACGGTCACATCACCGTTACCGACGCTCAGTATTTCATCCCGGACGGAAAGATCTTTTTCGAGTGCTCTCTCCCTGGCAACGATAAGATCGGTGAGTTCGTTCAGACGGTCAACCTTGCGTCAGGTTCGATCGACAACCCAGGCTTCGGTAAGTTCCTCGTTGTCGAGGATAATACCGCAGCCGGTACTAAGGGCGGTCCCTCGAACCCGTACCTCGACCTCGTTGGTGGTGTGTACGGCGGCGTGAAACTCGACCGTGGCTTCGACGTTCTGACTGCTACGGTAGTCTAAGAGCGAGTGGTGTGGCCATGAATTGCTAAAGCTGGAGCCCTGCATTTAGTGGGGCTCCAGCCCCAAAAGGAAAAGGATTTTTAAGATGAGCGATGCAACAAAAACTCCCGGCCCGACCGGCCCTATCGCCTCCGATATGACCGCTGCTCCCGACGCTGCTAAGTCTCAGCTCGTTCAACCTAGCGCGAAAAAAAAGGTCAAGATCCGCGCACTCCGCGCAATCGCAATCGATAACTTAACTCTCTCTCCTGGTTCGATCGCAGAGGTCGATGAGGAGACAGCCGCAGAATATTGCGACCGTTCTTTCGATGGTGGCTACGCCTTCGCAGGAGAGCGCGGGAACTCGACAGCCGATAAGTTTAAAATCGTTCGTGCAGAACGTGTGGCTTAACCTTCGTTGAGTCTGTTTTTACTGGAAGCATTAAAGGGAGGTGGCCTTCTGCTCCCTCCCATTTTTTTAAGGTAAACCGATGCCGCAGTACATCACGTTCGAAGACGTTCGCTTGCGCCTTATCGGAAAGGTGCAGTTCACGACCGATGTAAACGACGATAATAAGATGCTGCAGGCGTTAGCCGAGCGTCTTATCGATGAAGCCGAAGGAGTCGTCGAGTACGACCTCTCTCCTCGATACTACGCACCGTTTCAGACTGATGCGGAAGCTCCGTTCGCGGATCTTTCCCTAAATCCAACGAAGCAAATCCTTAAGACTCTCTGCGAGCTCAAGGCCGTCGAGCGTATCCTCGAAACTGATTTCGGGAGCGGTACGGCTGTGCAGGGCGATAAATATATGAAGTCGGTCGCGGATCGATATAAGACCATGACCGAGAACCTTCTCGCGAAGAAAAAAGACGGCGCCACGGACTCCCAGGGCTGGAAGTATCCTCCTCTCCCAGGGCTCCGCTTGAACTATATGAACACCGCCGCTGACGACGGATATATGGGTTCGGTTATCGTTGCAAACGGGTCGGACTCTCAAGGATACGCTCGTGGACAGGTCAACGATCCTGCGTTCAACTTTTGGAACGGGTGGAATGGCTGGTGAGCATTGAGATCGAATTTAAATTCCCTGATTGGGTCGAGAAGGTCGGTCGAAATACCGAGCGGATCAACCTATTCATCGCTGCACAGGTGCAGACGAACCGGGGTTTATTATTCGACTCAGAGGGCTCTCACAACGGGCATAGTAAGTGGGCTCCGCTCCGATTTAGACAGGGCCAAATCCTCTCTCAGAGGGGAACGCTCCGCAAGTCGATAGCTCCTTCGAAAGCGAACGGGACTCCCGGCCCAGACGGTATCGTCCAGTTCGCGGGAGACACGATAACAGTCGGAACGAAGCTCCTTTACGCTCGGATGATGAACGATGGAACTGAAAAGCTCCCAGGTGGGGTTCTAAGGCCGAAGAACGCTAAAGTCCTCCGGATACCTCTCCCCCAGGGAAAAAGCGCGAATGAGCACGCTAGGAAGCTCTCCACAGGGACAGCCGAGAAGGTTATCAGTCGAGCCCGTGACGGTGTGGCCACAATCGAGCAGCGGATCAACGCCACGAGAGCCCGGTTCTCGAAGACGAAATCGGACAGCGGCTCCCGAGCTATGGCCATCCAGGAAAGACTCGATAAGCAGCTCGACGCGAAGCACAAAGCGCAGGCGAAGGTCGAGAAGGCGGAAGCCCGACGGAATAAGATCCTGGCGACCGGAGTCGGGGGAGACAAGTTTATCTTTCGGAAGTGGGTTAAGATCCCTGCTCGAAACTTCGACGAGTGGAACCAACAGGATCAGCAAGAAATCGACGGAGCCCTTCTAAATCTAATCGCAGGAATATTGAATGAGTGAGCGCATAGATACCCTTGTTTATTCGACTCCGACCGAGCCCACGACGAAGGAGGAGTTCGAGACTCTTTTCCTTACCGGGCCTGCGGAGTTCCTTTGCCTTTCGATTGCGGAGCAGCTTCGGATCGATCCAGTCTGGTCGGTTCTTTTCGGAGGAGGAGACTTTATCGATGGTTATAAACGCATGGACTATTCGATGCGCGCTCTCCCAGCGATCAGAATATATAACGATAACTTTAAGAAGGACTTCGAGTCCTGGTTTATCAATGGCTATATTAAAATCGATCTTATCTTTCCTGCGAATATTCGACGGAAGGAGACGCAGCAAATACCGGATACCATCTGTGCTGCTCTCCTCCAACAGTTCCGCAGACAGTCGTTTTTCAATGCTATATCGGCCCGAGTTCCAGGACTAAACGAGCTTGGGAAAGTGGTCGATTGCGATAAGGCTCTCGCGTTCGAATGGCAGGAGGATATGCTCGTTCCCCTGATCCAGTGCATGGTCAACTTTAAGCTCGATTTAAGGGCTTGGGACGACTACATGGAGAGCGATTATCGGACGAAAGACGAGCCTTTCAGTCGTCCACTCGGCGACCTAGAATCGCTCTTTACAACCATTCAGGCGCTTAGAGATGACGGTTCGGAAGAACTTATCGTTAGCTCCGAGCAAGTGATAGAACAAGATCCTTAACGACGGAGGTATTGCAGCATGGCGTTGACCAGCATCGGTTCTCAGAAAACCCCAGGCAGACCAGTGGAAATTACATTCGCTGGTGAAACTGGACTCCCATCGGACGAGCAGGAAGTCTTATTGATCGCTCACGCGGAAAGTGGTGCGACCGGCACGAACACCGTCGTCAACATCAATAACGTAGCCGATCTTAAAGCCGCGTCCGGAGAGGTAGCGGCTAAGTTCGGAGACGGTTCCGAAGCGGCTAAGATGGTCCTCGCGGCTGTCAAGGCGAACGAAGGTAACGGAACCTTTCCTCGTCTGAAAGTCGGTGTACTCGACTCCGCAGAGACTGTGATTCCTGTCCCTCTCCAGAACGCGATTAAGGCTGTAAAAGCCGAGTTTGTAGTCTCCTGCTACGACCTCGACTCCGACAGCGCGAGCCGAACTGTCCTTAAGGATATGGCGAACGCGATGTCAGGCCCTCAACGTGTGCAGAACAATCAGTTCGGAACCTTCGGCGTCGGTGCTTCGATGTCCCAGGTGGATCCGTCTGCGTTGTTTAAGATGGACACCCAGTTCCTTATCGGCGTGTGGAAGCGTGATACCGGATCAGGGGATCAACTCTCGACTTACTCGGTCGGGGAAGTTGCTGCCGCTGCCGCTGCTCGCATGGCTTCGAACGGGGTTCCTTATAACCCGCTCGACGACGTTTCCATCCCTGGTATTCCTGCTCCTAAGAAGGTCGAAGATTGGCCCTCTGTCGGTGCCGGATTGGAGTCGGAAGCCTGTCTGCAACAAGGTTGGACTCCGCTCTTCGTTAAGCCTAACGAGGAGGTCGCCTTCGTCCGTACTGTCACGGGTCGGCTCTCGGCGGATGGAACTGGAACTCCGGTCGTGACTGCGTATTACGATGTGCAGGACTTCCAAGTCCTCTACTTCTGGCGCAAGACTCTCTTCACTCGGTTCTCTCAGCCCGACTTTAAGCGTACCAAGGCTTCCGAGGATGTTGGTCTCAACATCAAGGCCGAAGCGATCCGATTGGCCGTTCAGTTCGAGACGCAGAATATGTTCCAGGCTGTCCAACAGCTCGCGAAAAAATTCCTGCTCAAACGCAACGTGTCCGACCGACACCGCTTCGATTTGAAGACGCCGGTCAACGTCATTCCGGGCCTTCACGTCATCGCGACCAACGTCGAAGCTACGACAGAGTTCGATGTAATTTCGATCTAACATCGGGCTTCCCAGGAACGCCTTTAAGCCGAAAAAAGGAGACGAAAGTTGTCAACTAGATACGCCGACCGAGCCTTTATTTCCATCAACGGAGCCCGACTTGCCGACATACAATCGGCATCTCTTAAGCAGACGAAGAACGCCCGAGCTGTCCCGACGATGACTCCGGACGGCTTTAACCGTGGCTTCGTGCAGGGCAACACCGACATCGACATCACGTTTACTCTCGCGGTGCTTAATCAGCTTGCGCGTCCGAAGCTGGAGGGAATAGACTTCGAGACTAACGACGTGCAGCTTACCTTCGTCTGTGGAGCTGACCAGTACGTGTGTACTGGCCTTTTCAACAAGGACACAGACGACAGTGCAGGAGGTATCGGAGATGAAGTGAAAACCACGTTCAACTTCGGAGCCCTCCGCATCACCGACGCGGTGGGGAACTCCGTTCTTTTCAACCTGACTTTATAAGACTTAGGAGAGCGAGATGGATCAGGATATGCAGCAGATTGAAGCGATGCGAGCCGGGGTATCTTACAGGTTCCCGATTAAGGTTCGAAACTTCGAGTTGGATGTCCGTCCTCTCGCTCTTATGGAGACGGTATCGGTTGCTCAAAAGGTCGCCGAAGCTATGAAGGGTGTTCCGGAGTCGGCTCGAAATCGGCTTACGGAACACGCTTTTCTCGCTAAGTTCACGCTCGAACTCGCTTCGACTTCGGACGTGGATAAGAACGATCCTCGGATCACGTCTTACGTTTTGGATCGCTTCACCAACGACGAAATCATGGCTGTCTTTAAGCAGTACGTTTCGATTGTAGATCGGGCTAATCCTGTCTTAGACTTTATGAGCCCTCCCGAGATGGAGGGACTGATCGACCACTTAAAAAAAAACAGGACGGAAACGTCCTCCGAGGAATGGGACTCTCAACTGATCGAGCTATCTTTCTCGCAACTGGTGAGTCTGGTGCGCTTTTATCTGACCAACGACGACTGACATCGGGCCAAGTGGTTTGGTGGGTTGCCCATGCTGTGGTAAGCGGTAAGCTTCAATGGCAATCGGTCAAGGGAGCCCACACATGAGCGATCCAGTACAGGTATCAGTCCGGTCGTCTTTACAGTCCATTATCGACGAGCTGGAGAAGGTAAAAAAGGCCGCTAAGGAAGTCCAAGAGACGTTCGAGGATACCGGGAAAGGTGTCGAGGACGGGCTTAAGGACAACACGAAAAAGGTCGATACGTTCTTCGGTTCTCTCCGAAGCCTCTCTCGTCGCGTCGCGGATCAACTTCGCGGCGACTTCAAATCACTCGTTGCGATCAACGCAGTGTCCGACTCCCTCAAACTCTCGAACCAATTTAAGGGCTCTATCACAGAGACCGTTACCCTTTCGGATAAAGTCCGAAAGCTTGGTACTACGTTTGGTATTGCAAAAGATCAGTTCTCCTCTTTCCAGTCCTTCATAACGTCGGGCCTTGGCGATATCGGAATGAGTTCTGATGTAGCATCCAGGACGCTTGACGGTCTTTCAAAAACAAGGGTTCGTGGAAAAGAGAACATACTGGCATATTCAGCCGAAGCTGGAATGCTGGCATCTATCTCTCAAGAATCCGGTAAAGAAGGACAGATCGCAAAAGGTCTTGCCGACGTGACTCAGGCTCGCGGTGGGAATGTAAATGATCAGGCGCAGCTTGGAGCCCTATCTGAGTCTCTTCGAAAGGTGTTCGTCTCCACCGGCCAAACACCAACCGAATCTATCGATGCGATGAAAAAGATTTTCACCGCTATGCCGAAAGACCTACGAGCTAAGATCGGATCGGAAGGACTGGCAAACCTTGCGACCGTCGGCGCTGTTGGAGGGCCTAATGCTACGAAATATTTCGAGCAATACGCTGCGATGTCTCCGATTAAACGCATGGCTCTCGATGCTCAGGGCGGTGGAAATCTTTTCAGCGATAAGGGTATCGACCTCGATAAGCTTGCCTCATTTATCGATAGCGTCAGCGCCAGGACTGGTGGTGATCCTAGAATGGGCCTTACGACAGCCGGTATTGACGAAGATGCGGCCGAAGGTCTGGTTAAGCTCCGAGAGAGCCTAGATGAAGTTCGTAAGGCTCTCCAAGCCGGTAAGGGTATCCAGGGCACCCGAGAGGATCAATACCGTGACACAAAGGGCCTTAGCGAAGCTTTTAAGGCCAACTTCAACCAATTTAAAAAGCTTATAGCCACTCCATTGGCCGCTATCACCCAGGGCGCGACAGACGCTCTCTCAGCGACCTCAGAATCGACCGCTGGCTCTGCGGCTGTCGTTGCTGGTGGTGGTCTCCTAGCCGCTCTTCTCGCTGGTAAAGGGCTTAAGGGAGTCGGGAAAGGTATGGGTATCGGAGGGCTGGCCACTACCGCTGCTAAGACAGCCGGAGCCGAAGCTGTGCTTGGGGAAAAGACCATCCCTGTCTACGTCACGAATGCTTCCGAAATCGGTGGGGGAGGTATCGGTGATGCTCTCGGAGCCGCAGGAGGAGCTGCTGGAGCGGCAGGGGGAGCCGCTGCTATGGCCAAAAATGCAGGTATGGTCGGGCTTGCTGCTCTTGTCGGAGTCGGTATCGGTAAAATCATCGAGCCCTACGTCAATGGAGCCCTGGAGAACACTGAAAAGCAGAACTATGGCGGCATGGAGATGAACCTGGGAGACCGGATCGGGTACGTCATGGATAAAATGATCGGCGGAGATATGTCGAAAGAACTAGACCAAAAAGAATATAACCGCAAATACGGTGGGAAGGTCGATGGAGTTCCTGCAAAAAAACTCGTCCCGACTGATAAGATCCAGGAAAATAAAGAAACGATCCGAGAGAAGACCGTTAAAGAGACAACGAGCGTCGTCCAACCTACGAATAACCCGTTCGGAGGAAACGCCACTAGGATTGTGATCGAGACGAAGGAGCCGAACCTAAAGGCTCGGACTAAATCACCAAGTCAGGGAGCATCGAACTAATGCCAAAGTTTGACATATCGGACTTAGCGGACTTTTCGCGGATCACCCAGGGCGCTCTCGGGAGCTTTAATAGCCTTATCGGTGGCCGCGATCCGAAAGAGTGGGATATCCGAGAGGCTTCGTTCAACGGGGTCAAGTTCCACGTTTTTAACCTCTCGAAGACGAACTCCTTCTCGGCTGTCAACGGCGCTCCGCAGCCCGACGAAAAGACGGTGTGGGACGGAGCTGTCTCTCGGTTCGCGGACTTCTCGGGCCGAAGGAAGGTCAAGTATTCCTTCCCGTACCGAGACGGACAGACCACGGACGACTTAGGCCGGATGGGGGAGACCTTCGAGGTCGATGCTCTGATCCACGGGCCGCGCTATATGGAAGGATACCAGCGGCTCCTTAACGAGTTTAATAAGCCGACTCCAGGGAAGCTTATCCATCCAGTCCGAGGGGAACTCGATTGCGTAGTCGAGCAGGTCTCCCATATCCACCAGCACGACCAGCGCAAGGCCGTGGCTCTCCGGATCGTCTTTACCGAGCACAACTTTACCGTGGGGAGTATCAACGCCCTCCGAGACAGTTCGGTTAAGTCGAGCCTGACGAAAGCCCTCGAAGTCTTTAAGGCCATCGATAGGGCTGTCGCCCGAGTGGAGGGAGCGATCCTCCTGGCACGGGGTATTAAGAACCTCGTGAACTCGTACCTGGCACTTTACAAACGAGACTCGGCTCGAACCCTTACCCGGATGAATGTGACCTTTAACTCGAACGGGACGAGCACGGATATACCGGCCCTGCTTCCCCAGAACATCGGCGGCTCGGGTATCGCTACCTCCGCAGCCGGGGGAGCCTCTGACGGTCGGGTTCCGACTCTCGGGAGTATCGATCCTGTCACGGGGAGACCGACCGGAACCACCATCGGCTCTCAGACAGCGATCACAGCCGACGAGAACTTCGTTGTCGTGCGGTCGATAAGCGATCCTTTCAACGGTATTCCTGTCGCGGATCTTTCCTCGACCACTCTGATCGCTGTCGCGATAACCGAGCTGACGAAGGAGGTGCAGGCCCTTCGAGACCAAGCCACTCAGATCATAAAAGCAATCGAAGGAAACGGCGCTGCTCTCGAACTCTACGACACGATTTTAGAGATGAGACAGACCGTAATACTGACTCAGGACGTGCTGGAAAAAGGCGCTGCGTCCTCGAATGCGCGTATCGTTTCCTTCACAGTTAAGCGGGTGATGAGCCTTAGAGAAGCGGCTTTTCTGAACGGTCTCTCTCCGAACCGTGTGCAGGAGTTGGACATACTTAACCCCGAGCTTGCGTCGATAAATTATATCGAGCCGGGCACTGTCTTAAGGATTCCATCGTCATGAGTTTAAGCATCTTTCCGAACTACGATACTCCGAGCTTCGGTAAAATCGGCGGCCTCTCGATAAGTAAAACCATCGAGCAGGACGGTCGTTTCCCACCGGTCACGCTCTCGGTAAAGCCTCTCGAAAACGTGCAGAAACAAAGTGCGAGCGGGAAGCTCACGTCCGAGGGACTTATCGGCTCTCAGCTCTCGGTCGCGAACGTAAACCTTACGCGGTTCCTTTCCTACACCTTCACCAGCTCGGTTCTGATACCAGTGGACTCCTTCTCCTTCGAGTTCGTGGCTCCGGATGGACCTCCTCTCTACGAGCAGATAAAGGACGGAGACCTCGCGGTTATCAGTGCCAACGGCGTGACGATTGCGACTGGTATTATCGACACTTTAGAGGTCGAGACCGACGCCGAGCAGGGGGAGAGAGGCTTCGTGCAGGGCCGCGACCTGATGGCCCAACTGGAGGATCAGGACGCAGTATCAATGGACTCCAGCCCGATATGGGCGAACTCCTTCACGGTTATCAACGGGGTTCGGAAGTTCCTCGATAACACCAGGATCACGAGCTTAGTCGCTAAGGGCTCTCTCCCGTCCTCGACTTACCTTCTTGCCACCGAACCAGGGGAGAGCAAGCTCGCAGCCCTCCAGCGCTTCCTGGAGCCTCTAAACTGCGTTGCCTGGATGGCCGCCGATGGAGCTTTAAACATTGGGAAGCCCGATATGTCCTCGGAGCCGAGAGGAGCCCTGATCCTTTCGAAGTCGAAGCGTCTGTCGAACGTCCTATCGATGAGAGCGACCAGGAGCGCGACCAGTATTCCTAACGCGATGGTTCCTATTTGGGTGGGCCAGGAGACAGTGGTCGACCGTGTTCCGAAAGAGCAGGTCATGATGAATGCGGCCGAGCGTCCTTCTCGGCTTTTTAAGCTTGGGCATAGGGTTCCGAAAAGCTGCGTTGTCTCGTCTCCGACTGCTCCCGATCCTCAAGGGCTCTCGGACATCAACGCAATTAAGGTCGGAGGATCGAAGCTCCTCGAAGCCTACGCGAAGCGAGAGCTTGCTCGTCGGAACGTGCAGGAGCTTATCGTCCAGGCCGTAGTTCCAGGCCACTATAACGAAGCCGGAGAGCCCTTCGTTGTCGATACGATTTACTTCATCGAGTACGACCGGGGGAACGTCTACGAAAAGATGTACCTATACCAGTGTGATTACGAGCTGACGGAGAAGGGCGGCCAACGCACAAACCTCTATTTTTGTAAGTTGGGAACGATAGTTTCTGACGTGAAAGCGCCATGAATGATGCTGATTTAAAGCGGTGGGTTCGCGAAGAGATCCAACGTCAGCTTATCGTTATTCAGAACGGTCAAGCAGGCGAAAACACTTCTATGACCGAGACTATCGAGAACCTTTATCCAGGTTCTCCCTCGATACCCGAGCGTCCTGTGATGCACCCTTTCGGCTTTGTGTCGCGAGCTAAGCGGGGAGTCCTTTCGGTTATCGGTAAGATCGGAGCGGATCCATCGAACCGCATGACTCTCGGCCATCGCGACTCGAAAAGGCCCGAGGTCGAGGAGGGAGAGTCGGGTATTTATTCCTCGGAGGGGTACGAGCTCCGTGCGATGCTCGATGGACTTCGAGTGGTAAAGGGAGACCAAAAATACGCTCTGCTCCTGGGAGACGAGGTGATTACGTTCCTCGGTAAGCTTATCGATGTGCTGGTTATCCACACGCACGGTCCACCGGGTACACCTCCCTCGAACGCCGCGGACTTTACGCAACTTAAGACAGACGATCTAGCAGGGACGACTCTGCTCTCAACGAAGGAAGGAGGGTTCGGATAATGCCTTTAGTCGGAGCAGGAATGGGAGACGCCATCAAGGCAAAGATAATCGCAACGCAAGCCGAAGCTCCTGCGTCAGCGGACCTCGATCCGTTCTGCGCTGCAATCGGAGAGGCTATCGTCGAGTATCTGACGGCTAACGGACTGGTTATTATCCCTGCGAGCGCGATCGTAACGAGCGGTTCGGCAGCGACTCAGACAGGGCCGGCGGCACCGGTACCACTTCAAATCACGTAAGGGAGAGAGCATGGCACAGAACTGGGACATCAACGAGAGAACTGGCGATTATGTGATGCGCGGCGGCGCACCGTTGCAGACCGACAGCCTTAGAATACCGGCTTATAACCGGCTTAAGGTGAAGCGTACGCAGTGGATGTATGCTCCCGATGTGAACTACGGTTCCGACTTCTTTCGACTGAAAAAGAGACAGACCAACACCGACACGAGCGCGGTCGAGAACATCGCGGCCCGAGGTCTCCAGCCTCTCGCGGACGACCAGCGAGCGCAGCGGATCGATATAGACTTCGACGCAGTAGCTCGGAACGGAGTTGGTCTTAAGATAAAGATCGTTTCAGCGCAGGGAACCGCAGAAGAACTTAACCTAAACCCACTCGGAGCATAACGGAATGGCCCTCAATTATAAGACGCCGGAGCAGTGCGCAGACCAATACCTTGAGCATTTAAAGTCTTTAAAGCCCGAGGTAAACACCGACCAGACCGACTCCGATTGGTGGATACGCGGACAGGTTGTTGGTGGTGTTGTCTCCGGTATTTACGCGGATCAGGCACGTATCGCGAACGATCCTTTCCCCCAGTCGGCTCGACGCGAAGGTCTGGAAAAGTCCCTGATAACGTACTTCGGGAGTGGCTTCCGTGATGCAACGCAGGCCATCGGAACTGTCCGACTCAGCGGCGCCACCGGCTCCAGCTTCCCGGCTGGTACGCAGCTCGAATACGAAGCCAACGGGAACCTTTACGCAGCGACCGAGACCATAAACTTTGGAACAGCGGCAACGGCGAACGTACCCGTCCAGTCTCTCGCGACAGGCCAGAACCAGAACCTCCTCGAAGGAGCTGTCCTTACCATCCCGAGCCCTCCCGCTGGCGTGGCTTCGACGGCTTCGGTTATCAACGGGAATATATCGGACGGTCGGAACATCGAGTCCACCGACGAAGGAGCGGCCCGAGTCCTGACGCAGATACGGAGCCCTCTCGCTGGAGGGAAGGTCTCGGACTACCAACAGTTCGCCATCAACGCTGATCCGGCTGTGACCTCTGCGACCGTGGCCCGATACCCTTTCGGTCTGGGAACTGTCGGCGTCGTGATCACGGCTGGAACGACCGATATAGACTCGGCCCTAGACAACGGTGATCCGATCATCCTGATACCCTCTGACGACCTCGTGGAGCGTGTGCAGGAGTATATCGAGACTCAGAACCCCCTTACCGACTGTGCCTACGTTCTAAAGCCCGCTTCGGTGCCGGTCGATGTTGTTGTTTCGGTTCGGTACGCCCAGGGCAACGGCTCGACGATAAACTCGGGCCAGACGCTGACGCAGGAGGAGCTGGTACGCCGGGAAGTGCAGCGCGCAATCTATAAGACTCCTCCTGGTGGCCGGAAGTTCGGAGCCACAGGGTACGTTGTCGCAGCCGAAATCGAGGAGGTTATCGATCTAAACCTCTCCGCGAGCCCTTACGCTATCGGGGAAAAGGCGCAGATAATCACCGACAGACAGGTGGCAAACCTTACGGTTACAGGGGCAAACCGCTCTCTCCTCGGGACGCAAGTCGCGTTCCCTGGAACGATTAACGTCATCACATTGAGTTGAGCGATGCCTAAATTTCTGAATAGGAACGAGATATACCGGCTCCTCCAGCGGGAGCTTCCCGAGGGGGTTTATCCTGACGGAGCAGCGTCGGCTTACTTCTCGACCGCCGATATGGCTTCGGTGGCCGATGTTGCAGCGACTGGATACGCGAACCTCGAACGGATCTACGAGAACTATTGGCCGCAGACCTCCGACGAGAGGATCACCGATTGGGAAATCACCGCTTTCGGCTTCCCCCTCGTTGCGTCCCTGTCTCTCGCTGAACGCCGCGACCGTGTTGTGGTTAAACTTCGAGCGAAAAAAGGGATTACGAAGGGTGATATTAAGGAAGCAGTGCTCGGTATTATCGGCTCCGATAAGGATGTCGAAATCGTCGAATGGAACTGCTCGGGTGGAGAGTTTGGAGCATGGCAATTAGGTGTTTCATTGCTCGGATACAACACGTATCTTGGCAACTACAACATGCTTACGGTGACGGGTGATGGCGCTTGCGACATCAATCCAGCGGACTACGGACTTACGCAGGAGGTGTGGGACGGTATGAAAAAGCAGGCTTATACCTACGAGGTTAAAATCTTCGGATACACTCTCAGTCCGTCCGAGTACGAGGCTCTCGATACTGCTTTAATACCAGCGGAACCGGCTCGATCCGGACACTTGATTTCGGATAACCAAACCCACGTCGTATAAAGGTTGCAACGGATATGGCCAACTCTAGCATCAGTTTCTATAATTTTTACTTTCGTTATCTGTGGACGCAAGACGACTTTACCTCCTTTCAAGACGCGATGGCTTCGACGACTCGCGGGAGTATGGAAGGAGCCTACGGCGCCGCTGTCCTTACCGGGCTCGGGTGTCTTCGAGCTTCGGGCCGTGGTGTTCGAGTAAATCCGGGTATCGCGGTCTCCCCGACCGGGAAGCTTATGTATCACGTCGCGTTCCAGAATTACTCCTTTACTGCTCCAGTATCTCTCCCCGAGAGAGCCCTCTTGGTCATGCGTCCTAAGATCACGAACACGACTCCGATAACCTCTCCGATCGATCCGAACTCGACCGTAAATCTAAAGGCCCTCCAGGGCTATGAGATCGTTGGTATCCGAGGAGTCGAGAGCCTTACTCCCGAGTATCCTGCGAAGGGCGCTGACGATGTGATCCTCTGTGGCGTGTATTTAAATCCTAGTTTCAACTTCGATGGTAACGCTGACATCGACTTCGCAATCCGCGATATGCCGATGAAAAACGCGACTGGTTTAGACGTACACGGCATCTGGGATGATCGTCTCCGGCCCTACAAAACAAGCTACAAAGCGATAGGTATTAAGCCCGCGATCCAGGGCGATATCACGTACATGGGACAGGCCAACGTCCGGAATAAGCCTCTCGGCTTTTCCTATATTAAGGCTGGTAAGAAGTCCCTTTTCCCTCGCGACACGTTCAACGGTGCACAGAACGTCGATACCTTCGTCGATATGGAGACCGGCGTTATTTCGGGAGGGTACGACGACACGTTTACTCCTGTTATTCCAGAGGCCGGCAAGTATCAACTCGCGACAGTCTGTCTGGGCGTTGACGATAAAATATTCGTCTTTTACCCGACTCCTTCGTTCTCTTATAACTCGAAGTCGGGTGTATTTTTCGACATCAACGACGGCCTTGCGGATGCTCCGGCTGGATATAAGGGACTCTGCCATCTGATCCTCGCGGGAGAGGACGGGACGACAGTATCCGATATCCAGGTGTTCGACATTCGGCATCCAGGTAACGTCGTGACCGCTGATCCTGGAGCCCTCTCCGGAGAGAGTGTTCTGCTCGACGCGAACGAACTCCAGTATTTCGATTCAACTTGGGATGGAAAGACTCTGCTCTGCGACTTCTCGGCTCTCTCAGATGGGACTTACGTTTACCTTGCTCAGTTCTCGGGGGACGTGAAGAACGCGAAGTGGACGATCAAGGACGTTGGTGGGAACTTCTCTCGGCTTACTGTGCAGATAGGAGTCTCGAACGGCGCCACGATGAAAATCGAAGGACAGGGCGGAATGTACCTCGAAGCCGACTACGGCGCGTGGACTTTCAAAGCAGATAACGTACTCGGCCGCAACTACTGGATCGTCTAAAAGGAGCATGAAATGGGAAAGAATCTAGTCACGAAGCGCTTTAAATATGACTCTGATTGGTCGGTTCCTCCTGGCGTTACTAAGATCGCTGTAAAGGTCTTTCGCGAGCTTCGAGTCGGACAGATGGCCTCGTCTTCGGACTCGTCGAACGGTAACGCCCAGGGCCTTATCACTCAGAACGGAGACCTCTATATGTGGGGTTCCGGATCACGAGGACAGCTCGGCGATGCGACTGTCGTCACGAAGTCGAACCCCTTCCTTTTACCTACGAAAAAGAAGTGGAAGATGATCGCGGGTGGATCCAACCAGCACTTCGCGGCTATCGATGAGTTCGGTGATCTTTACACCTGGGGAAGGAACGATAAGGGACAGCTCGGAGACGGAACGATCGTCGATAAATCGACTCCGACACTGGTCGTCAACGGGAACCGGAAGTGGGTGCAGGTATCGGCTGGCGACCGCTCGACAGCGGGTATCACCGACCGAGGAGAGCTTTACGTCTGGGGTACGAACACCAGCGGAGAACTCGGAGACGGAACCACCATTGCTAAGTCGACACCGGTTGCTATTTCGTTCGGAGGAACCTTCCGCCAAGTCCAGCTCTATAGCGGTTTTTCCGTGGCTCTCCGACAGGACGACAACGTGGCCTTGAGCTGGGGTTACGACTTCTTTGGAGGTCTCGGAGCAGGGACCACTATCGAGCGCAGTACGCCAAACCTCGTCTCGGGCTCGACTGAGTTCTATAGGCTTTACGGTATCGGAAACGGACCGATGGCTCTCGATGTCGATGGAAATGCCTGGGGTTGGGGAGAGAACAGTGGAGGTCGGATCGGGAATAACTCGACCGCGAACACTTCGAGCCCGGTGCAGACAGTCGGCGGATATAAGTTCGTGGCTCTCGCAACTACTGCGCAGAACGGTGCGGCAGCGGGTATCACGAAAGACGGACAGCTTTACTGGTGGGGTGATGGGAATGTAAACGGCTCTCTTGGTTCGAACTCGGTATCGTCTCCGACTCTTGTGTCAGGGAACCGTCGCTACGTTACCCTCTGTGGGACTAAGGCCGGCGTAATCTTTGCCGGTGGTGATGACGGTATCCTGTACGGATGGGGTTACGACGACTCGGGGAACTATACCCTCGGGAACGGAACTTCTTTCAACTATAGCTCTCCGACGATTGTGGCTTCCGGGTATATCGGAAAGATACTGAGTCACGAGCTGGTAAGGGAGACGACTATCGATGTTGTCCCTGGAACCTCCTACTCCCTTAAGCTGTGGAACAACACCATTTTGCTCTACGATGCTGCTTTAGAGCAGAACATAAACCTCGGTGCTCGGGTTGACATGCCGTTGATCCAGCTCGAATATTTCGCTTAAAAGAGAGACCCAAATGCTTCCAGTAGACAACGTAGTTATTCCTGCAATGCAGATACCGAGCTTTAGGACCGCGATGGCCCTGGAGCACGGTGTCGAACGAAATATAATGGTAAGGACTTGGGGAGGTATCGGCGATCAGATATGTGCCGAGCCGACCTTGCGCTATGCCCTGCATAAGTTCAAGGAAGCTCGGATAACTCTCGGCTCCGAACTCCCCGAGCTTTTCCAGCACCTGCCGTTCGATAACGTCGTGCGGTGCGGTCGTGAAAAGTATGATCCAGCGGAGTATCTGATCTTCGATACGATCCAGTCGAACGGGCATTTAACCTGGGAGTTTATGTCCCACATGCTCGTGAACTGCGTTGACTACGCATCGCTCTGCTCCTTCCGATCCATGCTTCCTATCGAGTTTAAGCCGGTGCAGCTTTACCCTTCTCCGGATGACGTTTCGGTGGCCGAGTATTATCTGTCGGAGCTGGTCGGATCGAAGTACGTGGTCGTCCACGCTGGTAAGCACTGGCCCTCTAAGACCTTCCCGAAAGACTGGTGGAACGCGGTTCTCGACCGACTGATGTACTCCGGCATCACGCCGGTATTAATAGGGGAGAACTGCGATGACAATCGAGGAACGGTTGACGTGGATACGACTGGTTGTGTTGACCTTCGTAGTCGTCTTAGCATCATGCAGTGCGTGGCTTTACTGCAACATTCGCCTGTCCTTATCACGAACGACAGCTCTCCGCTTCACATGGCCGCTTCGGGCTCGACCTGGATCGGTTATATCGCAACGGTAAAGCATCCGGACTACATCACTCACTGGCGCGGCCCTGGCGCTGAGTTCGGCTGGAGGATGGAGAACCTCGGGCTCGGAGGATACTGGGATGTCGTCTCGGAACTCCCGAACACTAAGCACGAAATCAGTCTCGAAAACGTGGACGAAAAGCTCCTTCGATCTTGGCTCCCGAAGCCCGAGGACGTTGTAAAATGGGCTCTAGGAAAGATCGTTTACCCTGGATAAAAGGACAGTCGAGAATGCACGAAACGCCGTCGATACCTCTGATCCGTCCTCTCATGCCGAACCTATCGGACTCGATTGCTACGTTCACGTCAGCGGCCCTCTCGGGAATGCTGACGAACTTCGGCGCGATCCACGAAAGACTCGAAAAAAGGCTGTGTAAGATCACTGGGGGGTACGCCGTCCCGGTGTCGACCGGCACCGCGGCTATCGAGGTGGCCCTGGCCGTCCTCGGGCTCGAACCGGGTGATAGGGTTCTCCTCCCCGACTTCACGCACTCAGGGACCATCCTCGCGGTTGTGAGGGCTGGTTTAACTCCGGTCTTAGCTGGGGTGGATCCTAAGACGTGGTGCCTCCGTCCGGATGAGGTCGAGAAGGTCTGTCGGGAGCAGAGGATCGACGGGGTTATCGTGGTCTCCCCCTTCGGATACGAGGTCGATGTTCTGGCTTGGGACTTGCTGCAGGATCGAGCCGGGTTCGCGCTGGTCTACGACTTCGCAGGAGCGTTCGGGAACTTTCCGAAGACGATAGCACCGGTCTGTTATTCCTTTCACGCTACGAAGAACGTCGGAGTCGGAGAGGGCGGAATGATTGTGTTCCGGTCGGAACGACAGGCGAAGCACGCTAAGCGTTTAATCAATTTCGATACTCTGTCGAATAGGGAGATCGCTTCCCTTCGAGGATCGAACTCGAAGCTCGACGAGCTCAAGTCCTCGTTCCTGATAAACTCCCTCTCTGCTATCGGACTGGAAGCTGTCGAGGAGAGGATCGACGCCAAAAGGCTGACGCTCGACCGATACCAGGAAGCTTTTCCCCAGGCGTATGTTCCTCCCGGTAAAAAATTCCCTTCACTCTGCGTCCTCGGGAACTTACCGGCGGAAGCCCTGGAAGCCGCTTCGGAGCGAGAAGGTATCGTATTCAGACGGTATTATCCGCTTCTTTCCCGAATGCCGGCACTCCGCGATGTGGAGAGGGTATCGGTATCGGCAGAGGTGATGAAAAATTGCTGTGCCCTTCCCTCGGACGTGGATCTAGGAGAGACTTTAAGGGTGGTCGAGGTCACACGATCTTATATAGCGGAGAGAAAAAATCATGACAACACAGGAGCTAGTGCTTAGCGGAGCCGGGACGCTTATATCGCTCCTGCTTGCGTGTCTGATTTTCTTTATGAAACGCCTTATCGATAAGATCGACGCGACAGATAAGACTGCTTCGGAAGCTCTCAGAGTGGGTAAGGAGCAGGGGAAAAATATCGCAGAAATGCGGAAGTCGCAGAGCAGGGTTCTCAGTGAAATAAAAAACGAGATAAAGGACTTGCGGCGGCTCGAAATAGACGTTGCAGTCCTGACCTCGGCGATGAGGATCAGGCGTAGCCACACGCCCGAAGTTATCCTCGACGCTTCCTAATCTTTCGGATACCTCGAATTAAATACCGCTTCCCATTCCTCTCCCATCGCCAGGGCCTTTAGGCTCCTGGTGCCGATCGGCTTAGCCGGAACACCACCGTAAATCGTCCAAGGCTGCGTTCTCTCCTTAAGCATCGACATAGCTCCAAGGACGCTACCCTCCAGCATCCACGCGCCGGGGAGCAGCGTACTCCCGGCTGCGATCGAGCAGTGCATTTGCGTTCGGATAGGACTCTTTTTAACCTTGATAAACTCCGGATCGAAGACGGGCCCGATAAGATAACTCCCGTCGAAAGTATCGGATGCTGATATGAGCTGTGCTTGGAAGCTGACGGTCGAAAAATCACCGAGTTCGATACCTCCCGAGGCCATGAATATAGCTCTCGAAGCGATGTGAATATGGGAGCCGATCTTTATCCAGGCTCCATCTGCGGAGGCGAGGAGAACACATCCGGTATCGATCCGGACGTTATCACCGATTTCGATGTTCTCCGGCCCGAAGACGACCACATCGTCTGCGATCTTTACTTCCCGACCGACCGACTTAAACTTCGCGAGCTGAGTCGCTGTCATCCAACCCATTAAGCCTTACCTCCTGCGATCTTCATCTCTCCGAGAGCCTGCGTCAGGTCACGAATAAAATCCGCTAGATCGTCCGTGTTGACGAAAGCGTAAACGAGCCCGGTGTGACTTGGATCAGTCATAATTAAGGCCAGTGCTGGCTTGCCGTGCAGCTCGATACTGTTAAGCTCCAGCTCTCCCATTGAGAGGCTTCGCTCCTGCTCGACCGGAACTCCCCGAAGGTCGGTTCGGACACTGCGTCTTTTAAACTCCAAAATAGAACCCACGACCGTCTCCTCCTTTGATCCTTAGGAAAAAGCTCCGAAGTCGCTTTAGCATATCCGAAGGGTAAGACAAAAGGCAATTCTGATCCATTGCCCGAACTGGCTTACACAGCTAAGATTAAGTTACACAAAAATCTTTCAAAATTTCGAGGCTCGCACATGGCTTGGTTAAAGGGTTTGCTGGTTCTTCTCCTTCTCACAGCGGCTTCCTTCGCTCTCGCTGATGGTACTGCACCGGTCGAACCGGGCCAGTGGGAGACCTTCTTAAATGCAATCGGTGGGCTTAAGGGCGCAGGTATCATGGGAGGTATCGCGGCACTGATCCAGGTGCTCCTTTTCGTCTTGCGCTCTCCGCTCGGGTATCTCGCAGGCCCGTACAAACTGCTTTTAATAACCGCCCTGACGATGTTCTTGGGCGTGACCGGGCTTAAGGTCGAGGGCTTCGATTGGCAGTCGGCGATCATGCACTCCTCGACTGTCGCGAGCTTCCAGGTGTTCCTGCATCAGATGTGGAAACAAATGGTTGAGGCGAAAAATAAAAAGAACTAAGCTTCCTTGTGTCGGGAGCCAAGCCGGGTAGGCCGGAATGTTGTAAAATATATTTCGAGAAGGTTCGACGCCTTCCCCGACACGGCTCCCTCTTAAACCAGGGAGCCTTTTTTTATGTCCGATTTCGATGTTATAACGATCACGCTCGGCTTCGTTCCAGCTCGGATTTGGAAGCAGTCCGCAGCCGCTTACGCCGCTACTCGAAACCCTCTGCTTCGCTACAAACACTACTTCGTTGACCAACACTATCCGTTGAAAAAAGAGAAGAACCGAGTCGCGCTTCGAAAGATTTGCGAGGAGCACGGTATCGAGGTCTTAGATCCAGGAAAGAACCTCGGGCTCCACGACGGTTTTAACTGGGCGCTGCGTCAGATAAATCCACCCGACCACGCCGTAATTATCGCCTACGATCCGGATACGAACCCGTTAGGACAGGGCTGGGATATGGCCCTCGTCCGCGCTATTCGAGGAGACTCGAAGCAGAACGTGGTATGGGCTTCCCTGATCCACGAGCAAGCCGCGAAGGAGCTGGAGGAGAGGGGGTACGAGCGTCGAAAAGCCGACGGGTATATCGACCTGATGGTAACGCGCCGCCCCGTGATGAACTCGATTTCGGCGTTCAGCTACGGATGGCTTAAGAGAGTCGGTGGACTCAGTGAGCCGACTGCGTTCTACGGCCACCTGGAAGCTGCAATGTATGACAAGCTTGGCGGACGCGACTGGGCGTTCCTCCCAGGCTGGGCGGAGAACGAGGTTCTGAGAGCTAAGCAGGATAAAGAGTACATGACGTACAAGTGGGTTCACGCTCACCTGCAAACCTGGAAAGGCGACTTCGAGTCGTGGCTTGCAGCCGGTAAGCCCGAGTAAGATCCGATGGACTTCCGATAGCCTTTCGGCGATAAGTATTGCTAAACGTAATACCCGGAGCCGAAAGGTTATGCAGTATCCTCCAACCTATCCATACTCTCCCGAAGCTAAGTTCGAGCACTCGAACGAAGTCCTTATGCAATACGTTGTCTACGAGAACCCCCTCGACGCTCAAGGCCATTTCGTTATCCGTCAGTGGACTATCACCAGCGATGGCGGTATCCAGTCGGGTATCGGATTTATTTGTAAAACCCGCGAGCAATACCTCTCTTTAATTCCCTTCGGAATGGTAAAACTAATCCGTTCGATTAACGATGATCCTGCGATTAAGGAGGTCTGGATTTAATGGACGTTGAGACCAGTATGGATCGGTTCGGAACGGTATATCTTTCGACTGAGTTCATGGAAAAAATAATCGATATAGGAGACGATACCGTCCAGCTTACAGACTGGATTTCGTTCCTTCCGTCGCGACACCGAAGCGAGGCTATAGCAGTCCTTAAGGAAGTCTCCGCAGAGCTTTGGAACGTAGAATGCCGGGTATTATTCAAGGCCCGACTGATCCAAAACATCCAGGATCGGATGCTCCAATTAGACGAGGAGCGCCGAGTAAATAAAAAGCCCTGGTGGTATCCATTAATGAAATCGAGAAGGGGAGCGCCATGATTTACAACACCGGCCACAGGTTCCTAAACATTACGAAGCCGATTTCGGATCGAGACATTTGGGACTGTCCGGAGTTCTTTGCTTGCAGCTACGACGAGATCGTAAATCACGAGAAGTGTACTCCTGCTCTCCGGGAAGCTCTCGACCAGTTCCCCTGGTCGGGCCGTCCGAACGTGATCCAGGTTCGGCCCTCCTCCTGGTTCCACGGGAGACCTTCGAACCTGCTCGGAGACGGCTGGCATATCGATGTGAACGTCCGACTCGCGGACGGGAGAGAGAGGTCTGCGAAGACGATGGACGACTGGAGACTGATGCTCTGCTCCTGGGGAAACATGTGCGAGACCGACTTTATGTCGAAGCCTCTCGACCTCCCTCCAGCTCTCCCTTTCGAGACCGACTATGGGAAGTTCTTCTCCGAAGTCTCTCAGCTCGAACCGCTTCCTTTCGTGACTTCAGCACCTAATCAGATCGTCGAATATACCAGCCGCGATATGCACCGAGTCGGTATTCGACATCGCTCCGGAGGATCGCGACTGATGATCGTTGCCTTCGAGACTGACGACGTGATCGCGAAAGGAATGTACTTCCCTTCGATGCGCGATCGTCACGAGAAGGGACTCGCAGGCCCGGAAGGATTTATCCGGTGAGCTGGGAGAAGTTTAAATGCCCAGGCTGTGGTCGGATATCACAGCACCCGAGGGACAAGAAGGAGCAGTATTGCGGAGCCTGTAATCGTTTCTGGGACGAACAAGCTCTGCACGACGAGAGACTTAAGCAGGAGTTGCAGTGCCGAAAGATCTATACCGAAAGACACGCCGACTAATCCGAGAGTGGAAGGTTAAAATCTATTGCGGATTTGAACCGATTAAGAAGAACTCCTGTCTCTATGCGGTGAGCTGTCCTAGGTGTTTCTGGAGCGTGGAAGTCCCTTCTAATCCGAAGGGAAAAGAATATTTATGTCGATGTGGAGAGAGGTACGTATGCAGCTAGTGGTTATGGCTTCGGTGATTTGGTCAACGATGAGTTGGCAGGGAGACACGACGCGACTGATCCGGAAGGATAAACGCTTCGCGGATCGGTTCGTCAGCGCGTGTATCGAGGGAAAGTGTATCAGTGTCGACAGGACCGTCCCTGGAGTCGAGCGCGACTGTCTTACCCACGTTTCCCCGGTAAGCGGAGTCGAACTCGGGCACGACTGCATGGAGTTCAAACTCGATCCGAAGGTCCGCCCGGACAACGTACCCATCAACGACGATTGGGAGTCGGAGCCCGGACTGGTTCGAAGGTCTGTCGAAATTGCAGTTGCTCGCGGAGCTATCGAGGAAGCAGGGCCGGGGGGCGGAAGGTACGAGACGATTTACAACTTTTACCAGCCGAATAAGCAGCAAAAATCGATCCGGGTTGTAGTCGAAATTTGGAAAGAGAGACCGAAAAAATGATGTCTGGAGTCGCTGGATTTATCGAGAGGCTTACTCCGGAGCAAGCGTTCGGTCTGGGAGTCTTGCTACTACAACTTTTGATGCCTGTATGGGGAATAGTATGGCTCGTGCAAAACCGACGAAAGAGATCAACGAACTCGCGAAACACTTTATGAAGATGCGAGGCTGGGACGCTGCTCCTGGTCTCGACTGCTCGAAGGCGATAAACCCTCGGGTAAAGGAAGCCTATCTGATGGCCGAGTATGCCTGGACGTTCTGGGCGGCTCGAATACCTGCTCCGAAGCCGGAGCGATTAAACAGAGGAGAGAGAGATGGGACACGGTTGGGTTAAGCCAAATGCAAGTGGTGCGGTCGCTAGATGTGGAGGGCCGGCGCTCTGTCCTGATTGCCAGAAGGAGCAAGCCGAGCTGGAAGCTCCTGCGAAGGTGATAGGACGCCCTGGAGCGGCGCCAACAATCGGGAGGGCTGTCCACTACCACGATCCGAAATACGGGCTCCTGGCGGCTACTGTGTCGGGCCTATTCGATAACGGAGACGTGTGGCTCTCGGTGTTCGCTAATCAGATGATGCCGAACGATGTGGAGCCGGTTATCGGGCTTCGGTCTCCCTACGATCCGGATAAGTCTCCGGGGAGCTGGTCATGGCCACCCAGGATTTAAAGAACGATCCTCGGCTTCGCTGCCGCCTGATATACCGACTCCCGGAACTCGACCACCACCTTCGCGGGAGAGACCGGGACGGGGTTATCCGGTTCTGCGTTGAAAAGATCCTCTGGTATCAGACCAGCCACCAGTGGGAGAGCGCCGAAAGACTGCTCCGCGAACTGAACGAAGGTCTCCAGGCGGAGGTGAAAAACTCGAGAATTTCACCCGAGAAACGCCCACTCTGACGCGATGTTTATGCGCGATGGCTTCCGAAAGGCCCTCGTTTTCGATCTATGTTTATAGCGAACATGCCCGATTTCGGTTGTTTTCGAGAGGGAACTTTCGAGCCTTTCCGGGCCTTATGCAAACGGAGTGAATAATGCTAGCAGATAAGAAGCGGCCTACGCTGGGAATACGCCCTAGACTGTTCTGGATCGAGGATCGAATGCAGGAGGTTCGGTCGGCGATAGCTCGATACCACGAGGATAAGAACCAAGTTCCCGAGGACGTGATAACCGAGAGCCTGGAGCTTAACGAGATGTGGGACACCGAGCACGCTGCTTGGATGGAGAGGATTAGGAAAGGAGGTGGCCGGTGAAGGACTTCAGCAAGCCGTTCCTTGTGATCGACGGGGAAAAGATTAAGCCGGTTAAGTCCGAGGATCTTAGGCTCCACATAAGCCGAGACGATCCGCTGGTTATCGACCTGGAGAACGATACCCTTTCCGAAGGTATATCGACGAACCCGACGATAGCTCGGTTCTTTAAGTTCTGGCTCCGGGCTCGACTCTTTATGGAGAGAAGGAAGTACGGGGAGGTGCTTCCTATCGAGGTCGCTCACACCGCGGCGAAGTCCGCGATATGGGACATTTCGGTTTACGTCTGCAACAACGAGAAGAGATTTTGGAGAATAAAAAAAGCCCTTACCGTGAGGTAAGGGCTCCGCTTTTAGAGGTGAGCATCAGGCGGACTTCTTAGCCGGTATGAGGCACTGGGCATCCTTTGGAATGAAGCTTTCCAGGAATACGTCGATGGCGTGATAGATCGCGTCATCGATTTCCGTGTCCGTAGCTTGAGCCTTTTCTTTCAGGCGACGAACCAGCTCCGCTTTTTGCTCTCTCAGAAATGGTATCAGGAATCCCTGAACGGTGTGAGCGAGACTTTCGATTTTATCGTCGGTGATTGCATTGAGGATCATCCCCACCACCAAATTTATCAACCAATCTTTCATGTGCGACTCTCCTAGAGGGCTTGCTATACCTATATTCTAGACGAGCTCTCAGGGGTTCGATATAGGACGGATTTGCCTGGGAACCCCGTCCATCGCGGACGGGGAGAGGGGCATAAGCGCAGCGTTTGGGAGGGAGCTTAGTTCCGACGGAAATCGAAATAAAGCTGTCCGTTTGTAGGATTTCGCGAGAGCCGATCCATATCCACCCGACGACCAATCGAGGAGTAGTGACAGATAAGCGCCCGACGTTCGAGGTCTGGGTTCTTCGGCTCGGAGCCTCTATGGACTAAGTTCGAGTGCCAGATGAGAACGTCTCCCTTTTTCGGCAAAAACTCGGAGACCTTCTCTCCCTGTCTCTCGATTTCGGCTTCGCAGACTCGGGCGACTTCGTCCTGCGTAAAAGTCGGCCACCGAGGATCTTTCCTCTCCTCGGGAGTCATAAACTCGAATAACTTATCCTGACGGAGAGACCTCCAGTTGTGGCTCCCTTTGATGTACTGGAACGGTCCCGCTTCGGGCTCCACGTCCTCCAGCGCGATCCAGGCGGCAGCGTAGTAGCTCCAAAGGAACTCGGGGTTAAGATAGGTGTCCTGGTGCCATTTTCGCTCGGTGCTTACCCATCCGGTAAGGGCTAGGTGCAGGCCCATCTCCGCTCCGATAAGGGCGTGTAAGGCTCCCTGGAGGTCTGGATAGGTCGCGAGGTCGAGAAGTTCTCGACAGTCCTGGTACGGAGTCGGATAATGCCATCCAGCCCAATAGTTATCAGGCACAGAACGGTCTTTAGGGAGTCGGGCTCGGACGAGAGAATAAGCGTCGAGGAGGTCATGGGGTATGAAGTTCTCCAGCACCGCGACTCCGTTCTCTCGGAACTGCCGCTGGAGGGAGGGAAGTTCTTCCAACGGAGCAGCTTCGATAGGAGTCCTGGTGTTGAACGGTTGGAGGACGGTTAAGTCCTTCCAGTTGGCTTGTGACAACGGCTTTTTATCGGCTGGGATGTATTCCATTTCGTACTCCTTAAGACAGACTAGTGTGCTTATACCCGAAGAAAAAGGAAAGTAAAAATGTCCCGACGCGACACCCTCAACATGCCCTATGCGTTCCTCGGTAACGAAACTTTCCGGCTCCTCCAGACTTACTCCGGAGAGGACGCAGCTCCCCTTATCGGTCGGCTTATTATGTTGGCTTCGGTGGTAGCGACTCAGAACCGAGTAAAGTTCCACGTAGCCGAAATCGACTCCCTTACTGCGTGGAGGGCTCCTATTCCCTTCGCGACAATACTGGAACGAGTTGGCTGGTGTAGTAAGCCGGAAAAGCTGTCGGTAAAGCTGTCTTTACCAGCCGACCTACAAAAATTAAGCCCGAGAAGTTTGGCAGGGAAGGATCGAGTTAAGAAAGCGGAGAGGGATCAGACAGGACGCTGGAAAAGGCTGGAAGGTGCTACGAAAGAGGATAAACCGACCGAAGCTCCTAAAGCTCGATACCCGGAGAGACCGTTGCACACTGTCGATTCTGAGGGGAATATTATTAGGTCGAAATAGAGTGTAGGATTTTTCGGTATAATTTCGGAGAGAAAATAGGTAAGTACAAAAGTAGAAATAAAAAAAGCCAGCACTCTCGGAAAAGATTATCTGGCTTCTTTAACAAACAGCGACTCGGATAAGAGCGGCCTATGTGCTTAATCTAAAGTACAAGCGCGTCCAACGCAAGGCTTTATCTTTTCGAGTTCGGTGCAAATCGGAGAAGAAAAGTCATGAGCGCAGCCCTCTCTCTAGCCCAACCAGCCGTAAAGCTTCCAGCATTTCAAGTCCACCAAGCGGTATATCGGCTCGGAAAAAAACTTCGATTAAAAATGAATGCGTACACTCTCCTAGGTCTCTTCGTACACAGGATCAGGAACGAGAACGGTCTGCTCGATCTATTCGAAGTTCGATGGGACTCTCGATCCTCCTGGTGTCAGTACGCAGGAATAAGCTGCGATGAAGCAGGAAAAAAGCAGATAACCGCAGGCTTTTCCGACCTCAAAACCCAGGGCCTTATCGAGTTCTGGACAGACGCCAGCGGGAGAACTTTCCGCCGACTTACTCGAAAGGCTATTGATCTAGTTCGGTCTCTCCTCGTGGTCGATACTCCTCGACTGGTTCGGAAGGAGGAGCCAGAACAAAAAGACCTCCCTGGATCGGAGGAGGGTGGTCAAGTAACCGTCCCTGGATCAGAGGAGCCCGACAGTTTAGGTCTACTTCCAGGACAGAATAGCCCTACCTGGATCGAGGAACCTGAACTTAATAAGGAACTGAAAAAAGAAAATCTAAATACTCCCCCTGCTCCGCAGGAGGTCGAGGATAAAGTGTCGGTCTCTCCTCCTCCTAAGTCGAAAAAGCTTATGACCTTTAAGGGCCTCGTTGGTCTGGTTCGAACCTTCCATTGCGAATACACAAGCCTCGCGACAGTCGAAGGGTACGTTAAGGAGCTTTTCCGTGCCGGTTATGAGACGCAACACATCGTTCGGGCCACGGAGCTAAGGCTGGAGTCTTTCGACGGCGGTGAGCCGCGATACTGGAAGCGTGATCCTCGGGTTCTCGGTGCCTGGAAGGATCTTTGCTCTAAGGCCCGAGCCGAGTCTTAATCGTTGCCCTAGTCCGGCATTACGGATAGGATTACGGACATTCAACACCCAACGCCCGAGGACACGCCATGAACGAAGTTCCTAGCACCGAAGAACCAGTCGTAGAGAACGCTCAAGTCCGCTGTCGATTTACCTCGATCCAAGATCCGAGCACGCTGCACCCTCACCCTTCGAACCCGAACGAGCACGGGGAAAAGCAGATCGAGTTATTCAAGGCGATCCTGGTTTATCAGGGATGGCGTAGACCGATCACTGTCTCGACACGCTCGAACTTCGTCACGAAAGGCCACGGAGCTTTGGCCGCTGCTCTCTCGGCTGGATATACCGAAGTGCCGGTCGAGTATCAGGACTACGATAACGAGGAGCAGGAGCTTGCCGATATCGTTGCCGACAACACTCTCCAGCGCATGTCGGAGATGAACACCGGTAAGCTGCAAAAGATCGTGACCAGTCTCAACGTAGCAGCGTTCGACCTGTCTCTTACCGGGCTCGAAACGAAAGCCCTCGATAAGCTCCTGGGCGTTAAAAAGGCTCCCGAATATAAGCTCTCCCCGGAAGGAGAGACCTTAGTCGGCGCTCCTGTCGAGCCTGGATCGGAGTACGTTCCCAACGAAGGAGGAGAGTCGGAGAGCGCGTTTGTTCCGTCGATACCTCCAGGAGCTTCGGAGCCGGTTCCTTATATCGGAGCAGAGGCTCGGGCTCCGGACGGGCGCATGGCTTCGAACCAAGTTCGAATGGTGCAGCTTTTCTTTACCGAGGAGAACCTCGCCGAGTTCATGGAGCTAAGCCACTTCTTTCAAGCCGCGATGAACATCAATAACACGACAGACGTAGTGCTGGCGGTGTTGCGTAAAACCCGAGAAGGATACGTCCAATGATACCGATTCACTGCGCTCACAAGGCCGTTGTCGATCCGAGTACACTGGTTCCCCATCCAGCGAACCCGAACGAACACGGGCCGGATCAGGTCGCCCTATTCGTGCAGATACTAAACTTCCAGGGATGGCGCCGCCCGATAACGGTCTCGACTCGATCCGGGTTTATCACGAAGGGACACGGTGCGCTTGCTGCAGCGTTCGCGGCTGGGTTTACCGAAGTCCCTATCGACTACCAGGACTACGAGAACGAAGCGCAGGAATTATCGGATATCGTAGCGGATAACCAGCTTGCTCGAATGTCTCAGATGAACGTCGGGAAGTTGCAGCAGATCGTTACGACTCTCGAAACGATAGGAGAGGGAACGAACTTAGAGATGACGGGCTTTAAGCTCGAAAGTCTCAACACCTTCTTAAATCCTCCAGTTCTCTCAACGGAGCCCGAGGAGGAGGACGATAGCGAAGGAGTCGAGTACACCCGGAAGGTGGTCTCCCCGATCTATACTCCGAAGGGGGAAAAGCCCGAGTATAGCGAGATGTACGACACGACGAAGTACGCTCAGCTCACGGCTGCGATAAACAAGGCCGAAATTTCGGAGAACGATAAGAACCTGCTCCGCTTCGCAGCGTGTCGTCACATCGTTTTCAATTACGAAAAGCTCGCCGAGTTCTACGCCCATGCTCCGAAGGAAGTTCAACTCCTGATGGAGGATAGCGCGATGGTTATCATCGACTTTAATAAAGCCATCGAGAAGGGCTTCGTAGTCCTAGCGGACGAGATCGCCGAGGCGTACAGGAATGCATGAAGACTTCGCGGTATTTATCCTTACAAACGGTCGTCCGGATCGAGTGAAGACTTACTCCAGTCTGCGCCGACTCGGATACACCGGCCGCATTTTCCTCCTGGTCGATGACCTCGATAAAACTCGGGGAGAGTATATCGAGCGGTACGGCGATGAGGTTCGCATTTTCGATAAGAGTGCGGTCGCGAAGACGTTCGACCAGGGCGATAACTTCCAGGATATGAGAGCGATTATCTACGCCCGCAACGCGAGCTTCGATGTCGCGAAAGAGCTTGGAATAAAGTATTTTATGCAGCTCGACGACGACTACACCTGCTTTTATTATCGCTTCAACGACCGATTCGCCTACGTTCCTAAGGCGGCTCGGAACCTCGATCCGATCTTCGAAGCCCTGCTTAAGTTCTATAAGGCTTCGAGCGCGGACAGCATCGCGATAGCGCAAGGGGGAGACTTTATCGGGGGAGAGCAGTCGGCTTTTTCGAAGCAGATAAAGCTTAAGCGCAAGTGTATGAACTCCTTTATTTGCAGCACGGATCGTCCCTTCCGCTTCGTCGGCCGCATCAACGAGGACGTGAATACCTATACTCATCTCGCGAGTAAAGGGCTCCTGCTTTTCACGGTAAATCAGGTCTCCCTGACTCAAGTATCGACTCAGCAAAACGCTGGCGGTATGACCGAGATGTACCTCGACTCGGGAACCTACGTTAAAAGCTTTTATTCCGTGATGTACCAGCCCTCCTCGGTCACGGTAAAGATGATGTCGACCAAGTTCTCCCGGCTTCATCACAGCATTAATTGGAAAAGCACGATACCTATGCTGCTCTCCGAGGAGTTTCGAAAGTGAAGTATCTGATCCTTATTCCCGATTTAATGCTTGTTTTGTGGGCTTTCTACGTGGTCGGAAAAATCCTTTGTCGAGTTGGAGGTAGCGCAAAAAATGTCAGGAGTGATCGCGTACCGAGCGAAAAATCCTAAGCAGTGGCACTTCGATATCATCGCTCGCCTGATGCGGAACTCTGCGTCTCGCGGTCTCCATTCCTTCGGCATGAGTTATCTAAGAGACGGAAAGGTCTCGACGATAAAAAGCTCTAGGATCGACGATCTTGTCTGTCTGCTCGGCTCGACTTCTTTCCAGGAGTCGCCCCCGTGCGCTCTGATTTTTAACAATCATTATTCGACTTCCGGAGACCACAAACAGCCCTCGAATAACCAGCCGATCGTCTCGGTCGAGCAGGGGGAAACGATAGCTCTCGCCTTCGATGGCGTGGTCTCTCAACGCTTTAGAGTGGACTGGGAGGAGGAGTTCGGTCGGCGCTACGTTACCGACAACGACGGTGAGGTCGTGCTAAGAGAGTTCATCGAACGCGGCCCGGAAGCCTTTCGCTCGTGGTTTATCCGGCAAAGGTTCTCTTTCGCAGGCTTCGTTCTCTCCTCTCGGTCTGGTCTGTGGTGGGTTCGGAACCCGAAAAGGCCGCTCTGGTATTCCACTTTGGAAGGAGATGGCGTTACGTTTTGGGCATCGACTCGTGACATTTTAAAGCGTTCGGAAGTTCCAGGAGAGTATTTTGAGCAACAACCTTACACCCTCGGAGGATGCCCGATCGTCCTCGAAAAGATACGGAAAGACTCTGGTATGTTCACGGCCACCGCTGCCGTCTGAAATACCGGCGACCTTCGAGCAGTATCACTCCGAGAGCCTGGAAGCCGGAGACGTGTCTCCTGCGTTCGGAATGCTGCGCTACGTGGCCGAACGCTTCGAGCTGAATACCGAGCAGAGGTATTGGCTCGCTTTCCTCTACGCTTGCACTCTGTCGGCTCCGACAGCGTTCTATATCCTTCACGAGTTCCCCGACTTCGAGCTTATCGACCAGGAGCGCCTGCGGCGGTGGTGGGACTCGAATAAGCAGCGGCTCCTATTCCACTCAGACCGGCGCTGGATGAGAGCGAGAGACCACTTTCCGGACGTTGTGGAGAGCTATCGGGGGAACGTCGGTCGGCTTAAGCAGGAGCACCTATTCCAGTCTTTCCTGACGCCGAACCCGAGGACGACCTACGAGAGAGCCGCGGCGGATATGAGCCGGGTATATCAGTTCGGTCGGCTGTCGATGTTCCCTTACCTCGAAGCGGTCTCCGAGCTTACTGGCTTCCCGATGGATCCACCTTCCCTGGATATGCGCGAGGCCGTTGGGGTTCGCGGAGGGCTGGCGCTGGCGATCGGTCGGCCCGATTTAGGCTGTGCTGCAGGACGCCGGCTTACGCTCCAGGAGACCGGATACCTCCAGGGACAGTACGAGATGCTGGTCTCCCGAATGAAGTCCATCGACAGGAGGAACACAGTCTGGAGTCTAAAGACAACGCTGTGCGCCTATGAAAAATACCGCTTCGGAAAGAGATGGGTTGGCTTTTACCTTGACGCTCAGGCCGAAGAACTTAAAACCATGCAGGAAGCAGTATCGGAGGGCGTTAATTGGACCGTTCTATGGAACTATCGAAAAGAGACATACAGAAAAAAAATGCTGTCGGAACTGAGGTGATACCTTCCCCCGGACTCTTCGCATTATGGCGCCGGATCGTTGCGATTGGTGGAGAGCCCGCGACAGGTAAGACGACAGTAGTTCGGAAAGTTATCGACGAGTTCTCTCGCGACAGCACGTTCCACCGGTTCGAGTACGGTCTCCTTCGTGGCCACTGCGTTCCGAATAAGCGTGTCGTGATCCTCGGTATTTACGCAAGCTCGGAGACCTTCGCCGGAACCGATCGGCTCTCCCTCCAGGTCACGAAAGACGCTATATCTTTCCTCTCGCGGTCGAAAGAACTCGGTCTTAAGGACTACGCTATCGTCTTCGAAGGAGACCGACTTTTCGGTACACCTTTCCTAAGCCAGTGTCGAATGGTAGCACCGACAGATATCCTTATAGTAAAGGCTTCCAGCCAGACCTTAAAGCGCCGACACATCGAGAGAGCCGACGATCAGACAGCCGAGTGGTGTAGGTCTAGGGCTGTAAAACTCGATAATATTCAGAAGGTATTTAAGGAAGCCGAACTCTTGGAGAACGAGAGTCGAGAGGATATGGCCAAGATAGTAAAGACCATACTGGCTAGGCTTTACGTCGATTAAAAATTATGCAAAAAAGTTCTTTCCTTTTTCGGATCGCCGCTAGATATTACCAAGTGTAAGACGCGAACCTTAAAAGGGAGGAGCTTAAATGCTCGATAATGCCGATAATCAAAACGGCTGGCGTCCTGGACAGTCTATAGAGGACTATCACAGCGACCGCTCAGCAAGTTCCCGCTCTCAGATCGTAGACGTAATTGAACTTTCCCCACTGGCTTACTACGAGAAAACGATCCTCGGGAACCAGCCCGAGAGGAAACAAACTCCCTCTCAACGCTTCGGCAACCTCGCACATTGCGCAATCCTCGAAGGGCCTACGTTCTTCGATAGGCACATCGTTGCGCCGAAGTTCGAAGGGAAGGGGAGTAAGGCTCTAAAGGATCAGTGGAAGCTCGATAACGTCGGTATGATTTCGGTAACGCAGCAAGAACTCGACGACCTCGAACGCATGTGCGAGAACGTCTATAAGCACGAGGACGCAGCGGCTTTACTGAGAGACGGTATCGCGGAGCAGTCCGGATACTATACCGATCCGCAGACAGGGCTTGCGCTTCGGTTCCGCCCCGACTATTACGTCCCAGAAAAAGGAATCCTGGTCGATCTTAAGACCGCCGACAGCGTTCGGGAGGAGGATTTTTCCCGTTCGATTTGGAACTACCGTTACGACTTTCAGATGGCCATGTATGCCGAAGGTATCGAAATCCTCGACGAGGAACCGATCCGTTACCACGCGATGATCGTTGTCGGTAAGACAGCTCCCTTCGACGTTGCGGTTTACCTGCTCGACAGGCCCTCTCTCGAAGTCGGACGCCGCGACTATCGCAGGGCTCTCGACCTGATTAAGTCCTGCACTGACGCAAGCAAGGCCGATCCAAACTACAAGTGGCCGAGTTATCAATCGAACATGAAATTTATCTCTCTCCCTTACTGGGCGATGAAAGGACCAATCGTATGAGCATCGTTAAAGCTTCCAGCGCAGTTGTCGAAATCGAGCAGAGTAAGGCCGTCCAGGTTATCCAGGGCAAGCTTATCGTCGCGAAGAACTTCCGCCGAAATCAGAAAGATGTTTTCGACCAAATCATGGCCGCTTGCGAAAGACCTTCCCTTGCTCGGATCGCTCACTACGCCCTTCCTAGGGGGAAACAGACCATAACCGGGCCGTCGATCCGACTCGCGGAAGCGATCGCGCAGCTCTATGAGAACATCGAGTACGGCGCTCGCACTCTCGAAAGCGGCGATAAACAGACAACGTGCGAAGCGTTCTGCTTCGATATGGAGAAGAACTTCTCGAAGGTCGATACCTTTATCGTCCGACACGAGCGCAAGGCTAACGGAGCTGTCCGTGCGGTTACTGATCCGACCGAACTGTCGGAGCTTATCGAGAGTGCCAAGGCTCGGCGTATGCGGAACTGCATTCTCGGAGTCGTTCCCCGTGATATCGTTGACGCCGCTTCGGAGCGTTGCCGAGAGGTCTTAGCGGAAGGAACTAAGGTCGAGCTGTCTCCCCGTATCCAACGCATCCTGGACGCATTTAAGCGCCACGGAGTCTCGAAGGAGCTTATCGATACTCGGCTCGGGTACGACGCTGCGGAGATGTCAGGAGACGATATCGCCGACCTCCAGGCGATCTTTAACTCCGTGAAGGAAGGAGCCCGAGTTGATGATTACTTCGGGGACAACCAGCCGGAGCCCACCCAGGTAAGCCCGGAGCAGGAGAGGTCGGAGCTGAACGCCCTGTCTGCGAAGCTCCACGGAGTCCGTCGATGAGCAACTCCAGACGGGAAAGGATCGATACTTTCCAGACCTATATCAATAGGATTTGCTTCTGTTTACAAGACCTAGGCGACGCTGCAGGATCGTTCGCGGCTAGAGAGTTATGTGCTGAAAGGATGGGGTTCGTCGATTACGCGGATTTAGTTCGAGCGTGCAAGGTAAAAGTCGGGCAAAAGACTATGGATAAAGCCCGAGCCCTGGATGATGAACTCTATCGCCGGGTTAAGGATGCTGAAAAGAAGGTCTTTGTCATCATCCCTGTAAAGAAGGAGGTTATCGATAATGGCTAGTAAGCTTATAAAACTCGGGTACGTTCAGTTCGTCCCAGTCGTATATCAGGCGATCGATAGGTCCACCTTTAAGAAGGGAACCCCGAAGCCTCCGCCAGCTCCGAAGCCGGTTCCCCCTCCCGTGTCCGAGGCTTTTCGGGAAGCTGAAAAAGAGCGGTTCCTCTCGATTGTAAAGAGAGCCGCGAAGCTCTCGAAGCGGCACGGGCATTACGTTTCGCACTCCGCAGCTCTAGACGGTATCGCTTATCGCTTACGCGCTGGGAACTACGCAGGGCTTAACTCCTTGCTAGACCTTGCGCATCCGGATAAGTATCCTTGGTCCGAGGCAATCGAAATCAAGGACGACCTGTTGGAGGTATCGAGCGTTGTCTACCACTAATCCTATAGGGCTCGACTCGTTCGCAGAAAAGGTCTTAGACTTTCGACGCGGCCAAGTGAAGACTCTAGTTTTTCTCGATAGCGTTGATTTACTGATCGACGAAGTGCGTCGTTCGAGGCATATTTTAGGTGAGCTTACTCACCCGAAGGAGAACATAAGCATGGATCTTTTAACGACCACTCAGAACGTAGTCCGTTCCCTTAAGAACTGCACATACGAGCAGAAAATCGAAGTCCTGGAGCTGGCTCGGAAGCAGTTCGACCTCTCGGAGAAGGCGGCCCAAGCGACCGCTGCGGCTCCGTCAACAGCGTCAACAACCACAACGAACGCGGAAGGGCAAGCGGTCCAGTAAGTCCGTATTGCCAAACGTGATCCTGGTTGATAGTCTCCTCGTAAAATCATGCGAGGAGACCGACTTATGTTATCCGTCTCGACTTCCATCGACGCCGACCTAAGGCGCGCCTTAGACTCCCGTTACCAGGGACTCCTCGTACTTCCCGATAACTTCGAACCTTCGAAAAAGTGGGCTCACCTCGCGGTGCTGCTCGAAGCCCTTGCGTTCGACTTCGAGCCTCAAATCCGTTGGCTCGATAGCTGCGTTTGGGCGATAAAGATCGCGGGAGCCTGTGAAGTTTTTGCCGATAATGGACAGCTTCAAAGGGCTGTCGTGACTGCTTTCCTCAATAGCCTGTGTGGAGTTCCGACCGATGATAAATCTAATGTGTCAGATGCCCGAGCCGACCGATGCGACGAGCCTTTATCGGGGAGTGGGCCCGCTCCAGTCTCTCGTCCGGAGCTGGGGCAACTTATCGGTGCAAGTCGGACAGCCGATGAACTGGGCGTCTCTCAAGGGCGTGGACGCGGTATTCCTCCAGAGACCGGCCCTAGAGAACCACGTCAAGATGATAAGCATGGCAAAGGCAAATCGTAAGCAGGTCTGGATCGATTATGACGACTGGCTTTACGGGGTTCCGCTCTTTAATAAGGCGAGCCGTATTTACAACAACCCGGCCATACAGAACAACATGAGCACAATGCTGGCGAAGGCGGATATCGTCTCGGTGTCGACTCCTTTCCTCCAGGAGCAGGTAAGGTCGATCATCAGGCGTATCGCGAAGGGAGCGCAGAGCGAGCCCGGTCTCCTGCTCGATCCTTCGAAGGTCGTGGTGGTTCCGAACGCCTACGATATGGACCTGATGAACCCGTTGACCGAGGCCGCTAAACCTCCTCACCAGAATAAGATCGTCGCTTGGCGTGGGAGCGGGACTCACGATAAAGACCTCCTCTGCGTAACGCCGGCCCTTAAGGAGGCGATAGGGAAGCACCTGGATTGGACTTACAACTTTATCGGGGAACCGTTCTGGCTCACCATTGAGATGCTGGACGAAGTGCCAGGTATTAAAGACTCGAACGTGATCCTTACGGAGACGATCGATCCTATCGACTATCTAGGGTTCCTTGAAAAGACCAGACCGGCCCTGATGATAGTTCCCCTCGACGACTGTCCCTTCAACCGCTCGAAGTCTAATATCGCCTGGATCGAAGCAACCCATGCAGGTGCGGTTACGCTGGCTCCTGATTTCGAGGAGTGGCGCCGCCCCGGTATCATCAATTACACCGACTCGAAGGACTTCGAAGTTAAGCTCGACAGCTTCCTTCGAGGAGAACTCGATGGCGGATACCAGTGGCGCCAGAGTCGCGACTTCATCAAAAATACCCTTACCCTTACGAAGGTCAACGAACGCCGACAGGACATCATTAACTGTCTCGTCGAGAAGTGTCCGATAGGCCCTGTCGCTGAGAAGTGGGACGTAATTTAAAGGAGGATTTATGGACGAGTTTAAAGAAGGTGACACCGTTTATCTAAAGACAGGCTCTCCCGCGATGAAGGTCGATCGGGTATGGAGCAACGCGGATAAGACGGTTCAAGGCGCAACGTGCGAGTGGTTTATCGAGGACGAGCAGAGGTCGAGCAACTACCTTTTTACCGAGCTGACTTCGGTCGCCCCGAACCCTTAAGGAGTCTTCGATGACGATCTTTTCCGCCGTAGAGGACAACCTCGGGAGACCTTTAAATCGAGCCGAGAGACGGAGTTATCTTTCGAGGGTTAAGAAGGAGAACGCTGCTTTTCCGAAGTATCTTGTGCCTGTCGATATACCAGAAAAGTATCGGGGTGACGCGAAGTTCCCTGTCGAAGCGTGGAGGAGCCGACAGTTCCTTGTGCAGGTATTCGATAAGGGCGGAGATATGATCCGGATGAGCGTAAATCGAACCGACGCGAACCTCGGGGAACGCTGGGCGGATAAGATAACCTGGGACGAGCTCCAAACCTTGAAACGCGAAATCGGTCGAGGAGAGCTGGAAGGGTTCGAGGTTTATCCAGCCGACAGCGAGATCGTAAACGATGCGAATATGAGGCACCTATGGATTTTCAAGGGCAACAAAAAGCTGCCGTTCGGCTTCCATCAGGATCGAAGGTCTCCCGAAGCGCAAGCTACGATATAAAGATCAGGAGGAACATCGTCTCTCGGTTCGGAGACGAGTTCCCCCCGACTGCGCAGGTCTTAATCGAGCATTGCCTTGCTCGAAGCCAACAGAACGGGTGGCTTACCTTCGCGGTTCCGGATCTTCCGCCGAGCGTGAATAAGCTCTACGCGACGTTCAAGGGCAAGCGGATCTTATCGAGCGATGCGAAGCTCTTTAAGAAGTTGGTGGCTGTCGGTATCGGAGCAGGAAAGTCAACGTGGAAGCCGAAGGGAGCAGTGATGGCGATGATCTTTTATCAGAGTCCTCACTGGCTTACTAAGCGCGATACGATCCGCGATATGGACGGGGATAACCGGGTAAAAGCCCTATTCGACGCTATCCAGGAGACGACCAACGTGCGCGATTGCACGAACTGGGAGTTCCATTGTTATAAGGTCGCTTCGGGCATAACCAGGACTACCGTTTACTTATTCGATTTAGGCGATGTGATCCAGTTCTATCCGACGTAGTAAAGAAAAAATGTGTGGGTCTTTTATTCCATTAAACGGCGTGATAGTCTCAGACGTATCACGGGAGGTAATACAAATGTCCGTCTTGAAAAAAGTCGAGGTCTCGAACGTCCACCATGCTCTGAGTCGCGCTGTCGATTCTGAGAAGAACCGCGTGGCTCTCGTGAACGCGAACTTTAAAGTCGATCCTCTCCGGAAGGAGAGCGCGGAAGGTCTCTGCGAGAAGAACGGGACGACTCTTTCCGCTTACCTTCGCGAGTGCGTGAACATCCTGCTCCTCGACTATTTGGGTCCGAAGGAAGCAGCTAAGATGGGCATCGCAGCCACCGAATAACCTTCATTGAGAGGCAGCGTTTGAGCAGTGACGACCTCCCGCCGAAAGACGGAGAGAAGAAAAAGTCACTACGGCTTGTAAAAGACGGCGACGAAAACAAACCTGCTCCCTCCGCGAAGCCCTCCCCCGACAGCATTAGGCAGCTCTATATGGCCAGTGACCATATCGAGTGGACTCCTTTTGCCAAAAGCATGGGATGGCAATCCGCTTCGAGTCGATCCGGTCTCCCAGTCGAGGAGTGGATAAAACAGAAGCGCGATGTGTTCGCGAAAGAGCAAGCCGAAACTATTGCAGAGGCCGTATTTAAACATCGTGGTCGGTGGCATTCGGACGTTCTCAAGACGTTGACTGAATACCCGGAAGCCAACGATGCGATGCTTGGTATTCTGAAAAAGCGGCTCAACGATATTATCCAGACGATCAACGAAGACGAGCAGAAAAAGCAGCAAGCTAAGATTACCGGGCTCGAAGCTTACTCGGCTTTTAAAGCGATAAAGTCAAGCGAACTCCTGTCGCTAGCGGCGGCGATTAAGGTCGCTACTGAGTCGAAGCACAAGTCCCTGATGATCAACGACTGGTCTTTCAAGGTCGCGGAGACGTTCTCCGATCCTGCGCAGTTCCACGTCGAGCAGGAAAAGATCGAGAACGCCGAGTGGAAGGTTACGATCAGAGGAGGGGAGAACCTTTCCTCGAAGCAGATAACGAAGATGATGTCCGACTGGTACGATAAGCCGTCGCTCCCTCACACTTTCGACGAGGTAAAGAACTCAGCGGAAGGGGAGCCGGATGCCTGATTTAAGCATCGCTCCTTGGCAGTACGCAGCGATATATAACCCCTTCCAACACTTCGCGATGTACGGCGGCGTTGCTGTCGGTAAGACCTACACCGGTTCCCACTTCTCGATCCATCACATCACTGAGCACCCGCAGATGACGGGTTTAATAGGCGCAAACACCTATGACCAGCTCTCCCAGGTTGTTCTCCGAGCCTTCTTTTCTTGGCTGGAGGAGTACGACCTCGACTACGTTGTGGACTGCATTCCGCCGAAATCATGGGGTCAAAAACGGGCTTTAAAAAGCTATAAGAACACCGTTTCGATCTTTAATCGAAGGACCAACCGTTGCACCCTGATCTTTACCAGGACGCTCTCCGATCCGGATGCGCTCCGTGGTATCGAAATCAGTTGGTACTGGCTCGACGAGACTCGCGATACTTCCCAGGCAACCCATGACGTTGTTATTTCGCGTATGCGTGAAACGAAAGGCTATATTAAGGGCCTGATCACGACCACGACCAACGGAGAGGACTGGTCTTATAAGCGCTTCGTTCTCGGGCAAAACGCCTCTCGGATCTATGGATCCATGCACGTTCCGACGATGGCATCGGTCGAGCTGGGCATTATCGACCTCAACTACTACAACACGATGGCCGCTTCCTATTCGCCTCTGATGGCGCTGCAAGAACTCGAAGCAAAACACATCAACGTCTTCGGCGGAAAAGCTTATTACGCTGCTTCGGATAAGAATCGACAGGGCCGCGCGCCGTGGGGAGCTTCGTTTCCGGATCGCGATATGGACCTTATTATCGGCTGTGACTTTAACTTTGCTCCTGCTCCGCTGGTCTGGATGGTCGGACAACGTGGGCCGAATACCTTCGGGCCGAATGGGGAATATTGGTACGATCACATTCATTGGTTCGGAGAACTTTCGGGGCGAGAGATGTCGAGCGTTGCCATGACTCTTTACCTTCTCCAGTCGTATCCGGACTTCTTTTATCGGATCTACGGCGACGTGTCGGGCGGTATCGGAACGACCTCGAACGCAGGCGTTACCGACTACGATCAGATCGCAGCGACTCTAGCAGACGCAGGCGCTCGGTTTACGGTCGACTTTCACCAGCTCGATGAGGAGGAGAGTCGAGCGAACCCGAGAGTCCGAACCCGAGTCGAGAACATGAACTCTCGTTTCTGCAACGCGATGGGCGAAATCAGACAGACCTATGATCCTGCTCGCTGCACTTATTTCGACGGTGACGTGAAGATGGTCGGCTGGAAGTCGGTCACGTCTTCGGGCCGAGGTAAGCTCGACGATGGTGGAGATGGAGACCGAACCCACGCATCGGATGCCGCCGGTTACGCAGTCTTTAAGCTCTTTCCTCCTGGTCGCCAAGCGGAAATTATCGAGTCTTTGCCGTCGCAACTTCGCGAGGAATATGATCTTATGAGGCAACCATGAATCACAAATCGGAATACGATATGAGAAAAATAGCGGTGACTGGCGGCTTCGGTTTTATCGGCACGAACTTCGTAAAATACTGGCTTCGTAAATACCCGAGAGACACGATCCTTATCATGGACGCCGAGACTTACGCATCGGACTCGACCGGAGTTCTGTCCTATATCGGCGCGAACGACTGCTCGGCTCGGGTGTTCTTCGAGAAGGTCGACATCAGGGATCAGGCTGTCGTTGCCCGAGTGCTGCAGCACCACCACCCGGAGGTTATCTTTCACTTCGCCGCGGAGTCTCACGTCTGCCGTTCGATAGCGGGCCCTAAGGACTTCATGACCACAAACATCATGGGAACCTGGAACCTCCTGGAGGAATGGCGCCAGCTCCACGGGGGAACTCCGAACCGTCCCTTTATCCACGTCAGCACGGACGAGGTATTCGGAGAGCTAGGATTCTTAGACGAGCCCTTTTTCGAGGAGAGCCCGATACGTCCCCGGTCTCCCTACGCAGCTTCCAAGGCTTCGAGCGACCTGATCGCTCTGGCTTACTTCGAGACTTACGGAACCCAAGTCCGGGTAACGAACTGCTCGAATAACTTCGGCCCTCACCAGCACCACGAAAAGCTCCTCCCCCAGACCTTCCGAAGCTTCCTAGCTCGGAAGCCAGCGATCCTTTTCGGAAGCGGTGCTCAGATGCGCGACTGGCTTTTCGTGGAGGATCATTGCGAAGCGATCGAGACGGTATTCCTTCGGGGAGAGAACGGGCTTAGATACTGCATAGGGGGAGAGAAGGAGCTGACAAATTATCAGTTCGTTAAGGCTGTCCACGATGTCATGTTGAACCTCGGGCTTACCGAGGGACCGTTTCACGTGGAACATAATGTCCTCGCTAGGCCCACGGATGACCTTCGATACGCTATCGACAACTCGGTTATCAGGGCTTTAGGTTGGTCACCTAATCCACAGAATTTTGTCCAAAAATTAAGCGATACCGTGCGGTGGTACGCCGAGGAGGTAGGTTTCAATGTCCTTTGAGTTCGAACCAGTCGATGCAATTAAGGGAGCTTTTATCGGACTTCGAAAGGTCCACTCGGACTCTCGGGGGAACTTCTCGGAGCTTTACCGGGAGGGCTGGATCGACGAAGCGATAGGCGCTAAGTTTGTGCAGCAAAATCAGTCCTTCTCGGATCACGGAGTCCTTCGGGGTATGCACCTGCAAGCGGAGAACCCTCAAGGGAAGCTCGTGACCTGTCTCTACGGGGAAGTTCTCGACGTGATCGTTGACCTCCGGCCCGACTCTCCGACCTTCCTTAGATCGCTCGCTCTCCGGCTTAACTGGGAGAGGGGGGAGTCTCTTTACTCCCCGCCAGGATGCGCGCACGGGTTCTTGGTTCTTTCCCGACATTCCATCGTCCACTACAATTGCACGAGTTTTTACGAACCTGCTTTTGACGGCGGCGTGGCCTGGGACTCTCCCGAAATTGTGGAGAACTTCGGCGTACATACTCGTCCAAATTTGAGTGCGAAAGATCGAGTTTTACCCACAATCCAGCAGTACCTAAGGAGTTTGGAGAATGTTGACGACCACGAATAACAACGGCTACGCCGAGCCGACCGCAGAGGTTCCGGAGTCCGAACTCGACGAGATGTTGTATGCCAGACACGCCGAAATTAAGTCGTGGGACGACCTTGCCCAACAGCGCGGAACGCCTATTCCTGCGCTATTCAACCAGTTCTATAAGTTCATTCAGAATCCCTCGACTGTCTCGGTCGAGACGTTTAAGCGGATGGTGGATACCGACGACACGATCGGCTCGGGTATCGACTTCCTTACGACGTGCCTCGCGGCTCGTATCGGTCGATATGAGCACCCTAATAAGGAAATCGAGGACTGGGTTAATCGGGCTTTAGAGAGTATCGCTGGCGGTTTTACCAACGCTATGAAGGAGCTGCTCGGCGCTTCGTGGGCTGGTTTTATGGTGCAGGAAAAGGTCTGGGGTAACGATGACGAACTCGGGTTCGTTGTGAAAAAGCTCGTCACCCTTCCACCGGGCTCCCTTCTTTTCGAGACTGAAAGGACTGGAGAGCTGACGCCTGACGGTATCCTTCAATACCAGCGGAACTATAACCCGGCCAACCTCGCTTATGGGGTATCGACTCTTTTCGGCTTTTCCGGGGGTTCTAAGGGTTCTTCGAACGATCCTTTCGCTCGGTTCGGCGATATGCCTTTCCCGATCCGGAGCGCGAATACCTATTCTTACCTTTCCATCAGGATACCGACTGAGAAGTGTATCCACTACGCTTTCGACGCGGCTGGAAAGATGGGGAACCCTTACGGCCGGTCTCTCCTTCGTCGAGCTTATAAGTGGTACGTGATGAAAGACGGGTTCCTCCAGATGCTCTCGGTTGCTCTCGACCGGAAGGGAACTCCGCTTACTATCGTCTACGCCGATCCGAACACAACCGTCGGCAACCCGGCCCAGAACGTCCCGAACGCGAAGGGTAAGAATATAGGGGAGAGAGCAGACCAAGCGGCAGCAAGAGCCTTT
>Ga0164241_10000719_pt1 | contig 51482 bp, 45 predicted proteins | sample OricomyardsoilBY_FD_108780 | JGI IMG/M metagenome (GOLD analysis project Ga0164241, IMG submission 108780) | Backyard soil microbial communities from Emeryville, California, USA - Original compost - Back yard soil (BY) | ecosystem: Environmental > Terrestrial > Soil > Unclassified | place: USA... | reverse complement strand
GACAACATCCAAATGGAGATCGAGCTGATCGCTCCGATCGCCATGGAAAAAGGCCTCCGCTTCGCCATCCGCGAAGGCGGCCGAACAGTCGGTGCCGGTACCGTTTCCGAAGTGGTTCAATAGTTAAAAAGCAGTAAGCAAGAGGCGTGTAGCTTCTTGCTTACTGCCAGAAAGAGGTAAAAATGCCGAGAGATAATATAATTTTGCAGTGCACCGAATGTAAGGAGCGCAACTACGTTACGACAAAAAATAAGAAGAACACGCCGAACCGGCTTGAGCTTAATAAATTTTGCCGTCGCTGCCGCTGCCATCGGCTGCACAGAGAAAACAAATAAGGTGAGAGTGTGAAGGGCGGGGTGAGAGCCGGAGATTCCTGCTCACCACTTTATGCCACGCACTCTTGACTCATTACAGGGGTATGGTGTCAATGGTTAGCATGGAGGTCTCCAAAACCTTAGGTCCGGGTTCGAGTCCTGGTACCCCTGCCAGATAACAATAGGAGATATGCACGTGTCGGAAGCAATAGACACTCTGGGAAAAGAGAAAAAGGAAGGCGTCGGAGAGTTCATTCGCAAAACCCGCGAAGAGCTCGATAAAACCACGTTTCCATCGTCGGACGAAGTTTGGAAAACCACGATGGTGGTGATCTTCGCGGTCATCTTCTTCGCTCTTTATTTGTATCTTGCCGATCTGGCATGGGTATATTTGTTGGACGGACTTACGTGGCTTATAAATAAGTTAGCGGGAATATAAGGATAGTCTAAATGAAGCAGTGGTATTTTATCCACACATATTCGGGGCATGAGAACAAGGTCGTCGAAAGCCTCGCGGCTAGAATTCGCGATATGGAACTCAGCGAGCAGATCACGGAAGTGCTGCTGCCGAAAGAGAAGGTCGTAGAGATGCGCGGCAATAAGGAACATGTTTCCGAGCGTATGTTCTATCCGGGTTATGTGCTTGTCGAGATCGAATGTGACGAAAAAGGCAAGATACCCGATAATGTTTTTCACGCGATCAAATCAACCCCGAAGGTCACCGGTTTTCTCGGCGGAAAACAGCCCACGCCTTTGACGCAGGACGAGGTCGATCAGATCGTAAGAAATATCGAGGTCGCGACCGAAAAGCCGAAACCGAAGTTCACTTACGAGGTCGGCGAGGTCGTCAGGATCAAATCCGGGCCGTTCGCTAGCTTTACAGGAAAGGTCGAAGAGGTCAACGAAGACAAGGCGACACTCAAAGTTTCGATCACAATTTTTGGACGTTCGACGCCTTACGAACTGAGCTTTTTGGAAGTTGAAAAGGTTACTTTTGCAGAGGAAGAATAGTTTTGAGTACCCGCTTTAGCGGGCGGCCGCCTGAAGGCGGGACTCACAACATAAATGAGGACATTCCCATAAGGGATCGTTAATCGAAAAGAATTATGGCAAAGAAGATAGAAGGTTACATAAAATTGCAGATACCGGCCGGTAAAGCAAATCCGGCACCGCCGATCGGCCCGGCTTTGGGTCAGCACGGCGTTAACATCATGAAGTTTTGCAAGGCGTTCAACGCCAAAACGCAAAACGACGATCCGGATATGAAAATTCCGGTCGTGATCACGGTCTATGCGGATCGTTCGTTCACATTTGAAACGAAAACGCCGCCGGCGGGCGATCTTTTAAGGAAAGCTTCGGGAATCGCGAAAGGTTCCGGAACTCCGAATAAGGAAAAAGCCGGTTCGATCACAAAAGCACAGATCGAAGAGATCGCCAAAAAGAAAATGGTCGATCTGAACACCACCGACCTCGCCGCCGCGATGCGAACCATCGAAGGCACGGCAAAGTCGATGGGATTGACAGTTGAATAATGTGACACGGAGAAGGGGAGAATAGAGACGCGGGAAATGAATTTCCGCATCATCGCTCGCTCCGCCGCCGTGTTCGGAAAGGGAGAGTCGTCAAAACCGGCTCGTTAAAACCTGGAGGTAAAATGAAAAGAGGAAAAAAATACTTAGCGGCTCTGGAAAAAATAGAGCCGAATAAGAAGCATACGCTTGATGAAGCGGTTGCTAAATTGAAAGAGATCGCCTTTGCAAAGTTTGACGAAACCGTCGAACTGACCATGTGGCTCGGCGTTGACCCGCGAAAAGCGGATCAGCTCGTTCGCGGCACTATCATTCTGCCGCACGGACTCGGCGGCGCGGCCAAAAAGGTCGTTGTCATCGCACAGGGCGACAAGGTAAAAGAAGCCGAAGACGCCGGCGCGGACATGGCCGGCGGCGACGATCTGGTCGAAAAGATCAAAGGCGGCTGGACGGATTTTGATGCGCTGATCGCCACGCCCGATATGATGGGCAAGGTCGGCCAGCTTGGTAAGATCCTCGGACCTCGCGGCCTGATGCCCAACCCCAAAACCGGCACCGTAACGATGGACGTAAAAACCGCCATCGAAGAAACCAAAGCAGGTAAGGTCGAATATCGCGTAGATAAAACCGGAGTTATCCATACACCGGTCGGCAAAGTGTCTTTTGACGATGCAAAACTTGCAGAAAATGCGAAGGTTTTGATCACTGCGGTCATGAAGGCAAAACCGGCTACGTCAAAAGGCAGATATTTGAAAAAGATCAATCTTGCGGCAACGATGAGCCCGGGCGTTCTGCTCGATGAGCTTACGTACGCGTAAGGCGTGAGGAGCGAATAGAAAAATGAAATCAAGAGAAACAAAACAGAAAGATCTGGTAGCCCTCACGGAATCGCTGCAGAATTCGAAATCGGCAATGGTCGTAAGCTTTTCAAAGCTTTCGGTATCTAAAGACCAAGAATTCCGCAACCGAATACGCGAAGCAGGCGCAAAATACCAAGTAGTTAAAAATACGCTGGCAAGAATTGCCGTTAAAGATACGCCGTACGAACAGGCGACCGAACATTTCAAAGGTGTTACGGCCATCGCTTGGACGGACAGCGATCCGGTCATCTTGTCGAAAGCGGTTTCGAAATTCATGAAGGATAACGCTGATGTTTATACCTTCAAAGCCGGTGTTCTTGACGGAAAGCTGGTTGATGCGAATCAGCTTCAGGTCATCGCGAACCTGCCTTCGAAAGAAGAGCTTATTTCGAAATTGCTTTACGTTCTTAACGCACAGGCGCAGGGAATCGTTACGGTTATTAACGCGATCCCGCGTGACCTTGCGGTGGTGATCAAACAGATCGGCGATCAGAAAGATGCGCCGGCTGCTGAAGCACAGGAAGCTCCTGCGGCTCCGGTCGAAGAATCGCCTGCGGCAGAAGAAGTTGCTGTAGAAGCGTCCGCACAGGAAGCTCCGGCTGAAGACAAACCGGAAGCGCCGGCTGAAGCCGCGGAAGAAGCGCAGGAACAGAAAGAAGATGATCAGGATGCGGCTTCGCCGGAAGGCGAACAGCATGCCGAAGCTGCAGAAGCAGAAGCAGGCGCGGAAGAAGCCGAAAAGCCTGAATAAATGAATTTGTTTCGGTTGGATCCGAAACTAAAAGCCGTACTCAAGGAAAACGAGCGAAGCAGTAAGTCAGGCTGCTTTGCGGCTCGGACGAAGTGAAAAGGTGATGCAACCCGTTTCCCGGCGTCCCGTGGGTTCTAGCGGCAACGACGGTAAGTAGTGAATCGAAAATAGTAAATAGACGATTTCTATTCACGATTTGCTATTAACTATTTACTTAATAAAAGAACCCTAAATAGGAGATAGATAAAACAATGGCAGTCACAAAAGATGAAGTAGTAGAGTTTTTAAAAGGTATGTCGCTTCTCGAAGCGTCAGAACTCGTTAAAGAATTGGAAGAAGTATTTGGTGTTTCGGCAGCCGCGGCGGCCGCACCGATGATGATGGCGGCACCTGCGGGCGGCGACGCGCCGGCGGCTGAAGAAAAGGATTCGTTCGACGTTATCCTTACGGCAGCAGGCGGCAATAAGGTTCCGGTCATTAAAGCGGTTCGCGAAGTTGTCGGCGGTTTGGGACTCAAGGAAGCAAAAGACCTCGTTGACGGCGCTCCGAAACCTTTGAAAGAAGGCGTTTCGAAAGCAGAAGCCGAAGAGATCAAAGCTAAATTGACCGAAGCCGGTGCAACCGTCGAGATCAAATAGTTCTTCAGTTTTAACACGTTTCGGCCCGCTGCTTATGCGGCGGGTTGAAACTGTGGAAAACTTTTGATATTCTAAACGGCAGGCAATTTTTAAGCGGTTTCGTTGAGAAACCGGCCTATTACAAATTGAAGCCCGAAATATAAGGGTTTCAGGGATTATAAGAACGATTGTTCTCGCTATTTATTGGAGAGTTGGTGTCTTTTTCGGCACGCTCGGAAAAATCAGGCAAAAGCATTTACTGCTAAACAGCGGTCTGGGAAGATTCTGCCCTTGACCGCATTTGCCGTCTTTTATCAGCAAATATCATTGTTATTTGCGACTAAAGAATCCTAGCAATTACGAACGGATAAATCAACCGGTTTTTTCTTTGAACGCTATTTAATCATATGATCAATAATCCGCTACAAAATAATGCACACGGGCTGGGACGCCGCACGAGCCAATCGCCGAAACGCGTTGATTTTTCGAAGATCAACACGACGGCGCGGATCCCGAACCTGATCGAGGTGCAGCGCGAATCCTACGAACGGTTCCTGCAAATGGATCTGATCCCGGAAGAGCGCCGCAATGTCGGACTGCAATCCGTTTTTGCCTCGATATTTCCGGTTTCCGATTTTCGCGAAACCGCAACACTTGAATACGTAGAATTTCAGATCGGAAACTGGCAATGCAAATGCGGAAATCTCGAAGGCCTCGAGCATCTGCGTGCAAACTGTAAAGAGTGCGGTTCGAAGATCAAGGTCGATCCGTTCAATCCGGCAGAGGTTCTTTGCAACAATTGCGGAACTTTCAACGCCGTGCGTCCGAAGCTTTGCCCGAATTGCGGCGAACCTGTCGGGCTTAAGCACAAACACGACCAGCAGGAATGCCAGGAACGCGGTATGTCGTTCAGCGTTCCGCTAAAGGTAAAGATACGTCTTACCGTTTTTGACAAAGATCCGGACACGGAAGTTTCGACGATCCGCGACATTAAGGAAGAAGACGTGTTCTTTGGCGAAATACCGCTGATGACCGACAACGGAACCTTTATTATCAATGGAACCGAACGCGTTATCGTTTCGCAGCTTCACCGAAGCCCCGGAGTTTTCTTCAAAGGCGATCACGATGAATATTTAGCAAAAATAATTCCTTATCGCGGTTCGTGGGTTGAATTCGAATATGATCAAAAAGGAATACTTCACGCTCGGCTCGGCAAGCGAAAGATCCTTGCGACTATCTTTTTGCGTGCGCTCGGCCTTTGGCTGAATCCGCAGATCGATATGACAACGATCCCCGACAACATTTTGGAAGAGGTCGTAAAGGGAGCGGAATACACCGACGGCGACATTATCAAATTGTTCTACACGGTCGATACCGCGTCCGCCGAAAAAGGCAAGCTTTATGTCAACGTAAAGAAAGAAGGCGACACAAATCTCGCCGGAATGCGTGCGGAACAGGACATCAAGGATAAAAAAGAAGACATCGTCCGCATCGGTAAAAAGATAACGAAATCCGCGATCGCCGATCTTCGTTCGATGAAGATCGACAAGGTCGAGGTTTCGCCGGCCGATTTCGAAGGCGCATATGCCGTTGACGATGTTATCAATACCGAAACCGGCGAAGTGATAATGGAAGCCAACACCGAGATCAATACAGCAAAACTGCAGCAATTGATCGAGGAAAGCGTTTCCGATTTTGCCGTGTTCTTTCCGAAACGCGATGTCATCGGCGAAGTAATAACGAATACGCTCAGAAAAGACGCGATCTCAAAACCGGTCGATGCATTGCTTGAGATTTACCGCAAGATGCGTCCCGGCGATCCGCCAACCGTGCCGACGGCCTATCATTTGCTGGAAGGCATGTTCTTTGACGCACGGCGCTTTGATCTTTCGCGTGTCGGCCGTTTGAAATTCAATATCAAAATGGGTCGTGCCGCAAATGACCGCGAGGACGATCCGCTTTTGCAGGCCACCGATTTTGTCGAGGTCGTTAATTATCTGCTCAGGATGAAACGCGACAGCGAACATTATTATCAGGACGATATCGATCATCTCGGCAACCGACGCGTTCGCGCGGTGGGCGAACTGCTCGAAAATCAATTCCGCATCGGGCTTGAAAGAATGGAACGAGCGATCAAGGAAAAAATGTCCATTCAACAGGACATGTTCACGACAATGCCGCGCGATCTGGTTAACGCAAAACCTGTTACGGCAGCGGTTCGCGAATTCTTTGGTTCATCGCAGCTTTCGCAGTTCATGGATCAAACGAATCCGCTTTCGGAGATCACGCATAAACGGCGTCTTTCGGCTCTCGGGCCGGGCGGACTTTCGCGTGAACGAGCCGGATTTGAGGTTCGCGACGTTCACCCGACTCACTACGGCCGCATTTGTCCGATCGAAACGCCGGAAGGCCCGAACATCGGTTTGATCTCGTCGCTGTCTTGTTTCGCACGCATCAACGAATTCGGTTTTATCGAATCTCCTTACCGAAAGGTAGAGGACGGCCGCGTTGTCGAATATGTTCTGATCAGCAACGGCGGCGATACGAAATTCAAGCCGCGTGACCATGTTCGTCAGGAAGAGGTCGAAGCAGAAAATAAAAAGGTAGCGAAAAAAGAAGGCAAGATCGCCGAATTTGAACCGTTCCCGTTCTATTTGACGGCTTGGGAAGAAGATAAATACATCATCGGCCAGGCAAATATCGAACTCGATGCAAAAGGCAATATTGTAAGCGACCGTGTTGCGGCTCGCGAACGCGGCGAATTCATCACGGCGGATAAAGCGGACATCCAATATATGGACGTTTCGCCCAAACAGCTTGTTTCGGTCGCGGCTTCGCTCATTCCTTTCCTTGAGAACGATGACGCCAACCGTGCCTTGATGGGTTCGAACATGCAGCGTCAATCGGTGCCGCTTCTGCGTGCGGAATCTCCGTATGTCGGAACCGGTATGGAAAAGATCGCGGCTCACGATTCGGGCGCGGTGGTCATCGCCAAACGAAACGGCGTTGTCGATTATGTCGATTCGGAACGCATTATCGTAAAAGCCGATCACCGTGTTGATGGAACCATCTCGCGTGAGGTGACGGCCGATATCTATTCGCTGGTCAAATTCAAGCGTTCGAATCAGAACACATGCATCAACCAGCGGCCGATCGTGCTTGTCGGCGAACGCGTGACAAAAGGCCAGGTAATTGCCGACGGTCCGTGTACCGACCGCGGCGAACTCGCTCTCGGCAGAAACGTTCTCGTTTCATTCATGCCTTGGCGCGGATACAACTTTGAGGACGCGATACTCGTTTCCGAAAAGCTTGTTAAGGAAGACTATTACACCTCGATCCATATCGAGGAACTCGAGGTCGAGGCACGCGATACGAAACTCGGGCCGGAAGAGATCACGCGGGATATACCGAACATCGGTGAGAATATGCTTCGCGATCTGGACGAATCGGGTATTATCCGCATCGGCGCTCAGGTAAAACCGGGCTCGATACTTGTCGGAAAAGTTACGCCGAAAGGCGAAACGCAATTGACCGCCGAAGAAAAACTGCTTCGCGCGATCTTCGGCGAAAAAGCCGGCGACGTCAAAGACGCTTCGCTGACGTGTCCTCCGGGAATTGACGGAACGGTCGTTGATGTTCAGGTATTTACACGCAAAGGCCAGGACAAGGACGAACGCTCGCTCGATATCGAGGGATTGGAAGAAGACGATCTTCGCCGCGACCTCGAAGACGAGATCCGCATCCTTCAGGAACAGCACGACCAGCGGATATTCGAACTATTCGACGGCCGAAAGCTGAACAAAGACCTGATGGACGGCAAAGAGGTCATATTCAAAAAAGGAACAACGCTAAAACGCGATGATCTTAAAGAGATCGACCTTAAGATACTTAAGAAAGCCGATGTTGCTTCGGGCAAGATCGACATAACCGCCGAGGTCAAGGAATACGAACAGCGTACCGAACGCCAGATAAATATTCTCAGCGATATTTACGAAGAGAAGATAACGAAGCTCAAACAAGGCGACGAACTTCCTCCGGGCGTTATCAAAATGGTCAAGGTGTTTGTCGCGATGAAGCGTAAGCTTTCGGTCGGTGACAAAATGGCCGGACGCCATGGTAACAAAGGTGTTATCGCACGTATTCTGCCGGAAGAAGATATGCCGTATCTGCCGGACGGAACTCCGGTGGAGATCGTTCTTAATCCGCTCGGCGTGCCGTCGCGTATGAACGTCGGTCAGATCCTGGAAACGCATCTCGGCTGGGCCGCACGCGTTCTTGGGCTGCATTTCGCGACACCTGTTTTTGACGGTGCCAGCGAAGACGAGATCAAGAAGTTCATCGGCGACGCGAACAATACGTTCGATGAATTAGAGATACCGAATTCGGTCGGGCCATCGGGCAAAACACGTCTTTATGACGGTTTGACCGGCGAACAGTTCGAGCAGAAAGTAACCGTCGGCTACATATATATGCTCAAGCTTTCGCATTTGGTGGACGACAAGATACACGCACGTTCGATCGGGCCGTACAGCCTTATCACGCAGCAGCCTTTGGGCGGTAAAGCCCAGTTCGGCGGCCAGCGTTTCGGCGAAATGGAAGTTTGGGCACTCGAAGCTTACGGTGCGGCTCACATTCTTCAGGAATTGCTTACCTGCAAATCCGATGATGTGGCCGGTCGTTCGAAGATCTATGAAACGATCGTCAAAGGCGTTTCGAATTTCGAACCCGGAATTCCGGAATCGTTCAACGTGCTCGTACGCGAACTACAGTCGCTCTGTTTGGATGTCGAACTCATAATGGAAGACGATATCGATATGGACGAAGTAACTGCGGGTGTCGATACGCTTGTAGGCGTAGATTAGTCCGAAGTCTGGAGTTCAAAGCCTTGAGCCGGATAAGACCGGCCGGCTTTGAACTCCGGCTTAAGACTTCAGACTCAAGACTTAAGACTCTTTGGAGAAATATGTTTCGATTTAATAACGAAAGCAAAACACAACTGACCACAAATTACGAAGCTATCCGCATTTCGCTCGCATCGCCGGACAAGATACGCTCGTGGTCGCACGGTGAGGTCACAAAACCGGAAACGATCAACTACCGAACATTCAAACCGGAACGCGACGGGCTTTTCTGTGCCCGTATCTTCGGCCCGGTCTCTGATTGGGAATGTTTGTGCGGAAAATATAAAAGAATGAAGCATCGCGGAGTTATCTGCGATAAATGCGGTGTCGAGGTCACACAAAGCAAGGTTCGCCGCGAACGCCTAGGCCATATCGAACTCGCCAGCCCGTGTTCGCACGTCTGGTTCTTCAAAGGCCTGCCTTCGCGTATCGGCCATTTGCTCGATATCACACTGCGCGACCTGGAAAAGATCCTTTATTTCGAAACGTATATCGTTATCGATGAAGGCGATGTTCCCGATCTGAAACAAAAAGATCTTTTGACCGATGAACGCTACCGCGAATTGATGCGCGATCATCCGAATCAATTTGTCGCGAAAATGGGCGCCGAAGCGATCAAAGATCTGCTGATGACCATCGAGATCGATGAATTGGTCGATGAGCTTCGCGTTAAAATGCGTGAAGAAACATCACAGCAAAAGAAATTGAAATTTTCGAAACGCCTTAAGGTTTCGACATCGTTCGCGCGTTCGGGCAACAAACCGGAATGGATGATCCTGGATGTAATTCCGGTCATTCCGCCGGAACTTCGCCCGCTTGTGCCGCTGGACGGCGGCCGCTTTGCGACATCCGATCTTAACGATCTGTATCGCCGCGTGATCAACCGCAACAACCGTCTGAAGAAACTGATGGAGCTTCGCGCACCGGAAGTTATCGTCCGCAACGAAAAGCGTATGCTTCAGGAAGCGGTCGATGCCTTGTTCGATAACGGACGCCGCGGCCGCGTACTTCGCGGTGCGAACAATCGTCCGCTGAAATCGCTTTCAGGCACATTGAAAGGAAAACAAGGACGTTTTCGTCAGAATCTGCTCGGAAAACGCGTCGATTATTCGGGACGTTCGGTCATCGTCGTCGGCCCGGAACTGAAACTTCATCAGTGCGGCCTGCCGAAGAAAATGGCGCTCGAACTTTTCAAGCCGTTCATTTACAACAAGCTTGAAAAGGACGCGCATGCGGCGACGATCAAACAGGCACGCGAAATGGTCGAGCGTCAAGAGCCGGTCGTTTGGGATATTTTGGAAGAGGTAATTCGCGAACATCCGGTTCTGCTTAACCGTGCGCCGACACTTCACCGTCTCGGCATACAGGCTTTCGAACCGGTTCTTGTCGAAGGTAAAGCGATCAAGATCCATCCGCTCGTCTGCACGGCGTTCAACGCCGATTTCGACGGCGATCAGATGGCCGTTCATATTCCGCTCTCGGCCGAAGCACAGATCGAAGCCAGCGTTCTTATGCTTGCATCGAACAACCTTTTGTCGCCGGCCAGCGGCCAGCCGATAACGGTTCCTTCGCAGGACATCGTGCTCGGATGTTATTACCTGACGCTCGGACGCGATGAAATGAAAGGCGACAACAAAGCCTTTAATTCGATCGACGATGTGCTGCTTGCTCTCGACGCAGGTTTTATCGAAACGCAGACAAAGATCAGGCTTCGCTGGAAAGGAGATCTGCTTGACCTCACGCTCGAACATCATAATCAGGATGTTATGCGTGCGACGGTTCGCGAAAATGTCGATCGTGTGATCAATACGACCGCCGGCCGCGCGATCCTTAATGAACGTCTGACACGCGACGGTTTGCCGTATGTCAATGGAACGCTCAAAAAGAAAGGCCTGCAGTCGCTGGTCAGCTATTGCCATTTGAAGCTCGGACATGCCGCAACCGTTGTCATGCTCGACGATCTAAAGGCAATGGGCTTTTTGTATGCGACACGTTCGGGTATGTCCATCGGCATCGACGACATGGTCACGCCGGGCAGCAAACAGGGAATTATCGACGATGCCCGCAAGGAAGTCGATAAACTTCAGAAGCAATACGAGAACGCGACCATGACCAACATGGAACGCGAAAACAAAGTTACGGCGATCTGGTCGGAAGTTACCGACCGCGTCGCGAAAGAAATGTTCAAGGCGATGCATACGCGCGAAGACGAACGAAAGGAACTCAACCCGATCCTCGTCATGGCCGATTCCGGTGCCCGCGGTTCTGATGCTCAGATCCGCCAGCTTGCCGGTATGCGCGGCCTGATGGCAAAGCCTTCGGGCGAGATCATCGAAACGCCGATCGTTGCGAATTTCCGCGAAGGTCTGAACGTTCTGCAGTACTTTATCTCAACGCACGGCGCGCGTAAAGGTTTGGCCGATACGGCTTTGAAAACGGCCGATTCCGGTTATCTTACACGCCGTCTTGTTGACGTTGCTCAGGACGTTATCGTTTCCGAACAAGATTGCGGAACGCTCCGCGGCGTATGGTCCGAAGCGATCATCCGCAACGGTGAAGAGGTCGAAAGTCTGCGTGACCGAATCGTCGGCTGTACATCGCTTGACGACATTATCGATCCGGTTGACGGCACGGTCATCGTCGAGGCAAATGTCGAGGTCAATGAGGCTTTGGCCGCACAGGTCCAGCTTTCAGGATTACAGAAAGTGCGTATGCGTTCGGCTCTTACATGCGAATCGCGACGCGGTATCTGCGTCAAATGCTATGGGCGAAACCTCGCGACCGGAAACACGGTCGAGATCGGCGAAGCCGTCGGCGTTGTCGCCGCACAATCGATCGGCGAACCCGGTACGCAGCTTACGATGAGAACGTTCCACGTCGGCGGAACGGCTCGGCTCGAACAAGAGACCAAGCATATCGCCGCTATGGACGGAACCGTCAAATTTGACGACGACCTGAAGATCATTAAGAACCGCAGCGGTGAAATGATCTCGCTCAAGCGTCAATCGGAACTCGCTTTGCTCGATGAACGCGGACGCGAAGTTGCCCGTTACCAGATCGTTTATGGTGCACAGCTTCACGTTAAAGACGGCCAGAAAGTTAAAGAAGACGATATTCTCGTAACTTGGGATCCGTTCACGTTCGCTATTTTGACCGAAACGAAAGGTACTGTGAAATATCAGGATCTGAAAGAAGGCAAAACGGTCGAAGAAGAGATCGATAAGGTAACAGGCCAGAAACGCCTCGTGGTCAAGGATTCGGATGAGAAAAATCAGCCGCGTCTTGAGATCCGCGACGGCAATAAGGTCCTGAAAACCTATCAGATGCCGATCCGTGCGAACCTTATGGTCGAAGACGGCCAAGATATCAAACCGGGTGATGTTATCGCAAAGATCCCGCGTGAAACGACAAAGACGAAAGATATCGTCGGCGGTCTGCCGCGTGTCGTCGAGCTTTTCGAAGCACGGCGTCCGGGCGAAACTGCGATGATGTCGGAGATCAACGGTACGGTCAAATTCGGCCCGATCTCAAAGGGTAAACGCAAGATCATTATCGTCGGCGACGACGGCAGCGAACGCGAATACGATATTCCGCGCGGAACACATATCAACGTGCAGGAAGACGACCGTGTCCGGGCCGGCGAACCGCTTATGGACGGGCCGCTTAATCCGCACGATATTCTGCGTGTGCTTGGACCTGAGGCTTTGCAGAATTATTTGGTCAATGAGATCCAGGAAGTCTATCGTCTGCAGGGTGTGAACATCAACGATAAACATATCGAAACGATCGTTCGCCAGATGCTTCGCTGGGTCAAGATCAAAGATGTCGGCGATACCGATTTTCTTATGGAAGAACAGGTTGACCGGTTCCGCTACGAAGATGAGAACCGTCGTGTCGCGGAAACCGGCGGCCGTACATCTGTCGGCGAACCGCTTCTGCTCGGTATCACGAAAGCTTCGCTTTCGACCGATTCGTTCATCTCGGCGGCCAGCTTCCAGGAAACGACGCGTGTTCTTACCGAAGCCGCTATTTCCGGACGCGTCGATTATCTTCGCGGCCTGAAAGAGAACGTTATTATGGGCCGTTTGATACCTGCCGGAACCGGTATGAAATATTACCGCAACGTGCAGGTCGCTCCTGATGCGACGGAAAATCCGAAACATCATGACGAATTCGACGAAATGCCGGATGTCCGCGGCGGATTGGATATTCCGATCTTCGGCGGTGTTCCGGGAGTTGATTCGGGTGACGAACCCGATGATGTCGAGATCGATGAGATCGATGACAATATGGAACTCGAAGAAGAATTCGATATCGATGAAGCGATGAAGATCGATCTGGAAGACGACGAATAAGACCGGCGGCAAACAGCCTATTGGTCAGAAATAAAAAGAGGACGTCTGAAAAGTCATTTTTCAGATGTCCTCTTTTTATGGCTCAAAGTTTGACCGCCCGCTAACGCAGGCGGTTCTGACTTGGACGCTGCTTACGCAGGCGGGTTTACCAGATGGCGCATTGTTCGTCGCGAACCATTGCGTCACCTGCTTTGCAGTTAAATGCTGCTTTGAATTGCGGCATATTCGAAAGCGGGCCGTTCACACGCCAACGCGGCAACGAATGCGAATTTCCTTTCACCTGAAGGCGTTCTGCTTCGGGCGTATATTTTCCTTTCCAGACCTGAGCCCAACCGAGGAAAAAACGCTGTTCCGGTGTAAAGCCGTCGATATCGGCCGGACGCGGTTTGCCTTCAAGCGAATGCATGAATGCATCGTAGGAAACGGTCAAACCGGCAAAATCGCCGATGTTCTCGCCGAGCGTTAGCTTACCGTTGATGAACAATCCGGGCTGAACTTCATAGCCGTCAAATTGTTTTATCACGCATGCGGCGCGTTCGTCGAATTTCTTTCTGTCTTCCGGCGTCCACCACATTTTCAGGTTGCCGTCCGCATCGAAGCGGCTGCCGGAATCATCGAATCCGTGTGTTATTTCGTGGCCGATAACGCCGCCGATAGCTCCGTAATTGATAGCATCGTCGGCATTTACGTTAAAGAACGGCGGCTGCAGAATGCCTGCCGGAAATGTGATCTCATTTCTCGTCGGCGAATAAGATGCATTGACCGTCGGCGGCGAAAATCCCCAGCGTGTTCGATCGACTGGTTTATTTATGTCTTCCAGATTTCGTGTCGTTTGAAATTTTCGTGCGGCAAGAATATTTCCCGCGTAGCTTTTGCGGTTAAGCACTAAGCCTTTGTAGCCGCGAAGCACATCCGGATATGCGATCTTTCGTTTGAATGATGCAAGTTTTTTCTGAGCCTGAACTTTTGTATCCGCGCTCATCCATTCCAGACCGTTGACCCTGGATTTCAGCGTGACGAAAAGATTCGAGATAAGTTCGTCCATACGCGCCTTTGCTTCGGGCTTGAAAGTGCGGTGAACATATTCCATGCCGAGAGCTTCGCCGAGTGTTCGGTCTGTAGTTTCGACACAGGTTTTCCATCGCGGCTGCTGTTCTTTTTGGCCGCTCAGATAGCGGTCGAAAAAATCGAAGCGGGCATCTGCAAATGGTTTTGAAAGTGTCGAAGCTGCCGAATTTACGGTCATCCAACGCAGATATGTTTTCCAATCATTGATCGAAACATCTTTCAGCATCGTATTCATAGTTTTGAAAAAATTCGGCTGGCCGATGTTGAAATCGGTCGTTTTCGGAATGCCGCGTTCGTTCATATACTTTGTCCAATCGAAATTCGGCGTCAATTCGTTTGCCGCTTCGACGGACATTTTGTGATAGCGCGTATCCGGATCGCGCATATCGGCCGGTGCCAGCGAGCTTTCGGCAAGCTGCATTTGTATCTTCATCACGGTGTCGGCGTTCGCTTTTGCGGCGGCAGGTTTGTCGCCGAGCAGCTTGAACATCGTCGTCATATATTCGACGAATTTTTCGCGTGTTTCGACAGATTTCGCGTCGTCTTTCGTATAGTATTCTTTGTTCGGCAGCGATAGTCCGCCTTGGCCGGCATTGACTATCACCATATTCGAATCTTTCAGATCGCTGCCGCCGTAAAGACCAAAGACGGCCGAGATCCCCGAATTGTGAAAGAAGGCAAGCTGCGTTCGAAGTCCGTCAAGATCTTTGATCGAAGAGATCCGTTTGAAAAAAGGCTGGAGCGGTTTTGAGCCGAGCCGGTTGATCGCGGCCTCGTCCATGCACGATGAATAAAGATCGCCGATCAATTGTGTATCGCTGCCGGCGGCGGGCGATTTTGCGGCGGCGGCTTTTTCGAGGATGTCTTTGAGAATATCGTTGTTGTTATCGGCCAATACATTGAATGTGCCGTAACGCGATTCCGAAGCCGGAATATTCGTCGAACGCAGCCATTCGCCATTGGCAAATTCGAAAAAATCTGTGCAGGCACTGACCTTGCGATCCATATTCTTTGTTTCCAAGGCCTTTGTCTGCGAAAGCGCCGGTAAAACAAATAATGAGATCACAACGGCAAATACGGAGAAACGAAAAGTGAACTTGAACATTTTTACTCCTTATAATTGTGAAATATAAAAGTTACTGCATCGGCGCGAAGCGTTCTTCGACCTTTTCGTGCAGCTCTTTTGCTAAAATTTTCCGGTTGGAATTACGAACCGGCACATCGCCGAATTTGATCGTGGCGGTAAAGCTGCGCAGCTTCAAAAGCCTGATCAAATGCGACAAAAATGAAATATCGTTCCACCAGCAAACGGTTTCGCTGGGCGGCGGTCCGTTCTCGGGTGTTTCGTAAATAAGAGCGGCGTATGAAACATCCAGATCAGCCCGCGAAGCAAATTCGAAGAACGACGAATGAAAAGGTTTTACCTCGTCGCCTTTGGCGCTGACGCCTTCGGGAAAAACGATAACGCCTTCGTTGTCGTTCAGCTTTTTTAATATCTGTTCACCGGCACGCGGAATGTCGCGGCGGTTCGACCGGTCGATAAAGACAACGCCCATGTCGCGGATGATGGGACCGATCATCGGCCAATCTTCGATATCTTTTTTAGCGACGAATATTCCGCCGGTCGCCAGATTCAAAGCCGGAACATCGACATAGCTGACATGATTCGTAACCAAAAAGAACGGCGGTTTCGGCACATTACCGACGACCTTTATCTTCATTCCGGAAATGATCTGGAAAACACGCGACCATTTTCCAAAAACGAACTGCCGCCAAGACTGCTTATTCGGAACAACGAACGAGAACAGCCACCAAGCCGCATAAAGCGAAAAGGTAGCGATCGCAAAAATGCAAAAGCGGAAATATGCCAAGATGGTCGTCATTACTGTTCGGGTGTCGGTACGTTCTTAAAATTGTAACGCAGTAAAATTCGCATCGGCAAACTCTTTCCGTTCATCTCTGCCGGCCGCCAGTTCATACGCCGGACATTTGCTGTCACATTTTTGTCCAGGCCGTAACCGGCCCAACGCACTATCTTTGTTCGCAATATCGAACCGTCCGCGCCGACATCGACAAGAATATCGACGGTCGCCTCAACGCCGTATGTCATTGCTTGTTCGGTATAATCCGGTTTCATTCTTTTATACGGAATCGGAGCCCGAAAGGTTATATTAGCAGGCGAATCGGGTTCGGGCGGTTCGGCGATCGCGGCGGCCGGTTTTTCTTCGACGGCGTTTTCGATAGCCGCGGCGACATCATCGCGGATCGTTCCAACCGCGTCGATCAAAAGTTTATTTGCCGCATCGGCTGAAGTCTCTTTATAAATATAAAATTTCCAATCGATCAAAACTCCGGTCCTGCCGTTCACGACATATATTGCCGCCGAAGATTCGAAATAATCCGGCTGCCTGATCCCCGCACGTCTTTGATGATCGGCTTTTACAAGCAGAAAATATTCGCAGCCGATAGAGGCGGCAAGCGTTTGAGCGGTTTCGACCGTTTGATTAAAAGGTTCGGCGATCTCCGCGGAACGGAAAGCGGAATCGGCGATGCCGCTGTCGATCGTCTTGAAACTGCCGACGAAACTTTCTGTCAGCAGACGCGCGAAGCGTTTTGAATTTTCCGTATTATCCGGCGTCAGAACAGCCAAGCTGGGCGTTTCGCATAATGCTTTTGCCGGCAAAATAAAAGCGGCGGCGAAAGCTATCAGCAAAAGTTTATCTATGATAGATCTTAGCGATATCATCTTTTAATTCGGCGGGAAAACATACGCGGTGAATGCGGTAGCCTTTTTGCAATCCGCGAACGGCGGCGCTGACCTCGGATATCTCACGCACTTTCGGCTGTGAAAATCCATCTTCGACATAGATCAGATCTTTTGTCTTGTCATGATCGACGGCATAAAAATAATGCGGAACATCGCCGGCCTTATCTTCGATAAAATAAAATGCAGGATCAAAGCCTTTGGCCTCGACAATATTTTTGGCATCGGCCACAAAATCCCCGCGTTCGGCTTCCGGCATATCCAGATCGAATGCGGCAAAAAGTTCGCGATCTAAAAACCGCCGCGAAAGATCGGAAAGGATCGCATCGGCAGATTTTTGCCAGCGTTTGATATGGAACATCACATCCGCGTCATCGAACGACAGATGTTCGGCCAAAGTAAAATCTTCTCCGCGAAAGACGCGGCCGAAAGGACTGTTTTCCACAACGAAAACTTCTTGTCCATCGCGAAATAATGACAAAGCTCGTCTTAAAAGCGACTGCAGGACCGATTCGGCCGCACGCAGAGTTCGGTGAAAATAGACCTGACGATACATATAATATCGTGCCTGCAGATAATCTTCGACGGCATAAAGTCCGCGGGCCGACACATATAATCGGTCGTTCTGTTCATCTATTTCCAATGATTTTATGATCCATTCCAGATCGAAGACGCCGTATTTAACGCCTGTCATCAGCGAATCGCGCAATAGATAATCCATGCGGTCGGCGTCAAGCTGCGATGAAACTATCTGCGCAAGAGCTACCGGTTCGAAATCGCCGCGGATGATCGAAGCAACTCGCCGCGGCAGATCGGGCGAAAGATCTTTGAGCTTTCTGCCTATCTGTGTATCAGTGCTTTCGACGGCGGCGATGGTGAGATCTTCATGCCGGAAATGAAGTATCGGTTCGATGACATGCGAAAATGCTCCGTGGCCGACATCGTGAAGCAAAGCAGCGCAGCGGACGGCGATCCGGTCAGCGTCGCTGATCTTATATTTTGACGAAAGTTTGCCAAGGATCCGTGTCGCAAGATGCAGTGCCCCAAGCGAATGCGTAAAACGCGAATGCTCCGCGCCCTGATATGCAAAATGAGCCAGCCCAAGCTGACGCACGCGCCGAAGCCTCTGGAATTCCGGAGTGTCGATCAAACCGGCCAGCAAAATGTCTTCTGCTTTGCCCAGATCCAACCGAATAATATTATGTACCGAATCACGGTAAATTCTTTCTGACAGAGTTTATTCTCCGATGAAAAAGTTTTAGGAACGTTACCAATTTACTGTTTTTTGAAGCGAATCGCCAACCAGTGGAAAATTGAATTTCTTTAGACATTTTGAATTATATAGAGAAAATACAAAAATTTGGACTTTTCAATGAATATGCGTTCAATATCGGCCGAGAAAAAACGACATGTTGCATTGTCGGATCTACAGAACCCCAATAGTTACAGTGTTTAGGCCGATATTCAGTGTTTTCAAAGTTTTGGCTTGGAATTTGCATAAAAATACGCGGAAAGAACAGTATTGTCCATTTTCAGACAGACTACTTCTCTATTTCCTTATTTTTTTCAGGAGACAAATTATGAATCGAACAATGAAGTTTATCTCTGTGTTGACGCTCATTTTTGCTCTGACTGCTATCGCATTCGGACAAGATACGGTCGGAAACATTGAGGTCACAACGAAAGATTCCGCCGGAGCTTTAGTTCCCGGAGTCACCGTTACGATTACCAGCGCTCAAGGCACAGCTGGATTCAAACGTACGGTTACAACAAATGATTCTGGTTTTGTACGCATTCTCCGTTTGGCACCAGGTTTGTACACAGTTACAAGCGATGCCACCGGAGGCTTTGCGGCAAGTAGCCAGGCCAGCCAAGTAGAACTTGGTAAAACCAGCCAGGTCACCCTTACATTGGGTGTCCAGGAAGTTACCGACAATAACGTTATTGTCACAAGCGGTGACGCGGCGATCGATACTTCCGGTTCGGAGATCTCGAACTCAGTCAACGCAAAACAGATCGAATTACTTCCAAAAGGTGAAAATTTCACATCTATTTTGAAAGTTATTCCTGGAACACGTCCGGAAACAAAATCCGGTGGTTTCTCGATCGATGGTGCTTCGGGTGCTGAAAACTCGTTCATCGTTGACGGTCAAGAAGTTACTAACTACCGTAACGCCGGTTTGAACGGCAACCAAGACATCCCTTTTGGTTTGATCCAGGAAGTTCAAGTTAAATCGAGCGGTTTCAATGCTGAATACGGCGGCGCCACCGGCGGCGTTATCAGTGTTGTTACAAAAGGCGGCAGCAACGATTTTCATGGTGATTTCGGGACAGCTTTTGAGCCTTCGGGTCTTCAAGGCGGAAATCGTCCTTCGTTGCTTTCGTTCTCGAACAACCAAGTTACAGAATATTTTACGTCACCAAAAACCAACTGGCTTGATTCATATCCTTCGCTTAACTTAAGCGGACCGATCGTCAAGAATAAACTTTGGTTCTTCGGCAGCTACTCGCCGCAAATCTCGAGTACTACCGCTGACACGACTTTCTATACAAGTGCTCCGGCCGGAACTCGCGTGGTTACTGCTGATGGTACAGTTCGTTATAAAGCAAAACAGATCAACGAATACACATTCGCTCGTCTTGATGCATCACCATGGTCGAAACTTCGCATGACCGGTACTTTCCTTTGGAACCCTGTTGTTCAACAAGGTATCAATCCATTCGGTTCGGTTACCATCGGCGGAGCTTATCAAGACCCGGCTCAGACAGCATTACAGGGCGGACGACAAAGTTCGAACAACGTTACATTCGCGACCGTTTATACGCCGTTAAGCAGCCTTGTTGCTTCGTTCCGTTATTCACGCGGTTTCTTGAATGAAAAACTTGGTAACTATAACATCGCTTCGGGACTTCGCTATCTTTGTGTATATGGCAACACCCCGGACAATGGTAATATGTACGGCCCGAATGCTTGTATCGAAGATCAGAATGATCCTTCGAACACAAACACTCTAAGAGATATTTCTATTCGTACAAACTATGAAGGCGACCTCAGCTATTTATTTAGCGGTGGCGGCCGTCATGAATTGAAAGGCGGATATGGCCATCAGGCTATTGACAACGACCTTTTCAAAGGTTTCACGGATCGTATCTATCTTCAGTATGGTCACGCTATTGACGATGACTTCAATTGGAGCTCAAATGCTCTTCCTTCCGGCCCGCTTTGCGAAGTTTCAAACGAACCGGGATGCGTTGTAGGTCACGGTGTTCTTTATCGTTACGGAGAAGTTGGTAAAGGCGGAAACCTTAACCAATCCATCTACATCCAAGACAAATGGCAGCCGATCAACCGTTTGACGTTGAATATTGGTGTTCGTTTCGAAAAAGAAGATCTTCCTTCTTTCAACCAGTTTGCAGCTCCATTCGGCTTTGGCTGGGGTGACAAGATCGCTCCGCGTCTTGGTGGTGCATTTGACCTTTTCGGAAACGGTAAAACAAAGATCTTTGCCAGTTATGGTAAATTCTATGACCGTTTGAAATTCAAAATGGCACAGGGTTCATTCGGCGGCAACTTCTATCGTGTGGATTTCTTTGAACTCCATCCGGGAGACAGTTTCTTCCGTGACGCATACACGGTTTCATCAGTTTTGGGTAACTATGCTGATGGGCCAGGTGGGTCGTGCCCGCCTAACGGCTTTATCGGAAGCGGTCTTAGCCGTTGCCAGAACGATTATCGTATCGCTTCGAACGACCCGGATGCAGATCCGTTTGAATCAGGTGCGATCGATCCTAATGTCAAACCTTATCAACAGCGTGAATTCACTGTTGGTATAGAGCATGAACTTTCCAAGAACTTTGTTATCAAAGGCCGCTACACGAACAAGAAATTGCTTCAAGCGGTTGAAGATGCAGGTGCTATCAGCGCTGAAGGTTCGGAGATCTACATCACAGGTAACCCTGGACAAGGTCTTCACGCTCAATTCTTACGTGACTATGGTTATGCAGAACCTTATGCAAAACCGGAACGTCAGTATCAAGGTTGGGAAGTTCAATTGAATCGTCGTTTTGCTAATAGCTACTACTTCAACATGAACTACACCTATAGCCGCCTGCGTGGTAACTATTCAGGTTTGGCTAACGCTGACGAAAACGGCCGTTCAGATCCGGGCGTAAACCGCAGCTTTGACCTTCCGTTGATCGGATTCAAAGCTAATGGTGGTTCCGACAGCGGAGCATTGCCGACAGACCGTCCGCACGTATTCAATGTGTACGGCGGTTATGTATTTGATTGGATGGGTTCGCGTTCGAATTCTACAGAATTCAGTGCTTTCCAAACATTCCAGTCAGGTACACCACAATCGACGACCATCGACTTCATCGTCCCGATCTTCTTGAACGGACGCGGTGATATGGGCCGTTCAGATATGTTCTCGCAAACAGACTTTAGTGTTTCGCATAAATATAAGTTTGGACGCGACAACAAATATGGTGTTGGAGTTAATCTGAACATCATCAATCTATTCGATCAGAAAACAGCGATGAGCGTCTTTACGGATAAATCAAACATTGCGATCTTCGGCGGCACAACATTTGATGCTGTTGGCTGCGCTGGTGGTGATTATCCTTGTGTTCTCGGCAAATTCAACCGCGGTGAGCTCTATGATTATATCAATGGTCGTATAGCTGACAGTGCTACCGGAATTGACCAACGTTACGGCATGGCAGACACCTTCCAAGGTCGTCGTCAAGTTCGATTTGGTTTCAACTTCTTCTTCTAATTGAAGGGTAAGTTTGTAACTTATGGCCCGCCTGATTTTTCAGGCGGGCTTTTTTTTGCGTATTTACCTTTTATATATCTTTACGGTTCCTGCTTGAATGGACCCACCTTAGGCAGAGCTAGAATATTCACAGCAAGCACAGAGTGCAAAAAATATTGTTCGTAAGATCGGCAGCGAACATGAGATGCTGGACAGATCAGATAAGCCGGCCGTTGCCCATTAAAGCCGCCTAAGATTAAGATCTCAGGCGGCTTAGATTTAGATTCACAAAAGTGGCGGTTAAATCAACGATCAATTATGACTTATTACCCTTGGCTTTATACTCTTTTATAAGTTTTTTGATCGCTTCCTTGTCCTTTGCATCAGGGGCTTCCTTAAGGAAAAGCTCCAGTTGTTTTGCTGCGTCTTCATATCGGTTCATATTAAACGCATACAGCAGAGCAAGTTGATAATGGATATCAGGTGAACTGCCATCGGCGATCTTGGCGGCCTTAAGGAAAGCCGTTTCTGACTTATCAAATTGTTTTACGCGGCGATAAGCTAACGCAAGTACCAAGTTTACTTCTATCGAATCGGGCTTTAATGCGATCGATTTTTGTGCGGCTGCTATGGATTCATCAAAATTACCAAGAGCATATTCAGCATACGCAACACCATAAAGCGAGTCAAAGCTCTCTTTATTTACCTCAATGGCTTTTGCGAACGCTTTCCGGGCATCTTCATAATTTCCTTTGCTTATATATATTATGCCAATCTGCTGCAGAGCGGCAAAATAATCAGGAAATATCACAATTGCCTTTTTTAGACCGGCCAAACCTTCGTCTGATTGTTTATCGTTAAGCGCTTTGTTGGCGTTATCGAAAGCTTCTTGGGCTGCTTTAGGAATATCCTGGGCAAAGATCACGGCGTTAACAAAAGGCACGGAATCCGCTCCTTTTTTTAGCCGGAGATAAACATCTTTTTGTACATTATCGGCAAGCTGACGGCCGCTTGCTCCATAACCGTATATTTCAACTTCAGTACTTTGTTCTTCATAATTTGTTCCATAAGGCATAACTTTGATGACAAATCTGCCTTGTGACAAACCTCCGAAATAAAATCGGCCCGAATTATCAGTTCGCATTCTACCGACCGAGCCATTTACCTCGTCCAGAAGCTCGACATAGACATTTGCCATTGGGCGCCGGTCTTCATTAAAAACAAAACCGGAAACTGTGCTTCGATTGTTTTGAGGAAAAACTCCAATGGCGGCAGCTAAAAAAAAGACGGCTACAATAGCTCGAACACTAAATAATTCGGTACTTCTCATGATCTATACTCCGTTCTGTTGTTTACTAAAAAATAGTGTTAATCAATTACCCAGCAGGTGGCCGAGTTTTTCTTTTTTTGTCTTGAGGTAGTGGGCGGCCGGTTCGAACGATTCGACTTCGATCGGGATCCGTTCGACGACGGTCAGGCCGGCTTCCTCAAGAGCTTTTATCTTATCCGGATTATTTGTCATAACACGAACCTTGCATAATCCGATATCGAACAGGATCTCGGCGCATTGGCCGTATGTTCGGGCATCAACTGCAAATCCGAGTTTTTCATTGGCCTCGACGGTATCGGCGCCTTCGTCCTGAAGAGCGTATGCGCGTATCTTATTGATAATGCCGATGCCGCGGCCTTCCTGCTGCTGATAAACTATCGCGCCGATTCCTTCGGCCTCGATCATTTCCATTGCTTTGCGGAGCTGCGGGCCGCAGTCGCATTTAATGGAACCAAAAACATCGCCTGTAAGACATTGCGAATGGATGCGGACAAGCGTCGGTCTGCTTCGATCCATTTCACCTTTTATCAATACGACAAATTCCTCATCGCTGTTTAGCGAACGATAGCCGGCGATGTTAAAATCACCGATCTCGGTCGGCAGTTTTGCTTCGGCAATACGTTCAACCGTCCTTTTGCCGACACCTGCCGCGCAATCGCCGTTATTATTTATCAAACCACTTTTCTCCGGCACATCAATTTAATTATTCATTTACTAATATACTCTTTTCGGCGGCATTTGTAACGACTTTTGTAATAAATTTGCGCACAAAAAAAATGGCCGATATCGAAATACATCGAAATCGGCCATATCCAAGGGGTGTTCTATCAACAAAGGTCAATTTATGGGATCTTCTTTATCCTTTTCATCATCTTTGTTCTCGTCTTCGTTATGGGCAAAGACCGCGCCGTCGCTGGTTCCAAAGATCCGCGACAGTAAGCCATTGAGAACCGAAGCGATACTTGCCGGTTCCGCGGTAGTTTCAACTGCGGCAGGCATATCATATTCAGCCAAAGCAAAATCAAGCCTGACAAGTTCGGCGGTTACATGGCGGCAGAAAGAACATTCCACAAGGTGGCTGACAACCGGCGTTGTTTCGCGTTCATTCAGGCTGCCTTCTGTAAATGCGGAAAGCGTGTCCTGATCAAGATGAAGCTTACGGCTTTCATTGCCAACAGAATTTACCGAACGCAAATAACTATTGAGCACCGATTGCATCTTAGTTTCTTCATTGTTCATAAGAATTTTCTCCATCTTCGTTCTTCCTCCCAATAGACAGACGCGCTCAGATATTAATTTTGCGTAACTTTTTTATTATTTGTGTGAAAATTCCGCACAAGGGGGCAAGTTCTAATACGTTAACCGGCACGAAGTTGTTTATAAAGATCATTTCCGGTCAGATCCTGTGTCGCCAGTTCCATACAGATATTCATTTCGTTCGGGCTTAACTGGTGTGTGGATTGAAGTTCGGTACGAAAAGTCTGCAGAACCTTTGCATAACATTTTTCCAGCCAACGCATAATGGTCGATTCGTGTATGCGGCCCGAAGGATTTTTTTCGCGTGTTTGCGATCTTCGCTGAAACCAGCCGCGCAGCGGCGAATCTTCATTTTCAACAAGCCGTGCTATTTCGCGCAGTTTGAGATTATCTACATGGTAATAAAGTAAAAGAAGTTTTTCGTGGGCATCAAGCAGTCCGAAAGACGAATTAAGCGAACTGACCGTTGCCTGCCGATAACGGTTTCGCGTTATCTCGTCCAGCATATCGTCTTCGCCGCCGGGAGCCGGTTCGGCAAAATATGTGTGGGCAATTCCCTCGCCGACATTTTCGGTCATTTCATCCAGCGAAACTTCGTCATGGCTTGCCCGATGAAGATCGACCAGCGAATGCCAAACGACGGTACGAAGCCATCCGCGAAGTGTTCCGCGTCCGCTGTATGATGCGAATTTGGAAACGCGTTCGCCATCGACGACCTTAGTGCCGTACAGCTCTACATAAACCTGATCGACAACTTCCTGCGCATCCAGATCGGTCTGAGCCAAATGGCGTGCGACACGTTCGAGATAATTGCGGTGGTGTTGGTCAAATTCCCACCAGGCACGTTCATTACCGTTCGCACAGGCGATCGATAAAAAAAGATCGTCGGCCTGTATCCCGTTCAAAAAATCTATCGCAGCCGCATCATCGATCGCTTCATTTTCATTTGCTGCACGATATCGTTCAAGTGTCCGCAGTAGCGAATTTCTTAAACAATCGTCGCGCACACCAAAATTCGGCGCGTTCTCGCGGCAGCGAGCGTATATTTCGTCGATGGCAGGATCTATATTTGTTCGCGAAGCTTCAGTCATTTAATAATTGGCAGTATGCGCCGAACATTATAACTTAATTTGACGTAATCCGTGAACGTTTATTGCACAATTGCATCAGAGTGCATTATCAGGACTAAGCTGCGGCGGTGCGGCGGAATGAAAACGCGGAGCATCGTCTTCGGAATACTGCAATTGGAAGAGCCGCCAATAAAGTCCGCGTTCGCCCAAAAGCTCATTGTGCGTTCCGCTTTCGCGAAGCTCGCCGTGATGAAAAACCAAGATACGGTCGCATTGCTGAACGGTCGAAAGTCTGTGAGCAACGACCATCGATGTGCGGCCTTCCATTACGCGGTCAACCGCTTTTTGTATCAACTGTTCGGTTTCGGTGTCGATCGAACTCGTTGCTTCATCAAGGATTAATATCTTTGGATCGAACGCCAGAGCCCTGGCAAATGAAACAAGCTGTTTCTGCCCGACCGAAAGTCCGGCTCCGCGTTCCTTGACCAAATTATCGTACCGCAGCGGAAGTTTTTCGATGAATTCATCGGCATGAACTTCTTTTGCCGCCCATTTAACGCGCTCATCGTCTATTGTTCTATCGCCCAGCCTGATATTGTCGCCGATAGAGCCGCTAAATAAAAAAACGTCCTGCAGAACCACGGCGAAATTAGAACGCAGATCGTGAAGATCCCATTCGCGTATGTCCACGCCGTCCAAAAGTATAGAGCCTTTTTGTATATCGTAAAAGCGCATCAACAGGTTGGTGACGGTCGTTTTGCCCGAACCTGTATGGCCGACAAGAGCCACATTTTCACCCATGCCGATCGTAAAAGAAACGTCCTTCATCACCCAATCTTCTTCTTTATAGGCGAACCAAACATTGCGAAATTCGATCTTGCCGACAGCTTTGCCGGTTCTTTTCGGTTCTTCCGGCGATGTTATCTCTATGTCGCGGTCAAGTAAGATAAAGATGCGGTGCGAAGCGACTATTGCCGCCTGAAGCACATTGAATTTGTCGGAAAGATCGCGGATCGGCTGAAAAAGCTGCAGCGAATATTGAACGAAAGCCGCCAGAACACCGACCGATATGGCGGAAAGAACGCCGAGGTGCTGATATCCAAAGGCGAAGATCACCATCGCTATTCCAAATGAACCGATGAAATCCACCAACGGATAAAAGATCGAATAATAATAGATCGTTTCGATATTGGCATTTCGGTAATCGTCGTTGATCGCACGAAATTTTTTCTGGGCTTTCTTTTCGGCATTAAAAAGTTGGACGGTCTGTGCGCCGGAAATATATTCCTGCAAAAATGCATTGAGCCGTGCGTTCCGTGTGCGAACGCGGTCAAAACCGCGGCGTGCGTGTTTGCGAAACCAGTTCGTACATATAAAAAGCAGCGGAACCGTAACAAGCGTAACTAAAGCAAGTTTCCAATCCAAATAGAACAGCCAGCCGATGATCGCAAAAATAACGACAAGATCGCCAAGAACATCGATGACGCCAGATGTAAAAAGTTCGTTCAGAGCATCGACATCAGAGGTCAGCCGCGTTAGTGTTCGGCCGACCGGATATTGATCATAGAACGCAACTTCCTGCCGTTGAAGCTTTTGATATATCTCGGTTCGCAGGTCATACATAACCTTTTGGCCGACTATATTCAATAAGATCTCCTGAATGTAGGAAAAAACGAACCGCAGCAAAAAAACCAAAAAGAAAATGACCGCAAAGAACCAAACGCCTTCGGTTACCTTTGGAACAATAAAGCGATCGACGGCGACCTTTGTGAAATAGGGCTGCGTGCTAAAGAGAATATTGCTCAAAAGCGTTAGGACAAGCGCTCCGAAAACCAATAATTTGTAATGTTTGAGATACCGCATCAGGCGGCGGACGATGCGCAGATCGTACGTCTTTCCTATTGCTTCTTCTTCGTGGTATTTTTGTACTGCGTCTGACACTTAATTATAGATTTTAGATTCTGTTTTTTAGTTACGCAATGCCCTGATTCAGATAAGTGAACCGATTCATAGAACAAAAGAAAGACGATTGGCAGCGGCTGGAAGATATTCTCGAGCTGCAGAAAGGCGACCGCCTCGGCGGCCTGTCAAAACTTGAGGTGCGCGAATTTGGCGAACTCTATCGCCGAGCTGCTGCTGACCTCGCAACGGCGCGTGCCGAAACACGCGACCCGAAGCTGATAAATTATCTGAATAATCTTGTAATACGCGCACACGGAAAGATCTACAGAGCCGAAGGCCAAGGCGCGAAGATGATCGCAAAATTCTTTTTCGAAGAACTGCCGCAAACATTTCGGGCGAATTTTAGCTATATGGTTGTCGCATTCGGCATATTCGCGGGTTTTGCTGTTTTCGGTTTTATTTCGACGTGGATAAATATCGACTTCACGCATTTTGTGATGCTTTCCGGTGTTACCGACGAGATCAGGGCGAACCATCAATGGTGGCTTTCTCTGAACGATGCGAACCAGATCGGATCAAGCCATATTCTGACCAATAATATTTTGGTCACGATGCGTGTTTTTGCGATGGGAGCTTTTTTTGGCGTCGGAGCGATCTATGATCTCGCATTTGAAGGAGCCAGGCTCGGCAGCGTATTCGGCGCGTGTTACAGCATAGATCCGCCATTCGGAACGGCGCTCGCAAATTTTGTCGTCGCTCATGGTGTTATCGAACTTTCGACGATCTTTTTCTGCGCCGGAGCCGGAATGATGATCGGTTACGCGATGATAGATCCGGGCGATCTGACACGCGGACAGGCTCTGAAAAAGAAAGGTATCGAAGCGGTAAAGATCGTTATCGGCTGTGCGTGTCTGCTTGTTATAGCCGGAATTATCGAAGGTTTCATCTCGCCGTCGAGCCTGGCTCCGCAGTTCAAGGTTGCGACCGGAGTTCTTACCGGCATCGCGATGTATTCTTATTTCTTTTTTGTCGGACGAAAAACACCCGCGGAAGCCGAGACAGAAACCATCTAAATCTCTAAGCGTTTTGCGATTTTTATATCGACGCCAAAGGCGGCTTTTGCCGATTTTCGCATTTGATCGATATCGCCGGTCGTGTAAAATTCGTCCGCGCCTTTTGTCATCCCTGAAAGATCGATCGAGCTAACAAAATGATCTGCCGGATCGATCAATTGGACGGTATCGGGCAAAAATTCAGCCAAGGTTTTTGCGGCCGCAGGATAATGTGTGCAGGCAAGAAGAATATGCGTACAGTTTTTAAGCGGTTTTAATATCCGTTTCGCTTCTGTGCGAAAAACTTCGGATGATGTGTCGCCGCTTTCGATAAGAGCGGAAAGCGGTTGGGCGATCCGCTGTTTTAGTTTCACATCTTTCGCCGCAAAGATCTTTCGATACGAACCGGAAAGAACAGTTCGCCTTCCGCCGATAAGTCCCAGACATTTTGGTTTTTTTGCCAAGGCCGCCTCGGCCGCTTTTTCGATAACGCCGATTACGCGAATCTCACTCGGAGCTAAGAACGGGATCGCCGTGCTCGCCGCGTTGCAGCCGATCATCAGATCGGTGACGCCTTTTGAACCGAGAAATTTGATGACGTTATCCAGCCGCGAAACCAATTCGGTTCGCGACATCCTGCCGTAAGGAACCGCGCCCGTATCAGAAAAATAAAGAACCGCCGCGTCGTGCGACGCTTTTATTATCTTATAGATGCCGATGCCGCCGATGCCCCAATCAAGGATCGCTAATTTTTTTTCGTGCGTTTTCATTAAGGATACGACAACTTTGCGTCGATGCCGTTCTCGATCGGGCCGCTGTCGAATGCGACCATACGCGAATTCCAGGCGATGTTCAGCGTGTTGACCTTTTGACCCGGGAAGCGGCTTTCGAGATACCATTTCATCTCGTGTTCAGAGCGTATCGGATTATATTCGAGCATCTTTTGCCAGTCCGGATGCGACACGAGTTTTTTTAGATTCGAATCAAATTCGGCATTCTTTTTTTGCCCAAAAATTCCCCGGATCTTATTTGCCGCAAAACGCGGATATTCCGAAAATTTGACCGGAACCGTCACCATATCGACAACGAGAAATTTTCCGTTCGGCCGCATCACGCGTTTTATTTCGGCAAGAAGCGGATCCCAATCCAGATATCGGAACGACATCAGCGAAACGACCGTGTCAAAGGAATTATCGGCAAAGGGAAGCACCGGCCCTTCGATCACGGAAAAATCGAGATGTCCATGTTCGGCATTTCGCATTTTTGCCTGACCGATCATTCCGGCTGATTCATCGACGCCGCGGCCGGATCTTATCCGATCGGACAATGCATTCAAAAGAGCTCCGTTGCCGCAGCCGATATCCAGCAGGTCGATCTTTTCCGGCGGCAAATGTTCATTGAGCCATTTCCATTCGTCGCGGCGGACGCGAATGTCTGAAAATGCGGCGTCGTAAAGTTCGGCGACGTGGTTATATGTCGTGTCGCCATCGGGTGGTTTCGGTTCGAATGATTTGATCTTTTCCGCTTCCATCACGCCGGCAAATTTCTTTATGCTTGCCGAAATTCCGTGCGATTTGCGGCCTTTGCAGCCGATGGTATAAAGCGGTTTTGACGCGTCTTCGCCGGCGTATTTATAACGCTCGCGGCTTTTTGAGAATGTCGTGTACCAAAAATAACCGTTGGTTTTTACGCCGAACGTGCGTGCAAAGAACGGCGCGAACCAGCGTGCTGAACGGCAGCAGTGAAAATATGCCGAAGCGTTTTCCGCAAACGGGATCGACATCTGTTCCCATTCGAAAGGCGAGAATTGTTCGGGAAATGCGACAGTCCCGAACATCGGCCCATACATACCCGAATGCCCGACAAAATGAAATTCGTCGATCGTTCTACCTTTTTCGCCGGCATTATGAATTTGTTCGAGCACATCACGCTTGCTTTCAACAGCAGCCGTGACGACCTCGCCCGCATAACCATTCGCACGCTTTTCCGCCGCGATCGTTTCCGCCACCGCCGGAAACTGCGCTCCGCCAAGCCGATATTTGGTTGTGTAGATTATTAAGATCAAATGTTTAGATAAAAAGTTCATCGAGAAATTCTTTTGCCGTTAAAATTCGAATTCCTCTATATTCTTTGACGGAAAGAAGATGATCGTCACCTGAAACAATAATTTCACATTCGGCGGCAAGAGCGCAGGCAAGCACTTGATCGTCGACCGGGTCGCGCTTAATTACAGGTTCGATATGATATGGTTCGACTATGGTTGATAGTAATGAAAAACCCGCGATCAAATCATCTACGTTAGAGTTTAATGATCGGATGTGTTCTTTGAATTTTTTACGAGATAGAACGCTTTCGATCTCGGTCAATAAAGCGTTACTTGTGTAAAGCTCAATTATATCGTCTCTAGCGGCATCAATGATCCGGCGCGGAGAACCACGCAAAAAAAAAGCGGAAATAATTATATTCGTGTCGGCAACGATCCGCATTTATCGCTTATTTTTATTGGCTCGGTAGGCGTTGATCTCAATATTTACATCATCTTCAGTAAAGGGTTTTTCCGAGTCGGCAGACCGATCCGCTACCTCAAACATTTTATTGATCCGACGGCGGCGAAGCTCCGCCTTTAGCAGTGATGCAATAGATTCCGGGCGAAGCAACCCGCTTGCTTTTGCTTCCTTGGCTAATTTATCCGGCAATTCCAATACAATTTCAGACATAATGACCACCTGACATTAGTATAATTCAAGATCGATGGGGAGTTCAATAGAATTACTCTTTGCTTTTTTTCAACTATGCCCCCAACACTTTCAGTTACAGCAATCCTCTTTCTTTTACTTTCAAATAGCTTTCCAGAAGTTTCGGGCCGAGAGTTTTTGTTGTTACGTCTAGAGCCAAACCGCCGAGCGATTCGACCAGCCGCAAGGCCTTTTCGCGTTGCAGGATTATTTCCTCGGCAGCGGATTGGACAAAGGCTTCGCGGACGGAATCCGGTTTGCGGCTGACGGCGGTGTTCAGATCGCGGTCGCCGATGGTAACGACCAGCGGCAGATGACGCGGCCGCAAAAGTTTTAGCGAGGTCAGCAGTTCGCGCGAGCCGACCGTATCGACAAGGTCGGTCAGAACGACGACGAACGCGCGTTTTTTTGAATGCGAAGCGATGTATTGAAAAGCACGCGCGTATGAAGGTTCGATAAGTTCGGGTTCGATGTCGTGCAGAGCTTCGAGCACCGAATCAATGTGTTCCATGCCGCGTTTCGGCGGCAGATATTTCGTGACGCGGCGGCCAAAAACGGCGATGCCGCAATTGTCGCCGGCTTTGGAACATGCCGACATCAATGCAAGCGACGCATGAACAGCCGTGTCGAATTTCGTTTCGCCGCCTATCCTGCCGGTCATCAGCCGTCCGGCGTCGATCGCGATAATGACCGTTTGATCGCGTTCGATCTGATATTGCCGCGTCGTTAGGCGTGAACGCCGCGCGGTCGCCGTCCATGAGATATGCCTCAGTTCGTCGCCGCGGACATAATCGCGCATAGATTCGAATTCACGGCCTTCGCCGCGGCGAACCGAACGCCGCTGAATCGCTAAAAACGAACGCGCTCCCAAAGCCCGCAATTCTATTTCGCGTGCGCGGTGCATATTCGGATAAACCTTTACGCTTTGTTCTTCGCCAAGCGTTGTCTGACACCACACCAAACCGAATCGCGACAAATATCTGACCGCTGTTTTCCCGAATGTATAACTGCCGCGGCGATCCGGCATAACGTCGTAGGAAAATTCGGCGGCCGATTGCGCGTCCAGATCTATCTCAGCTTCGCGCGAACTTATAAGCTTCATCGCGGACGGATATTCGTCCTTTATTCTTAGGTAATATGATGTCGGAGTCGGGTTATTTATGTTGAGCTTTATTTCAGATCTGCCGCCGATCGCGAACCTCGCCGCAAAGGTTCGCTCTATAGTTATTTCTTCGGGTAAACCGCGGCTTTTGAAATGATCCAACAAAGCGGCTGCGACCAGCAGAACATCATACACCAACACGAAATATGGTATCGACGGCACAGCGAATGTCAGCGAAAGCGGCAGCAGGCCGAGCCCAAAAAGAAGATAGAATTTGCGGGTGAGAACGAAGTGCATTTGCGATGCGAATTATAACATAACGTTGTGTTTCCGTGTTCAGCGTACTGCTTTGAGATTTCCGGCCGCATAACGCGGTATTGAAAAATCGCGTTGATTATGTTTCATTAAACGTGCCGGTAAATGAATTCAAAAGATCACAGCATAACAGAAACCGCATTGCCTACACGCCGAGCCGCGATGATATTTCGCGGAAAGGCGACGCTGCTGCAGGTGCGCCGTTCGGTCAATGATACGATCAGCGGCCGTTCGCGCAAATTCGAAAAGGCGGAACGTTTGTCCGGAACTCCGATTCTGGCTAATTCCGTCACGCCGCTTTGGACGGAAAGCGAACCCGAAGAACGATTCCTGGTTGCCGGAAAGATCGAGAATCTTCGCCGAGCGGCAAAACTTTTGAACGGTGTGGAGATCCCGGCAGGCGAGGTTTTCAGTTTTTGGAAACACATTGGCCGTGCAACGCGGCGGCGCGGATTTACCGTCGGCCGCGAGATCCGCGAAGGCTGCGTTATACCAAATCTCGGCGGCGGCCTTTGCCAGCTTTCGAACGCATTATATTCATCCGCGCTTACAGCCGGCTGCGAGATCGTCGAACGTCATGCGCACAGCCGCGTTATCGCCGGTTCGCTGGCCGAAAAAGATCTGGATGCGACCGTCTTTTGGAATTATATCGATCTGCGTTTTCGCCCGCGGAACGATCTGCGGATAGAGGTTTCGCTTGACACAAATGACCTCATTGTCCGGTTTCGCGGCATAAGAACAGACGCGCAAACAAGCGTCAAAAAACCACGGCGTGTTTTGCACGAAAGCGAGCCGAATTCGTGCGCAACATGCGGCGAAGGCGACTGTTTTCGCTCAATCCATCCGGCCGAGAATAAAAATAAAAAACGTACGGCATTTTTGGTCGATGAATATGCGGCCGAATTTGATGAATACATCTCTGCCGAAAAAGGCCGCGATGATGTTTTGATGCTTCCTATCGACGGCCGGCGTTTTCGCAAAGCGAACTATGCTTGGCGAACCGACGGGTTTGATAGAACGAAGCAAAGTTTGCCGATCACATTTTTGCGGTCTTATCGTTCGCGGAAATTGGCGGCTCAAGGTGCCGAACGGCAGCGAAATCTGTTGTCCATGAGCGAACGGCTGGCGCTGGATTTTGCGCGAAAGCTTCGGCCCGATATGCTGCACATCGTCGTCCAACAAAATCTGCTTCCGCATCTTTGGCGAAACGGTGATCTTGGCGGCAGAACTTTCGATGTTCTGATGACGGCTTTGCCGATGGACGCGCTTCAAAAACGGCTCGATCTTGCTTATTCGCAAAACCCGGAAAGTACGACGCTCGGCGATTTTCGCGCCGACCAGCTGCTTGTGCAAAACGAAAGCGAAGCTCTTGCCGCCGCCGCGAAAATCATCACGCCGCATTCCGATATCGCGTCGTTATTTCCGCAAAGATCGGTTCTGCTTGAGTGGGAAATGCCGTCGGAAAACCTTACCGATCGGCCAAAAAATGACAAACCGACGATAGTTTTTCCGGCGACGACCGTCGGGCGAAAAGGCTGTTACGAACTGCGCGAAGCGATCCGCGATATGAATATCAAACTCGTGTTGCTCGGTCCTGTGATCGAATCGCCTAGGTTTTGGGAAGGCTTTGATGTCGAACGCGACAGAGAAACTTCGCTGTTTTTGGCCGATCTTGTGGTTCTTCCGGCGTATGTGGAACATCGCCCGCAAAGGCTTTTGAAAGCCGCCGCGGCAGGCGTTCCGGTCATAGCTTCGTCTGCCTGCGGCGTAGAAAATATCGACGGAATCGAAACTATCGATGTTTCCGAACTGCGGCATATCGGAGATCTGATAAATAAATATATTTAAAAGCCCGCTCAAAAAGCAACGTTTTGGCTGTTTTACCTCTCAAATGAATGCGGCCGGCGAAATATTACCGGCGCCGGAGAAATGTTCAAGAAAATACTCGCAATTTCAGGTCTTATATTTTTGGCGGTTCTGTCTGCTTCCGCACAGACATTTGTTGAACCGGCCGCCGCGACCGGCATCGAGAACGCCTATTTGGCGAAAGCCAACGGTAAAGGAAAAGCCGGCGAACCTGCGGGAAATTTCGCAACGAACGATATTCCGATATTTTGTGTGGTAAAGCTCGATTCGCTGAAAGCGGTAACGGTCAAGCTGGTGCTCGTCGCCGTGGATGTTCCCGGCGTTGAAACGGAAAGCAACGTCGTCACTATCAGTTACAAAACCAACGGCATGCAGGACCGCGTAAATTTCGAAGGCCGTCCGGAAGGAAAATGGGTCGCCGGAAATTACCGCGCCGATATTTACCTCGATGATAAAAAAGCCCAAGCCATCGAATTTGATATAGAAAAAACCGGTGCACCGTCTTCTAAGAAACCTGCAGACGTTCGCAAACGCCTCGCGGGGAATTAGTATTTCGCAGAATTATATTTGAAATGAATGGTGTTCGAATCGTCGGATTCCACCACGCTGATCGCGTCCTTTCTTCATGGCGTTTATCGGTCCAGACCGAAGTCCGGGTGTTGCCTGTGATGTCGGACGGAAAGGATCCTAACGACCGATTTGGATGCGATCCTGTAAACGATTTGATATGGAAATCTATAAAGATCGCTCGTCTCACTTGATATAACGTTCAAAAGAAGCGAAAAACTCTTCTTCGGTCATCACCGAATTCGGATCGTCGTCCATTTCACGATCGCGGCGGAGAGCCTCTTTGACCCAGTCCTCGTCCTCATCAACGAATGGAGAGGGCAAGGATGCGATGAGTTTTTCAGCCAGTTTCGCACGGCTCGTGTCGGAAAGTTTAAGAGCCTGTTCGATCGTTTCCACTTCAGTTACCGTTGGCATAAATTTATCTCCCCACAGTTCAGCATAATAACATTTTTCGATCCCAGGTCGAATTATTTTCGCCTTTCCGGCGACGGCATACCACGGAATCGGAATCGGTTTTGTCGAAATGGGAAGAATGTTGAAGCACGATATATAATGCGTCTGTTCCCACAGTTGAGGTTTACTCGTTTTGTGGTCTCCAGCGGGTTGCGTTCTTAATCAGCGGCCTTTCGCAGGTCGTTTCGAAGGGAGCCGTTCTCTCCGTAGTCGATGTTATCTATTAGCCAAACGAACCGCTGCTTTACAAGTTTGAATTTATAAACCGTCGGTTCGGCTTCGCCGCACGCTTTATCGTAGAAAAAATTTGCGGGAACTATCGCCGAGTCGCCCGAAGATACCGTTTCCTGTAAAGCGAATTGCTGCGTATGGATCTTGCCGTTCGCCTTACAAAATTCTTTTAGCGGGGCAAAAGTCATGCCGTCGCCGAAATATGGCTTGTCGTCCGGGTTAAGCTTGGCTTCTTTTTCTTCTCGGGTGAGTTCCGCTAGAAAGAGTTCGTATAATTCAGGCGTGATCCATTTCTTATAGATCTTCAAATTACGCAGATTAAACACTGCATCGACAGCGTTGTCATGAGCCTGTTCATACGTCAAAACGTCGCTGACGGTGGCGGCAGGCGTGGAGCTCTGTGCCAATGATACACAGGTGAGGATAGCGATCATTGCTGCCAAAAAGAAAGTTTTCATCTTAAACACTCTAGTTTTGATACAAAAATTTACCGCTTAAAATAAGCCATATTATCACGAAAGCAAGCGTTTCGTTTCAACAAAAAAAGGCCGCCTTTCGGGCGACCTTTGTTCCTCTGTTCAGATGCGTTCTACCAGCGGTTCTGTCCGCCGCGTCCGCCGCCGTAGCCGCCTCCGCCGCCGTAACCACCGCCGCCGCCGCGGTTTCCACCACGACCGCCGCCGCCACCGCCGCCAAAGCCACGGTTTTCACGCGGTTTTGCTTCGTTGACTTTGAGTTCACGTCCGTTCAATTCTTGTCCATTAAGCTGCTCGATGGCTGCTTCACCTTCTTCTTTCGACGACATTTCGACGAAACCGAATCCGCGTGAGCGGCCGGTGTCGCGATCTTCGACTACAGTTGCGGATTCGACCGTGCCGACGCCGCCAAACAATTCTTCCAATTCGCTGTTCGATGTATCGAACGGCAAGTTACCAACATAAAGTTTCATTGACATATACTTACAAACTATCCTGTTCCGCTATTTTCAGGGAACTTTCAAAAGAAGTGTCGAAATCGGGATCGTGCGTTCGGAGATTCGGTTAGTGCCCTCGAAAGATCGCGTTCGGCTGCATCCAAAAAATGATGCTACTTCTATAACAATTACCAGCCTACCCTCGAACTTCTTAAACGCCGTCGAAAAACGCTTTCACTATCGGGGCGCATCACCGTTGATGCGCGAGAGAAGGATTAACAGTTCCTATGATGCACTTTAGCCGCTTTGGTTGCAAGCTCAATTTGCACATATATAGATTATTTCTAATTTCAAATATATCGATCAAAATTGATTTTAGCGGTCGGTTGTGAAAAACTGGTTTGCCGTTTATGACTCCTGAAGAATCCATACAGTTAAACCGTCCGTCACAACGGGCAGATATCGCGGCCGGCGGCAATGTTTGTCCGGTCTGTTCGCGGGAAACTCCGGACGAATTCGTGCCGATGCGCGTGCTCGACGAAGACCTCCAAAAACTGATCGAAGCGAACGCGCCCGACAATGGCGAATTTCGCGCGGTCTGTTCGCGGTGTTTGCGAATTTTCGAACGCGCAAAAGAACATATCGTACATGACGCCGCTATGCAGAAAGACGGTTCGCACGTTCTTTCGACACCGCTGCGGCTGGATGCGGTCGAACAATATACCGGCAAAGGCGTAACGATAGCTTTTCTCGATTCGGGTTTTTATCCGCACGTCGATCTGACAACGCCCGTGAACCGCATCATCGCCTATCGAAATATGCTGGAAGGCGACGGCGAACTCGAATCTTTATTCAAACCGGATGTTGCGAGTTGGCATGGAATGATGACATCGGTCGTTGCGGCCGGAAACGGCTCGCTTTCGAATGGTTTTTATCGCGGCATCGCGCCTGATGCAAATGTCGTTCTGGTAAAACTTGCCCGAACCGGCCGCATTACGGAAGAAAACATCGACGAAGCTTTGCAATGGGTTTTGGCGAATAAAGAGCGGTATCAAATAAAGATCGTAAATATTTCTGCGGGCGGCGACGAAGAAAGCAGCTATCTTACAGACAGCCTTTCGCAAACGGTCGAGAAATGCGTCGCAAATGGGATCGCCGTCGTATGTGCGGTCGGGAACGCCGGTCATTTGCCTAATCATCCGGTCTTTCCGCCGGCAAGCTCGCCTTCGTGCATAGCCGTCGGCGGACTTGACGACAAAAATTCGCTCAACCGCGCAAAACGCGGAATGTATCGTTCGTCCTACGGCCCGACAATGGACAGTTTGCAAAAACCCGAAATAATCGCGCCGTCGCTTTGGGTTCCGGCTCCGATCCTGCCGAATACGCCGACGGCTCAGCAGGCCGAACTTCTCGATACACTCGACCACGCGGCCGATGACGAACTGCATCAGATCATTCAGATGAATCCGGGCGTCGATCCGGAACTCGATGCAGCTCTCGACCGGCCGGTTCACAGCATACGCCAAATAATCGCGCTAAAACTGCGAAGCGAAATGGTAATAACTAAGCATTATAAATACGTCGACGGAACGTCGTTCGCCGCGCCGATAGTGTCATCGGTGCTCGCACAAATGCTCGAGGCAAACCCCGAACTTACCCCGCAAAAACTTAAAAAAATATTGATATCGACCGCCGAACGGCTGCCGCATTACGAAGTTGACCGCCAGGGCTGGGGCGTTATCGATCCGCGCCGTGCGGTCGAAATGGCAGTTTCCCTGGCCAGCCAATATCTAAAAGAGATCTAACGATCATCCGATCTTCGAACGTTCGGTGTCCGCGTCACATCGGGCGGCGCCGGCCGTATGATTATCGGTGTCGGTGTCGGCAAAGGTGTTCTCAGCGGACGCGTCGGCACAGGCAGCGGCGTTGGCGGCGGCGTATCGTCATCGTCGTCGCGTTCGGGCGTAACGGTCGGCGATGGGCTGGGCCGAGGTGTCGGCGAAGGAGTCGGTGTCGGTGTTTTCGAATTGGAATTCGTATTGTGATTCGAATTGTCTTCGTCAAAATTCGCTACGGAATTGAAATTAAAATTCCCGTCCATACCGAGATTCGTATTTACGTTCGTATTCTCGTTGGCAAGATTTACGTTGGCGTTCATGTTCGAGTTCGTATTCGAATTCGAACCCGAAAGTTTTTGCAATCCCCAAAAACCAAGCGCACCAAGAGTTAGAACAAAAAGAGTTCCGAATATCGTCAGCACGACGACCTTTAACGTATTGGATCTGGGCGGTTCGGTTGGGCGGTAAGCCGTTGCCGCGGCGCGTTTGGGCTCATCGAATGTCGGCACAACGATCCTTTCGCCGGGCTGTTCGCGCGGTGTGAAAACCGGTTCGGCCGCAGGCGGCGGTATCGGCGTACTTTTGCGGACGATCGTAACTTCGCTCGGATCGTCTTCGACCGATTCCAGGCTTTCGCTCGGCATGGCGATGAAATTCGGCTCTTCCTCATCGACAAGCGGCGTGCCGTCTTTCATGCAAAACCGCAAGATGTCTTCGTCGTATTTGGTTTCGCAGGTCGGACAATATTTCATAAATCGTTTGGGGATCGCGAATCAATTTGGAAATTTTACCACGTTTTGGTGATGTCGAATAATGAAGAGCGGCTTTAGAGTTTGAAAGTGTAAACGAGCACTCCGCTGTTCGTTACGGGCTGACCCGAAAAATATGTCGGCGGGAACTTTGCTTGTCGAGCCGCTCGAACGGCGGCTGGTCTCAATAACGCTGGTCCGCTGTAGGCGGAAGCCATGATGACATCGCCCGATTTGCCCACCAAAACTTGTACAAAAACTCTACCGGAGACGCGGACAGCCCGAGCGGCCGGCGGATAAGGGGGCTGCGGAAGATATGTCGCTTTTCTGTTCAAAACTCCGCCGGTAATTTGTTTTTGTGGCGGCGATGTTGGTTCATCGGTTTCGGCATCCGGTTTCGGAGTAGGTGTTTTTGAAGGCTCCGTTTTTGGCGTTTTGCTTGGTGTCGATGTCGGTTTGTCTTCGATCGGTTTTTCGGTCGGCGTGGGCGAAATTTCCGCGAAGGTATTGTCCCATGTCGGTGTCGGCGTTATTGTAGGTTCGGCCTGAGCTGCGGTTCTTTCGGGAAGTGACGAATAATACCAAATACCGCCGCCGATCGCGGCAGTTATCAAAACAAAACCGACCACCAGCATGCCGCCTAAAATCAACATTACAAATTTAGACGAACTCGAATCTTTCGGTGCGGATCTGACAACGGTCGGTTGTTCATCAGCGACCAAACCGGTTCCGTCTTCGAGACAGAACATCATCTCGTCGCCAAAGGTCTTTCCGCATGTACGGCAAACTTTCATCGCTTCAAATTATACTTACTTTAGACGAAAGCAACGATGATATTTGCACTTATTATTCAATTAAGATATTCGGTTTTTGGCGGATCGAGCGTGTGCGGTTCCGAAAATGCGATCGGTTCTTCGTGCAGATCCCAGATCTCGAAAAGCGACGGCGGGCATTCGGTGATAAAACGCGATGGTTTTTGGATGATCGTTTGCCGATTATAATCCGTTATCATCAGCGGATATGTCAGATACAATTCGTCCTTTGCACGCGTCAAAGCAACATACCAAAGCCTTCGTTCTTCTTCTTCGCTGTCGATCTCGCGAAGCGAACGCGGGCTGGGAAATTTTCCTTCGGCTGCCCAAATAATGAACACCGAATGCCATTCCAAACCTTTTGCTTGATGTATGCTCGTAAGCGTTAAAAGCTCGTCATCTTCGCCGCCTTCGACAACCTCTTCGCCTGCTATCGGCTGCGGTTCCGTAAAGCGTTCGGTCGAGATCAGAGCGAGTTCGGACAAAAGATCTTCCGTGCTTGTGTAGCGTTTTGCGTAAAGCGAAAGTCCGTTTATGTCTTCCGTTCGGGCTTCGGCGTTCTCAAAATTTTCAAGCAGATATTGCTCGTATCCGTTCTCTAATATCAACGCGATCTGCTTTGACGGATCGTTCCGGTTTTCCTGTGAGGTGAGAAGTTCGAGCAGTTCGACAAATTTCAGCCACGGCTGGCTCGAACGCAGACGTCCGGTTTTTAAAATATTTTCAGAGCGGAGATGTTTTGCCAGATCTTTCGAATTGTTATTTCTAATGTTATCGCCGCCCGTTGATGCAGGCGGTTCTGACAGCGGAAGCCCATTCGCTATCGCTCCAGGTTCTGACACGGGAAGCCCATTCGCTATCGCTCCAGGTTCTGACATGAGGTCGCCGCTCGATGACGCAGGTGGTTCCGACAGCATTATCGATTCGAAAATGCGGTTCGCGGTTTTGTTTCCTATGCCCGGGATCAGCTTTAGAATTCGCGTCCAGGCAAGCTCATCGCGCGGATTTACGATGATCCGCAGATACGAGATGACATCTTTTATATGAGCCTGTTCGAAAAAACGGACGCCGCTTTGGACTCGATAAGGAATGTTTCGCCGCGCGAGTTCGAGCTGCAGTTCGATCGAATGATAATGCGAACGATAGATAACGGCGATGTCCTCAAGGCTTGTTCCTTCGTCGCGAATTTCCAATATCCGCGAAGCGACAAAAGCCGATTGCTGATCGACATCCGAACACGGAACAAGCGCCGGGCGAAGATCTATCGAACGCTTTACGGCACGCAGCGTTTTTGGGAATTGGCGTTTGTTGTTGGCGATGGAAACATTTGCCAGAGCCAAGATCTCCGGCGTCGAACGATAATTTTCTTCGAGCTTAAAGGCTTGTGCTTCGGGATAACGCTTCGGAAATTCGTAGATGTTGGAAAATTCGGCACCGCGCCATGCAAAAATGCTCTGAGCGTCATCGCCGACAACCATTACGTTGCGGTGTTTGACGGCGAGCAGATCGATTATTTCTGCCTGCAGGCGATTTGTATCCTGATATTCATCGACCAAAATATGCTGAAATTGTTCGGCGTAAAGATCGGCGATCTCTTTTTTTTCGATCAGGAGTTTTTTCAGATTCAGTAAAAGATCGTCGTAATCCATCACGTTGCGTTCGTGTTTGCGGGTCTGATAGATCGAATCGACACGTTTTATCTGCGCCGTCATCATCTCGAAATAAGGATATTTTCCGGCTATGACATTTTCGAGCGGAAGATCCGTGTTGTTCGCGTAGCTGATTATGTTCTGAACGACATCGGCTTTCGGAAAACGTTTCGCGGTTGTGTCGATGGCGGCATCGTCTATGCAGACGTTGATCATATCGCGAGCGTCCTCGCTGTCGAGTATCGAATAATTAGAATCGAAACCAAGCGAAACGGCGTGGCGGCGAAGCATCATATTCGCGATGCGGTGAAACGTTCCGCCCCAAACGCGATGCACATTTTGCGAACCCGTAAGCTGTTCGACACGCCGAAGCATTTCGCGCGAAGCTCGGTTCGTAAAAGTAGCAAGCAAGATCCGCTGCGGCGATACGCCCTGTTCGATCAGATACGCAACGCGGTAAGTTATCGCACGCGTCTTTCCCGTGCCCGCACCCGCAACGACAAGCGTCGCCTTTGGCTGCGCCGTCACAACGCGGAACTGCTCCTCGTTCAACTCGCTCTTATACCGAGTAAGCTTTTCCGGCAGCGAACTCCGATCACGTTTTACGACATACTTTTTCATCTGTGAAACAAAACATTAACACATCTTAGATCGTTGCTGCTGAATTTCTTGACAGACCGAAAGCTTAATTCTATTATTTAATTGGAATTGAGTTCCGACCCGAACAGTCACCGTATGGTGTGCGTGCCGAAAGGATAGGGTCGGAATTTCCGTTTTAGTCTTAAGTATCTTACCTTGGCCACAACTGAACATTGGTTTCTTTCGCTGAAATGATCTGACGATACGCTTTTGCATCCGATGTGTCCTTATAGCTCCGAGCGACTGCACCGCAGACCATATCAACCAATTGGACCAAATTATTATTCTTGGAATCTTGAAGTTTTATCTTTTTAATACACCTCTTTTCGGATCTAGGGTCATTGGTGTGTTTTCGTAAATAATTTGCCAATTGCTTCTTAAATTCTCTTGAACCACTCCCATCTATTACAACGACAGCATCTTCCAAATGGTGTTTTGCATTTGAACAAACAAGTTTACAGGCATATTTATAAAACGAACTTGGATACTGAAATCCCTTGCCTGTTAGGCCAGCTTTATTTATTACGATGCTGAAGAAATGGAAATCAAATCGTGCCAATTCGGAAAGGAACCTTTCCCGAATCGGCCGACTGGCCTTACTGAATTTAAATTCCGCATCGCTTCGCATATTGAGATCGCTTTTTAGAATTTCAATATGTTTATCGGCTTCGTTCGCGATCTTGTTGTCACGAAAAATAAGCAGTGTGACCACAAAATATGGTGATGAACCTCGATCCAGCTTTAGTCCGGCATCTCCGGACTCATCAATAAAAACTAACATTTAATTTGGTGTGAAGAATCAGATCGTTCTTAACGGATTACTTCTACTATTAAACCAGATTGCAAATGAGCACCCAAACATCATATATTTTTAACAGTGAGTACTTTATTCAAAAAACAGCCTGCGAATGCTCTTGTGTGTGCTTTTGCGGTGTTGTCTATATTATTGTCCGCGATATCGGCATGTGCGTGCGCACATCATATGCCGGCAATGCAGACGATGGCGGATTGCCATTCGAGCGAGCACGGAAACTCTGCCGAGTCTCAAGAAAATAATGCCGCCGATGTTCCGTGCAATTGCGGTGAAGCGGATTCGATAACGGCGGCCGCCGTTCGCAGCGAGACCATTCGCCAACCGGCCGCGATCATTAACGACATCGCGGAAATCGATCTTGTTCCGGCCGAATTCGCTCTTGAACCGTACGGCTCGAACAACTTCTCATTCACACAAGATCCTTATCACACATTTTTCAGATACCGCTCCGGCCCTTCGCGCGCGCCTCCGCGCCTTTGATCAGCGTTGATCAATTCTAATTACTAATTATTAATTATTAATTTCTGCGGCAGAGATGCCGTTGAGGGTTCGTATTTTTTGGGAGCAATAATGAGATTTTCAGTTATTTTAATACTTTTTTTCGGAGCGATGGCCGTGTTCGGACAGACCGATCACAGCGGCCACAAAATGCCGCCGACGCCAACGCCGACACCAACATCGACGCCGATGGATCACAGCGGTCATAAAATGACATCGATGAACATGAGTTCGACGGTGGACATCGGCGATCCGATGAACCGCGAAGGTTCCGGCACGTCTTGGCTGCCTGATTCTTCGCCAATGTATGCGTATATGAAGCATTACAAGGACGGCGGAATGTTGATGCTGATGGGAACGGCTTTTTTGCGTTATACGCAAATCGGATCGAGCCGCGATGTTTCGGCCGCGGGAAAAGGCGGACGCAGCCGATTTGACGCGCCGAATATGGCGATGGTTATGTATTCGCGGCCGCTGTCGGAGCGTTCGCAGCTTGGACTTCGCGCGATGTTCAGTCTAGATCCGATCACACAGCGCGGCTACGGTTATCCGCTGTTGTATCAATCGGGCGAACTTTTTCACGGCGAGCCGATACATGACCGTCAGCATCCGCACGACTTTATTTCAGAGCTTGCCGCGACATATTCCTATAAAATAAACGATAGCCGATCGATATATTTTTACGGCGGCATTGTCGGCGAACCGGCTCTCGGCCCGTCGATGTTCATGCACCGCGTTTCGGGTATGAACAACCCGGACGCACCGATATCGCATCATTGGCAGGACGCTTCGCATATATCTTGGGGCGTGGTTACGGCCGGATATAATTTCGGAAAATTCAAGATCGAAGGCAGCGCATTTAACGGAACAGAACCGGACGAGAACCGGTGGGCGTTCGACAAGATCCAACTCAATTCATTTAGCGGGCGTTTTTCATTCAATCCGACAAAAGATTGGTCGTTCCAGATCTCGCATGCATATTTGAAAGACCCGGAACGCTCCGAACCGGAACTCAGATCTATGCGCCGCACGACGGCTTCGGCAATGTATAACAAAGCTTTCGATAACGACCGAAATCTTGCGTCGGCATTTGTTTGGGGACAGAATTACAAAGAGGGAAAATACACGAACGCGTATCTTTTCGAAGCCGATTACACATTCGGAAAGAACGCCGTTTTCGGCCGCATCGAACAGGCGCAGAAAGACGGTCACGAACTCGTTATTTCAGATGACGATCCGCTGCACACCGGCACGTATCTGGTCGGTGCGTATTCGATCGGTTATGTCCGGGATATCGTGAAAGACAAGGGCTTGGATGTCGGTTTGGGCGGAATGCTGACGGGCAACACAAATCCAACGGCGCTGACACCGATCTACGGCGGAACGAAACACGCCGGATGGCAATTGTTCATTAGGTTCAGGCCGTCAAAAGTATCGCATTAAAAAACTTAGGCAAGACAATCGCGGAGCCGAATGTTATAATTCGGCTTCGTTAAATTTATAAAAAAGGAAAAATATTTATGAAATTTCCAGGCGGAATGGACATGCAGTCCATGATGAAACAAGCTCAGCAAATGCAGGAACAAATGGGCCGCGAGATGAAGGAACTGGTCGTCGAAGCTTCGGCCGGCGGCGGCGCGGTTTCCGTAAAAATGCGCGGCGATTTTTATGTCACCGAAGTCATTATATCGCCGGATACGATCAAAGAAGGCGACACCGAAATGATCCAAGATCTGACCGTCGCGGCGCTAAACGAAGCTCACCGAAAGGTCGAAGAATCGCTCAAAGGCAAACTCGGCGGAATGCTGCCGCCCGGACTTATGTAATGGTGAGTGGTGAATGATGAATGATGAATGTTCCTTCATTAATAATTCATCATTCACCATTCACAGTTATTGATATGTTGGATTATTCAGAACCGGTCGCAAAACTGATCGATGAATTCAAACGCTTGCCCGGCATTGGACACAAGTCGGCGCAGCGGCTGGCTTTTTATATTTTGCGGCGGCCGTCGGCAGAGGTCGAAAATTTTGTCGCGGCGCTTAGGGAAGTAAAAGAAAAGATCGTTTTTTGCGATATCTGTAATAATCTGACGGATGTAAACCCTTGTAACTACTGCACAAACCCGAAACGCGACAGGTCGGTTATCTGTATTGTCGAAGAACCCTACAATCTCGTAGCCGTCGAAAAAACCCGCTCTTATCGCGGACTTTATCACATTTTGCACGGGGCACTTTCGCCGATCCGCGGCATCGGGCCTGACGAGCTAATGCTGCCAAATCTTCTGCCGCGTTTGATGCCGGAAAATAACGAAGGCGTCGAAGTTGCCGAAATAATCGTCGCCACAAACCCGACGACCGAAGGCGAAGCAACGGCCAATTACATCGCACGTTTGTTAAAACCGCTCGGCGTCCGCGTTACGCGCATCGCGATGGGAATGCCGGTCGGCTCGGATCTCGAATACGTTGACGAAGTGACGATGGACAAAGCCCTCGCCAATCGTCACGAAATTTAGTAACGAACTTTTTCTTCGCTGGTTTCAGATGCGCTTCGCGAATTTTTCCATTCGTCTTCGGTCTCGTAAAAATTCACGTCAAAATTAAGCAGCGATTTTACCGGAATGCCGTCAAATTCATCCGGAGCATTGCTGAACCTTACGATGGAACCGATACCCATAACCTCTGAACCGACGCTTTTTACAAGCTCGATCGTTTCGCGCAGAGCGCGACCGGAACGCTGCACATCATCGACAATGATCGCCGGATAAACATCGCCGTCGCCGACATATTGTCGAAACTGGCGTTTGCCTTCTTCCATTTCGGCCCAGTATATCTGTTCGGCCGTTAGAGCCTCGCGGACGCCGAAAGCGACCATTATTCCGCCCGGTCCGGGACTGATTATCGAAACACGCGGCAGCCTGCCGGCGATCGTTTTTTCCATACGAAACAAACGGCTTAATCCGACGGAAAGAATACGTGCGTTGTCGTAATAGCGAAATGCCAGCGGCATTTGAAAATAATGCGATGCGTGTTTGCCATTCGGATAAATGAAATGGCCTTTGCGATAGGCTCCGGTCTCTTGCAGGATATGCATTACGGATTCGGGCGTAGGAACTAGATCAACCATTAAAAACTGCCTCCTAAAATACGGAAGAAAAAATAGAGTAGAAAAAATAATCTTAAACAGCAGCGGTTGTTTTATCAAATTCACCGCTGAAAACTTTTTCGATGATGATCCGCTGAGCTCCCGGCAAACCTTTTGGCAATTCGGCCGGATCGAACCATTTCCATTCGATTATCTCACGGCTGAGAAATTTCGGATCGCACGGCGAAACAGCCGTGAAGATAAATTCGATATGCGAACCGATCGTTCGAACGCGGATATTTCTCAGATCGTCCAGTTCGATACCGGTTTCTTCGCGTATCTCGCGTCGAATACCATCCTGCGGCTGCTCTCCGCGTTCGAGAAAACCGCCCGGCATGCCCCAGCCGGAACGCGGACGCAGAACGTGATTCAACAAAAGCACTTTTCCGCTGCCGTTCGTAATAACGGCCGCCGCCGATGCTGTGAATTTCTGCTGCGTAAGCAAAATTATCCGGCGTCTGCCCCAAGGCGGCAGCGTTTTCCAGATCTTTTTTACGATACGTCTAAGCATGTTTTTGATGTTAGCACGAAAAAAAAGGCGGCAAATGAATGCCGCCCTAAATGAACCAAAAAAATGACAGGTCTTTTTCGGCTCATAAATAAAAAGTTAGAACGCCTTCGCTGTGCGTTGAAACTTTCCAATAAAACTCCTTAAGATTGTTAAGGTCGACCTCTGCCCAGGCCAGATCTTCCAATGGCTCATTGCCGGTTATGGTTTCTACGCCGGCTTCCGCCATTCGAACCGGATCCCAATTTACGATCAGCGTATTGGTCGGAATTTCGGAAAGCCGATTCGAAATTTCGAACACCCGAGCCGGATCGATATACCTGATCGGCTGACGAGCGGAAGATAATGCATTTTCGCCCAAAACATCGCCGCCGAGAGCCGCCGTATCTATCCAATGCATTGTTTCATCGGCATTTCCGGTACGGCGCGTCGGCGATAAAAGATAATGCAGAATATCCCAGCGGCGGCCGAGTTCGACGGTTCGTGTTTCTATGCCGGGAATTTCCGCGGACAGCTTTCGAACATCATTGACAAATTCGAACAAATGCGGCAGATCGGACCAACCGTTAAGCGTTTCGTCTGATGTTCCTACATAAACCGGCAGATCTTCGAGCAATTCGGCATATTTAACATCTGCCTTTGCTTTTGAAAGAATGCCGGAATCGGCTTTGATCGCTCTATGTATGTGCTCGAAACACATATAGATCTCCCGTTAATGAAAACCATTAAAAGACACGACATAATGCCCGATCTCCATCGGGCCGCTCAACTGCATCAATGATTCCAGGTTGGGTTCGCCTGTCGTCAGGCCTTTTGTCGGCGGATAGACCGCAACGATCTCTTTATATTCGTCGTGTTCCGTTTTGGCGAAATAATTGCGGCCGATCTCAGCCAGACGCAAATGCTGGCCTTTTATGCCGTCGCCTTCTAAAACAATGTCGCATTCGATACCGGAACCGATGAGGATCTCATTGCCGGGTATTTCAACTACTCGTTCAATGCGGGTAACCGTATTTAAAATATTCACTTTCATAGGAATTGGGGGAAACTCCAAAGTCTTATGTCTTATTCGATTTTTCTTAATTTGGTAAAGCTTATTTAAATAGAGAAAACTCTGGATGTGACGTATATGTAAATAAGTTTTTGCGTATTTTTTTAATATTTATTTAATTTTTTTTTTCGCGAACCTTCGTTTCATCATAAATATGCGTTAAACCTTATGGAAAAACGCCATTTTTTTACATACAATGTTTAGCTTATGACGATTGATGAACAGATGGCTTATCTGACAAAAGGTTCGGTCGATGTGATCAGAGCCGAAGACCTAAAGGCAAAACTTGAGCGTTCGGCAAAAACCGGCAAACCGCTTCGCATAAAGCTCGGCGCCGATCCGACCGCGCCGGATATACACATCGGACACACGGTCGTTATCCGTAAACTAAAGGCTTTCCAAGAGTTAGGCCACACGGTTATTTTTCTTATCGGTGATTTTACCGGTTCCATCGGCGATCCTTCAGGAAAAAATGTAACGCGGCCTCCGCTTTCGCGCGAAGAGATCGATGCGAACGCCGAAACCTATAAAACGCAGATATTCAAGCTTTTAGATCCCGAAAAGACCGAGATCCGTTTCAATTCCGAATGGATGGATAAATTCAATGCCGCCGATTTCGTAAAACTGACATCGAAAGTTACCGTCAAACAAATACTGGAACGCGACGATTTTGAAAAAAGGCTTGCCGAAAACAGGCCGATCTCGCTTCACGAACTGCTTTATCCGCTGGTTCAGGGCTATGATTCCGTGGCTTTGGAAGCCGATGTCGAACTCGGCGGAACCGATCAGAAATTCAACCTTTTAATGGGACGCAATCTTCAGCGTGAATTCGGCCAGGAACCGCAGGTCATTATGACGACGCCGCTGCTCGAAGGTTTGGACGGCGTAAACAAAATGTCCAAATCGCTGAATAATTATATCGGCATCGACGAAGCTCCGAACGAAATGTTCGGCAAGGTAATGTCGATCTCCGACGAACTGATGTGGCGATATTACGAGCTGATGACCGATCTGACGCCGGAACAGATCAGCGAACTCCGAAAAAAATGCGATGCCGGCGAAATGAATCCGCGAAATGTAAAGGTCGAGCTGGCAAAGTCCATAATTACAGATTTTCATTCGTCCGAAGCCGCCGCCGAAGCCGAAGAAGAATTTAACCGGCGCTTTGTTGAAAAAGAAATTCCCGATGATATCGAAGAAGCAAGCTTTGCCGCCGGCGGTTACAAAATAGCGGAACTGCTTGTCGAAACCGGACTTACATCGTCAAAAGGCGAAGCTAGGCGTTTGATCGAACAAGGCGGCGTACGTATCAACGGCGAAAAAGCATCAAATACGAATGAAGAAGTTACGATCGGCGGCGAACCGACGCTTCTTCAGGTCGGCAAAAGAAAGTTCCTGAAGATCGTCGCCGGTTGAGAGCGAAATTATGGCGGAACCCGTCAGAAAAAAACAAAAGATCAGGAAACGGATCACGAAATATGTCGGCTCCGAAGCTCCTTTGCGCGAATTTGCCGGCAGCATCTCAAAAACGGCAAAACACGCCATAGACGAAGCCCAAACACTTTCGCTTGAAGAGATCGAAGTTTCCATAGGCCGTCTGCCGAAAAAGCTCGACGGATTTCGCATAGTTCATTTATCGGATCTGCACCACAGCACATTTACATCGCTCGATCATATTATAAATGCGGTAAATACGGCTAATTCTCTAAAACCCGATATGGCCGTTCTGACCGGAGATTATGTTTCGCACGATGCTTCTTACATCGAACCGGTCGCGCGGGCATTAGGCAAACTCGAGTCCGAATTCGGAAGCTTTGCCTGTTTGGGAAACCACGACCACTGGACCGATCCGGAACTTGTCGCAAAGGCTTTGGAAAATGCCGGTATCACAGTGCTGACGAACCGCGGACTGCGTGTCGAAGCCTATGGAGCTTCGTTCTGGCTAGGCGGCGTTGACGATCATATGGTCGGAAAGGTAGATCTCGCGGCGGCTCTTCGCGGTTCGTTTCCCGACGAAGTAAAACTGCTGCTCGCACATAATCCGATAATCTTTAGGCAAACTGTGCGTGCCGGTGTCGATCTAACATTCAGCGGACACACACACGGCGGTCAGGTAAAAGTGCGCGATCCGGAAAAAAGAATATTGCCGCGGCGAAAACTTTCGAGCGGCCTGCATAAAAGAAAAGATTCGCAGATATATATCACACGCGGCATCGGCACTGTTGTTCTGCCGGTCAGATTTCAATGTCCGCCGGAAGTTTCGCTCATAACTTTAAGGAGCGTCGATTAGATAAAAATGGCCTCGCAAGTTTATACGATCCCAAATCTTCTTTCGATGCTGCGAATGGCATTGATCCCTGTTTTTGCCAGCCTGCTTTATTACGGCAATGCAAAATTGGCACTATTCATCTTTGTAATGGCGGCCTTGTCGGATACTTTTGACGGATTTGTCGCACGCCGCTATAAACAGGAAACCGCACTAGGTTCGATAATAGATCCGATCGCCGATAAACTCTTGATGACGACGGCTTTTATTATGCTGACAATGCCGCGTTCGATGGATCCGGTCCGGCATCTGCCGATACCTTTTTGGGTCACGGCAACCGTCATCGGCCGCGATATTCTGATAATCACATCCGCCGCCGCGATAAATTTTATGACCGGATTTCGCGATTTTCGGCCCTCGCTGCTCGGAAAAATGAGTACTGTTATTCAAATGCTCGCCATCACGCTGATATTGATCGCCGCCGTCACAAAGATCACGATCTTTCTTCCTACAACCTATGTCGTCGTCGTTTTCTTTGCCGTTATTTCCGGCGTTCATTATATATTTCAGGTTGCCGGATTGATGAAGGAAAGCGACAGCGAAAGACAATAGACGGCATCTTTAGAACCCCAAAACTATGCTCTGGACGCTAATAATCAAAGGGCGGATTTTGCTTAAAATAAACTTGACAACAACACACTCAACCTTTATACTTTCAACAGGCTCAGGTAATATATTAATTTATAATTTGTAGAGCAAGTAATTTTACGCAATTGGAGAGAAAATAATGAGCAAAATTATT
>Ga0164241_10000718_pt1 | contig 51693 bp, 46 predicted proteins | sample OricomyardsoilBY_FD_108780 | JGI IMG/M metagenome (GOLD analysis project Ga0164241, IMG submission 108780) | Backyard soil microbial communities from Emeryville, California, USA - Original compost - Back yard soil (BY) | ecosystem: Environmental > Terrestrial > Soil > Unclassified | place: USA... | reverse complement strand
GTCCCGACATCGACCCAGCATCCCCCTTTCGTCGGGTTCTGGGGGTCACCTCGCTGCGGAAGTTCGGCCGGTCCTACGCCTGCAGATCTTCCGCAGCCAAGGTGCCCGCACCACGCCCGGGGCGAGCGATCCGCGCCGCCACGGTGGACGCGGGGTGAAGTTCGCGGTCCGGCCGAGCGCGCAGCACGGCGATGGCCGCCACCGCCAGTAGCACGATCTGCGCCGCGCCCGCGACTCGCTGCAGGATTCCCGGCGGCAGCATCAGGTCGGTCATGCCGAACACCCCGGGCAGCCGGTTGGCGATCAATGCCGTCGACAGCAGGCCGCTGACCAGCGCGGACGCCCCGAGCACCGCGGCCGGGAGGCTGTTGTGCCCGGCGCCCCGACGCAACCGGCGGGCCAGCAGCCAGGCGGCGATCGGCAGGGTCGCGAACGCCACCGCGCCGGCCAGCAGGTGGATGTTCGACGACAGGTTCTGCGGGGTGCCCCGCAGGTTGGTGGGGAACACGGCGGCGATCAGCAGGCCGGCCGCCCACACGCCCAGCAGTGCCCGGATCCGGCCGGTGCCGGGCGTCGGGGCCAGGCCGTGGGCCAGCGCGCCCGCGCCGATCGCCAGCGCACCGGTGGTCAGCGCGAACAGCAGGGTGCCGTGCGGCAGCGACACGACGTAGTCGCTGATCGTCCAGCCGGAGGGTTCGATCGGATCGGTCGCCGACAGGTGCAGCGCGGTGATCGGGGGCACCGAGGCCACGGCGGCGGCGACCGCGCCACGTGCGGCGTGGTGCAGGTGGGTCGGATGGGCGCCGCGGATCGCCGGTGCGGCCGGGGAGAATGTGACTGCGGAGAATTCTACGACGCTCATCGGATTGGCCTTCTCTTTTCGAGAATGAGTGGTAGCCGAACACCGATGACGCTATTGAAATGTGAATCGCCTGGTCAGAGTGCTGACCGCGATTGATGAGGGCGAAATCCGTCGCGAATTCGAAGGGGTTTCCCGGGTATTTCGGCCGGACGCCCACCGCCCTGATTCGGTGGACCACCGGGGGCGGGTGGGGTCAGCCGCCGGGCGTTCGGGGGCTGTCCGCACGCGGGGCTCGGCGCACCGGACCCGCGATCGGTCCGGTCAGCGTGCGCGGCCGGGGCCGGAGGCCTCCAGGAACGCCAGCACGGCCATCACCCGCCGGTTGACCTCGCCCTCGTCGACCAGGCCCAGCTTCTGGAAGACCACCCCGATGTGCTTCTCGACGGCGCGGTCGGACATGTAGAGGGCCCGCGCGATCGCCGCGTTGTTGCGCCCGGCGGCCATCTCGGCGAGCACCTCGCGCTCCTTGTCGGTCAGGTCGTGCAGTGGGGACCGGGCCTGCCGGGTCCGTTGGAACAGCATTCCCTCGACGACCTTCGGGTCCAGTGCGGACCCGCCGCGGCACACCTCCTGCAACGCGCGGACCAGTTCGTCGACCTGCGACACGCGTTCCTTGAGCAGGTAGCCCAGGCCCGCCACGCCGTCGGACAGCAGGTCGAAGGCCAAATCGTCCTCGGCGTACTGGGACAGCACGACCACGCCGGTCCGCGGGAACTGGGCGCGGATCTGCTTGGCCGCCTCGATGCCCTCGGAGGTGAACGTGGGCGGCATCCTGATGTCGGTGAGGACGGCGTCGGGGGTGAGCTCGCGGACCGCCTTGAGCAGCGACGCCGGATCGCCGACCGCCGCCACCAGGTCGATCTCGTCGACCTCGGCGAACAGCGCGCTGGTGCCCTCGCGGACCAGGAAGTTGTCCTCGGCGAACACCACGCGCAACGCCACCCCCGGACTCTAGCCCTCCTAGTTGATCATGCAAAAGGTGTCCTTACGTGGGCCTGCAAAGAACACCTTCTGCATGATCAACTGCTGACGGGGCGCGGCCAGCGAAGTCGACCGAGTTGGCGGTGATGTGCCCGACCTGCTGCTCGTCGAGTTCTGCCGCGCCGGCCGGCACCGGGACCGGCGACGCCGCGGCGGCCGGGTCGCTGGGCGGGGCGGGGCGGGGCGGGGCGGGGAACAGGGCGGCCCGGATGCCCTGAGCTGGTCGGTGATCTCACCCAGGACCCGGCCCAGTCGGTCGGCGAGTTCGGCGGGATCGCTGACCCCGGTGACCTTCAGGGTGTCCTGCCCGTGCATGCCGTGGGAGACCCCCAGTTCGCCCAGGATCCGGTCGGGTGGTCGGCCAGGTGCGGGTTGATCCGCATCGTCCGCCCGGCCACGCCGACGTCGCGGGTGCGGGTCCACCCGTCCGCCCCGGGGGGGCGGTGTCGGTGGGGCGTGCAACCGCATGTCGCCGGCACGTTCCCGATCACCGCGTCGAACACCCCCCGCGGGCAGGTGTGTCGGCGAACGACTCCGAGCGGACGGTGGCCCCCGGGGTACAGCAGGGCGGCGATCCGGGCCGTGGTCGGGTCCAGCTCGATCCCGGTCACGCCGCCAGCCCGATGAAGGTTCCGGCGCCGCAGCCCGGTTCGAGCACCCGTCCCTCGGTGAACCCCAACCCTGCCAGCAGCTGCCACATCCGTCGCACGTAGGCGGGGTCGGTGTAATGGGCGTTGATCGTGGTCCGGCGGGCCGCGGCGTACTCGACGTCGGTCAGCAGCTCCCGCAGCTGTTCCCGGACCGGCGCGAACTCGGCTCGGAAGTCGTCGAACACCCGCGGCACGGCACCCCACCCCGACCAGCGGGCCAGCACCCGCTGCTCCGCCGCAGTGGCCGGACGTTGCTGCTCGGTGACCTGCGCGGCGGTGCGGATCGCGTCCAGGTTCGCCAGCACCCGCGCCTGCTGGCCCGACGGGGCCAGATCCTCCTGCGCACCTGGGCGGAACCCGGATGTCGCCGGGGCAGCGGCTACCAGCCGGTGTCCGGGTCTTCCGCCGGGTCTCCGGCCGCTCGGGCCTGCCGGACCTGGTCCTGCCTGAACGCGAAGAACTCGCCCATCCCCTCCAGGTCATCCCGGGCCCGGTCCGAGTCCGGCTCCGGGTCCGGGTCCAACGCGATGATCTCGGCCAACATCGGCTCCTTCACCAGCCTGCGGTCCTCGGTCACCCTCCTCGCCGTCGCCGGGTCCGTCAGCCCGCCCAGGTCCGCCGGCCGGCTGCTCGGGACCAGACTCGACTCTCCTGGTCGTTCCAGCGTCGCCGAGGATCCCTACGGATCCGGGACGCGAGCGCGTCCGATCGGCTACCGGCAACGGCGCCGCGTCGGCCGCCCGGGTCGAACCGTCCGCCGCGGGTTCGTCGGCGAGCAAGGCATCGAACAACAGCTGCGCCTCGTCCGGCGGGGGGACGCGTCGGCCGGGTCTGCGGTCACCAGCCACACCAGCACCAAGCACCGCCGCCCACCCGTTCCGGACAAGCGCGGACGCCCTGGTTCGCTGGTGGTCAGACCCACCGGCCCGAGTCCGGATCCCAGCGGACTGGTGACGGCTCCACCGCGACCAGGACCGAGTCGGCGAAGTCGACCACCGCGGCCACCAAGTCGGCGAACGAGGCCGGGACGAGATCGCCGAGCCCGCTGCGTCGACGCCAGCCCACCCAGCCCTGCTGGCCCAGTGCCGATACCCCTGAAGGACCACGCTCAACGGTGCCAGCGTCACCCGACGGTAGGCGGACACTTCGAGCAGGCAGCTTCGCAGGTCCGTGTCTTCGATCCAATGGCGGCAGGAGTGCAAGGTAAATGTCGGCGAAGTCGCACCGCCGACGTTGACATCGACGTGCAGACTCAGCCGGGCGTTGGCCAGAGTTGCCACCACCTTGACCCGAACTCCGCTGTACTCGTCGTCATCCCGAATGGTGTGGGCGGTCGCGGCCGCCGCGTCGAAGACGAGTCCGTCGTCCACATCGAGCGCGGCTATGCCGGCGACCAACAGCCGCACCTGGTCACGTTCGGACGAACGGCCCTGGCCTGCAGGTCGATGTCTCGGGTGGGTCGGCGACTCCCGTAGGCGGGCAGTGCGCCGCCCTTGAGCACCAGCCGGTCGGTATACGGCGAGATCGCTAGGCGGGCAAGGAATCCGTCCAACGCGTACAGCTTGTGCAGCTCGTCGGTGGGCGGATCCGGCGGCGGGCCAGGTTCTGCAGGTCGAGGTAGGCGCGGCCGGCCGTGGTGGCCCGGGTCGGTCGCCGTGGCCCGGTCACAGCAGGACTTGCAACGCGGCCCGCAGAGCCGGCTGCGCCTTGGGGAAGTGCCCGGCCATGGCCAGCAGCTTGCCGGGCTGGGCACCGTGCTGGCGCAGCCACCGACGCAACGCCTCGACCGCGACGTCATCCCCTTCCTGGTGGCGGAGCCGGAAGGCGTCGATGATGCATCGCTGAGGCCCGTAGATGCCGATGGTCAGCTCGTCGGTCACCGGCAGCTGCTCGCGGTTGAGGCCGTGTCGTACAGGGCGGCGCCCAGCAGCATGCCCGTCGTCGGCGCGAGCGAGCCGATCGGTCCCCGCGCCGTGTGCCGGAGTTGCTCGGCGAGGCTCTGATTGCTGCGAGCACCCCGTTGGATATGGGCAACGATCAGCCATGTCCAGGCGATGGTCGCAACAATCCAGGCGATATGCGCAGACAACTCAGGCCATGCCAAGGCACGACCGGCCCCCGGCCGGCCCTTGTCCAAACTTCCGCCAGTCCAGCGAGCCCGAAGGCGATGGCGAAGGTGTTCAACGGGATCCGTCGGACCGGGGCCGGGTCGGATGATAGCTGTCGGCCGGTCATGACATCTTCTGGCGCGCAGGGACAATTGGTTCGGACGCGCGACGTATCGCCACCTTTGTGGCGAATACTCCGGCCAGTACACCCACGACTCCTGCCCCGACGATCGCCCACACCGGAAGGCGCAGGTCGAAGGCCAGGACAATGCAGAACCCGTCGAAAAGTGAGATGAGCACGAATCCGAGGTGGGCGAGGAACCGCTCAGCCCAGTCTGCGGGTCGTGCCTGCGCGAGCCGCACCGCAAGAAGGGTCCGAACTATCAGCACGACACCGAGGACGGCGAGGCCCGCGAATACGACCCGCTTGGGCGGTGACAGAGCGGTCCAGTCGTATGCCACAACGGTGAAGAGCGCCGCCATGGAGACTGCCATGGCAATCGCATAGGTTCGAAGTCGGGCCACATTTGCTGACGACCGGGGACTGAACAGCAGGGTCGTGCCGACGGCAAAGGCTACGACAGCGGCTCCGGCATGAACGACGATCAGCACGAGTTGGATCATGGACGGGTGTCCTCCCGCTGCGTCTCGGGTACAACGTTCCGCTGGCCGACGGTGGCCCGGGATTTGGCCTTGGGATATGCGAGGCCGAGTAGTGCGAGCAGGCCCATGGCGATGGTCATGCCGGTGAACACCGGGCTCAGGGCGGAGGCGTAGTCCTGCGCCACTGAGGCCAGGATGCTCTTGGTCAGTGCGGCCGGTAGGGCCGCAAGCTGCGACGGCTCGTTGGAGCCCGACACGGAGTCTGCCGCCATCTGCGCGGCTCCGACCGGGAGTCCCAGATTGTCGAACGAGGTGACCAGCGCGTCCCTGAACGATCCGGCGACAACGGATCCGAGGAGGGCCAGGCCCAGCGCACCACCGAAGCTGCGCGCCGACTGGGAAAGCGCGGTGACTTCACCGTAGGTGGCGCCGACGGCGCGGTTCACGGCGTCGGTGCTCATCGGGCTGTACATGAATCCGATGCCGGCACCGGCGAGCGCAAGCGGCGCGGTCTGGGCGTTGAAGAACGCGTTGCTGTCGAAGGCCAGATGTGGTGCCTTGGCCGCGAGCAACCCGTATCCGACGGCGCCGACGACCCCGCCAATGATGAGCACCCGACGGGCGCCGCGGCGGTCGAACAGCACCGACCCCAAGCGGGAGGCGACGACAAAGCCGAGGAAGAATTTGAGAAACAACAGACCGGTCTGCAGTGCCGTCTGCCTCAGGGACACCTGCCCGTAGACGCTCAGGAAGTAGAAGGTCGGCACAAACGCCACCGATGCGATGAGCGTTGAGAGCACGGCGATCGTGAACGCGGGGGACCGGAAGGCCGCCAGGCGCACGAGGGGGTCGCGCGGGAATCGTTCGTACCAAGCAAATCCGACAACCGCGGCGACTCCTGCGAACAGCACAACCCAGAGCACAGGGCTGTCCCAACCCAGGTCGGGCACCTCCTGAAGTCCTAGGACAAGCAGGAGCATTCCCGCGCTGATCAACAGTCCGCCCACCACGTCGATACGTCCTGAGGTGCGATCGGACTTGGCGGTGGACATGGCGACGAGAAGGAAGCCGACGAACGCGATCGGGATGTTGACCCAGAAGATCGCGCGCCACGTCCACTCTGTCAGGTAGCCGCCGGCGATGGGGCCGATGGCCGTCATCGCGCCGGTGACGGCGAAAAATATGGCCATCGCACGACCCCGGCGGGCGACCTCGAAGCTCTGCACAACGATGCCGACCGCAGCGGGGACCATGATCGCGGCCGATGCCCCTTGCAGGGCCCTGGTCGTGATCAGCCAGGCCTCGGCCGACGCGCCGGCAGGTGCAATCCCGCAGAGAAGGGACGTCGCCGCGAACGCCGCGATCCCGATGAGGACGAGGCGACGATGCCCGAAAAGATCCGACAGTCGACCGCCGACGACGAAGAGTGCCGCCGCAGCGAGCAGGTAGGAGTTGACCGCCCACCTGATGGCCTCGCCCGTCAGACCGAGGTCCTGCTGAATTGTCGGAGCCGCGAGGGCGACGATCGTCTGGTCAATCGTCGTCATCGACACGGCGAAGATGAGACCGAGCAATGTGGCGAACCTCGAGTGGCCGGTCATGACGGGTTCTCGTCGAACTCGATCACGATCTTGCCGTGGCCTTCGGCGCGGGTGACGGCGTCGTGAGCGTTTTCGATGGTTGACCACCCGTATCGGTCCTCGGATAGTCGCGGGGTGATCGCCCCCGCATCGACCAAATCAGCGATCGCACACAGGATCTCGCGGTGATGCTCACGTCCCTGGCCGGTGAGCAACGGCAGCAGGGTGAACACGCCCGAGTAGGTGGCGCCTCGCAGGCTCAGTGGGGCCAGCATGTGGGAACCCCAGCCCAGGATGCTGACGACGTGGCCGGTGTAGCGGCGGACGGCCGCGAAGGAGTCATCAAGTGCCGGGCCGCCGACCGTGTCGAAGATGACGTCGAAACCCTCACCTTCGGTCATTTGCGCGACATAGCTCGCGACCGGGGTGTCGCGGTCGATCGGTCGCGCTCCGGCCGCCCGAACCGCATCAAACGAACGTGGGCTGGCCGTCGCGTACACGGTGGCGCCTCGGCTGGCGGCCAGTTGCACCGCGATCGTCCCGACGCCGCCGGCTCCGCCGTGGACGAGGACGACGTCGCCGTCCCGGACCGCTGCCCGATCGACGAGCCCCTCCCAGGCGCTGATCGCCGCGAGTGGCAGGGCCGCAGCCTCGCGCATCGAGAGCCGTTCCGGCTTTCGGGCAAGCAGTTCGGCGTCGACAGCGGCCCACTGGGCCAGTGATCCCTGGTGGTCCCCGACGCCCCCGGTCATTCCGAACACCGCGTCCCCGATCGTGAACCGATCGACCCCCGGACCGATCTCCTCGACGGTGCCGGCAAGATCGATACCGAGGACGAACGGCGGCGTCACTTGGGCATGCGCCGCCTGCCCCGATCGGATCTTGACGTCGAGCGGGTTGACTCCGCTCGCCGCTATGCGGACTAGGACCTCACCGGGCGACGGGATCGGGCGGGGCAACTGGTGCTCCCGTAGGGGCGCTCCGAAGGCGGGCAGCACCATCGCGCCCATCGTTGGGAGTGGACTTGCGGAGTTGTTCTGTTCCATTCCGTCAGGGTCGGCGCAGCCCTCCAGGTAGGCATCAGCGAAATGACCTAATGCAGTGTCTACGGTAGACGAGCCGGATCGGGGTTCAGTGCGACGAGTTCCTGCAGCAGTGCATTCGTTTCCAGTTGCAGCTCGCCGGCCAACCAGGCGCAGATTGCGCCCGCCCAGCCGTGTCCGACGAATGCGGTGATGGCCACTGATCGTGCCGAGTGGGCGTCCCAACCTGGGGTGATGGAGAGGAAGTCCAGCATTGTCTGCTCGAGCGTCGCCCCGATCCGCGCACGGGCCTGCGCTCTGTCTGCACGAACCGCGGCGGCCAACCCTGGTGCATTGGCCGCGATCGCGTCGAGGTAGGCCCTGCCTGCGGTGAGAGCCGTGATTCGGGTGGCTTGACTGGCGCGTTCGGCAATCGTCGCCTGCGAGCGGGCCAGGTCCGCCAACGCCAGGTCCAGCACGTACAGGGTGAGATCCTCGATGCTGTCGAAATGGGCGTAGAACGACGATCGGTTCACACCCGCGGCCCGGACGATGGTGCTCACCCGCGGCACCCCGGCGTCGGGTCGGGACACCCGGACATAGGCGTCGACCAGTCGCTGGCGGGTGCGCACCGCCCGAGCGTCCATGCTCGGGGTTCGGGACCGTGAATCCTGGCGTTCGTTCACCCGGTGCCCGCGTTCATGACCCATTCGGGCAGCAGGCCGGCGAGCAACGCCTCCAGGTCGTCGCGGCCCACCGGAAGGTCGCCACGCAGCCAGGAACAGATCACGGCCGACAGTGCGTGGCCGAGGTATTCACCTGCCACAGCCCGACGTTCCGCGGTCACCGAACCGAATGCGGGGATGACCTCCAGGTAGTCCTGGACGTAACCGTTCAGGATGCGGCCGAAGGCCCATTCGCCGAAGGCCCGGTCACCGCTCAACAGCGTGCTCAGCGCGCCGTTGCCGGCGGTCGACAGGTCGACGATCCGGCTGATCACGAGCCGGTTGGATTCGTCCGCTGCGACGGCCCCGCCCGCCGCATCAAGGCGACGCAAGTTCTCGTCGTGCGCCGGTTCGAGTTCCTCCCGAAGCGCATCGACCGCCAGCTCGCCGACCGACCGGAAGTGCGAGTAAAACGACGACCGGTTGACGCCCGCACGGTCGGCGACCTCACCTGCCGACCGGACTGTCCCCGTCTCGAGGAGGTCGAGATACGCCCGCCTGAGGTGTGCGCGCGTGTTCGCCGCCCGGGCGGCAGCGCCGAGTGCGGGTCCGTCACGATCCATCTGTTCACTCCGTCGTCCGGCGATATACTGAGTTCTCCAACACCTGTTGTGGAATACTTGCCTTCTACAGTAGCTGGTAGAGGAGTAACGGTGGCTGATCACGATGCGATCTCGCTCATCGGACGCGACGCCGAGATCGAGCTGCTGTGCACGTTTCTGACGCGCGCCGCCCGCCAGGGCGAGGCACGGCTGCTGTCGGGCGAGCCGGGAGTGGGCAAGACCGCCCTGCTGAACGCGGCCACTGCGATTGCGGAGACCGAGGGGGCCCTGGTGCTGCGCGCAGGCGGCGTCGAGTTCGAGGCGGATCTGCCGTACTCAGCGCTGCACCAGGCCCTCATGCCGTTGGCCGATTTCGCCGAACTCGCCCCGGCGCAACGGGATGCCCTTGCCGTCGCCTGCGGCATTGGGGAGGGTCCACCACCGGCCCGCATGCTTGTCTCGGCGGCTGCCCTCGAGTGTCTGGTACAGGAAGCGCGTCGGCATCCGGTGCTTCTCGTTGTCGACGATTTGCCCTGGACCGACCGGGCAAGTGCGAGCGTCTTCGCATTCATCGCCCGCCGGCTCCACGGCAACCGCATCGGATTCCTGGCCACCTGTCGGTCCGAGTCGGAGGATTTGTTCGACCGCTCCGGCCTGATGCCCTACGCGATCGAGCCACTCACCCTGGTGCCGGCGCGCGATCTGCTCGTCGCGCAGTTCCCAGCGCTGGGGGCGCGACTCCAGTCCCGAATCCTTGCCGAAGCGCAGGGCAACCCCCTGGCGCTGCTCGAACTGCCCTCGACACTGGCAGTGCCGGGTGCTTCTCTGGCGCTGACAGCGCAGCGGGTTCTTCCCCTGAGTGCTCGGCTCCAACGGCATTTCAGTTCGCAACTCGACCGCGTCCCGGCGCGAACGCGGGACCTGCTGTTGATGCTGGCACTGAGCCCGACCGGCGATCTCACGGCGTTGACCGGCCGATCTACCGATCCGATCGTCGACCTGGAACCGGCGGCACGGGCCGGTCTTGTGGTGATCGACCCCTGCGGTTCACCTGCGAAATCCGACATCCGCTCATCCGTTCCGCGGTCGTCGGCCTCGCCGCCACCGCCGACCGTCGCAAGGCTCACACCGCCCTCGCCGACGCCACATCGGCCACTCCCGACCGGCGCGCCTGGCACCTGGCGGAGGCCTCCTGCGGGCCGAACGAGTCCGTTGCATCGCAGTTGGAGGCCGCCGCGCACAGGATTCTGGCGAAGGGCGACACCGTCGGTGGAGTGACAGCGCTGATGCGCGCAGGATCGCTCAGTCCCAACGCCCCTGACAGGTCGCGCCGAATCGCCGAGGCCGCTTACATCGGAGCGAAGATCAACGGCAATCTGAGCGATGTCTCCGAGTTGCTCACCGAGGCACGAGCTGCTGACCCGAATGCGCGCGATTCGCTGGAGACGGCGGTGGCCGCGGCCTACGCTCTCCTCGACGGCGATGGCGATATCGTGACCGCTCATCGACTGCTGGTCGGGGCGATCGAGGTCAATGAGCGCCGCTTCGACCCCGATGACCCATTTCTGATCGAGGCACTCCACGTGCTCTTCCAGGTCTGTTTGTGGGCCGAACGCGGCGACCTGTTCCCGCCGTTCGATGCTGTCGTAGCGGATCTGGGTCAAACCCTGCCGGAGACACTCTGGTTTCAGAACGTCGTGCTCCGCGACCCTGTCCGCGTGTCAACCGGCGCGTTGGCCCGGCTGGATCAGGCGATAACGGGCCTCGACATCGAGACCGATGTCGTTCGGATCGAACGAATCGTTCGGGCGAGCACATACGTCGACCGCGTGTCATCGTGCCGCGACGCGCTCGAGCGAGTCGTCGAGGACGGGCGGCGTGGAGGCGCAATTGCCACCGCAATCTCCGCCCTGATGCAGGTCTGCGTTGACGACTACTTCATCGGGGAGTGGGGCACCGCACGCCAGCTGGCCAACGAAGGCGTCCGGCTGTGTCGCGTCCATGGGTACGGACTACCGAGGTGGTGCTTCGAGCTCGGCAACGCACTTGTCGCCGCGGGCCGGGGGGAACGGGAGCAGGTCCGGGTCGCCACCGACGCGATGCTGAACTGGGCGGTACCCCGCGGGGTCGGAGGAGTGGTCGGATTCGCTCAGCAAGCGCTCACCATGGACGCACTGGCGAACGGTGACTGGGAGGGCGCCTTCCAACACGCCGCGCGCATCAGCCCGCCGGGCGAACTCCGCCAGCACGTGGGCTCCTCCCTGTGGGTGGCTCTGGCGCTGGTCGAGGGGGCCGCGCTGAGCGACCACCGACAGGAGGCCCGGGAGCACGTCGCCGAAATGCGCCGTCAGCGCGTCGAACGGATCTCGCCACGGATGGCCATGATCGTCGCTGGCGCGGAGGCGATGATCACGGAGGGGCAGGACGGACTCGCCTTCTTCGACAAGGCGCTACGGATCCGTGGAGCCGACCGCTGGACGTTCGAGATGGCGCGAATCCGGTTGGCATATGGCCAGCGACTCCGCCGCGAACGGTCGGTCGCCCAGGCCCGAGTCCAACTGGAGCTGGCGGCTGACGTATTTCGGCGACTGCAGGCTCGGCCCTGGACCGCCCGCGCGACAACGGAGCTGCGCGCGGCAGGAGTGACCGCTGACGTCCCGTCCGCCGGCCGGGAAGCGCTCACTGCCCAGGAGCGGGAGGTAGCAACTCTCGCCGCGCGAGGGCTGAGCAACAAGCAGATCGCCGAGCGGATGTTCCTGTCACATCGGACCATCAGCGCGCATCTATACCGAATCTTCCCCAAACTCGGCATCACTTCCCGGGCCGCGCTTCGTGACGCACTCGGTTCGTCACCGGCGATGCTGAGCAGCGACACCTGACCGCGTTGGGCGTCGACCCGAAACGCATCTACGTCGACCACGGCCTGACCGGCACCAACCGCGACCGTCCCGGACTGCGCCAAGCCCTCGCCGCCTGCCGCCGCGGCGACACGCTGGTCGTCACCAAACTCGGTCGACTCGCCCGCTCCGTGCCCGACGCCCGCGACATCGTCGACGAACTCACCGCCGGCGGAGTGCGGCTGAACATCGGCGACTCGCTGCACGATCCCACCGATCCGGTCGGGCGGCTCCTGTTCACCACCATGTCCATGATCGCCGAGTTCGAAGCCGATCTGGCTCGCGCTCGAACACGCGAAGGCATGGCCGTCGCCCGGGCCAAGGGCCGGTTGCGCGGCAAGCAGCCCAAGCTCAGCCCGAAACAGGAGGCCCACCTCGTCGAGTTGTACCGCGGCGGCAAGCACTCCATCGGCGAACTCGAAGAACTGTTCCCTGTCACCCGCTCCACGATCGACCGAGCAGTCGCACGCGCCGATGCGCACATGTCGCCGCCGGCAAAGGGCAAGCCGAAACAGATCCGTTCCCGCCGAACGCCCGCGAGCTGACCAAGATCAACCACCGCAGCCAACCCACGCCGAGCCGGCAGCACCGGTCACATGATCACGAAGACACCCGGAATCGCTCCGCTGTTAAGCCGACCCCGGTCACCGCGGTGACCGGCCGCGGCGGGTCGGGCGACCCCTCACTAAGGCCGTAGGGCAGGTCGTGTTTGCGGAGCAGGTCGGTGGTCGGGGTGTTGAGGTACTTGGGTGCGTCCCCGGCGTGGTCGGGGTGGGCCCGTCCGATGAACGCGACGACACGGCCGTCGGCTTCTTGGATGGGCAGCATGAGCCGGTTGTGGAAGCGGCTGGTCAGCTTGCCATTTCGGGTGCCGATGCGGGCGGGCCTGACGGCAAGGAGCTCGGTGTCGGTGTAGCCGAGGTGGCGCAGGAGCCGGTCGCCGGAGGGTGCGTAGCCGGCGTCGAGTGTGTCCAGGCCGCGGCCGGCCAGGTAGCCGGGGGACCCAGGATCGTGTCGTCTGGTCGCGGAAGTACTCCCAGGCCGCTGCTGCCACGGCCGTGGCCCGGTCGAGGGCGGCCGGATCCCTGGTCGGCTCAGGAACTTGGCCGCTACCGGGTCGAGTGGCAGATGCTCGGTATCGACGGGTGGTTCCGGCAGATCGGGAACGTCCCCGGCCTCGACGGTCGCCGGCGGATGGCCTCCTGCGACCGGTGGTGATTGGAGGGTGTGCAGGTCCTCGGGGGGTTGCAGGTCGGCGTCGGCGGGGTCGGGGGGACGGTGATGTCGACGCCGTGGCCGGGGGTGACGGGTGCGGGGTCGGCCAGGGTGCCGATGTGGAACAGCAGCACGGTGGCGTACTGGTCCGGCCGCAGCGTCGCTCGGGTGGCGGTGAGCAGCCCGGCGGCGTCGGTGATGATCCGGTCGGGATCGGCACCTTGCGCAACGGCGGTGTCCACGCGGGCGACCAGGGTCGGCCAGAGCGGGTCGCCGGTGATCCGCTCCGCGACAGGCCCGCCAACAGCCTGTTCGATGTTCGGGAGGCGGCCAGGAAGGCCCGGCTGCGCCATGATGGACGGCGGGGTGGCGTTCGTGGGCGCGAGGACCGGGCGACTGGGAGGGGAGGGCCGATGACGGGCTTCCTGATCGTCACGGGCGGTGCCCTGGCGACCGTGGCCGTGGTGATGGCGGCGTCCTTCGTTTTCGGTCGGGCCACCGGGAAGTACTCGATCATCGACGCGGTGTGGGGTCCGGGCTTTGCGCTGATCGCGGCGGTCGCCTTCGGATTGTCGGTCGGCCATGGCGATGCGACGCTGCGCATCCTGGTGCTGGCGATGGTCGTCGTGTGGGGTCTGCGGCTCGGCGGCTACATCCTGGCGCGCAATCATGGGCTGCCGGAGGATCCGAGGTACGCCGAGATGCTCGCCGACGCGGGCGGTCCGGGTGTGATCGTGCGCAAAATCCAGCTCCCGCAGGGCTTGGTGATGTGGTTCGTCTCGCTGCCCGTGCAGGTCGCGATGCTGCTCACCGGGCCGGCCGGTTGGGTCATCTGGTTGGGTCTTGCGGTGTATCTGGTCGGCCTGTTCTTCGAGGCGGTGGGGGATGCGCAACTGGCCGCGTTCAAGCGTGATCCGGCGAACCGGGGTCGGGTGCTGGACCGCGGTCTGTGGCGGTACACCCGGCACCCCAACTACTTCGGCGACGCCTGTGTGTGGGTCGGGATCTTCCTGACGGTCACCTGGTCCTGGGTGGGCTGGCTGACGGTGCTCTCCCCCGTCCTGATGACCTGGCTGCTCACCGCGAAGACCGGCAAGGCGCTGACCGAGCGGCGGATGTCCGCCAACCGACCCGGATATGCGGACTACGTGGCCCGCACCTCCGGCTTCTTCCCCCGCCCGCCCACGGGCGGGCGGTGAACACGCACGGATCAACCTTCGTCGGCCGGATCACTCGTCCAATACGGTCACACCCTGTGATACTTGACCCGCGCGGGTGATCGTCGACTCGGACGGACGCATTGCAAAAGAATCTTGCAGCGCCCCTTCCCTTTTGTCGGCGGGCGTGTCATTCTTCCGATTAGGACGGAATGGGTACAGGCCCATCCGTCCGAGTTCTACTCTCGAACGCCCGCCGGTATGACACGCGTCAACGCCTCCCGTCCCGGCTCAGTTCGATGGCTGCTGGTGATGTCACCCAGACTCACAGGGGCGGCCGGTAGTACGTATTCGGATTCGGCGAGCTGCACCGACTTTGCAGGGTGCGACTGGTGACATGGGCCTGGTCTCGGCCCGTCCGATGCCGATCTGGCGTGGCGCCGATCGACGGCCGACGCAACGGTGAATCGCATTGCTAAGGAAATGCCGGCGATTCCTCGCGCGCTTTCGCATCTTCGCGCGAGCGATCCGGCTTATCGATGATGTGTGCGTTCGGAATCGTTCGAGCTTTGTGTTCCGCTTTTCTGGACCGGTCAACGGAGGTGGTCATTCGTGAGCTCAGTCGTCGTCGGACCGGGCGCAGTGCTGATCGCCGCGGTGGTCGGCCGGCTCAAACGCTCGGGACGCATCGCGCCAATTGCACCGCCCCGCGACATGTTCGCGTGAGGCGTTGAGTCGCTGAACGGATGGGCGCCGCCGCGCGCTTGAGCACGCCGCGCGCGGAGTCGAGCGCGCCGCTGAGCGGCCGCCGTGGCCGGGGAACTTGGGTCGCTCACTCGACCAGATGTTCCCCGGCCCGGCCGTCGCGCCGCCTGTTGAGCGCGCGCCGACCGAGGTCGTCGACGGCCTCGATGCGTGGCGCGCGACACCGATGAACGTCGCCGGGCGATGCCTGCTGCCTGCCGGTCGGCTCGTCCACGAACCGAGATCGACCCACTGACCCCAGATTTGGCCGTCGGGTCGCGCCGAACGGCCTGCCGAAAGGAGCTGACAATGATCAAGAAGAACGCAGCCGCGCGGTGGACCGCCATCCTCGCCTCCTCGGTGCTGCTCTGCGGGTGTACCGCCGGATCGACGCAGACCGGTACCGAGCAGCAGTCCGGAGTCGTCGGCGCAGCCTCCGCGGAGCTGACGCCGGCGCCCCCATCGGTCGCAAGGACCGTCATCGGCCAGGTGCTGACCGTTGAGGCGTTGCCGTTCCCCGAGCCGTCGGAGGCGGCCCTGCCCGCGTCGCGCCAGCAGGAGCTGCAACAGGTCCTGGACGCGGCGGTGCGCGACTCGAGCCGGGTGCCCGGGGTCAGCGCCGCCGTGCTGACCGCGGACGGCGCCTGGGCCGGGGCGGCGGGGGTGGACGGTGCCGGCGCGGCCCTGGTGCCCGACGCCATGACCGACATCGGCTCGGTGACCAAGACGTTCACCGCTGCCGAGGTGGTCAACCTGGCCCGGCAGGGCCGCATCGACCTGGACGCGCCGGTCTCGGACTACCTCGATCATCCATTGCTGGCCCGCGAACCCTCTGTGCGGCAACTACTGTCGCATACCAGTGGCATCCCGGACTTCGTCACCACGGACTTCGTCGACGCCCTCGACGCCGATCCGACCCGATCCTGGACCGCCGCGCAGGCCCTCGAGTTCGCGACCGACCCGCCGAGCCAGCCCGGTCCCCCGACGTGGTCCTACAGCAACAGCAACTACCTGCTCCTCGGGCTGCTGATCGAGAAGGTCACCGGCGTGCCCTACGCCGCGGCGGTGCGACGCGACCTGCTGCCGGGTCTGGGCGAGCGGATCGTGGTGCAGGACGACGAGAGTCCGATCGCGCCGGTGGCTGCGCCCAATCTGACCGGGACGCCCGTCGTGGCGGACGGGATGTTCCTGCCCAACCGGGCCTGGAGCAGCGCGGCCGGCGCCGCCGGCGGCATCGCCGCGGACGCGGCCACCCTGGCCCGCTGGGGATACCGGCTCTACGGCGGCAGGATCCTGGACGCCGCGTCGACCGTCGACCTGACCATTCCGGTCGCCGGCGGCTACGGGCTGGGCACCGAGATCCAGGAGTACCGGTGGAACGAGACGGGCGGCGCGGTCGGCCATCACGGCGGCCTGCCCGGCTACGCCACCGTCCTTCGGGTCGACCCCGAACTGCCGGTCGCCGTTGCCGTCCTGGTCCCCGGCGACCCCGGACCCGACCTGGACAAGATGGCGAAGGACCTGCTCGCCAAGATCCGTACGGGGAGTTGATCATGTTCAATCACCCGCCGACTCGCATCCTCGACGAAAGGCGTTCCCCCGCAGGCATCATTCGGCACAGCCGTCGGTGGTCGACGGCACTGGCGATTCTTGCGATGACCGCGACCGCGGCGCTTGCCGGCTGTACCGGCTCGCCGGGAGGCGACAGCGCGACGCAGCCGAGTTCGATCGCGGTGGCCGATCGGTCGGCCCGCAGCGACGCCCTCCTCGTCGAGCAGTTGACCGCCGACCAACCCGGTTGTTCGGCCGCGGTGGCGATCGACGGCCGGGTCGTCTGGGCGGGTGCTCGCGGTCTGGCCAACCTGGCCGACCGAACCCCGCTGACCACCGTCACCAAGTTCGACATCGCCTCGGTGTCCAAGCAGTTCACCGCGACAGCGGTGCTGTTGCTGTCCTTCGACGGTCTGCTGCGGCTGTCCGATCCGGTGTCGAACTACGTGCGTGGGCTGCCGGGCTGGGCGCAGCGGGTCACCGTCGATCAGTTGATCCATCACACCAGCGGTATCCCCGACTACGTGCAACTCCTGCTCGAGAAGCGCATTTTCCTGGCCCAGCCGACCACCCAGCAGGACGCGCTCGATGCCATCGCCGGTGTCACCGAACTGCCGGTGGAACCGGGCACCGAGTTCGACTACTCGAACTCGAACTACGTACTGCTCGCGGAGATCGTCGCGGTCGCGGCCGGCCGTTCGCTACCCGACGTGCTCACCGACCGGGTATTCAGTCAGCTCGGGCTGGACATGGTGATGTCGCCGAACTTGACCGGCCCGGACGTGGCCACCGGCTACTGGACGATCAACGGCACCATCACCCCGATGGTGGCCCGCTGGGCACAACTCGGGGACGGCTCGATCTTCAGCACGCCGACCGAACTGGTCAAGTGGGCGGACAACTACGTCACCGGGCAACTCGGCGGCCCCCAACTGCTGGCGGCAATCACCGCCGGTGCCGTCCGCGACGAGCAGATGCCGGGCGCGCAGTACGGGGCGGGGATCGTCATCACCCCGGAAGGCGCGATCTTCCACCCCGGGAAGTGGGCGGGCAATATGTCGTTCCTGACCATCAGCGCGGATCGGCGCACCGCCGTCGCCGGGTCCTGCAACGCCGAGGACGGTATCGACGTCGAGGGGGTCTTCGGCGGCATTCAGGCCATCTGGTTCGAGTGAGCCTCTTCTCCGGCCGGGGGGTCTCGCCGATGGCGCCCCGGCCGGCCGGCCCCGACCGTCGGACCCCTCGGCCGCGGTCGGGGACCGGCTCTGCCCGGGCGGTGTTCGGTGCGGTTCGGTGTCCGGATGGGTACGGACCGTCGCCATGTCCGGGGGTTGGAGCCGAGGTCGGACCTCAGTGCTCGGGGTGCAGCGGTGAGTGGGTCGCGCCGACCTGGTGCAGCAGATTGTGGATCTCCGCGCTCGCGATGCTCCAGCGCCGCTCACGGCCGGAGCGCTCGGCCCGGACGATCCCCCGCACCCGCAGCGCCGCGAGCGCATGCGAGGTCGCGTTCGCGGTCATGCCGACCGCGTCGGCCAGGTCTGTCACGTTCATCCCGGGCGCATGATGCACGGCCAGCAGGATGCGGAGCCGGTTCGAGTCGGACAGGGCCTGGAACAGCTCGGCCCAGTCGTCGATCGCCTCCGGATTGGCGGCGCCGAGGGTGTGCGCGATGCCCGCGGTGGCGCCGTCGGGCGATCCGTTCACAAGGTCCAGTGTGTCAGCCCGGCCGGTCGGACGGGCGCTCGCCCGCCGAACGGCCGGGATTTGTCCTCGATATGGGAACGTCTGAACCGATAGCCAGGTTTGGGACTACCATCAGCGAATTCGCAGCCTGCCGAGACCATCCGAACCAGGGCGTGGCTCCGGATCACCTGCATCACCCAATACCGAGGAGGCCGAATGCACATCCCGGACGGGTTCATCAACGCCCCGACCTCGATCGTCGGCGGCGTCATGGCGGTCGGCCTGATCGCGGTGTCGATCAAGAAGGCGGGCGACGCCCTGGACGATCGCCAGCTGCCGCTGGCCGGCCTGGTCGCGGCCTTCATCTTCGCGCTGCAGATGCTGAACTTCCCGGTGGCCGGCGGCACCAGCGGGCATCTGCTCGGTGGCTGCCTGGCCGCGGTGCTGGTCGGCCCCTGGGTGGGCAGCCTGGCCATGTCGGTTGTGTTCATCGTGCAGGCCCTGGTCTTCGCCGACGGCGGACTGACCGCGCTCGGACTGAACATCATCCTGATGGGCTACACGACCTGTTTCGTCGGGTACGGCATGTTCCTGCTGCTGCGCAATATCCTCCCGCGGTCGAGGACCGGGGTGACACTGGCCGCGGGCGGGGCCGCCTGGTGCGGCGTCGTCGCCGCCTCCCTGGTGTTCACCGGGTACTACGCGGTGGGTGGGACCGGCGGAGCGTCGGTCGGCACCGTCGCCGTGGCCATGATCGGAGTGCACATGCTCATCGGGATCGGCGAGGCGATCATCACCGGGCTGACCGTCGGCGCGGTCATGGCCACCCGGCCCGACCTGGTCTACGGAGCGCAGGATCTCAAACCCGCGCTGACGACCACGCACGTCCGGAGCGCCTGATGAGCCGCCGATCGATCGGCCTGTTCGTCGGTGCCGGCCTGCTGGTCGCCCTGCTGCTCGCGTTCGTGGTCAGTCAGTGGGCCAGTTCCGAGCCGGACGGGCTGGAGCGGGTCGCGATCGACCACGGCTTCGCCGAGCGCGCCACCGAGCACGGTACGGCCGGCAGCCCGCTGGCCGACTACGCGGTCAGCGGCGTCGAAAGCGGTTGGCTGTCCACCGGTCTGGCCGGGGTGGTCGGGGTGTTGCTGTGCTTCGCCCTGGCCGTCGGATTGGTGTTCGCCATCCGGTGGAGCCGTCGCCGGTCGGCGACCCGCGCATCCGCGGCGCGGGGCTGACGTCATGGGTGGCGGGCACGGGCATTCGCACGTGCTGTTCGTGCACACCGACTCCGGGGTGCACCGGCTGGCGCCGGAGTGCAAGGTCGTTGCCACCCTGCTGTTCGTCCTGGCGGTGGTGGCCACCCCGCGGGAGGCGTTCTGGGCATTCGCGCTCGACGCCGCGATCCTGGTCGCGGTCGCCCTGGTCGCCCGGGTGCCGTTGGGGCGATGGCTGCGCCGCTGCCTGGTCGAGGTGCCGTTCCTGCTGTTCGCGGTGTTCCTGCCGTTCGTCGGCACCGCCCCGTACGTCGAGGTGGGGCCGCTGACCCTGTCCGAGCCCGGACTCTGGGGAGCCTGGAACATCGCCGTCACGGGCACCCTGGGCGTCGCGGCGTCGGCCCTACTCACCGCCACCACCACCGTGCCCGACCTGCTCAAGGCGCTGGAACGGCTGCGGGTGCCGCCGGCGCTGGTGGCCATCGCGACCTTCATGATCCGGTACGGCGAGGTGCTCGCCGACGACCTGCGGCGGATGCGGATCGCCCGGGTGTCCCGCGGCGACGACCCCCGCTGGCTGTGGCAGATCGGCGGGCTGGCCAGGACCGCCGGTGCGCTGTTCGTCCGGGCCTACGAACGCGGGGAGCGGGTGTACGTCGCGATGCTGGCCCGCGGCTACGGCTTCGGACCCGCGGTGACGGCGCGCGACGGGGCGGCCGGTCGTTCGTGGGCGCAGGCGATGGCCGTCCCGGCCGCCGCGGCCATGGTCTGCTTGGCGGCGGTGGCGGCGCGATGACGGCCGGATCGCTGCAGGTCCGGGATCTGGCATTCGCGTATCCGGACGGCCGGCAGGTCCTGTTCGGGGTGAACCTGACGATCGCGCCGGGGGAGCGGGTGGCCCTTCTCGGCCCGAACGGTGCGGGCAAGACGACGCTGGTGCTGCACCTGAACGGGACGCTCGCCGCCGGTGCCGGCTCGGTGACGGTGGACGGCCTGACGGTCGGCAAGCCGACGCTGCGGGAGATCCGGCGCCGGGTGGGCGTCGTCTTCCAGGACCCGGACGATCAGCTGTTCATGCCCACCGTGCGTGACGATGTGGCCTTCGGTCCGCGCAACCTGGGGTACCGGGGGCCCGAGCTGGACGACCGGGTGGACCGGGCCCTCGCGCTCACCGGGATGGGTGCGGCAGCCGCCCGAGCGCCGCACCACCTGAGTTTCGGGCAGCGGCGGCGGGTCGCGGCCAGCACCGTGCTGTCCATGGACCCGACGATCCTGGTGCTCGACGAACCGTCGTCCAACCTGGACCCCATGGCCAGGCGCGAGTTCGCCCAGATAGTCCTGTCGCTCGGCCTGACCACGCTGATCGTCACGCACGACCTGCTTTACGCACTGCAGTTGTGCCCGCGATCGGTGATCATGAACGCCGGCCGGATCGTCGCCGATGGACCCACCGAGCGGATCCTGGCCGACGCCGATCTGCTGGCCGCCAACCGTCTGGAGCTGCCCTACGGGTTCGTCCTGCCCTGACCCCGGGGCCCCCAGACGCGCCGACTTGCCAGAAACGCACCTTCGCGGGGCGTATGAACCTGCGTTTGTGGCAAGTCGAGGCCAAGAGACGGGCGTGGGACGGGATGAGACCACCGATCAGTACGGTGCAGCGCCCCAGGCAACATTTCAGTTGATATCGTCGAGGTCATGGACAACGTCCAGCGAGCCCGGGCGCTGCGGGCGCTGCGCCTCGCCGCGGGTCTCACCCAGCGGGAAGTTGCTGTCCGGTCGAACATCACCCAACCAAACCTCGCCGCCTACGAGGCCGGACGCCGGGCAATCTCCGATGAGATGTACACCAGGATCGTCAGAGCCATGCGACCGCGCCCATCCGTGACGCTGCGCAGGCACGCCGACGATGTCAAGGCGATCGCGCGGCGGCACGGGGCCGTGGACGTGAGCGTTTTCGGCTCCGTTGCGCGCGGTGAGGATCGGTTCGACAGCGACATCGACCTGCTCATGTCATTCCGGCCGGGTACCGGGTTGTTCGCCGTGGTTGACCTGACGGAGGAATTGGAGAAGCTGCTCGGCACAGCAGTGGACATCGTTTCGGTCGGTGGACTGACCGACCGTGACATCCATATCCGTGAGCAGGCGGTCGCGCTGTGACGAGGCGTCCGCCGCCGGGAACACCCCGCAGCGGCGAGTCCGCCGCCGTCGAGAGTGCCGCATCAGCAATCAGTCGTGCGTCGCCCTTGTCGCAACGGACAACTGACAACGTCGACGAGCGGAACCGGCAGTCGTTACACGATATCGCTGACTTCTGTTCCCTGGCCGCGGACCTGGTGAGTCGCGGGCGCGAGGCGTACGACGGGGACCGCATGCTCCAACTCGCCGCCGAAGCTGTCATCACCCGCATCGGCGAGGCCGTTGGCCGACTCGATCCCCCGTTCGTGAGTAGCCGCCCAGAGGTGCCGTTCCGTCAGGCCAAGGGCATGCGCAACCTGGTCTCGCATGAGTACCGCCGGACCGACCCGGAAATTGTCTGGGGCACCTTGGTCGACGACATCCCGCCCTTCTGCGCCCAGGTCAACGGGATCCTGCTGGCGTGGCCCCGGCCGTGAGCCTGGACCGGCGTCAGTACGGTGCCGCGCCCCAGGCGTAGACCGTGTCGCCGTAGCCCAACGCGTTGAAGAAGGTCGCCGACGCGTCCCAGGACAGGTGGATGCAGCCGTGCGACTGGTACGCCAGGCTGCCCTGGTGGAAGGCGATGTCGCCGACGAAGAACACCGAGTTCGGCATCGGCGCGTCATTGAACAGGGACGACTTGTGGTTCTTGTCCTTGTAGAACACCGAGAATGTGCCGGCCGGCGTGCGGTGCCCGGCCATGCCGGAGGTGATCGGCACCGGCCCGTAGGTGATGCTGCCCCCGGACTGCAACCAGGCCTGCTCGTTCGACAGGTCGATGCACGCGGCCGCCGACGCCGGGCAGGGGTTGCTCGCCTGGGCCGCGGCGGCGCCCGCGGCGTTCGGGTTGACGATCGGCTCCTTGACCGTCAGCGTCGCCGATGCGGTGTTCGGCTGGAAGCGCACGTCGCCGGCGTAGGAGACCGTCACGGTGTGGTCGCCGGCCGCCACCGCCTTGGCCGCCCCGGTCAGGATGCCCTTCTCGTTCACCGCGCCGGCCGCGATCTGGTTGCCGTCCACCGTGATGGTCGCGCTGCCGCTGGGGCTCTGCGGGGTGCCGACGATGTCGGTGGTGATCGTGACGTCGGCGCCGGGAGCGGGGTCGTCCGGCCAGGAGATGACGATGTCCACGTTGGTCTGCGTGGTGGTCACGGTGAACTGCGCGGTGGACGCCTCCACCGCGGCGTTGCCGTCGTACCGGGCGGTGTAGCCCTTCGTCCCCGGGTCGGCGGTGTTGTAGACGTCGAGCACGACATGCCCGGCGGCGTCGACGTCGCCCTCGGCCACCACGGTCTCACCGTCGAGGACCGCGACGTGACCGGTCAGGTCGGCGGCGCCGGGCGCGGCCACCGTGATGTCGAACGATTCGTTGTCGCCGTACCGGATGGAGTCCTTGCCGACGCCGGCGGTGATGGTCGAGGCGGCCTTGGCCACGGAATAGCTGGTGGTGCCCTGTGCGGTGGTGAAGGCGGTGGCATCGGTCGGGGTGAATGAAGCGGCCATCGCGTGGTCGCCGACCGCCAGCCCAGCGGGCAGTGGCACGGACGCGGTGCCGGCGACCACCGACGCCGAGCCGGCCGGGGCGCCGTCCACGGTGAACGCAACTGCCCCGGCCACCGACCTGCCGTCGGCGGCGGTGACCTGCGCCCGGACCGAACCATCGGCGATCGTCAGCGCGACGCTGGCCGCCGCTGCGACCGGGGTCGCCGAGGTGGCGATGCTGGTCGAGGGCAAGGAACTGGCCGCTGTCGTCGTCGGGGACGGCAGGCCGCCACTCGTTCCGCAGGCCGCCAGACCCATCAGGGCCGCAGCGGCCACCGCCGCGATCACATTCCGTCGGTTGCCGTGCATCGGCGACCCCCAGTCACGTCCGATTCCATGGTGGCACGGGTGAACCGCCGATGAGCAGATTCGTCCTGGCGTGCTCGCAAGCACGACCGTCCCCCCGGGGGTTATCCCGTGTGCGCCCGGTTGCGGGGCAACGCTACCCGCTCCGCCGACCCGTGACGGCAGGACCGGTGGTGATCATCCGGTCACCGCAGGTCATCGGCGGCGGTGGGACGGCCAGCGAGACGAAGGTCACGCACCCGCGGCGAATAGGCGGGGATCCAGCGGCCGGCAGTGGGACGACCAGCAGGGGCAATCACGTCCCGCGCATGCCCGAAGGGCCGGGCCCGCAGGGCGGGCGCCGACCCTTCGATGGTCCGACCGACACCTACCAACGGTGCGCGACGTCCACGACGACGCGCGAGCCGTCGCCGGGACCGTCCAGATTGAACACCCGGAACGGCAGCCGGGCCCGGACGCCCAGTCCGATGCTGTAGTGACCCTCGAAGTTCCCGGCCAGCGCAACCTGCCGGAACGTCTGCCAGCCGGCAACGTTGACCACCTCGTTCTGATTCTGCGGAACGTAGCTGGTGAAGCTGTCAGCGATGACGACGATCACCAGAAAGGCGCCACCCCGGAGCGGCACCAGCTCGCCGGAACCGTCCTGGTAGACCTGATCCACGTAGCGCGCGGACCACTTCGCCGGGGGTCCATCGATGTCGAAGACCAGCCGGTCGAAGCAATCGTGCCGGCCGGCCCGAATGTTGGTGACCGGGCCGGCGCCCAGTTGCGGGTCCGCGGACTTGGCCAACGAGCCCCAGTAGATCCCGCAGTACGGTGCGGTCGCCGCCGACGCGGTGCCCTGGCCCACGGGTAGGAACAGGCCGAGGCCCAGGGCTGATGCGATCGCCAGTCCCCAGATGAGCGCACGTTTCATGGTCATTCCCCTCTGTCGGGTCCAGGCAATCTGTGCTGGACGTCTGTCCGAGAGACGGGTGGCGAACAGTGAGGATGTGGCCGTTGTGCAATCGTGAGCGGATCGCGTCCGAATGTTGTTCTGGGGCAGTTGTCAGGGTGGTCAGTGCCGCAGACCGAGCTTGTTGTGCAGCCGCCGCAGCGGTTTCGGCGCCCACCAGTTCCATTCGCCGAGCAGGGTCATGGTGGCCGGCACGAGCAGGCAGCGGACCAGGGTGGCGTCGATGGCGACGGCGACGGCGAGCGCGATGCCGGTCTCCTTGATGACGAGCAGGTCGCCGAGCGCGAACCCGGAGAACACCAGCACGACGATCAGCGCGGCGGAGGTGATGATCCGGCCGGACTTCTGCAGGCCGGCGACGACTGCCTCGTTGTTCGTCATGCCTTTGTCCTTGAACTCCTTGATCCGGCTGAGCAGGAACATTTCGTAGTCCATGGCCAGGCCGAAGCCGAGTGAGACGACCAGGATCGGGATGATCGCCTCGATCCCGCCGACCGACCGGAAGCCGAGCGCGTCCTCGAACCGGCCGTCCTGGAAGATCAGCACCAGCACGCCGAGAGCCGCGCCCAGCGAGACCACGTTGATCAGCAGGGCCTTGATAGGCACCAGGATCGAGCCGGTCAGCAGGAACAGCAGGACGAACGTCGCGACGATGACGACGGCGATCGCGGACGGTGCCTGCTCGCCGATGGCGTGGGTGAAGTCCATCAGGTGGGCGGTCTGGCCGGTGACCCAGATCGGGTAGTCCGGCCGGTTGTCCCGGACCTGGTTCACCACGTCCTGCGCCTGCGGGTTGCCCGGGTCGCTGTCGGTCATGAAGACGCTGATCACCGCGTGGTCGTCGCCGACCGGCCGCGGCGGGGTCACCAGTTCCACGCCCGGCATCCGGGCGACGTCCTCGGCCAGATCGGTCATGTTCGCCGGCTCGGTCTGGCCGACGATCTGCACGGACGGGATGCCGAAGGTCGGGTACTGCTCGGCCAGGGTCTCGAAGAAGACCCGGTCCGGGGACCCCGGCGGCAGCAGTTGCTCGCCCGAACTGCGCATCTCCAGCCGCAGCGCCGGCGCCGCCAGCAGCCCGAGGACGGTGAGCACGCCGATCACCACCAGCCATGGGCGTCGCTGCGTCCACCGGGCCAATCGGGAGAAGAAGCCCTCGTCGGGGGCGACGTCGCCGAGTTTGTTCACCAGCCGCTTGAGCACCGGCACCTTGGCCAGCGCCCCGGGTTTGAGCATCCGCGGGCCGGCCAGCGCGAGCAGCGCCGGAACCAGCGTCAGGGCCACCAGCAGCGCGACCACCACCACGCTGACCCCGGCGGCTCCGATGGCCCGGAAGATGTCGGCCTGGAAGAGCATCAGCCCGGACAGGCTGATGGCCACGGTGATCGCCGAGAACAGCACCGTTCGGCCCGCGGTGCCCATGGTGGCCACCAGCGCGTCCGTGCGCGCCGCCCGGGTGGACCTGGTGGTCAGGACCTCGATCCGCCTGCGCAGTTCCTCCCGGTAGCGCGAGACGATCAGCAGGCCGTAGTCGATGCACAGGCCCAGGCCCATCACCGTGACGACGTTGACGACGCTGGCGTCCAGGTCGATGAAATAGGAGAAGGCCAGCAGCGTGGCCAGCGCGCCGCCGATGGAGACGATCGCCCCCATGATCGGCATGCCCGCGGCGACGAACCCGCCGAACACCAGCACCATCACCAGCAGGCTGATCGGCAGCGCGACCAGCTCACCCTTGACCAGGTCCTTCTCCACCTGGCCGGTGATGGCGGTGATCAGCAGGCTGCTCCCACCGACCCGCGCGGTGGCGCCGGGAAATTGCCCGGCCAGCTCGGTGCCCAGTTCGGTGAGTCGCTGCTGGACCGCATCGAGCGCGGCGTCCTCCTCGGCGCCGGGCAGATCCGGTTCCAGGGTGACCACCACCAGGAAACCGTCGCCGTCCTTGGCGACGAGCTGCGCGACTTGGGGGTTGTCCGGCCCGCCGGGGGCGGTGATCGGCTCGGCCACCGAGGCGACACCGGGGATCGCCAGCAGATCCTCGCGCGCCTGGCCGACCGGTTCGACCAGGCCCGGGTCGGCCGGGTCAACACCGGACACGATGAGCGTCAACGACGGTCCGGTCGAGGTGTTCTCGACGAGGATGGCCAGACCGTCGTCGGACTCGCTGGGAACGGTCAGCTGGCCGGTATTCAGCCGGGCGAACAAGCCCTCGCCGAACGCGCCGGTGGCCGCTCCGAATGACGCGACGGTGACGATCAACCAGGCCACGACGATCAATCCCGGGTGACGGGCGATTCCTCGGCCCAGCGCGCTCAGCACCCGATGATCGTGACCTACGTTCCGGAACGGCGCGTCGGCAGGTGGCCCCGCCCGGAGTTGATCATGACGTTCCGCCGCCGACGCACCGGCGACTTTCGCGACATGCCGAGGAAGTGCGGGCACGCCCGCATGATCAACACAAGTGGGGGTCCGGGGCCGGCCGGAGCACCGTCGCTCAGGCGATCTTCATCTTGGTCGCGGCCTGCGACCGGGCCCGCTGCTCGGCCATCTTGGCGTCGAACTCGGCCCGCCAGTCGTCGGACAGTCCGATGCCCTGCCGGCCGGCCTCCTCGGTGGACAGTTCGACCGGGAAGCCGAAGGTGTCGTACAGGACGAACAGCTCCGCGCCACCGATGCCGCTGCGGTAGGCGCGCAACTGCCTGATGCCCTTGTTCAGGGTGCGGCGGAACGCCTTCTCCTCCTTGACCAGCACCGCGACCACGTTCGCGGCGCGCTCGGCCACCTCCGGATAGTGGTCGGTGTAAAGGCCGGCGACGGTCGGCACGATGTCCGGGAAGAAGTCCTGCTGCAGGCCCAGGTCGAAGGCGTAGCGGACGGCCCGGCGGACCAGCCGGCGCATCACGTAGCCCTGCTCCTTGTTGCTCGGGCGGACCCCGTCGACAGCCAGGAAGGTCGCCCCGCGCAGATGGTCGGCGATCACCCGCATCGCCACGGTGTCGGTCTCGTACGACCGGCCGGACAGCTCCTGCAGCTTCGCCACGATCGGCCACAGCAGGTCGATCCGGTAGACGTCGGGGCTGTCGATCGACGCGGCCGCGATCCGGGCCAGCCCGCCGCCGTAGTCGACATTGCGCCGCGGGAGGGGCTCGAACCCGGTCTCGGTGCGCTTGTACTCCATGAACACCGAGTTCCCCAGCTCGATGTACCGGCCGCAGTCGCAGTTGGGATGGCAGTGCGCCCCGTACGCGGGATCGTGATCGATCTGCGGATACAGGTAGAAGATCTCGGAGTCCGGGCCGCCGGGCTCGCCGACCGGCATGCTGTCGGCGCTGCCGCCACGGCACCACCAGTTCTTCTTGCCGTAGAAGCTGATCCGCGCGTCCTGCGAACCGACCTCGGCGCCGTGCGCCTCGGTGCCCAGGTCGACCTGGTCGGCCGAGATGCCCGCGGCGGTGAACAGGTCGGTCCAGATCCGGGCGGACTCGGTGTCCTTGCCGATGCCGTGCTCCGGGTCGCCGGAGAAGCAGCTGACGTAGATGCGGGTCGGGTCCAGGCCCACCCGCGCGGTCAGGAACTCCCACACCTGCGGCAACTGCTCGGCCTTGAAGTAGTCGCCCAGGCTCCAGTTGCCGAGCATCTCGAAGAACGTCGTGTGCCGGTTGTCGCCGACCTCGTCGATGTCCTGCGCGCGCAGGCAGGTCTGGCTGTCGGTCAGCCGCCGGCCGGCCGGATGGTCCGCGCCGAGCAGGTACGGCAGCAGCGGCTGCATCCCGCTGCCGGTGAACAGGGTGGTCGGATCGTCCCGGGGGATCAGCGGGGCGCGGGGGATGACGACGTGCCCACGCTCGGCCATGAATTCCAGGTAGCTGCGACGGATGTCATCGGCGTCCATGGGCGGATGATCACACACCGAGTCTGGCCGGGCCATCCGTTTCCAGCGCCGGGCCGGCACCGATCGCCCAAGTCCCGGCAGCGAATTCGAGCGCCGGCGACGATACGAATCGGCCCGCGGGTCGCCGCCAACCGATTCTCGCGGAGTCTGCGTATCTGAGTCATTCGCACCGCGATCCTATGTCTGCAGGTCGGACCCCTTCGGCCCAGCTCAGGGAGGAAGCATGCCCCGCCAAATCACCCCTTACACGGTTGTCACCTATCGATACCTGCGAATCGCGATGGTGGCCGTCCTGGTCATGATCGCAGCGTCGGTGGTCATCGAGAGTGTGCGGAGCCGCTGTCTGCTGGGTTCAGTGAGTTCGTACTACTTCACCCCGGTGCGGACCATCTTTGTCGGAGCGCTCTTCGCGTTCGGGGCGGCCCTGATCGCCTACAAGGGGCATTCCGATGAGGAGGACAGTGTTCTCAACCTGTCCGGTTTGATGGCATTCGTGGTGGCCATCGTTCCGACCGTCCCCGACGACAGTTGTCAGGTCAGCAACTCCGCCATTCCGGCCGCGAGCCGGTCGATCGCGGTGACCAACAACATCCTCTCGCTGCTGGTGGCCGGGGCGGTCGCCCTGCTGATCGGCTGGGCGTTTCGGTCGCGGGCAAAGGAGCCTGCAAGCACCGTGACGACGGACAGGCCGGAATCGGCTCGACGTGATGCCGCGACCGGGGCCGGTGTTCGGCGGCCAGTCTGGATCCAGAGCAATTGGACGTGGCTGCGGTGGGTCCTGTGGGTGGTTCCGGTGGCCGAGGTTGTCTCGTTCGCGGCGTTTCCCGGATTCGTCGAGGACCGCGGCCATGCGATCTCGGCGGTGACCATGGTGGTCGGCCTGATCCTGGTCATGTTCTTCAACGCCTGGTTCTCCGAGGTCCGGCGGGAGGATGAGGGTGGGCAGTATCGGCGTCGCTATCAGCGGCTGGCGGTGGCTCTGATCCTTGCGGTCGCGACCACGATCGCCCTGGCATCGTTCATGGGCGAGAGCCTTTTGATTCTCTTGCTGGAGTTCGTCATCCTGGGGATCTTCGTCGTCTACTGGCTGTACCAGACCGCCGAGTTGTGGTCGGCCGCCGATAGCGGCCATACCCCGGATTCCGATGCTGCGCCGGCCGCCAAGGCGTAGACCTGAAGCGACGTCATCGACCGGCCACCCGGGCGAGTGCGGCGGCCAACCACTGCTCCGACCGCTCCTTGGTCGCCCCTAGCCCGCTGAGCACGCCGGACCCGGCTTCCTGTTCCAGCAGGGCGAGCAGCAGGTGTTCGGTGCCGATGTAGTTGTGGCCCAATCGCAAGGCCTCGCGAAACGAAAGCTGGAGGACCTTTTGCGTCGCGGCGTCGTAGTCGATGGGATCCGGTGATGGTCCGGGCACGGAGGGCAGGGCGCTGGTCGCAGCCGCCCGCATCGCATCCGCCGAGACGCCCTGGTCGGCCAGTGCGCGCATCGCGAGGGCATTCGGCTCGGAGAGCAGGCCGAGCACGAGATGCTCGGGCCGGACACGGGAGTCGCCCAGCGTGCGGGCCTCGTCCTCCGCCGCGGTGATCACGCTGCGGGTGCGCGCGGTCACCGCGTTCGCCAGGCCGGCCTCGGACACGCTGCCGGGTACTGGCGCGGCCCTGGGTACGAACCGCTTCTGCGCCGCCTGTTTCGACACGCCCATGCTCTGCCCGATCTGCGTCCAGGACGCCCCCGACCGGCGCGCCTGGTCGACAAAGTGACCGATCAGGTGGTCGGCCAGGTTGCCGAGATAACTCTGAGTTGACCACCGGTGAAACTGAGTGCCTGTGACGTGGCACTCAGTGTGACGTCACGGGTGGGCGGGGACACGGATCGTCGAGGCGCCATATGATCCGGAAATGAGCGAGCTCAACGACGAGGGCCCGCTGCGGCTCGCCGCGGGCGTCGTCACGCCGCAGGAGTGGGAGCGCGCGGCCGTGGCCGTGCTCGCCCGCCGCGGCAGGGCGCCCGATCAACCGGCCGATGTGTGGGATGCGTTGTCGCGCACGACGATCGAGGGTGTCGCAGTGCCCGCGCTGGGCACGGCGGAACGCCTGGCCGGGCGGGTGGTGAGCGTCAACCTGCCCGACCGCACCGCGCAGGGGTGGGACGTCCGGTCGGCCGTCTTCGACACCGATCCGGCGACCGCCGCCGCGACCGCGGTGAACGAGCTGGAGAACGGGGCCACCTCGTTGTGGTTGACCCTGGGCGAGCACGGACTGGCGCCCGAAGGGCTGGCCGACGCGCTGCGGCCGGTGCACCTGACCATGGCCCCCGTGGTGGTCGGCGCCGGCGCCGGCGTCACGGAGCAGGCGGCTGCGGCCGCCCTGGCCGAGGCGATCCGCGCCGCCGACGGTTCGCCGGCCGCCGGCACCAGTCTGGGCGCCGACCCGATCGGTCGGTCCGCCCGCGCCGGCGAGCTCCCGGATGCGTCCGGCATCGCCGACACCATCGGCGACATTGCCGATCTGGCGGCTGATCTGGGCGTCGGCGGGTTCGCCGTGGACGCCCGGGTGGCTCATGACCGCGGCGCCGGTGACGCGGCCGAGCTGGCCTACGCCCTGGCCGCCGGAGTGCAGTACGCACGTGCGCTGACCGACGGCGGGCTCGACGCCCAGCGGGCGTTCGACCTGCTGGAGTTCCGGCTGGCCGTCACCGACGACCAGTTCTCCTCGATGGCCAAACTGCGGGCCGCGCGGGCGCTGTGGGGGCGGGTGGGCCAGTTGTCCGGCGCGGCCGGAGCAATGCGGATCCACGCCGTCACGTCGTCGCCGATGACAACCCGGTACGATCCGTGGGTCAACCTGCTGCGCACCACGATCGCCGCGTTCTCCGCCGGTGTCGGCGGCGCCGACGCGATCACCGTGCTGCCCTTCGACATCCGCCTCGGGGTGCCGGACGCCTTCGGTCGTCGGATGGCCCGCAACATCTCGTCCCTGCTCGTCGACGAGTCGCATGTGGCCGCCGTCGCCGACCCGGCGGCCGGCGCGTATGCGGTGGAAACCCTCACCCAGGAACTCGCCGAGGCCGCCTGGGCCGGTTTCCAGGACATCGAGCGGGCCGGCGGAGTGCTCGGGGCCTTGGCCGACGGGTCACTGTCCGGGTCGTGGGCGCAGACCGCAACGCGCCGGCGGGCCCAGGTCGCCACCAGGCGTCGCCCGATCACCGGCGTCAGCGAGTTCCCGAACCTGGCCGAGACCCTCCCGGTCCGGTCGCCGTGGTCGCATGACCCGGCCGCGGACGCGATCGTCTGGTCCGCGGACTTCGAGGCGCTTCGCGACGAGCCCGCCGGGGACGCCGTGTTCCTGGCCACCCTCGGTCCGATCGCCGACCATTCCGCGCGGGCCGGTTTCGTCACCAACCTGCTCGCGGCCGGCGGCGTCGCCGCTCGGTCGGCGGGACGCACCGACACGGTCGAGGACGTCATCGCCGCATATCGGGGCGATCGGGTCGTGGTTCTCACCGGGTCCGACGCCGCCTACGCCGCTTGGGGTGCGGACGTCATCACGGCCCTGCGCGCCGCGGGTGCCGGCACCGTCATGCTGGCCGGCAAGCCGGTGCCGGAACTGGCCGACCTGATCGACGACCACGTCGCCGTTGGCGACGATGTCGTGGACTTTCTGGGCCGGGTGCGCGCCGAATTGACAGGAGTGCGGGCATGAGTGTGCCGAAGAGCTTCGCCGACCTGCCCATGCTCGATCCCTCGGCGGAACCGCCGAAACCGGTTGACGGGCTGGACTCCTGGCTGTCCCCGGAGGGGATCGCGATCAAGCCGCGGTACACCGCGGAGGATCTGGTCGGGCTGGACGCGCTGGACACCTACCCGGGCCTGCCGCCGTTCCTGCGCGGCCCCTACCCGACGATGTACACCACCCAGCCGTGGACGATCCGGCAATACGCGGGCTTTTCCACCGCGAAGGAGTCGAACGCGTTCTACCGGCGCAATCTCGCGGCCGGGCAGAAGGGCCTGTCGGTGGCGTTCGACCTGGCCACCCACCGCGGCTACGACTCCGACCATCCCCGGGTGGCCGGCGACGTCGGGATGGCCGGCGTGGCCATCGATTCCATCTACGACATGCGGCAGCTGTTCGACCACATCCCGCTCGGCTCGACCAGCGTGTCGATGACGATGAACGGCGCGGTGCTGCCGGTGCTGGCGCTGTACATCGTGGCGGCGGAGGAGCAGGGGGTGCCGCCGGAACAGTTGGCCGGGACCATCCAGAACGACATCCTCAAGGAGTTCATGGTCCGCAACACCTACATCTACCCGCCCGCCGCGTCGATGCGGGTGATCTCCGACATCTTCACCTACACCGCGGCGAAGATGCCCAAGTTCAACTCGATCTCGATCTCCGGTTATCACATGCAGGAGGCCGGGGCGACGGCCGACCTGGAGCTGGCCTATACCCTCGCGGACGGCCTGGAGTACCTGCGGACCGGGGTGGCCGCCGGTCTGGACGTCGACCGGTTCGCACCGCGGCTGAGCTTCTTCTGGGCGATCGGCATGAACTTCTTCATGGAGATCGCCAAGATGCGGGCGGCACGGGCGATCTGGTCCAGGCTGGTCGCCGGGCTGGGCGCCAGGGACCTGAAATCGCTGTCCCTGCGCACGCATTCACAGACGTCGGGCTGGTCGTTGACCGCGCAGGACCCGTTCAACAACGTGGCCCGCACCTGCATCGAGGCCATGGCGGCGACGCAGGGGCACACCCAGTCGCTGCACACCAACGCGCTGGACGAGGCGATCGCGCTCCCGACGGACTTCTCCGCGCGGATCGCCCGCAACACCCAGCTGCTGCTGCAGCAGGAGTCCGGCACCACCGCGACCATCGATCCCTGGGGCGGCTCCTACTACGTGGAAAGGCTCACCCACGACCTGGCCGACCGGGCCTGGCAACACATCCGTGAGGTCGAGGACGCGGGGGGCATGGCCAAGGCGATCGAGGCCGGCATTCCCAAGCTGCGCATCGAGGAGGCGGCCGCCCGCACCCAGGCGCGGATCGACTCCGGCGCGCAGGCCGTCATCGGCGTCAACCGGTACCGGGTCGACGAGGAGGAGCCCCTCGACGTGCTCAAGGTCGACAACACCGCGGTCCGGGCGGCGCAGATCGAGCAGCTGAAGGCGCTGCGGGCCGAGCGCGACGAGGGCGCCGTTCGGACCGCGTTGGCTGCGCTCACAGCGGCCGCCGGGGCCGACCGGGTGCCCGGCGACCTGGCCCACAACCTGCTCGCCCTGGCCGTCGACGCGGCGCGGGCGAAGGCGACGGTCGGGGAGATCTCGGACGCGCTGGAGAGGGTGTGGGGCCGGCACACGGCCGACATCCGCACCATCACCGGGGTCTACCGGGCGGAGGCGGGCGACTCACCGGCGGCGACGCAGGTGCTCGAGGCGACCGAGCGTTTCGCGCAGGACGAGGGGCGTCGCCCCCGGATCCTGGTCGCCAAGATGGGCCAGGACGGTCACGACCGCGGGCAGAAGGTGATCGTCTCGGCATTCTCCGACCTAGGCTTCGACGTCGACGTCGGGCCGCTGTTCTCCACGCCCGCCGAGGTCGCGCTGCAGGCGGTGGACAACGACGTGCACGTCGTCGGGGTGAACTCGCTGGCCGCGGGGCACCTGACGCTGGTGCCGGCACTGCGGGACGCGCTGGCCGAGATGGGCCGGCCGGACATCATGATCGTCGTCGGCGGGGTCATCCCGCCCGGCGACGTGTCGGTGCTGCACGAGATGGGCGCGGCAGCGGTGTTCGGCCCGGGCACGGTGATCGCCGAGGCCGCACTCGATCTGCTCGGCCAGCTCTCGGCGGCCCTGGCCCACTGAATAATAGGTTCGTGTTGATCATGCAGTAGGTGTTCTTCTGACGCGTCAGAAGAACACCTACTGCATGATCAACTCCGTCGGGGGCTCAGCCGGGTCGAGGTACGCTGATCAAAACCGCGTCGGCGGAGGGGGTTGCCCCGGTTCGGCCCGGCTTTGATCAGCGGAGCAGGGTTGGGCCCTGGGTTCGCTGACCAAACCCGCGTGGGCGGCGGCATATCGCTGCCCCAACCCTGCCTTGATCAGCGAACCGGGCAGCGTCAGCCCTGCGAACCGGGCAGCGTCCGGGCGAACGTCAGCCCTGCAGCACCGCCACGGTCAGGGCGGGCACGGTCACGGTGTCGCCGGACACCGCGACCTGCTTGACGATCGGGTCGGCGCCGTTCACCTGGATCGGGCTCAGCGTCAGACCCGCGGCGCCGGGTACGGTCGCCGCCGACGTGGTCGCGTTGAAGATCACCAGGATCGTGCGCAGTTTGCGGTCGACGTCCTTGCCGGCCGTGTCGTCGATCCGCATCACGATGAGCCCGGGTTGCTGGGCCGCACCGCTCTGCGGGAACGAGACCTTCTGCTGGATCAGCTTTGCCTCGCCCAGCCGGAACAGCGGCGAGGAGAATCGCAGGGCGAGCAGCTCGTCGGCGGCCGCCGCTGACGCCGCCATCTGCGCCGGACCCGGCCGGACCGCCGCGTCGGCCAGGAGCGGTTGCATGTACGGCCACTTCGCCTCGTTGTCCGCCTTCGGTGGCAGCCCGGAGCCGAACGTGCTCCGCTGCCCGGTCCAGTCGACCCGGTTGAACCAGTCACCGGAGTTGAAGCTGTTGCGGTCCAACGACTTGGACCTCAGCAGATCGTTCCCGGCGTGCCATAGCACCGGTCCCTGGGACAACGCCGTGCTGGCCAGCGAGATCGTGTTCCACCGCACCCGGTCGTCCGGGGAGGTGTCCGGCGGGAGTTTGAGAGCCGATGCGTCGAAGAGGGTCTCGTTGTCGTGCGCGTCGACGTAGGTGATCACCTCGGACGGGTCGGCGGTGTACCCGGCCGGCGATCCGTTGTAGTCGACGTCGGCGCCGGTGACCGGAACGCCGGCACTGTCGACGAACGAGTATCCGGCCAGGTTCCCGACCAGCCCCACCTTGATCAGGTCGGTGTAGTGCAGCGCCCGAGCCCGCTGGTCGGCCGCGGAGCCGTTGGCCGGCGACGTGTTCGGGTCGGTGACCAGACCGGTGCCGAAGCCCTGGATACGGGGGTCGTCGTCGAACGGGCCGCCGCCGCGGACCGCGTCCCGGAGCCGATCGGAGAAGGTGGCGATGCCGGTGCCGGCCATGTTCGCCTGGGTGGCCTGCACGAACCGGGCGTTGTCGGCGACCTCGCCGAAATTCCAGCCCTCGCCGTACAGGAAGATCTTCTTCCCGTCGACGCCGTCCCTGCCCGGGGTCAGTTGGTCGAGCGCGTGACGGATGTTCAGCAGGTTCTGCTTGCTGTGGTGGCCCATCAGGTCGAACCGGAATCCGTCGACCTTGTACTGCTTGGCCCAAGTGACCAGCGAGTCGATCATCAGCTTTTCCATCATCGCGTGCTCGGACGCGGTGTTGGCGCAGCAGGTGGAGTTCTCCACCGTCCCGGTGGCCGAGAGCCGCTGGTAGTAGCCGGGAACCACCCGGTCGAGGATCGAGTTCGCGGCTTGCCCGGACGCCGCGGTGTGGTTGTACACGACGTCCATCACCACGCGCAGGCCGACGCCGTTGAGTCCGGCCACCATCTGCCGGAACTCCACCGTGCGCTGCGTGCCATCGGGGTTCGTCGAGTACGAACCCTCCGGGGTGGTGTAGTGCAGCGGGTCGTAACCCCAGTTGAAGCCGTCCTTGTCGGCGACGGCCATCACGCACGCCTGCTGCTGCTGGCTGTCGGCCGGGTAGGACGCCGGATCGCAGGCCGGGGTCAGCTGATCGGCGCGGTTCTCCGGAATCGTCGCGATGTCGAACGCGGGCAGCAGGTGCACCGTGTTCAGGCCGGCCTTCGACAGCGCGGCCAGGTGCTCCATGCCCTTCGCTTCGGGGTGGGTGAAGGCCAGGTACGTGCCGCGCTCGGCCGCCGGCACCGAATTGTCGCCGATGGAGAAGTCCCGGATGTGCAACTCGTAGATGGTCGAATCCTCCGGCTGGGCCAGCTTCGGCTTGTGCAGCCGTGACCAGCCGGCCGGAGCCAGCGACGGTGACGTCAGGTCGGCCGCGATCGACCACTGCGAGTTGGCGGTCAGCGCGAGGCTGTACGGGTCGGTGACGTCGTTCGTCTCGACCTTGCCGGTCGTCGGCGCGTACACCTGGACCACGAACCGGTACCTGGCCCCAGTCCAGTCGCGCCCGCCCGACACGGTCCAGACGCCGTCGTCGTCCCGCTTCATCGACACCGTCGTCTCGGGTGCCGGCCCGTCCGGGTCGATCCTCAGGGCCACCTGCTTGGCGGTCGGAGCCCACACGGCCAACGTCGGCCCGCCCCGCCCGAACGTCACGCCGAGCGTCCGCTGCCGCGCCCCGGAGTACAGATCGTCGAGCACGCCCGGGATCTGCACGCCGGTCGCGTCCACCAACGCGCCGGTGTCGTCGAAGGCGGCAACCGCGACCTGACCCCGCAGGATCTGCGCCAGCAGAGCCTTGTTCCGGGCGTCCTTCTCGGACAGCCGCAGCGCGTCGTACCCGGCCAGGTGTGGCCATTGCTCCCGCGCCTTCCCCGGCAAGCCCTTCGGGTCGAAGGTCAGCGGGATCGACGACCCGCCGAGCAGCGCCTCCGCGTCGATCGAGAGCCCGCCCTGCGGTGCCGAGTACAGCCGGTACGTGTAGTTCTCCGCGCCGGCCGGCAGGTTCCAGGCGATCAGGCCGCGCTGCAGCCACTGGGCCTTGGCCTGGGTCAGGTCGGGTGTGGATGTCGCCTGTCCGGCGGGTTTGGTCGTGACGGTCAGCACGTGGGAGGCGACCACGTAGCTGAAGGTAGCGGCCTCACCGGCGCCGACGGTGAACCCGATGTTGGAACCACCCGGAGCACCCCCGGCGCCGTAGTTTTCGGTCCAGGACAGCCCGTGCGCGACCTTGACGTTGTAGGAGCCGGCGGGCAGCAGCGCGGTGGTGAAGGTGTAGGTGCCGTCGCCGTCCGGGTCCTGCAGCCACGGCCGCATGCAGTCCGGGCTCCAGTCGGCCGGACACCCGAGTTCGGACTGGAAGTCGCCGGGTGCCGTGATGATCGGCCCCTGCGCGTCGGTGGTGATCCAGTGCGTGGCGTGGTCGTAGTAGAACGTGACCGGGGCGCCGGTTGTCGTCACCGAGATGTTCGCGCCGCCCTTCACCGCGTTCGCACCGTAGTTCTCGTCCCAGGACTTGTTGATCGCCGCCTTGTAGCCGTAACCGCCGGCCGGCAGCATGTACGTGCCCTTCCAGATCGTGTCCGTCTGGTCGAGCGTCAGCTGGGCCTGCGGGCAGTCCGGTGCCCAGTCGGCGGCGCAGCCCATCTCGCTGTTCAGGTCGCCCGCGGCGGAGACATTGGCCGGCTGGGTGACCGGGTCGTTGCTGCCGCCACCCGACGGTGCCGGGGGATCGCCGACGACCGCCGAGGTGACCGCGGACGCGGTGTGCCCGCCGTTGTCCCTGACCACCACCGCGTACTCGACGGCGGTGCCCTTGGCCAACCCCGTGACGTCCTGGAACACCCGGTACGGGGCATTGTCGTCGGTGCCCAGCGACTGCCAGTCGCCGGTGCCGGCCGGTCGCCAGGCGAAGCTGACCTGGTTGAACCCGTCACTCGGCACGGCGGCGCGGATCTCGGCCCGCCCGCCGACCGTGCCTGCGGCCACCGGACCGATGAACGTCGGCGTCGCCGCCGCCCGGCTGCCCTCCAGCCGCTGGTTGGCCTTGAACACCTGGATGGACAGCGGTGGCACGGTGACGGTGACCCGGCCCTCGCCGTCCGCGGCCAGCGACCCGCCCCGGTCCGGGAAGATCGACCGGAACCGCCCGCCGGCGCTGAACGTGTCGAAGGTGGCCGACTTGGCGGTGGTCGCGTTGTTGGCGACGACGACGTACTCGACCTGGTCGCGGGCGTCGATCCGGCTGAACGCGTAGATCCCTGTGTCGGCGGAGGCGTACCGGTGGATCTGCGCGCCATCGGCCAGCGCCGGGTTGTCCTTGCGCAGCTTCGACAGCGCCGCGATCTGCTGGTAGAGCGGGTGGCTGCGGTCGAATCTGTCGGCGGCCGGATTGCCGTCGGTGCCGATCTGGTTGTCGTCCTGGTAGTCGGCGACCTGGGTGGGGAACATGTCCTGCCGGGCGTCCTTGTCGCCGCCGGGCCCGGTGAAGCCCTGCTCGTCGCCGTAATAGACGACCGGCTGCCCGCGGGAGGTGTACATCAAGGCGTGCGTCAGTTCGTCCCGCTGCAGCAGGTCGTCTTCGTTCGAGTCGGGGAGCCCCTTGGTCAGGAAGTAGCCGATCCGGCCCATGTCGTGGTTGCCCAGGAAAGTCGGCGACTGGTAGACGTTCGAGTCCGTGTCGGTGTAGTAGTCGTCATTCTCGAACAGGTCCCGTAGGCCGGTGGTCGCCTTGCCCAGGCCGAAGTTGGTGGCCGCGGATTGGAATCCGAAGTCGAGGGTGGCCTGCAGCTTGCCGGTCGTCGTGTACTGGGACGTGAAGGCCGGGTTCGAGTCGAACACCTCACCGAACATGAAGAAGCGGTCGTTGCTGCGCAGTTTGTCCGTCTTCGCCGCGTCCAGCATTGCCGGCGAGAACTTCTGCCAGAACTCCATGTTCACGTGCTTGACGGTGTCGATGCGGAAACCGTCGACCCCGAAGGTCGCCCATGTCTTGTAGATGTCGATCAGCTGATCGCGCACCACCGGTTGCTCGGTGAACAGGTCGTCCAGGCCGACGAAGTCGCCGTACACGTTGCTCTCGCCGGCGAAGGTGGAATCGCCCCGGTTGTGGTACCAGGTGAGGTTGTTCAGCGCCACCGGAACCTTGGCCGTCTCGTCGGCCGCGGTGGGGTAGAACGGCGTATAGGGGAACGACTGGGCGTTCAGCGCGGGGAAAGGTGTTGCGCCGGAGACGTAGTCGCGGTCGTCGAAGGACTGACCGTTCGTGTCCCGGTAGGGCGACGTCGCCTTGTCGATGTAGGCGTATTTGCCCTGCCGGTAGTCGATGACGTCCGCGGTGTGGTTGGTGATGATGTCGAAGAACACCTTCATGCCACGCTTGTGGGCCCTGTCGATCAGGTCCTTGAGCTCGGCGTTGGTGCCCAGGTGCGGGTCGATCTGGGTGAAGTCGGTGATCCAGTAGCCGTGGTACCCGGCGCCGGCGTTGGCGCCGGTGCCCTGCACGGGCTTGTTCTTGAACGACGGGGTCATCCAGATCGAGGTGGCCCCCATGCCCTGCAGATAGTCCAGCTTGGACATCAGGCCCGCCAGGTCGCCGCCGTGGTAGAAGCCCTTGTCGGTCGGGTCGAACCCGGTCGTCAGTCGGTCACCGGTCAGGCCGCCCCGGTCGTTGTCGGTGCTGCCGTTGGCGAACCGGTCGGTCATCGCGAAGTAGAACTGCTCGCGGGTCAGGTCCTGGCGCAGGCTGGTGCCGGCGAGCGCGCGCTCCCGGGAGCGGGACAGCGGGTCCGGGGTGGACAGCGCGGTGGTCAGGTGCGTCGCCGGGTCGTAGGTGAAGGTGATCCGGGCGCCCCCCTGCAGCACCAGCGGGATGTTCTGCCCGCCCTTCACGCCGCCGGCCCCGTAGTTCTCGTCCCAGGTGCCGCCGATGGTGACCTTGTACTCGAAGCTGCCCGCCGGCAGGTCGAACGTCTTCCGGTACCGCTGCGCCGACTCGTCCCAAGGCAGCTGGGATGCGGCGCAGTCCGGCTGCCAGTCGCCCGGGCAGCCGACCTCACTCTGCAGGCTGCCTGCGACCGTGACCGCCGGGCCCGGTGTCGGGGCGGCCGCGGCGACCGCCGGCACCACCACCGGCACGGACACCGCGAGCAGGGCCGCGGTCAGCAGCGCGACGGCTCGGGACGGACAGGTGCGAAGTCGACTTCTGGACACGCGGCTGCTCCAGGCGGCAGGAGTGACGGAGCGGGGTGGCAGTGTGGTGTGGCTCACACTGCAGCGCGGACGTTAGCCCCGTCGGGGCCGGTCGGCAACTCACGGTGCATGACCCGGCACGTCCGGTGATTCGCTCCGACCGACCCCCCGCTCTTGATCATGCAGAAGGTGTTGCTATGACCGGCCGACAACAACACCTTCTGCATGATCAACGTCAAGGAAGGGGTTCGATCGAGTAGCGGACGGAAACTGGCCGCCACCCGTCGTAGCGTGGTTGGTGTCAGCCCGCGCCCACAGGAAGGCAACCGACATGACCGCCGAGACCGCCGAGACCCGGACCCTGAGCCAGGAGCGGGCCGACCTGATCGAGACGCTGCGCATTCACCGTTACTTCTTGAAGTTCACCGTGCAGAACCTCACCGATGAGCAGGCCCGGCTGACCCCGACGGCCAGCGCGTTGTCCCTGGGCGGGCTGATCAAGCACGTCAGCCACACCGAGAAGGGCTGGTACGAGTTCGCGACGAACACGCCCGGGTCGATGGCCGGCGGCGAGGAGGACTGGGCGGACGCCTTCACCATGCGCGAGGACGAGACGCTGGCCGACCTGCTCGCGGAGTACGACGCGGTCGCCGCCCGGACCGACGAGCTGGCCGCGACCGCGGACCTGGATGTCTCCTACCCGTTGCCGCCGGAGCCGTGGTTCGAGCCTGGCGCGACCCGCTCGGTGCGCCGCGTGCTGATGCACATCGTCGCCGAGACCGCCCAGCACGCCGGCCACGCCGACATCATCCGGGAGACGATCGACGGTCAGAAGACGATGGGCTGACGGGACGGGAGTCAGCCGGCCGCCGGCTCCGGCTCGGTCCGGTCGTCGGCCGACCGTTCTCGCGCGAGCGCCTGGGCCTCGGCGTTGTTGCCGTAGTCGGCGATCTCCCGCTGCAACACGCGGCGAACCTTGGGTTGCTGGGCCAGTGCGACGGCGAACACGGTCAACAGGACCCACATCGACACGCTGGACAGCAGCAGCAGGACCAGCGGGAGCCAGGACTCGCCGAGTGTGGCGGCGAGGTCCCGGGCGGCCAACGCCCGCCAGATGAACATGGCATTGACCAGGTAGCCGACGAGGTAGGAGACCCCGAAGGCGATCAGGAACTGCTTGAGGCTGCCGGTCCTGCGGCGCTGCCGAAGCGGCTCGTCGCGGCTGGGCACCCCGATCGAGACCACGTTGCCCACGCCCAGCCACAGCAGGATGAAGCAGACCGTGAGGACAAGCGCATTCACCAGCCGGTTCCAGTCGCCGGCGCCGATCGCGATGAGCAGGCTGATCAGGAACCCGATCGGGGCCACCAGACACAGCAAGGCAAGATTCTTGATCACCAGCAGATGCCACAACCGCTGGCCCGTGTCCAGCGCTGCCCGCACCCGCATCGCGTCGAACGACAGCGCGTTGATGCACACGGACCCGCCCATCACAACCGACAGCACGAACAGCCCGAGGAACGGGAGCCACTGCCGGTCCTTGTCCCAATCGAACAGCCGGATCCAGCCCAGGTAGAGCAGGCCGAGCGCGAGGGTGATGGCCAGGCTCTTCACGGTGGACCGGGGCTTGCGGTTCACGATGTATTTGATCTCCCCGGACAGTCCGTGGGCCAGGGCCGGTCCGTGCCGGCTGACCGGATTGCGGCCGGCCAGCGGCAGGTGCCCATCCACCGCGGCGGCACCCGCGACGTCTTCGCCGGCGTCGATGCGGGCCAGCCGCGCCTGCAGCACGGCCAGCGCGGCGTCGGTCAGCGCCATTCGCGCGATGCCGACCGCGGCCACCGCGTCGGCCTCGGCCTGCGCAGCCGCTGCGTGGGTGACCGGCCCCTCGCCGGGCGACACGGATTCCTGGGCGCCGAGGTCGAGATAGTTCTGTCGCAGACCGGCCCAGCGTGGGGACAACCTTTCCGGCTGCCGGTCCAGCCGCACGTCCGCCCGCTGATCCTCCGCCGCTTTGCGCGCGCGGCGGATCGTCGCCTCGACGTCCGACCTGTCCTTCCACTTCGCGGCCAGCGCCGTCCGCTCGGCCGCCGCGGCCCGTTCGACCAGCTCGGTCAGGTCGTCGACTGCTGCCATGGCGGTCTCCCGGTCCGAATGCCCATGTCGCCCGAGCGAGCATCGTCCCGATCGGGGCCCGATGGCATCATCCCCGCCGTAGTAACCGTGCGGGCGGCAGACTCGAGCGACCGCATAGGGTCCACGGGTATGCCCACCGCACTCGTCACCGGAGCGACGTCCGGTATCGGTTTCGCGTTCGCCCGCCACCTCGCCGCGGCGGGATACGGGCTGGTGCTGGTCGCTCGGGACGGCGCCCGGCTGGACGAGCGACGGGCTGCCTTGCTCGGCATGGGGTCGCCGACCGTCGAGACGATCACGGCCGACCTGACCGAGCCGGACCAGCGGAACCGGGTGACGGCTCGGTTGGCCACCGACCGCGACCCGATCGACCTGCTGGTCAACAACGCCGGGAGCAGTCTGGGTGTCGAGTTCCTGCAGGCCGATCCGGCGGATCTGCAGCGCCAGGTCGAGCTGAACTCGGTGGCGGTCATGCTGCTCATGCACGCCGCGCTTCCGGGGATGCTCGCGCGCGGTCACGGCGGCATCATCAACGTGGCCTCCACGGCGGGTTTGGTGCCCGGTCGGGGGTCCACCTACGGCGCGACGAAGTCGTTCGTGGTCTCCCTCAGCGAGGCGATGGCCATGGCAGTCAAGGGCACGGGCGTGCGAGTCCAGGCGCTGTGCCCGGGATTCGTCCGCACCGAGTTCCACGAGCGTGCGCACATCGACATGTCGAGCACGCCGGGCTGGGCCTACGTGGACGTCGACCTGCTGGTGCGCACGTCTGTGGAGGACCTGCGGCGGGGCCGGGTGCTCAGCATCCCCGGCCCGCTCTACAAGGCGGTGTACGTGCTCACCCGCGTCCTGCCCCGTCCGCTGGTCCGTGGAGTGGCGGCCCGCGTCAAGTCGCGCGGCCGCACCTGACGCACGCGGACGGGGTGGTGTCAGCGTCTTGTGCCGATCGGGCTGTGACACGCTGACGGCGTGACCGAACGCTCACCCGCGCCCGTTCCCGAACCGCGCCTCAAGGCCCGACTGGCCGACCTGGTCGGCGAGCTCGCCGTGGTGCACGGCCGGGTCACCCTGTCCTCGGGGCGCGAGGCCGACTACTACGTGGATCTGCGCCGGGCCACCCTGCACCACGAGGCGGCGCCGCTCATCGGCACCTTGCTGCGGCAACTGACCGCGGACTGGGTTTTCGACGCGGTGGGTGGCCTCACCCTGGGCGCCGATCCGGTGGCCACGTCCATGCTGCACGCCGCCGGCCGCCCCCTCGACGCCTTCGTGGTGCGCAAGCAGGCCAAGGCGCACGGCATGCAGCGTCGGGTCGAGGGACCGGACGTCCGGGGTCGTCGGGTGCTGGTGGTCGAGGACACCACCACCACCGGGAACTCCCCGATGACCGCCGTCGAGGCACTGCGGGAGATCGGCGCCGACGTGGTCGGGGTCGCCACCATCGTGGATCGGCAGACCGGCGCCGAGCAGGTATTCGCGGCGGTCGGCCTGGAGTACCGGTATCTGCTCGGGCTGGACGACCTCGGCCTGCCACCGATGTGACCGGCGCGTCGGAGCCGGGGGCGACCGAATGGGGAACCGGCCGGGTGGGCGTGGGGCCGCATCCTCAACCGTGGCCGACCGACGCCCGGTACGACCCGGAGCTGCTGGCCGCCGGGGACACCCGCAACGTCGTCGATCACTACCGGTACTGGCGCCGCGAGGCGATCGTCGCGGACCTGGATCGTCGGCGGCATCCACTGCACGTGGCCATCGAGAACTTCGCGCACGACCTGAACATCGGCACGGTGGTGCGGACCGCGAACGCCTTTGCGGTGCACAGTGTCCATATTGTGGGTCGGCGCCGGTGGAATCGGCGCGGGGCCATGGTGACCGACCGCTATCAGCACCTGAACCATCATCCGGACGCGGCGTCGTTGCTGGCGTTCGCGGCCGGGGCCGGGCTGACCGTCGTGGCGGTGGACAACCTGCCCGGGTCGGTGCCGATCGAGACCGCCGAACTGCCGCGGGACTGCCTGATGCTGTTCGGCGGCGAGTCGGCGGGGCTCAGTGCGCAGGCCCGGGCCGGGGCGGCGGTGACGGTGTCGATCGCCCAGTTCGGGTCGACCCGGTCGATCAACGCCGGCGTGGCCGCCGGCATCGCCATGCACGCCTGGATCCGTCGACATGCGGACCTGACGACGGCCTGGTGACGGGCTCAGCCCTACTTGCACCAGTCGGCGGGCAGGGCGACATCGACGCCGAAGAACGTCACCGACTGGTCGCACGCGTCGTCCTTGACCCCGTTGGCGAAGTCGATCACATGCTGCCGCTGCTGCCAGCCGGCGAAGATCAGCACGGCGGCAAGCACCAGCACGATGACCTTGCCGACGATCTTCTTGATGACGATGGCCAGCACGACGGCGACCACCGCAATGCCGATGAGGATCCAGGGTGCGGTGCTCTGGATCGTGCTCAGGTTGAACTCCACCGTGCGGACCTCACTCGGCCGCGGGCAGCTCGACCGGGCTCGGCTGCGTCACGGTGGCCTCGGCGGCGGCCCGCTTCTCCCGGCGGCCCACCATCCAGTGGGCGACGGCGGGGAAGGCGCTGGCGCAGACCACGATGACCACGGCGGCGATCACGATGAGGTCCAGATTCTCCCGGATGAAGGAGACCTGGCCGAGGAAGAAACCGGCCACGGTCACGCTGGTGATCCAGAGGACGCCGCCGATGGCCGAGTACAGGGTGTAGATCTTCAGGTTCATCTTCGACGCGCCGGCCATCACCGTGGCCACCGTGCGCACCACCGGTACGAAGCGGGCCAGCACGATGGTGATCTTCCCGTACTTCTCGAAGAAGGCCGCCGACTTGTCGATGTACTCGCGTTTGAGGAGCTTGGCGTTCGGCCGGTTGAACACCGGTGGGCCGATCTTGTAGCCGATCCAGTAGCCGACCATGTTGCCGACGAAGGCCGCCAGCGAGACCAGGCCGATGAACAACCACAGATTGATGTCGATCGCGCCGCTGGCAATGAACAGGCCGGATACGAACAGCAGGGTGTCACCGGGCAGGAAGAAGCCGAGCAGGATGCCGCACTCGGCGAAGATGATCAGCATGATGCCGAGCACCGCCCAGGCGCCCATGCCGTTGATCAGGTTTTCCGGACTCAGCCAACCGGGCAGGAGCGCGAGGTGGGAGGTCATCATGATTCTCCAGGGTACGGGCAGTCGGATCGAATACGTCTGTGATTGTTGAGCCGCGAGAAGGCGGCCACACCGCGGCAACCACACTGGACCTGCGGATCGGACCACCGTTGGTGGACGCACCGGACCCGACCGGGTTGTCCGACGCGCGGGAGCGAACGTGCACATCCCGCACGGGAGTGGCGGGCCGGGTGATCGGACCACCGATCCGGTGACGTCGCATCGAACACCTGGATCGACCGGGTCCGCGGCCGTAGATGATGTCGAACTCCGCCTGTTTGAACGTTGCCAAGGCCGGAGGTCTACCGTCGAGGCATGGACGCCACCGCGACGTCCCCGGCAACGGTGCCGACTCGCGCGCCGACCGCGGCAGACCATCACGACGCAGGCTTCGGCGATCGGGTCGCGCTGATCGGCGCCCTGCGCGCGGTCGTCGGCCCGGACCAGATCCAGACCGATCCCGACGTCACTGCCGCCTACAGCCGGGACATGATGCCGCTGGCCCCCGCGGGCACGCCGCTGGCGGTGGTCTTCCCGACCGACACGGCGCAGGTCGCCGCGATCGTCAGGGCCTGCGCGGCCGCGGGTGTGCCGATCGTGCCGCGCGGTGCCGGGTCCGGGTTGACCGGCGCGGCCAACGCGATCGACGGTGCGATCAGCGTGGTGATGACCAGGATGAACCGGATCCTGGAGATCGACGAGGGCAACCGGCTCGCGGTCGTCCAACCCGGAGTGGTCAACCTCGACTTCCGCACCGCAGTGGAATCCCGCGGCCTGTTCTACGCGCCCGACCCCTCGTCGTACGACTGGTGCTCCATCGGCGGCAACCTGTCCACCAACGCCGGCGGCCTGTGCTGTGTGAAATACGGCGTGACCACCGACGCGGTACTCGGGCTGGAGGTGGTCCTCGCGTCCGGGGAGGTACTGCGCACCGGCCGGCGAACCGTCAAGGGCGTCGCCGGGTACGACCTGACGAAGTTGATTGTCGGGTCCGAGGGGACGCTGGGCATCATCACCGAGGCCACCCTGGCCCTGCGCCCCAGACCGGCCGCGCCGTGCACGATGGTCGCCGCGTTCGCCGACACCGAGAGCGCCGGCGTCGCGGTGTCCGCGGCGATCCGGGCCGGGCTGGTGCCCTCGCTGATGGAGATCATGGACGCCACCTGCATCAAGGCGGTCGAGGCGTACACCGGGTCCAGCATCCTCGGCGAGGGGGACACGCCCGCGGCGATCCTGATCTGCCAGTCCGACTCCGGGCCGGGCGTCGCCCACCAGGAGATGGACCGGTTGGACGAGGCCTGTCGGGGTGCCGGCGCGACGTTCTCCTATGTGACCGACGACCTGGCCGAGGGCCGGCTGCTACTGCAGGCCCGTCGGGCCGTGCTCACCTCGCTGAAGGTGCTCGGCACCTGGCTCACCGACGACGTCTGCGTCCCCCGGACCGAGATGGCCAGGCTGATCCACGCATGCTCGGAAATTGCCGCCGACGTGCGGTTGACCATCGGCGTCGTCGGGCACGCCGGTGACGGCAACATGCACCCGACGATCGTCTACGACGCGGGCGACCCCTCCCAGGTGGCGCGGGCCGCCGACGCGTTCGGTCGGATCCTGGACGCCGGCCGGGCGTTGGGCGGCACGGTGACCGGCGAGCACGGCATCGGCCGGATCAAGCAGGACTTCCTGGCCCGCGAGGTCGGGCCGGTGGCGCTGGACGTGCACCGGGCGATCAAGCGGGCCCTGGACCCGCAGGACATCTTCAACCCTGGCTCGATGTTCGTCCGCTGACGTCGGGGCGGGGCCGTCCGTCGGTGAGTGGCTCGAAGTGCCCGCTCAGCGGGCAACTCCAGCCAGTCGAGATCGGCCGGTTCGCACTGCCCGCCATCCGTCACGCCTCATCGAGCCTGGTGCGCGTCGAGCCTGCCTGAGCGTGGCGGTCATCGCCAGGATTCGGCGACCGCTCCGTCCAGGTCGTCACGCAGCTGCCGTGGCGTGTATCGCAGCACGGTCCAGCCCGCGAGAGTCAGCGCGTTCTGCCGGGCGCGATCGGTGTGGAACGCCTCGGCCCTGGAGTGCACCGTCCATCCGTCGACCTCGACGCAGAGTTTGAGGTTCTCGATCACCAGGTCCAACCAGTGTTCCTGCGCCGGACCCACATGAATCCGCAGCCCGGCCGTCCACCGTTCACGGCTGTGACGGAGCAGTGCGTGCAGGGCCAGCCGTTCAGGGGGCGAGACCCCGCCGTCCCTGGCGGAGCGCACGAGCCGTGCGGCGGCGACCGCGCCGCGACCCGACCCGAATCGGTCCAGCGCACGCTCGAGCGACCAGATCGAGGTCCCGCCCTGGAGCGCGGCATCGCGGATGTCCTCGGCGTCCGAGGCGCCGGCGCAGTCCAGCACGGTTCTGGCTCGACCGGTCACTGGCAGCCCGCGCACGATCATCCGGTCCGCGGGATCCAGTTGGGTGCGGATCACCCTGAGCCCGCGCCAGCGGGAATGTCCGCGCCGGGGCGGCAGGATGACGACGAACTTGTCCGAGTTGACCTTGGTCAAGCCGTGCCACCAGGCGGCGGACCGGTCGGCGATCACGCCATCCGGCCCCAGCCGCAGCGAGGTCGCGCGCAGGCGGAGCTCCGGCGTCAGGGGCGTGGTCGCCGGGCGGTAGACCCCCGGAACCACCGGCTGGAGCTCTCCCGTGGACACCCGCCGGGCAATCGCCGACGAGCTCAACCCGAACTCGAGCAGTTCGGTTCGGCTGATGACGCCGCTGTGCTTGGACAGGGCACGCTGAATCGCCGGATCGAAGGCAGGCACCGGCCGATGGTGGCCGCTCGCGCCCAAGACGGTCGAGATTCCCGGTCGATGTGAATGGAAATCGGACATGTGGATGGGCGGTCCGCCGACGAGTGGCTGGAAGTGCCCGCTCAGCGGGCAATTCCAGCCAGTCGGCCTGGTCGACCACGCGCAGACCCGGCGGTAGTCAGAGCAGCAGCTAGGCCAATTGGATGAACCTTCGCCCGAAGGCCGGCCACGAGTGAAGGCTTGTGTCCGCTGAGCGAACACAAGCCTTCACTCGCCCGACCTGGTGGAGTTCCGGGGGCTACAGGAGCAGGGACAGCAGGCCCGCGCCGATCCCCACCAGCAGCCCGACGATGGCCGCGAGCAGCACCAGTTGCCCGGTCGAGAGCCGTAGGCGGGCACGCCCACCTGTGCTGCTGGGCGCCGCCTGACCCCCGGCCATCGCCCGCAGCGCCTGCGAAAGAACCTGCTCGGCCCGGGAGTCATCGGCGGACCCGGGGCCACCCTGGCCGGCGCCGGCGCCCGGCGGGCCCCCAGCGCCGGGAGCGCTCCGGCCGCCGCGAGGACCGCCAGCGCCCGCAGGACTGCCAGCGGCGTCGGGACCCACGGTCACGAGTGCGCCGACCGCATGATGTCGCCGAGCTTGGCCACGGCTCGGCTGGCCGTCGACTTCACGGTGCCCTTGGACAGGCCGGTGGCCTCGGCGATCTCCGCCTCGGACAGCCCGCCGTAGTAGCGCAGGACCAGCACCTCACGCTGCCGTGGGGCGAGGTCGCCGAGTGCGTTGACCACCGCCTGGTGCTCGGCGGAGAGCATGGCCAGCGACTCCGCCGACCGGGCGGTGCCGGGATCCGGCGGCACGTACGCACGGGCGGTCCGCCGGCGCCGAAGCATCGACCGGGAGCCGTTCACCACGGCGGTGCGCAGGTAGCCGATGGCCGCGTTGCGGTCGCGCAGCCCACCCCAGTTCCGGTAGAGCCCGGCGAAGGCCTCTTGCACGACGTCCTCCGCGCTGGCCATGTCGTCCACCAACAGGATCGCCATCCGGACCATCTGCATCCGATGGCTGCGGTACAGATCGTCGATCGTGATCGGTGGGGCGACCGCCGGCTGCGGCTGGTGGTCCAGCGCGTAGGCGGGGTTGAGCGTCGCCAGCGTGCCGAGGGTGCGCTCGACCTCGGACTCCTGACCGCCCGCAGACCCGACCTGATCGGTCATCCCGTCCGACTCCTGTCTGCTCCGGGCATCGCGTCGCGACCGCCCCGGCGCCCCGTGCGGGGGCCCACCCTGATCCTGGCACGGACGGACCGGGTTGGTACCGGCTCTGTCCACGGTGACGTTTCGAAGCCGACAAGAGTGAACGCGACTCGCCAAAAACGCCCAGGGCCGACGTTTCGGACGGGTTTGTCAACGCAACGAACCCAATCACACACGGGTTACTCAATCGTTACAGGCTCGGTGCACATCCCCACTTGCAAAAGCACACTGAAAACGTTTTCATACCCGGTGTTGTGTGTGAGTGTCCTCACGCACCGTCCTACGAGATGTGGAGGTCAACCGAGTGGCCCACAAGGCGACGAGGAGAAGACTGACGGCCACGGTGGCCGGCGTCGGTGCGATTGCGCTGGTGTTGTCGGCGTGCGGCAGCAGTTCGACGAGCAGTGGCACGACCAGCGCAGCGACGTCCGCCGGGGGTGCGGCGGCCAGTGGAAGCGCAGCGGCCGAGAGCGGTGACTTCTGCGCGACGATCAAGCAGAACTGGGGCGACCTGACCGGAAAGACGATCACCTACTACACCACGGTCGGTGACGAGGAGAAGCCGTTCTGGCTGGCCGGCTTCAAGCCGTTCGAGGACTGCACCGGCGCCACCATCCAGTGGGACGGCTCCAAGGAGTTCGAGGCGCAGATCAAGGTCCGGATTGCCTCGGGCAACCCGCCGGACGTCGCCAACTTCCCGCAGCCGGGCCTGCTCAACTCGATCGTCAACGAAACAGGCTCGGTCAAGCCCGCGCCGCAGATCGTCGCCGACGCGGTCGACGCCAACTACAACGAGGTGTTCAAGACCTCCGGCACGGTCAACGACATCTTCTTCGCGGCTCCGACGGACGCGAACGTCAAGTCCTTCGTCTGGTACTCGCCGAAGACCTTCAAGGAGAAGGGCTACACGGTCCCGACGACCTACGACGAGCTGATCGCGCTGACCAACAAGATCGCTGCGGAAAACACCGGGGCGAACGTCAAGCCGTGGTGTGCGGGCATCGCCTCCGGCGATGCGACCGGCTGGCCGGCCACCGACTGGCTCGAGGACTACATGGTCCGCATGTACGGCCCGGACGTGTACGCGCAATGGGTGGCGCACGAGTTCCCGTTCAACGACCAGAAGGTCGTCGACGCCCTGAACAAGGTCGGCGACATCCTGCGGAACCCGGCCGACGTCAACGGTGGCTACGGGGACGTCGCATCGATCGCCTCCACCACCTTCCAGGACGGCGGCGTGCCGATCACCAAGCAGCAGTGCTTCCTGCACCGCCAGGCCAGTTTCTACGGGAGCTTCTGGCCAACAGGCACCACGGTGGCCGAGGACGGTGACGTCTACGCGTTCTACCTGCCGGCGTTCAGCAGCGACTACGGAAAGCCCGTGCTGATCGGCGGCTCGATGCTGGCTGCGTTCACCGACAGGCCCGAGGTCCAGGCCTTCCAGTACTACGTGACCCAGCCCGCGTTCTCGGACGGCTTTGCCGCGGCCGGCCCCCTCATCACGGCCAACAACAAGCTGGACAAGTCGGTGATCAAGTCGCCGATCTCCAAGCTGTCCTACGACATCCTGCAGGATCCGGACGCGACCCTGGTTTTCGACGGTTCCGACAACATGCCGGGTGCCGTCGGAGCCGGGTCGCTGTGGAAGCAGCTCACCGCGTGGATCGCGACCAACCAGGCTACGCAGACCACGTTGGACAACGTGGAGGCGTCCTGGCCCGCGTCCTGATCGGTTGATGGTCAACGCTCACTGAGGCGGCCGGTCCGCGGGGCCCCCGCGGGCCGGCCGCCTCGGCATCCCAATCGAGGGGAGTGACACAAGTAATGGACTGGCTTCTCCAACCCACGTCGGTCGCCGAAAAGATCGGTTCCATGATTCTCGCGATCGTGCTGTTCGTGGCGATCATGGGGCTCATTCTGTGGCTCATCGATCGGCCGAAGGTCCCGTTGTTGGTGATCGTGATGGGATTTCTTGGACCGGTGACGATCGCGCTCGCGGTCGGCCTGTTCTACCC